>Ga0247818_10000408_pt1 | contig 26792 bp, 18 predicted proteins | sample 13C_Glucose_Day1_FD_192424 | JGI IMG/M metagenome (GOLD analysis project Ga0247818, IMG submission 192424) | Soil microbial communities from agricultural site in Penn Yan, New York, United States - 13C_Glucose_Day1 | ecosystem: Environmental > Terrestrial > Soil > Agricultural land | place... | reverse complement strand
TGGGTACTTTCCTTCTTCGCCATCGTGATCTCCTGTGCGAACAATTCGCTGCAAGTCGTTTGCGTGTCGGTTCAATGGGTGGCCGAGCGCGTTACATTCCTTCGATCGTCAGCAGCAGGCGCTGACGGATTTCATCGTTCATGTCCATGATGTTTTCAAGGCCCACCAACTCTTCGAAGCTGGTGTTGCCGGCGATCTGGGTGCTGCTGCGGATTACCGCTTCGTCGGGCAATTGCGAGCGAACCGGTGAGCTGATGACGCAGAAGGGCAGGTCGCCGAAGTCCTTCAAGCGTTCGAAACTGACGGGAAAACGCAGGCCTTCGAACAGGCGGCTGATGCCGGGCGACTTGCTCAGGCAGTAGAAGAGCACCAGGTAATGCACCACGAAGCGGTACAACTCGGCGCTGCTGCGATTGGGGTCTTTGATCACCGTACGAAAACGCGCCAGGTCGAATGAGCTGAAGCCCACCACCCAACGCACGGGGCTGGTGATACGAATGGTTTGACCGCTTTGGGACAGCACCTTGTCGTACTCCAGCGCATACAGTTGCGGAGTGGTGCTGAGCAGGTTGAGCGGCACTTCGAGTTCATTGACCAGTTGGAACGGAGCGCCCGAACCGATGCGGTCGTAGAGCTCCTTGAGTTCCTTGAAATGGTGCTGGGTTTCGCGGCCGCTACTGCGTTGCGCGCCCTGCAGGTACTCACCGAAAAACGTCTGCGGACGAATCAGCAATGCCAGGGTCGCCAGATAATCCGAAGCCTGCGCCTTCAGCGCATCAGAAATGGCTCGGGTCTGGCTTCGCAGCTTGATCAATGCTTCAACATCAAAAAACGTCTGAGTCATCGGTACATCGTCCTTGAACACTTCACGCCTTCCTGGATAAAAACCGGGGCATGTCGATCGACTGATTTCTCGAGTGAACCGTTGTCCACGAGAAGTGATTGCTAATGTTCGAAATCAAAAAAACACACTGCCGGGGATCGCCGGGAGTGTGATGCTGGCATATGGATATTGAGTTGCCAGTAACGTCGTGTATGGCAACACCTCGTATCGAAAAGTTCATTCGAGAACGGATTTTTTCTCGTTTTAGTTACACGCCGCAATGATGTCGGCTTGCCATTACTTGTGGGGTGTGTCTGTCGGATAGTTCCGAAACCCAGTTAATTCAATGGTTTCAGGCACGCCATGGATCCAATTTTTGAATGAAAATAATTTAAAAAAGGTGAACCGGTTCACCTAATGCGCGCTGAATTGCCCAGAGAAGAAAAGATTGCAGGATAAGTGTCATATTACTGGCACGAAGTGATGGCATTTCGGGATGTCGGGATATACATCGCTTCCTTTTCGCGCACGATTGCGCGAGTGGATTACCCGAGTTGGCGGACATGATCGGCACCTACCTGATTGCAGGTACTGCGCGGCACTTGCTGCAGCAACGATTCGAGCAGGCCTGAAGGCTTTCAGCATCGGCAAGCGTGGGGCGCCGGGTTCAAAGGCTTCCTGCGCAAAGCTGATGAAGATCTGATAGCAGCCCTTGCAGTTCGTTGTTTTCGTCCAGCAAGGGTTTTGCGTTTTCATATAGAACAACGTCGTTGATTGTGAACGAGCGGTACGGGTGTCATGGCTACCATTACCGGACGGCCGGCGTAGATAGAGCCGATTGAAGGCTTGGTGCTATTCACTTTCGATTACAGTTGAATCCCATGAACAAGACCGAACTGCAAACTCTTGGAGTCAGGGTTTTTTGTTCTCCGCATTTGGTGTCAAAATTCCAGAATTGCGTCTGAGCATGCTGAAGTTGATCGTCCTAAGGTTGAAACCATCGGCTCAGCGGTGTCTCATTTGGGCAATTGGGGTGTAACGTTAAAGCAACTGTGACCACTTTCTTTTTTTTGTAGCACTGATGGTACTTTCCCATGTCTCAGCGGTTCAGTCCGGTGAGACACACGCCTGCCGAAAGCAGCATGATGGTGCTCGGAAGGCTGTAGCCTCTGTCCTGCAGAGTTCTAGGGCTTTAGTACAGTTCGATGCGATGCCAGCAGTAGGACCGTTTCGCTGGAAGCGTTAATTTTGGCGTTCCGAGTGTGGTTCTCCAACGCCTCGACTCGTCACTCCAGCGCAGTGGCATTGCGGTCGTATCCAAGGATATATGCAGAAATATGGACATCTCTAGACTGCTTACACCGTCAAATTGCCAACGATTGCAAAATATCGATCTGCGTCGTGGGTGCGAATTATGGAGCACGACTGGATCGATTGATGCCGCGGTTCAGAACCTGACCGGGCAGACAGTGACGGCGCACGCATGAGTAACTTTCTGAGACCTCCCACTTCGGCCAGCATGCGATGTGAGCGCAGGCAACCGGGCCTACTAGGGCGTGGGCAGCAGGGGTTTGCAGGCGAGTCCGCAATGGATTTCTACATGCAGCCTGGGCAATTCGCCGGAGAATACGCGACCGATGATTACACGGCTGCAGTGTACCTGGTACATCAGTTGTCATCTCGCGACGAGGATATGAGCCCTGATGAATTCAGACGTGCTGCTCTGCTGCTCCGCGAGCTTCTGCAGAAGCTGAAGTTCGCCACTAATGTATCGGTTGAAGCGCTGCAAGCCCTACAACAGGCTGCCGAAAAAATTCCAGTAATTGGACCTCTGATGTTTTCGGGAGGTAACTTGCCCGGAACCATTGCGGCTGCAGCGGGTGGCGTTATGGCAGCAGCCAAGGCGAGGAAGGTTACTGATCTTCTGGACATGACTCCCGCCCAAAAAGCGAAGCTTCACGCGTGGGCCAATAGCCGAGGAACCCCCGGCGCACAGTCGGCCGGTAAAACATTTAAAGGCAGCATAAAAATCATTGCTAAAGAAGGTCAGTTGTTTTTTGAAGTGCCTGTGACGGCCGTAGCGAAGCATTATAAAATTCTAGGTGCGGTGGGGCCGTCTGTTGCTCATATCCCTATCGGGAATACCAAGGCTGCACTGAACCAACGTACACATCTGCATGCGAATGGCGCTACCGGCATGTTGAAGTTCATGGGGGGGGAATTCTGTCGGTGCTGCTCTGGCTATAGGGCCGCACGCATTTCTGGATTATTCAAGTTCAACAACAGGTACGGAGTTCTATAACAAGTCTGTGCAGAGTCAGCCAACTAACATTGCATCGGCAGTTGCCGGAGTTGGCGCTGGTTGGTTGATGACAGCTGGTGCGACTGCCCTTGCGCTTCCTGCTGCGCCCTTGGTAGCGGTGGTGGCCGTCAGCTTTGTTGCAGGTGTACTTGTACAATGGGTCATAGTTGAAACCGGACTTGATAAGACGGTTGGCGACGCGTTGAAGATTGAGGATGACGAATGATCGATTCCCAGAATATTAAGAAAATTAGTTGGGGTTTTTTCGGGTTCTTGGTTTTTTTTATGGTATTTGGGCCTTCAAATTTAAAGTATTTTTGGCAGGCATTTTTTATTATGTCGTTGCTTGCATTCATGTGTACTATATATCTTGTCTATGTATGTGAGAGAATTGCTTTTTATTTAACTTCGATACTTGTTGCGGTCGCAGGCGCATTTTCCTATATGGCCTGTACGGCAGCTTATGTGATTGGTGCAAGTTTCTGGGGAAAGACAAGTATTGCTGCCCTCATGGTAGGGCTTTTTCCAATGGCCGTCACATTGCTAACATATTTGGTCCTGGCAAATGGCAAATCGTCATTTCATCCATTCGAATATGATGGAATCAAGGTGCAGCCACGTCCGCAAAACAAGCAAAAAACATCGGCCGCATATAGCCCTCTTTTGGTGGCTGGCGCAACCACCTTGGCGGCGAGTATTTTTACTAAATCAGCCGGCTTCCTCACTACCGGTATGGTTGCCCTGTTTGGGATGCTAGCTGTTTCCGTCACATTTTTATTCTACGCACGCCACATAATCAGAGGCCTGCGCACCCTCCGCATCCAAGAAAAAACCATGCCCACCCCGTACACCTTCATGCAAATCGACGACATTCGCGAAGCGCGCAGTCGTTGGTGGTTGAGCAGATTGTTCAAGTGGTTCGCTTCCTGGCGCAAGTCGCCGGGTGTCTGATTTTCGATGATCAATACGAGCAGGCCGCCCAAGCCTGATGACGTGTTACCGGTTTAAGGAGTAGTTGAAGCGATGGATCTTTCCTCACTGTTGTCCGCGCTGAACAGGCGCCTGTTCAAGCTGACCATGGCCCTCAAGGGCGGCCAGGAGTTGTTGCTTGAATCCTTTGCCGGGTGTGAAGGTTTATCGACTGATTTCGGGTTTCAGCTTGATCTGATTCCCAGCAGGCAACCCTTTGCGCGGTCCTGCGCCAGCTCTTCAGTGAGGGTGCAAGGCCTGGAAGTCAGCCACTCAGGCTTCCTGTTCGGATATCTGGGTGCGTCCGGCTGCAACATAGGGTCCATGCGCTGAAGCAGCTGAGGAGAGGGCGGAGGGAGCAGGTGGTCGTAACGCTCGGTGTATTGGGTGAGCGCTTCGTTTGAGCTTCTGAGATCAAACATGGTTTTTTAACCTCTCGGTGCGAGGCAGTGATGTTCCACGACAAAGCGTTCCTTATGGCAAATACGCCTTAATTCTCTTGGCGAGAAATTCGTAAAAATTGTTCGCATACAATAAGTTCTTCCCCGACGGGATTCTAACGAAAATCTGGCATTCTTCGCCGTTATAGGTGTCGTAATCGAAGAAAAAAACCTCTCCAAGGTCGGTTTCGCTGATGACTACTTTTTTAGTGGTTGTTGATTTGTGTTTTAGGCGATTGATGTGCTGGAAAACTATATCTCCACCATTGATGTCCTCGAAGTTCATTCCATAGATGCTATATATTTCATCCGTCCCGACTTCTCCTCCTGCATAATTGAGAAGGAACCATATGTAGGATGCAGGCAGTTTATGGCGGATTTTTTTTTCGGCTTTTATCAGCCAGTCATCAGATACAGCGTCAGCGGGTGATCCAAGCGCGGCGATATCCGGATGTTGTTTTATCAGGTTCTCTAGTTCAAGTATTGTTGGTTTATTCATTGTCTGTCTCGGACGTTTTTTTTTTGTTTTTAAGTGAGGTTTTTTGTCCGTAAATTGTCGTTTTGGATTCAGTTTTGATGGTGTTCGACGAGCATTCGAGTTCTTTAGCGGGTTGCTGTTGTCAATCGCTAAATTTCCATCATTTCATCGTGCGGTGAAGATCCGAAATTTTTGTGAAGCGGTATTTGCAACATTACAGAGGTGTAACCGTTGACGGTGTGATATCACGTGCCGAGCGGGCCATATTATTTTCACCATGCACTCGGACATACATATCATCCATAGTATTTGTAAATTCGGTGACTCTAGTGCCGGGTTTGTATGGTGGTGCCCAACCTTCAGGAAAGGTTGAATTTACCTCGCTAGCTAGACGATGGGTGATATCAGTTCTTTCGCAGATTTTACCGCTGGTGCCTCTTTCGCCTTAGCTCCCTGTTCAGCAGGATCAACAGTCTTCAACGGCGCCGGTTCCCTCACCCGCAACCTAATGTTGTTTGATCAGGCTGGCTGATTAAAGCAGTTGAATCTTTCTTAAGTCGTTCATCTTCCGTCTACCTGTATGCACACCTCCTGCTCGCCGATCATTTTACAAGGCCAATGATCATTGATATAGCGAGTAGGCTTGAAGCAGGCGTTTTCGTCATTTACCCAGAACAACTGCCAGGCCGACCCAGAGATAAGTAGCTTCGGGCAAGGTGTGTAGTCTTTATAGAGCAATGTAAGAGTGGTCAGGATCATAGTGGCGGGTACAATATATATTATTGTCTTGAAACACAGGTATAACATCAGAGTTTGAAGGCGCAGCAAGAAGGAGTTTTTTGGAGGGTCAAATTTTTTTCCCGTCCAAGCAGCAATAAAGGCACCTATTATCCCGATTAATACAATAGGCGGAGCCATCAATAGGCCGAACGCTAGATAAGGAGTCTCTACAACGGGAGCGTTTCGGTAAATGCGTCCGTAAATTGGGAGCACGTGTTCATAAAGCCAATACAGCGAAAAAAAGCCCGTGAGTATCATGAAGAAGGCAAAGGCCAAAGCACCTAGTCTGAAGGCCAGAGGAGACATGGAGTGCGCAGATACGCATGATTTATTGTTCATAAGTGATCTAGATTTCAAAAAAATTTCAATTTTGATATATTTGGTAGTTCCGGAGCTTTTGGCCAGCTAGGTAATGGAAGGTCGTTGGGCTGTATTTTCCGGACAATCCAGGATTTTGTTTCGTCGTATGCTTGATCAATAAGTTCGCCTATGACGCTGGTGGCAACTTTTTCAGTATATATTTGCAAGTCTTTAATGCTGATTCTGGTCGCTTTTTCGTGTAGTTGTTCTATGTTATGAAGGGCGTAGCGCATTCCAGACTTTACACTATTTTTGATGCCGTACTGATTGTCCAAAACATTCAACCCAATGCCTATGCCGAATACCACCACCGCTCCAACTGCGACCGGAAATGCGGCGGCGGTAAAAAGCGCCCCTGCCGCCATTGCAGCCGCATACCCAATCGCAGTCGCTATCCCTGCTTTAATTAACTCAACGCCAACGCCTGCAAAAAGATCAGAAAGTACAGCCTCGTCATTAAATACCCATTCCAATACTTCAATGCCAACCGCGACATAGCAAGAAAGTTTAAAGCCTTTTACTGAAGATCCTCGAATCCCATATTTGCCTATTCCAACCTCAACTAACTGAGCATTTCGAATCCCGTAACGAGTTCCTTTCAAGCGGTTCCGCAACCCCGGATATCCGGTTAAAACGACATATCGCTTTCCGTTTTTAATTAAGACGCGAATCTTGGTTCCAATTCCGCCAATGTCACTGAGCAAGCGGCCAACGTTGTACGCATCATAGGCGCCCAACGCTGCCGGTACTCCCCAGTTCGTATTGACGAAAGAATGTACGGTCGCGTTGTAGATTGATTGCGTGTTGCCCCAAAGACCATCCAGCATTTCCGGTTGGGTCCTGGGCACATGGGTGGTGGCCGGGTGCCAGTATCTGCGGTGCCGTTTCGTTGTGCTATCAACGCGTTTGCGTCATCCATGCTCAGAACGACCATTTCATGTTGATTGCTGTCCATGTCACGCCCCAGCTGATCGAGTTGTGTATCACTCAAACTCATGACGAACTCCCTGTAAGCCTGTCTACTCGCCTTACGTGGCAAGCGTCTGAAGTGCAGGCTGCACTGACCGAAAAATAAAATCAAACAGGCAAATTGCCATCACTGAGAAGTGTTTCGTTACCTTGACAAAGAACTTTCAAGAGGTTTCCATCTCTGACTTGAGGCCAATTTTTGCGGGATGCAACGAATGATAACGGGCAGTTGACCGCCCAGAAAAATCAGCTAACCGCCTTCGATTCCCCGCTACCTACCGAACAATAACCGATTCTGGTGATCTTTGGCGGTCAGGAGGGGCTTGAGATTTTTGCGATTGTCATTGCGGCAAGCTGAGCCATGACAGGGTTTGAAAGTATTTCAAAAGCGAAATAATCAGATGTGCGACCGCGCAGGATCCAGGGATTTTCACTTTTTAAAGGAGCTGTTGCATGAATAATGGACTTTATCCCTGTACGGCCGCCGATCCAATGGGTGTTGGCCCCCACGATGGGTTGTTAGGTGAGGGGGCACTACCATGGCCAAGTGAAATTGCTTCCCGAGCGTTTCCTTCTTCATTGGCTATCGGAGGGCTCTACTCTACCGATGATCTGAGTGCTGCTGAGTTCCTCATAAAGGAATTGAGTTCACCTGAGGCAGAGTTGAGTGAAGACGAATATGAGGAATACTGGATACTGCTGATATCCCTTATTGCTAAACTGAAAAAGGCTGTAAATGTCACGGCAGAGCAATTTGCAAAGATACAGAAAAAGGCAGTTTCAATTCCTGTAGTTGGACCATTGCTGTTTTCACCGGCGAACCTGCCCGGTACCTTGGCAAGTGTTGGGGGGCTTATTCATGCTGGCTCGCGAGCAGCCAAGGTTGAAGACCTTCTTGATATTGATAAATCAACTAGGAAGCAACTTAAAAAATGGATTGCCTCGCGTGGCAAATCTGGTAGTGTCTCAGCAAAGAAAACATTTCGTGGGCGAATTAAAGTTGTTCGAATAGCGGGTGCGCTTTATCTCGAAATACCGGCATCAGCCAAAGCCAGTATCTATAGAGTCGCTGGCAAAGTAGTGGGTGATGTCATTCATATACCTACTCATAACGCAGCCAAGGCGTTGCGGGCGACAAGTCATGTTGATGCCGCTGCGTATGGTCAAAGGGGCGTGGGTCGCGTACTTGTTGGCAATGCAGCTGGGCCGCTGCTTGCATTTGGTCCCCAACTCGTCATGGATATTAGAAGTTCAGAGAGTACCGATGAATTCCTTGAAAAAACTGCTTACAGTCAGCCTACCAATGGTTTGGTTTTTGCCAGTGGTGTAATTATTGGTGCAACCGTTAGTGCCCCTGCAGTTGTGGTGATTGCGTTGGGTATTGGAGCAGGCTTGTTGATACAGGTGGTCATGAGTGATGAAGTTACAGGTTGGGGGACTTCTTTCGGAGATGTTCTTTTGGGGAAGGATTGACTATGTTTAGTGTTGAGTCTCAGCGGTTTTTGTCCACGGTGTTCGGTACTTGGTTTTTGTTTTCTTTGCTGGCTGCATTCTCGATTGGGATTCTGCCGGAAATTATGACTTTGCCTGCAGTTTTTGCTGTCCTATGGTTAACGTATTGGTGCATAAATTGTGCTTATCGGACGGAAAGGTTCACCAAATACGCTAGCCTTCGGCTATTTACCAATCTTGCCATTGCGCCTGGTTTTGCATTTGTCGCTGCGTTGGTGACTTGCTATAAGCAATTAAAGTTGAATGCTCCGTTAGCTGTTTTTATAAGTTTCGTTCCCGTATTCTTGTCCTTGATTGTCTATGGCTTCCTATACCGGTGGCGTGGAGGTCATAGCCCTTTAGTCGTTCGAGGGCAGCGGGTCGAGGTGATAGGGGCTATCCAGGAAAATCATTGGTTATTAGGTGTGGTTGGCGCTGCTTTGGGCTCTTTAACCTATCCAGTTTTTTACGCATATAAGTCGTCGACTTCAATGCTGGTGTTTCTTTTTATTGTCATATCGTTGTTTATGCTGTTTTATCACCGTTCCAGTATATCTGCGTTAAGAACCCTGAAGGAGCAGGAGGCGCGAGAAGGTTCTTGTTTTACATTTATGAATATTGAAGAGATTCGTAAAAAGCGCGCTTCCTCTTTGATTGGTCGGATGTTCACTGCAAATATTGATCGTTGAGATTTATCAGACTTCAGTTTCAAGGAGAGTGAAATGTTAATGGACTTGCTTGCGATGATGAGCCCGCAAAATAAACGGCTCTTCAAACTCAACACGTTTGCCCAGCCCGGAGACGAAGAACTGTTGCTGGAATACTTCTCCGGAGCTGAAGCATTATCGAAGCCTTTCCAGTTTGATCTAGGTCTGTTAAGCCACCGGGCGGATGTAAAGCTAAAATCTTTGATCGGCCGTCTCGCAACGGTTGAAATTGAGCTCGCGGATGGTTCTACACGTTATTTAAACGGATACATCAATCGTTTCAGTAGTAAAGGCAGCGATGGTGGAGTCATTCGCTACGGTGCGGTGCTGGGACCATGGTTGTGGATGCTTACCTGCCGATTTGATTCACGGATTTTTCAGGACAAGACGGTACAAGACGTGCTCGTCGACGTTTTTGGTAATTTTGGTACTTTGCCGAAATTTGAGTTTCGCCTGAGCAAAACACTCAAGCAGCGCAGTTTCATTACTCAGTATCGCGAAAGTGACTTCAATTTTGTACAGCGACTGCTTGAGAGCGAGGGGTTGTTTTACTATTTTGAACATACTGCTGACTCGCACCTAATGGTTATCGCGGATAACTCCAGAACTTTAGATCCATTACCCGAGCAACCACAGATTCGTTTTCACAGCGCATCGGTGACAGAAACGGCAGACTCGATCACTCGTTGGAGCGCAACTCGTCAGTTGCAGTCAGGCAAGATCGCTGTGCGTACTTTTGATTACCGACAGCCGCGGAACTTCTTACCTGTCACCATGCAGAGCCTCAATCAACAAGGGAATGTTGAAAAATTTGAAGTCTACGACTTTCCCGGACAGTACACTCACGGCTCCTATGAAGACGGTGAAGCATTTGTGCGAAATCGGGTCGAGGCGTTGGAGTTACTCGGAAAAACGTTTTATGGCGACAGCAACTGTCGCGCCATGAAGCCGGGTTTCACCTTTGAGTTGACGCAGCACTACGAACACGATCTGGGCTCTGCTGAGAATCGACAGTTTTTGCTCATCAGCGTTGAACACAGCGGTAGCAATAATTATATGACCGGCGATCAAGCTGGTTATCTGAACAAATTTGTTTGCGTGCGTAGTAAGATCACCTACCGTCCCCAACTGACCACGCGTAAACCATCTATTAATGGCCCACAAACCGCGATCGTCGTCGGCCCACCGGGTGAAGAAATCTACACCGATGAACTGGGCCGGGTAAAAGTGCAGTTTCACTGGGATCGCTACGGGGAGTTCAACGACAAGAGTTCCTGTTGGGTCCGTGTCGCACAATCCGGAGCCAGTGGCGGTTTCGGCAGTGTCTTGATTCCTCGGGTTGGCGACGAGGTAGTCGTGTCTTTCCTTGATGGTGATCCAGATCGCCCGCTGATCATGGGCAGCCTCTACAACAGCCAGAACACGCCGCCGTGGGCGTTGCCGGCGAACAAGACGCAGAGTGGATTCCTGACGCGCTCGATGAAGGGTGACGGCGGCACGGCAAACTTTTTCCGTTTCGAAGACAAGTCCGGCGCCGAGCAGATCATCATGCACGCCGAGCGCAACCTGGACACCGAGATCGAGGTCGACGAGACCCACAGTGTTGGCAGCAACCGCACGATCACGGTCGGTGGCACGCACACCGAAACCATCAAGAAAGATACGGTGATGAATGTCCAGGAGGGCTCGCTGACGATTCAGGTCGACAACCAGTTCATTCAGGTCAACGCCAAACAGCACATCATTCTTCAGGTGGGAGACAGCAGCATCACCCTAACGCCGGACGGTATCGAGATCAAAGGCAAGGCGATTACCACGACGAGCACCGGCACGACCCAGATCACCGGGTCCGAGGTCAGGGTCAATGATTGAGGTTGCGGCGCCATGATCAGAACCAGCCTCTACGACCGGATTTCCGAAAAGCGTATTGCCCAGGAAGAAGCTGCGCGCATTGAGCAAAGTAGTGCGCCGGTCATTGAACCCGAGCCGGAACCCGAGCCCGAACCGGTGGTGGCGCTGGAGGATACGCCCAGCAGTTTCACCTTCGCGGGTTTCAATCTGGCGTTCCCGACGGGTTTTCATTTTCGCGAAATCCAGACCACTGTCGAGCACGAAGGCGAGCCTGTCAGCCTGACAATCAAGCGCCGTGATGTGCAACAGGGGCAGACGCTGGATCAGCTTTTTCAGGCCGCGGTGCAGGCGTTTCGCGAGGAACACTCGGACGTTCGCATCATCCGTCAGCGCGATGTCAGCGTGGCCGGGAGTGCGGCGAAATCGGCAGACCTGCATTTCAAAAGCGGCCATGCCGATCGACATGCGCGTCTGGTGGGTGCGCTGGTGCCGGTCGCCGGGCGTGACACTCTGCAATGGCTGAGTATCGCCTGCGAGATTGATCCGGCCAGGCCTGCGCTGAGTCTCTGGCTGGTCGAGTTTGACGGCATGCTCGATGGCTTCGCGGTCCGCTGAATCCCCCATTTTTTGAGTTAAGGAATTTACATCACATGGATTATGAGTTGCAGGAAGGCAGCATTGCGTTGCCGCAAGGTTTTCAGGACCGCACGGTCAACATGTTCGTGCTCGGAGCAAGCATTCCAGCGCCGTTGAGCATCACCATTTCCCGGGACACGTTGCTCCCCGGCGAGGCGCTCAAAGCCTACGTCGATCGGCAGATCAAGATGCTCGCGTCGAAGCTGCGTGGCTACACATTGCTGGGCAAAAAAGCCGTAGCGCTGTCGACCACGGCACCGATCGACGGCGTGCAGATCGATGCGTATTACATGACCGATGGCCGTCCTTTCTATCAGCGCCAGGCAGCGTTTCTGATCGAACCCGGACGCGCGATCATTTTTTCCACCACCGCCCAGGCTGACTTCAGCAGCGAGCAGAACCAGAACTGGATGGACCTGCTGGCGAGCTTTCAACCTCGCCAGCCGGGTGGCACCAAGACCGACTCCAGCACTCAGGAGTAACGGTCATGTTTGAAGCCGCAAGGTTTGGCGATGAACTGTCGCACACCAGTGCCCTGGGCGGATTTCTCATCGGCGCGGCGCTGGGTATTGCGCTGATTGCCACGGTGGCGATCGCGACGTTCACCTGTGGGTTTGGCGTGGCATTGTTGGCGGGCTTGGCCGCAGGCGTCGGAGGTAGCCTGCTGACCGCGGCCGGGGAGAAAATAGGCAGTATGTTTTCTTCACCCGCGGGGACCATCGTCACCGCGTCGCCCAATGTCTTCATCAATAGCCGCAAGGCGGCCCACGTGGAGCAAAGTACCGGCGCCTGCGACAAGCATCCCGGCCCGGTGAAGGTCGCCGAGGGTTCGACCAACGTCTTCATCAACAGCACTGCAGCCGCCCGCAAGGGTGACAAGCTGACCTGCGGCGCAACGCTCTCGAGCGGTTCGGACAATGTCTTCATCGGTGGCGGAACCTATCGCTACCTGCCGGTGGACGACGAAATTCCCGGTTGGCTGCGGACCACGGTCGACATTCTGATGGCGGTCGCCGGTGCAGCGGGCGGTATCGCCCAGTTGATCAAGGCCGGAACCCAGGCCGGCATGAAAGCTGTCATGCCTTGTGTCCTGAAATTCACCGCCGGTTTTGTTGCCGGTGAAGTGGCTTCGCGTTACGTCGTGGGGCCGGCCATCGAGCGTGCGGTGGGTGGCCTGATCGGCAACCCGGTCGACGCAACGACCGGGCGCAAAGTCATCACTGACGAAACCGACTTCAGCCTCCCGGGCTTGATGCCGATTCAATGGTCGCGCTTTTATGCCAGCGACTTGAGCGTCGACAGCGTACTCGGCAAGGGTTGGGTCTTGCCGTGGGAGCAGAGCCTGCGGCGCAGCGGCGCCTTCGTTTATCTCACCGACAATCAGGGTCGCAGTGTTCCATTCGTCGACGTGCAGCCGGGGGAGCGCATCTACAACCCCCATGAGCAGGTGCATCTGGTCTGTACCGAAGGCGGCCACTATCTGCTGCAAACCCTCGACAACACCTTCTTCTATTTCGGTGAAGTGGCGGACGACAACATCCCCGTGCCGCTGCAACGCATCGAAAATGCACTGGGCCACTTCCTGCATTTCACCCGCACCACCGAGGGCACGCTTACCGACATCAGCGCCACCGGTGGCGTGCGGGTGCACCTGCATTACGACAACCCGCTGGGTCGCCTGACCGACGTCAGACGCGTGGTCGACAACCAGGCCGTTGAAACCCTGGTGCAGTACCGCTACGACGACCATGGCCAGCTCAACGAAGTGATCAACCGCAACGGCGATTCGGTACGCCGTTTCAGCTATGTCGATGGCGTGATGGCCAGTCATAGCAATGCCTTGGGCCTGACCTGTAACTATCGCTGGGAACAGATTGGCGGCCAGCCACGCGTGGTGGAGCACTGGACCAGCGATGGCGAGCGGTACCAGTTCCGCTACGACATAAAGGCCCGTACCACGTGGATCACCGACATACTCGGGCGCGAAGCCGAAATTCATTACAACGCCGATCATCGCGTCACCTCAAGTCGCGACTTCGGCGGCGAGCACTACGTTATCGACATCGATGACAGCGGCAACATGACGGGCCTGACATTGCCTGATGGCAACCGGGTCACGCTCAAGTACGACGAATTCTCGCGCTTGCTCGAAGAGACCGATCCGCTCGGGCGCGCGATCAAATATCGCTATCACCACCTGACCCCCTTGGTCACGCAGGTCGACTACCCCGATGGCAGCACCTGGCAAGCGCGCTACGACGACAAGGGCAACCTCGTCGCCGAAATCGATGCCCTCGGTCACACAACCGAGTACCTGAACGGTGACGACGGCCTGCCGCATACCATCATCGATGCGACCGGCAAATCCAAGTATCTGTGGTGGAACACTCTGGCCCAGGTAGAGCGTTTCCAGGACTGCTCGGGTAAAACCACCACGTATCGCTTCGACGAACGCCAGCACCTGGTCGCCGTCACTGACGCGTTGGGGCAGACCACCACGCTGGGACGCAAACCCGACGGCGAGGTGCTGCGCATCCAGCACCCGGATGGCAGCGCTGAAGCGTTCACCTACAACGCCCTCGGCCAGGTGCTGACGCACACTGACGGCAAAGGCCAGACCACACGCCTGCTACGTACCGCCCGTGGCCTGCCGAGCAGTCGTCAGGACGCCAAGGGCCAGCGCATTCGCTACGAATACGACCCGGCGATTCGCCTGACTGCCTTGGTCAACGAAAACAACGCGGCGTATCAGTTTGCCTACGATGCGTCCGACCGATTGATCGAAGAAAAACGCATCGACAACCTGACCCGGCGCTTCAGCTACAACCTCGGCGGTCATCTGACGCAGGTCGATGAAACGGGCTACGGCGAACGCGGTGAACGGCCACAACGCCGTACCGAGTTCGAGCGCGACAGCATTGGCCGGCTGCTGGCCAAGCTCAATGCCGATGCCCGTCAGGATTATGCGTATGACGACGGCGACCGTTTGCTGTCGATCCAGCGCCTGCCGACCGCGCAAGGCAAGCAAATCGGCGTCAGCGAAGAAACGCTCGAATTCTCCTACGACCTGCTCGGCCGACTGATCCAGGAGACTACGCCGCAAGGCGCCTTATCCTACGAATACGATCCATTGAGCTACCTCACCACGCTGACGTTGCCCACCGGCCAACACCTCAACCATCTGTATTACGGCAGCGGCCACCTGCACCAACTCAACCTCGACGGCCAGCTGATCAGTGACATCGAGCGCGACGACCTGCACCGCGAAGTCCTGCGCACCCAGGGCGCGCTCACCAGCTGCTTCGGCTACGACGCCATGGGTCGCAAGAGTTGGCAGTTCGCCTCGCGCCTGTCGGCAGAAAAACTCTCGAGCATCCACAACCCCGGCATCCAGCCCGACCTGCTGGTCGAACACGCCTACAACCCGATCCACCGCCGTCACCAGTACGACCCGGCCGGCGAACTGGTCCGCACCCTCGACAAACTGCGCGGCGAGATCAAGTACGAATACGAAGCCAACGGCCAGTTGCACAGCCGTGACACCGGCCAGTTGCTCGACAGCGAAGAATTCCGCTACGACGCCGCGGCAAACCGGCTGAACTTCAACACCAGCCAGTTTGACCACGTCAAAGACAACCGCCTCAAACGCTGGCGGGATCAGGAATATGCCTACGATGCGTGGGGCAACCTGATTGAAAAACGCAGTGGCATGGGCAAACTGCAGACGTTTGTTTATGACTGTGAAAATCGCTTGGTCAAGGCCGAGACGCTGGTCAATGGCAAGCTGGAAAGTACCGGATCGTATCGGTACGACAGCCTGGGGCGGCGGGTCGGTAAGCAGTCCGTTGTTAATGGCGTAACCGAGCTGAAACACTTCTTGTGGCAAGGCCTGCGCATGCTGCGGGAGGAAAGTCCGGGGCAGAGCAGTCTTTACACTTACGAGCCGGGGAGTTATGCGCCGTTGGCGCGGGTCGATCAGGCAGAAGGTGAAGAGCAGAAGCTTTACTACTTCCATACCGACCAGATTGGTACGCCGCTGGAGATGACGGACCGAGAAGGGCAGATTGTCTGGCAGGCGACGTATAAGGCGTGGGGGGCGGTTGAGAAACTGGCGGTCAATGACGTCGAGCAGAACCTGAGGTTTCAGGGGCAGTATTTTGACGATGAGACGGGGCTGCACTACAACACGTTTCGGTATTACGATCCGGAGGTGGGGCGGTTTGTAACGCAGGATCCGATTGGGTTGAGCGGAAGTTTCAATCTTTACAATTATGCGCCAAACTCTACCGGTTGGATTGATCCTTTGGGATGGACATGTTCAACCACTTTGACCGTGAACAAACCGAAAGTATTGAGTAACTCAGAACTTTCAAGCGCGGAACGTAGTTTTCTTGAAAAGCAATTCATGAAAAAACAAAATGCATTGAATCGAGCTGCTAAGAGAGGTGAACTCATATGGTCTCCTGGGACTCATGATGTGAGAATATCGTCTGTACAAGCTTCCTACCGAAAAGCGGTTGCTGCTCGCTTTGAGCGAATGTTTGGACAAGCCCCTGACTTAAGTAAACTTAACGCCGATCACCCTGTAGATCTCATAGTCGGCGGCTCAGCGACTCAGAGGCTGCAAATGCTGAATGAGACGATAAACAAAAGCGTTGGTAGCTCCTTAAAAAATGCCGGTAGGAAAGCAGGCTTGCAGCCCGGTGATAAAATTAGTTCGATAATTTTCAAGTGAGAAAGATTATGGCACAAGAATTTTCTATCTTTACTGATACAGCAACAGTCGCAATATTCGACCTTGCGGCAATAAGGCACAGGATTTCGGATACTCCTGATTGGTGGAGTATTGTTGAGGATGAACTTCAAGAGACCAATGCGGGAAATGTGGCTTTCTTGGGGGTTGGACAAGATGGCAGCTACAAAATAGCGATTGTCGATGACATAGCTGCCGGGTTTGGAGTGTTGCATCTTGGTTTTCCTTCTGGACAAGTGTTCGTCGGTGCAGGTGAAGATGCGACTGGTGGTGATCTTGAGCCTGATGGTTCTGACTCTATTCAAGGGGTTGTCATTAACTTTGAACCAGGGAGCTATTTGATTAAGTATAAAAAAACTGGGAGTGTCGTAGAGTTGGCGTTTCAAGTATCAACTGAAAGATGTAATGAGCTAACGGACTCAATAAGACTCTAAGGCGACATTCCTGACTGAGGTATCTGCGAAGGAAGGTGAGAGGTGTTATGGAATGGGCAGAGTTGGAAAGGTATGTATACAAAGCCACAAAATCTGCTTTTTCGAGTCTAAGAAACTCTCATCTTAAGGTACGCTGCGAATGCCAAAGTCTGATCCGAAAATAAGTGACTCTAATTTAAAGTCGCTGGAAAATGAGGTTGGATATACATTGCCCAGCGATTTTTAAGCTTTTACATGACTCATAATGGTGGGGTCGCGGACAGAGATTGGTGGGGCAGTAGTGATGAGTATGAGTCAGTTCGAGTAAAGAAGTTTAATGCAGTTACCGCATGTGGTGTCTCTGATGCTGATGAGTCGAAATATTGAGGCGATTGTTACGCGGTAATGATCACCAAGGGGGGATGCCTAAAACCTTACTATCGTTTGCAATTGATGGTGGTGGCAACTTTTTTGTCTGGATTTGACCGGCGGCAATGTGTGTTTTTACGCTACTGATTCCTTTGATTCGGAAAGCAACTATGCTGCCAATCATGCAAAAGCCTTTCGTTCGCTTGCAAGTTCGTTTGACGCTTTTGTTGACGGATTGAAAGGCGAGTCGGAGGTCGATCTGTGTAGAGTTCAAAGTCGATTGTGGTGCGGTCACATATCAAGTTTATAAGGAACCGAATGATTGCAACGATTCGCAGGAACGCGACGACCTGCGCACCCAAGGCGCACTCACCAGTTGCTTCGGCTACGACGCCATGGGCCGCAAGAGTTGGCAGTTCGCCTCGCGCCTGCCAGCGGAAAAACTCTCAAAAATTCACAACCCCGGCATCCAGCCCGACCTGCTGGTGGAGCACGCCTACAACCCGATCCACCGCCGTCACCAGTACGACCCGGCCGGTGAATTGACCCGCACCCTCGACAAACTGCGCGGCGAGATCAAGTACGAATACGAAGCCAACGGCCAGTTGCACAGCCGCGACACCGGCAAGCTTGTCGACAGCGAAGAATTTCGCTACGACGCCGCAGCGAACCGGCTGAACTTCAACACCAGCCAGTTCGACCACGTCAAAGACAACCGCCTCAAACGCTGGCGGGATCAGGAATATGCCTACGATGCGTGGGGCAACCTGATTGAAAAACGCAGCGGCATGGGCAAGTTGCAGACGTTTGTTTATGACTGTGAAAATCGCTTGGTGCGGGCTGAGACGTTGGTTAACGGCAAACTGGAGAGTACCGGGTCGTATCGGTACGACAGTTTGGGGCGGCGGGTTGCCAAGGTTTCAGAGGTCAACGGCAAGACCGAGCACAAGCACTTTTTGTGGCAAGGCCTGCGGATGCTGCGTGAGGAAAGTCCGGGGCAGAGCAGTTTGTACCTGTACGAGCCGGGGAGTTATGCGCCGTTGGTGCGGGTCGACCAGGCAGAAGGTGAAGAGCAGAAGCTTTACTACTTCCATACCGACCAGATTGGTACGCCGCTGGAGATGACGGATCGAGAAGGGCAGATTGTCTGGCAGGCGACGTACAAGGCGTGGGGTTCGGTTGAGAAGCTGACGGTTAATGCCGTCGAGCAGAACCTGAGGTTTCAGGGGCAATATTTCGATGATGAAACGGGGCTGCACTACAACACGTTTCGGTATTACGATCCGGAGGTGGGGCGGTTTGTAACGCAGGATCCGATTGGGTTGGATGGAGGAAACAATCTCTATCGCTACGTACCTAGTCCTACTGGATGGGTTGACCCTTGGGGATGGGAGTGTTGGAGTACGGCAAGAAAGAATTATTGGAAAGCAGAGGCTAAAAAACCGAGCCAAGTATATTCACCTGCCAATTTGGCTAATATGGCCGATGGCAAAGCCCCTAGAATGACCGTGGAAGTCATGAATCGTAAAACGCTTGAAATTACGAGAAAAGATGTCGCTATGGAACTTCATCATAGTGATATTCCTCAGCGGGTCGGTGGTGCAGGTGTTCATGAGTCTTCAAACTTGCTCTCGTTAACTCCATGGGAGCATGAGTCAGTAGATGCATTCAGGCATGTGGGGTCGGATTTGATCAGGGTAGTGAAAGGGGTTGACGTATGGTAGGTGAAAATTTAGACGTAGCGAAAAACATAATTAGCTCCCAAGGCTATAAGGATTCGGTTAGTGAATTAAAAAAAACTCTAGGTATCTCTGTTATGTCGAACTATGAGGATGTGTTTGCGCGCTTGGACGCCGCTGCGATTACAAGGTCCGGGCTGGACTGTAATGAAATTGAATCATTGATTTATCAGTGTTCTAACGAACTGAAAGTTTACTCAGTAAATAAATATAGGGCATTAAACGGTTTGCAAGACGAACAGGAGTATCCGGTTGGCGAAGTTCCGAGCGAAGAGGATAAGGATTCAAATATCGTTAGCAAAGGTTATGCTCCAGGATTTTTGCTAGCTAATGCAATTGAATTTTTGCTTGCTCGTAAAGGGGTGGAGTTGCTACAGAAATATTTGAAAGATTCAAGAATTCCTAAAGCTAATGCTTACTCCAAGCAAGTAATGAAGTTCTACGAGGGTATTGGTTGAATAGTACGTAGGTAAGTCTTCTGCTGAGATTTTTTAGATAAGTAAGGACAATATATGGTGGGCGTGCGCTAAGGCACACTCACCAGTTGCTTCGGCTACGACGACATGGGCCGCAAGAGCTGGCAGTTTGCCTAGCGCCTACAACCCGATCCATCGCCGCCACCAGTACGATCCGGCCGGCGAACTGATCCGCACCCTCGACAAACTGCGCGGCGAGATCAAGTACGAATACGAAGCCAACGGCCAGTTGCACAGCCGTAACACCGGCCAGTTGCTCGACAGCGAAGAATTCCGCTACGACGCCGCGGCGAACCGGCTGAACTTCAACACCAGCCAGTTCGATCACGTCAAAGACAACCGCCTCAAACGCTGGCGGGATCAGGAATATGCCTACGATGCGTGGGGCAACCTGATTGAAAAACGCAGCGGGATGGGCAAGTTGCAGACGTTTGTTTATGACTGTGAAAATCGCTTGGTCAAGGCCGAGACGCTGGTCAATGGCAAGCTGGAAAGTACCGGATCGTATCGGTACGACAGCCTGGGGCGGCGGGTCGGTAAGCAGTCCGTTGTTAATGGCGTAACCGAGCTGAAACACTTCTTGTGGCAAGGCCTGCGCATGCTGCGGGAGGAAAGTCCGGGGCAGAGCAGTTTGTACCTGTATGAGCCGGGGAGTTATGCGCCGTTGGCGCGGGTCGACCAGGCAGAAGGTGAAGAGCAGAAGCTTTACTACTTCCATACCGACCAGATTGGTACGCCGTTGGAGATGACGGATCGAGAAGGGCAGATTGTCTGGCAGGCGACGTACAAGGCGTGGGGTTCAGTTGAAAAGCTGGCGGTCAATGAAATCGAACAGAACCTGCGGTTTCAGGGGCAGTATTTCGATGATGAAACGGGGCTGCACTACAACACGTTTCGGTATTACGATCCGGAGGTGGGGCGGTTTGTAACGCAGGATCCGATTGGGTTGTTGGGTGGTAGTAATTTGTATGGTTATGCTCCCAACACGAACGGTTGGATTGATCCTCTAGGATGGTGCGTGACCACTAGTGTCACGAGAGGGGGAGGAGGGCAACCGCTAAAAGCAACCGCTACTATCACTCCAAAAGATTTGGGAACGGGTACTGCAACTAATGCATCATCTCGGGCATGGGCTAGATTACTGGGTAATTCAGATGATGATGCTGGGCATATAATTGGTAAGCTACTTGGCGGTTCCGGAGGGAAAAATGGTGTTTTTCCACAGTTAAAGGGCATAAATCGTGGCCAGTTTAGAGATTTCGAGTCTGCAGTAGCGAATGCTGTGAAAAAGAAAGGAGCTGTAGATGTTGAATTGAATTTCATCTACGGCAACGGGGGGACGCGGCCAACATCGATAACTTATGATGTTTACCGTCAGGGTAGTAAAATACTCGAAGGAATATTTGGGAACTGACATGATAGATGAAGAAGTTTCATTGCAAGCGTTAAAGAGACTTAATAAGTTTATGGCTGAAATGAACTCTTGGGAGACAGAATTCTTTAGGGTCCGTAAAGAAAATTTAGCCGAAGGGGGGGATGATCCTGGTATTAAAGTTTCCTTTGAAGGTAGGCTGGAAAAAATACTACATATCTTTGCTTTTAAAGATAAAAGTAATTTTGGCCGCTTGATAGACTTGGGTTGCGTTAATCCTCCCACGTATGATCCACAGTCTGACATTGTAGAGGTTGTTTCTGTGAATGGAGAAGAAGTCGTTTTTCAGATCCAACAAACTGTTGGGGTGGAAGTTACATCAAGGATAGTTATGGTTTACAAAGCCGGTGAGTGGAAAGTCAAGAAAAAAGAAAGTTTAGGTTATGACGGCAAGTGGAAGCGTTCGCCTTTGTAGTGTGAAAGGCTGAAATGGAATCTGTGGTTTTTGCACATGAGTTGAGTGAGTCCTCAAAGAATTTGATGATGTAAGCGGAGTTAGAGATAGTCTGTAGAGTTACTTGAGCTCTTTAAAGTCTGGTTTCTGAGTGGCTGGGTACTTTGCCTCAGTCACTCGCTTCACTCATTTACTGCATTGCATTGGGTGGGCCGTAGATTTTGAAAGCGCTTCTGAACATATCCTATTTTCCACCCCCTCGGTCTCGACATCGAGCGCGACGACCTGCACCGCGAAGTCCTGCGCACCCAGGGCGCGCTCACCAGCTGCTTCGGCTACGACGCCATGGGTCGCAAGAGTTGGCAGTTCGCCTCGCGCCTGTCGGCAGAAAAACTCTCGAGCATCCACAACCCCGGCATCCAGCCCGACCTGCTGGTCGAACACGCCTACAACCCGATCCACCGCCGTCACCAGTACGACCCGGCCGGCGAACTGGTCCGCACCCTCGACAAACTGCGCGGCGAGATCAAGTACGAATACGAAGCCAACGGCCAGTTGCACAGCCGTGACACCGGCCAGTTGCTCGACAGCGAAGAATTCCGCTACGACGCCGCGGCAAACCGGCTGAACTTCAACACCAGCCAGTTTGACCACGTCAAAGACAACCGCCTCAAACGCTGGCGGGATCAGGAATATGCCTACGATGCGTGGGGCAACCTGATTGAAAAACGCAGTGGCATGGGCAAACTGCAGACGTTTGTTTATGACTGTGAAAATCGCTTGGTCAAGGCCGAGACGCTGGTCAATGGCAAGCTGGAAAGTACCGGATCGTATCGGTACGACAGCCTGGGGCGGCGGGTCGGTAAGCAGTCCGTTGTTAATGGCGTAACCGAGCTGAAACACTTCTTGTGGCAAGGCCTGCGCATGCTGCGGGAGGAAAGTCCGGGGCAGAGCAGTCTTTACACTTACGAGCCGGGGAGTTATGCGCCGTTGGCGCGGGTCGATCAGGCAGAAGGTGAAGAGCAGAAGCTTTACTACTTCCATACCGACCAGATTGGTACGCCGCTGGAGATGACGGACCGAGAAGGGCAGATTGTCTGGCAGGCGACGTATAAGGCGTGGGGGGCGGTTGAGAAACTGGCGGTCAATGACGTCGAGCAGAACCTGAGGTTTCAGGGGCAGTATTTTGACGATGAGACGGGGCTGCACTACAACACGTTTCGGTATTACGATCCGGAGGTGGGGCGGTTTGTAACGCAGGATCCGATTGGGTTGAGCGGAAGTTTCAATCTTTACAATTATGCGCCAAACTCTACCGGTTGGATTGATCCTTTGGGATGGACATGTTCAACCACTTTGACCGTGAACAAACCGAAAGTATTGAGTAACTCAGAACTTTCAAGCGCGGAACGTAGTTTTCTTGAAAAGCAATTCATGAAAAAACAAAATGCATTGAATCGAGCTGCTAAGAGAGGTGAACTCATATGGTCTCCTGGGACTCATGATGTGAGAATATCGTCTGTACAAGCTTCCTACCGAAAAGCGGTTGCTGCTCGCTTTGAGCGAATGTTTGGACAAGCCCCTGACTTAAGTAAACTTAACGCCGATCACCCTGTAGATCTCATAGTCGGCGGCTCAGCGACTCAGAGGCTGCAAATGCTGAATGAGACGATAAACAAAAGCGTTGGTAGCTCCTTAAAAAATGCCGGTAGGAAAGCAGGCTTGCAGCCCGGTGATAAAATTAGTTCGATAATTTTCAAGTGAGAAAGATTATGGCACAAGAATTTTCTATCTTTACTGATACAGCAACAGTCGCAATATTCGACCTTGCGGCAATAAGGCACAGGATTTCGGATACTCCTGATTGGTGGAGTATTGTTGAGGATGAACTTCAAGAGACCAATGCGGGAAATGTGGCTTTCTTGGGGGTTGGACAAGATGGCAGCTACAAAATAGCGATTGTCGATGACATAGCTGCCGGGTTTGGAGTGTTGCATCTTGGTTTTCCTTCTGGACAAGTGTTCGTCGGTGCAGGTGAAGATGCGACTGGTGGTGATCTTGAGCCTGATGGTTCTGACTCTATTCAAGGGGTTGTCATTAACTTTGAACCAGGGAGCTATTTGATTAAGTATAAAAAAACTGGGAGTGTCGTAGAGTTGGCGTTTCAAGTATCAACTGAAAGATGTAATGAGCTAACGGACTCAATAAGACTCTAAGGCGACATTCCTGACTGAGGTATCTGCGAAGGAAGGTGAGAGGTGTTATGGAATGGGCAGAGTTGGAAAGGTATGTATACAAAGCCACAAAATCTGCTTTTTCGAGTCTAAGAAACTCTCATCTTAAGGTACGCTGCGAATGCCAAAGTCTGATCCGAAAATAAGTGACTCTAATTTAAAGTCGCTGGAAAATGAGGTTGGATATACATTGCCCAGCGATTTTTAAGCTTTTACATGACTCATAATGGTGGGGTCGCGGACAGAGATTGGTGGGGCAGTAGTGATGAGTATGAGTCAGTTCGAGTAAAGAAGTTTAATGCAGTTACCGCATGTGGTGTCTCTGATGCTGATGAGTCGAAATATTGAGGCGATTGTTACGCGGTAATGATCACCAAGGGGGGATGCCTAAAACCTTACTATCGTTTGCAATTGATGGTGGTGGCAACTTTTTTGTCTGGATTTGACCGGCGGCAATGTGTGTTTTTACGCTACTGATTCCTTTGATTCGGAAAGCAACTATGCTGCCAATCATGCAAAAGCCTTTCGTTCGCTTGCAAGTTCGTTTGACGCTTTTGTTGACGGATTGAAAGGCGAGTCGGAGGTCGATCTGTGTAGAGTTCAAAGTCGATTGTGGTGCGGTCACATATCAAGTTTATAAGGAACCGAATGATTGCAACGATTCGCAGGAACGCGACGACCTGCGCACCCAAGGCGCACTCACCAGTTGCTTCGGCTACGACGCCATGGGCCGCAAGAGTTGGCAGTTCGCCTCGCGCCTGCCAGCGGAAAAACTCTCAAAAATTCACAACCCCGGCATCCAGCCCGACCTGCTGGTGGAGCACGCCTACAACCCGATCCACCGCCGTCACCAGTACGACCCGGCCGGTGAATTGACCCGCACCCTCGACAAACTGCGCGGCGAGATCAAGTACGAATACGAAGCCAACGGCCAGTTGCACAGCCGCGACACCGGCAAGCTTGTCGACAGCGAAGAATTTCGCTACGACGCCGCAGCGAACCGGCTGAACTTCAACACCAGCCAGTTCGACCACGTCAAAGACAACCGCCTCAAACGCTGGCGGGATCAGGAATATGCCTACGATGCGTGGGGCAACCTGATTGAAAAACGCAGCGGCATGGGCAAGTTGCAGACGTTTGTTTATGACTGTGAAAATCGCTTGGTGCGGGCTGAGACGTTGGTTAACGGCAAACTGGAGAGTACCGGGTCGTATCGGTACGACAGTTTGGGGCGGCGGGTTGCCAAGGTTTCAGAGGTCAACGGCAAGACCGAGCACAAGCACTTTTTGTGGCAAGGCCTGCGGATGCTGCGTGAGGAAAGTCCGGGGCAGAGCAGTTTGTACCTGTACGAGCCGGGGAGTTATGCGCCGTTGGTGCGGGTCGACCAGGCAGAAGGTGAAGAGCAGAAGCTTTACTACTTCCATACCGACCAGATTGGTACGCCGCTGGAGATGACGGATCGAGAAGGGCAGATTGTCTGGCAGGCGACGTACAAGGCGTGGGGTTCGGTTGAGAAGCTGACGGTTAATGCCGTCGAGCAGAACCTGAGGTTTCAGGGGCAATATTTCGATGATGAAACGGGGCTGCACTACAACACGTTTCGGTATTACGATCCGGAGGTGGGGCGGTTTGTAACGCAGGATCCGATTGGGTTGGATGGAGGAAACAATCTCTATCGCTACGTACCTAGTCCTACTGGATGGGTTGACCCTTGGGGATGGGAGTGTTGGAGTACGGCAAGAAAGAATTATTGGAAAGCAGAGGCTAAAAAACCGAGCCAAGTATATTCACCTGCCAATTTGGCTAATATGGCCGATGGCAAAGCCCCTAGAATGACCGTGGAAGTCATGAATCGTAAAACGCTTGAAATTACGAGAAAAGATGTCGCTATGGAACTTCATCATAGTGATATTCCTCAGCGGGTCGGTGGTGCAGGTGTTCATGAGTCTTCAAACTTGCTCTCGTTAACTCCATGGGAGCATGAGTCAGTAGATGCATTCAGGCATGTGGGGTCGGATTTGATCAGGGTAGTGAAAGGGGTTGACGTATGGTAGGTGAAAATTTAGACGTAGCGAAAAACATAATTAGCTCCCAAGGCTATAAGGATTCGGTTAGTGAATTAAAAAAAACTCTAGGTATCTCTGTTATGTCGAACTATGAGGATGTGTTTGCGCGCTTGGACGCCGCTGCGATTACAAGGTCCGGGCTGGACTGTAATGAAATTGAATCATTGATTTATCAGTGTTCTAACGAACTGAAAGTTTACTCAGTAAATAAATATAGGGCATTAAACGGTTTGCAAGACGAACAGGAGTATCCGGTTGGCGAAGTTCCGAGCGAAGAGGATAAGGATTCAAATATCGTTAGCAAAGGTTATGCTCCAGGATTTTTGCTAGCTAATGCAATTGAATTTTTGCTTGCTCGTAAAGGGGTGGAGTTGCTACAGAAATATTTGAAAGATTCAAGAATTCCTAAAGCTAATGCTTACTCCAAGCAAGTAATGAAGTTCTACGAGGGTATTGGTTGAATAGTACGTAGGTAAGTCTTCTGCTGAGATTTTTTAGATAAGTAAGGACAATATATGGTGGGCGTGCGCTAAGGCACACTCACCAGTTGCTTCGGCTACGACGACATGGGCCGCAAGAGCTGGCAGTTTGCCTAGCGCCTACAACCCGATCCATCGCCGCCACCAGTACGATCCGGCCGGCGAACTGATCCGCACCCTCGACAAACTGCGCGGCGAGATCAAGTACGAATACGAAGCCAACGGCCAGTTGCACAGCCGTAACACCGGCCAGTTGCTCGACAGCGAAGAATTCCGCTACGACGCCGCGGCGAACCGGCTGAACTTCAACACCAGCCAGTTCGATCACGTCAAAGACAACCGCCTCAAACGCTGGCGGGATCAGGAATATGCCTACGATGCGTGGGGCAACCTGATTGAAAAACGCAGCGGGATGGGCAAGTTGCAGACGTTTGTTTATGACTGTGAAAATCGCTTGGTCAAGGCCGAGACGCTGGTCAATGGCAAGCTGGAAAGTACCGGATCGTATCGGTACGACAGCCTGGGGCGGCGGGTCGGTAAGCAGTCCGTTGTTAATGGCGTAACCGAGCTGAAACACTTCTTGTGGCAAGGCCTGCGCATGCTGCGGGAGGAAAGTCCGGGGCAGAGCAGT
>Ga0247818_10000404_pt1 | contig 26863 bp, 24 predicted proteins | sample 13C_Glucose_Day1_FD_192424 | JGI IMG/M metagenome (GOLD analysis project Ga0247818, IMG submission 192424) | Soil microbial communities from agricultural site in Penn Yan, New York, United States - 13C_Glucose_Day1 | ecosystem: Environmental > Terrestrial > Soil > Agricultural land | place... | reverse complement strand
GCTTAAGCAGTGGAGCGAAAACCGTATTAACCGCCTGCGCGCCAGCGCCGCGGAGGAATAATTCATGTCGATCGAAGTGCGTAACGTCAGCAAGAACTTCAACGCGTTCAAGGCGCTGGACAACATCAGCCTGGACATCCAGAGCGGCGAGCTGGTCGCGCTGCTCGGCCCATCGGGCTGCGGCAAGACCACGCTGCTGCGGATTATCGCCGGTCTGGAAACCCCGGATCAGGGCAACATCGTGTTCCACGGTGAAGACGTTTCCGGCCACGACGTGCGTGATCGCAACGTCGGTTTCGTGTTCCAGCACTACGCGTTGTTTCGCCACATGACGGTGTTCGACAATGTCGCGTTCGGCCTGCGCATGAAGCCGAAGAACCAGCGCCCGAGCGAAAGCCAGATCGCCGAAAAAGTCCACGAATTGCTGAACATGGTGCAGTTGGACTGGCTGTCGGATCGCTATCCGGAACAGCTCTCCGGTGGGCAGCGTCAGCGTATTGCACTGGCCCGCGCCCTGGCGGTTGAGCCGAAAGTGCTGTTGCTCGACGAACCCTTCGGCGCCCTTGACGCCAAGGTCCGTAAAGAACTGCGCCGCTGGTTGGCGCGCCTGCACGAAGACATCAACCTGACCTCTGTGTTCGTGACCCACGACCAGGAAGAGGCGATGGAAGTCGCCGACCGCATCGTGGTGATGAACAAGGGTGTGATCGAGCAGATCGGTTCACCGGGTGACGTCTACGAAAACCCGGCCAGTGATTTCGTTTATCACTTCCTCGGTGACTCTAACCGTCTGCATCTGGGCGAGGACAACCACGTGCTGTTCCGTCCGCACGAAGTGTCATTGTCGCGCCATGAACTGGACGACCACCACGCAGCTGAAGTGCGGGATATTCGTCCGCTGGGTGCGACGACGCGGGTGACGTTGAAAGTCGAAGGTCAGACTGATTTGATCGAAGCCGAAGTGGTGAAAGACCACGACAGCCTGATCGGGTTGGCCAAGGGCGAAACATTGTTCTTCAAGCCGAAGGTCTGGCAGAAGCTCGCCAACATCTAAGATCAAAAGATCGCAGCCTGCGGCAGCTCCTACAGAGTGGTTCAAAAAAACTGAACCACTACACCGCAGGCTGCGATCTTTTAAGGCGACCTAAGCCGCCGCTTTATTCGGATTGATCCGCACCCCTCCCGCCCGCGCTTCGATCTGCTCTTTTAGCTCATGCCGCATCCCCAGCATGAACGCCAGCTCAGCGACCACAAACAACGGCCCGACAATCAGCCCCGTCACATCATCGACGAACGCCGGTTTGCGTCCCTCATAGTGATGCCCGACGAACTGAATCGCCCAACCGATTACGAACATCGCCACGCCGCTGCTCAACCAGACCAGCGTGCTTTGCTGCGCCAGTACCTGACCGGCCCACACGCACAGCCCCAGCAACACCGTCATCAGCACCCCGAGGCGCAGTTCCAGGCGTAGGTAAAACCACGCTGAGGCCAGCGACACCAGCACTGCCGGCGACAGCCAGCCCCCGGCCCACTGCGGACGCGACAGCAGCACGGCAACGGCCACCACAATCAGCGGGATGCCAATGAAGTGGCTGGCGATGTTGCGTGGGTCACGGTGGTAGGCGGCGTATTGACTGAGATGGTCAACGAGGCTTTTTTTCATTGTTATTCCTCCTGTAGGGTGACTGATCATGCCTCGGGGCCGTTTCATGCTCTGTCAGCCAGGCGACAATCTCTAGGAGTGTTCATGGATATGCAGGTCTGGCGTCCACGCCTGATGCGCAGTCAGTGGTTCAGCCATTTGCCTGTTTCCCTACAGGATAGCCTGCTGTCAGTGGCCAGGGTGCGGCGCCTGTCGCCGGGCCAACGGCTGTTCGAGCGGGGCGATCCGCCGTGTGGCCTGTACGCGGTGCTTGAAGGCTCGGTGCGCATCGGTGCCGTGAGCGAGCAGGGCAAAGAGGCGTTGTTGAGCGTGGTGGAAGCGCCGCACTGGTTCGGCGAAATCGGCCTGTTCGATGGCCAGCCCCGGACCCACGATGCGTTCAGCCTGGGTCATTGCACCTTGGTGCATATCCCGCAGTCGGTGTTGCTGGCGTTGCTCGAAGAACAGCCGGCGCATTGGCGACAGCTGGCCTTGTTGATGAGCCAGAAACTGCGCCTGACCTTCATCAACCTCGAACAACTGAGCCTGATGCCGGCCCCCACACGATTGGCCCATCGCTTGTTGATGATTGCCGAAGGCTACGGCGAAATAGTCGAACCCCGCCGCATCCTGCAACTGCCTCAGGAACAGCTTGCCGCCATGTTGTCGCTGTCGCGCCAGACCACCAATCAAATCCTCAAGGATTTGCAGGGGCAGGGGATTATCGGGCTCGGTTACGGCGAAATCGAAATTCTTGATGCCGAGCGATTGCGGGCACTGGCCACAATCTGAAACTCAACGCATATCACTTGTAGGAGCGAGCCTGCTCGCGATGACGGTGTGTCAGTCTCCAGGTATATCGACTGACAGTCCGCTATCGCGAGCAGGCTCGCTCCTACCGTTGATTTGCGTGCAGCAAAACCTGTGGGCCTGATCAGCGCAACCCATCCCGAAATTGCCCCGGTGTCATCCCGGTCCAGCGCTTGAACGCTCGGCTGAAGCTGCTGGTGTCGGCAAACCCGAGCAGGTAACTGATCTCGCTCAGGGAAACCTGCGGGTCGCGCAGGTGCAGCAGTGCGAGGTTCTCGCGGCTTTCGTTGAGCAGCGTATCGAACCGGCAGCCTTCATCCGCCAGGTGCCGTTGCAGGCTGCGCAGGCTCAGGTGCAGGGCCTTGGCGATGTGTTCTGCGCTGGGTTCGCCTTCGGGCAGTTGCTCTTCAATGGCGTCACGCACCTTGCGCTCCCACGTCAACGGCTTGAGTTGCGCGAGGGTGCGTTTGAGCACGGTTTCGTTGTGCTCGGCCAGCTCTGGGTTGGCGTCGTCCAGATGGCTGTCGAAGTCGATGAGGGCGAATTCCAGACGGTCTTCATCGGCGCCGAAATGCACCGGCGAGCGAAAGACTTTATGCCATTGGTGCGCATCTACCGGCTCCGGTCGACGCAGGTAGGTGGCCAATGGTGCGTAGTCGCGACCCAGGCGATTACGGCAGGTGCGCACGTAAATCGCCATGAACGCATCGATGGCTTCGAAGGCTGGAGCCGGGTTGCCGATGGGAATTTTCAGACTGAAACGGTAGCGGTCCTCGGTGCGGGTCAGCTCCAGCTCGAGGGCATCGCTGACCACCTGGTGATAGCGCACGATGCGTTCGAACACTTCGCGCAGGCTGCCGCTGGCCACCAGCGCATAACCCAACGCGTGGAAAGTGGTCGGGCTGACGAAACGCGACACGCGCAAACCGATCGCCGGGTCGGCGCTGACCTGCACCGCCAATTCCCACAGCCGCGTGGTGCCGGACAATGGATAGCGCGCGTTCGGGTCCTCCATCAACTGCGGATCGAGTCCCGCTTGCCGGCACAGGCTGGTGCTGTCGATGTCCAGGGCATCGAGTTGCTTGCGCAAGGCGCGGGTCCAGCTGGCGAGTGAGGTCGGTTCAGTCATGCTGATTGGCGCTTCCGGTCAACAGGTTGGCGTTCACGGCTACCGCTGCAAACCGGCGCAGCAGGCAGGATGCGAACATCAATAACCAGAGGATGGAAGCATGGACCGTACTTCTGCAAGCCCCCAACGACTGAATGCAGCTCAGCGATCAGCACATATTCGCGAAGTGGTGCTGGCCAAAGGTGTCGAATTGCGTGAGCGCTTCCCGATTCTCAAGCATCAGGACGCAATCGGCGCGAGCATTTTGGCTTTCGCATTGGTCGGCATGCTCGGTTCGGCGGCGCTTTACATCACCGGACAACTGGCCTGGTGGGCGTGCCTGTTGCTTAACGCTTTTTTTGCTTCGCTGACCCATGAGCTGGAGCACGATCTGATTCACAGCATGTACTTTCGCAAACGGAAAGTGCCGCACAACCTGATGATGGGGCTGGTCTGGCTGGCCCGGCCGAGCACCATCAACCCGTGGATTCGCCGCCATTTGCACCTCAATCACCACAAGGTGTCAGGCACTGAAACCGACATGGAAGAACGCGCGATCACCAATGGCGAGCCTTGGGGGTTTGCACGGTTCCTGATGATTGGCGACAACATCATCTCAGCGTTCATTCGCATGCTGCGGGCGAAAACCTGGGCGCACAAATTCAGCATCATCAAGCGCACTTTGAAGGTGTACGCACCCTTGGCGCTGATGCATTGGGGCGCGTGGTACGTGTTTCTCGGCTTTCATGCAGCCAACGGCATTGCGAACCTGATGGGCGCGCCGATCGAGTGGTCGGCCACCACGTTGTCAGTAATGCAGGTGATCGATATCGCGGCCGTCGTGATAATTGGCCCCAATGTGCTGCGCACGTTCTGCCTGCACTTCATCAGCTCCAACATGCACTATTACGGCGACGTGGAACCGGGCAATGTCATGCAGCAAACCCAAGTGCTGAACGCCTGGTGGTTGTGGCCATTGCAGGCGTTCTGCTTCAACTTCGGCAGCAGCCACGGGATTCACCATTTTGTAGTCAAGGAACCGTTTTACATTCGCCAGATGACCGTGCCGGTGGGGCACAAGGTGATGCGCGAGATGGGCGTACGGTTCAACGATCTCGGCACGTTCGGTCGGGCAAACCGCTTTGTCCGCAAGGAAACCACAGAACTACAGCAAGTCCGTACTGCTCAGGTTTGAGCAATGCACAGGAAACTCAAATTGCAGTCGCTCGTCATCAATTTGACCCAAAGGGACGTTAGGTTATGACGCAAGCAGGGGAGTCGGCAGTGGGGTGGCTATATGCGATTAAGGCCTAATAAAGTAATTAAATATTCCTTTATTGGATAATCGTTTTAGCCAATCATCGGCTTCCAGTGTTGTTCAACAGCGCTGACAGAATTTGAGTTTTCCGGGGCCGTCTCCTTGGCAGGGTGCGGCCCCTTTTTTATGCCTGGCCAAACACAAATCCTGTAGGAGCTGCCGCAGGCTGCGATCTTTTGATCTTGCTTTGATAAAGATTAAAAGATCGCAGCCTGCGGCAGCTCCTACAGGGTTATGCCATATGGGTCTTAATAAATAGCTTCTTATTCCTTAACGAATATAACTCTCCTCCCTATACTCGACCGGGAACAGACACGCAGCAGGAGAGCTCCCCCATGCGCAACGAATCAATTCGCTACCTGATTGTGCCGGGCTGGCAAGGATCGCCAGAAGATCATTGGCAAAGCCACTGGCAGAACAGCTTGCCCAACAGCGCACGGGTGGAGCAGGCCGATTGGCTGACTCCGCGTCGCGAAGACTGGGTCGCAGCGTTGGCTGAGGCGATTGCCGCCGACAGCACGCCGGTGATCCTGATTGCCCACAGCCTGGGGTGCATCACCGTTGCCCATTGGGCCGCGACCGCGCCCGTACAGTTTTTGCGTCAAGTGCGCGGTGCCTTGCTGGTCGCCCCGGCGGATGTCGAGCGTCCAGCCTGTGCGCCGGCGCTGCGCAACTTCGCGCCGATTCCAACCCATCTGCTGCCATTCCCCAGTCAGGTCGTCAGTTCCGACAACGACAGCGCCGTCAGTGCTCCGCGGGCCATGGAGCTGGCGCGTAACTGGGGAGCCGAGGCGGGCATCCTGGCGGGGGCTGGCCACATCAACGTCAAATCCGGTCACCAGCGTTGGGAGCAGGGGTTTGCCTATCTCTATCGCCTGCAAAACCGTATGGAACAGCACGCCCTGCGCCGCGCTTGAACACTTTCTTTTAGTTAACGCCCCCGTCTCCCGGCGGTTTTGGGCGGGAGTCTGCCATGAGTTTTGAAACCTTCGGTCAGCCGTTGCTGACCTTTCCCGACGCCGAAAAAAGCCCGTTGAGCATCCGCGCCAAGGCGTTGGTGTTCGTCGATCCGCGCTCCCGGCAATTGCGCCAGGAGCTGGAGCAACTGGCGCCGCGTTCGATCTCGGTACTGATCCGTGGCGAAACCGGAAGCGGCAAAGAATTGCTGGCGCGGCACATCCATCGTGCCAGTGATCGCGGCGGGCTATTCGTGTCGGTTAATTGCGGTGCGATCAGCCCGACCTATGCCGATGCTGAATTGTTCGGCTATGCCGCGGGCAGTTACAGCGGATCGGCCAGCAGTCGAGCGGGGTGGTTTGGCTCGGCCAACGGCGGCACCTTGTACCTGGACGAGATCGGCGATTTGCCGTTGCCGATCCAGATCAAACTGCTCGCCGCCCTGGAAAACCACGAAGTGACCCGCGTCGGTGCCCATCAGCCGAGCCCGGTGGATGTACGTCTTGTCGCGGCCACCAGCATTGATCTGGCCCAAGCGGTCGCTGCCGGAAAATTCCTTGAGCGGCTTTATCACTATCTCAGCGAAGGCCAGCTCGAACTGCCGGCCCTGCGTGAGCGGGTGGGCGACATCCTGTCGCTGGCCGAATACTTCCTCGGTATCTATAGCCAGCGTCTCGATTTGCCCGTGCCGTTGATCAGCGACGCCGCGCAACGGGTGCTGGAACGTCACAGTTGGCCGGGCAACACCCGTGAGCTGGAAAACGTCATTCACTTTGCGCTGTTGGTGAGCACTGGCGACGAGATTTTGCCCGAGCATTTGAACCTGTCAGAGGCACCGGTTTCGTTGGCAAAAATCGAGCAAGACATTGTTTACACAAGTAAAAACGGCACGGTCGAGGAACGTTCGGCACTCAAGCGCTTGCTGGAAAGCCTGACGCAGACGCTCTAGCACGCTGTATGAACAAAATGGAATATGAAATTGAATAAACGTTATTGTCCGGGAATAAAAAATCCCGGTATTGTCCGCTTCACGCCAGCGATAGCACTTCACTGGCACACGTACTGATAGCCGTCGCCACAAGCGACCGTGATATTCGATAAGGACACTGCATGAAAAAGGTTCTGTTGTTCACCGCACTGGCGGCTGCCCTGACCACGGGTCTGGCCCAGGCTGGCGAGAAACTGGTGGTTGCCGCAACCCCGGTCCCACACGCTGAAATCCTTGAGCTGATCAAGCCAACCCTCGCCAAAGAAGGCGTGGATCTGGAAATCAAGGTCTTCACCGATTACGTACAGCCGAACGTACAGGTTGGCGAAAAACGTCTGGATGCCAACTACTTCCAGACCAAGCCTTACCTGGACAGCTTCAACGCTGGCAAATACAAAGATGACAAAGCCAAATACCTGGTCACCGTGCAAGGCGTGCACGTTGAACCGTTCGGTGGCTACTCGAGCAAATACAAATCCCTGGCCGAACTGCCTGACGGCGCGACCATCGCTATCCCGAACGAAGGCAGCAACAGCGGCCGTGCATTGATCCTGCTGCAGAAGGCTGGCCTGATCGAGCTGAAAGACCCGAAAAACGCCCTGGCGACCCCAAAAGACATCGCCAAGAACCCGCACAACTTCAAGTTCAAGGAACTTGAGTCGGCCCTGTTGCCGCGTGTTCTGAAGGAAGTTGATCTGGACATGATCAACACCAACTACGCGCTGGAAGCCAAGTTGAACCCAACCAAGGACGCCCTGGTGATCGAAGGTGCTGATTCGCCTTACGTGAACTTCCTGGTGGCCCGTGAGGACAACAAGAACAGCGATGCCATCCAGAAACTGGCCAAAGCCCTGACCAGCCCGGAAGTCAAAGCGTTCATCGAGAAGAAGTACAACGGCGCAGTACTGCCGGCGTTCTGATTCGCGAGGTAAACCCTTTCAAGGTTTCCAACGTCGACGGCTGATACAGCGTCGGCGTTTTTTATTGCCCCGCAAAAGCAAAAGATCGCAGCCTTCGGCAGCTCCTAAAGGTGTACTCATCACTCTGTAGGCGCTGCCGAAGGCTGCGATCTTTTTGTTCACGGCTTCACGCCACCCTGGCCTTCAATGCCCTGCGCAACGCCACCAGCAATTTGACGATGTCCTGCGGATTCATCGGCGGGGGCACTTTTACGTCTGCCATTTTCTCTTCCTTGTGAGTGATCGGCCGGGGAGTCTGGCCAAAAGCGGTCCGTCCTTGGAGGGGCAATTCGAAAAAAAGATCCTTCCTACGGCGCAAAGGAAAATAGACGTCTTACGCCGCCTCGGCAAATGCCGCAGGGTAGTTTTTTGCGTGATATCAATATGCTTTAACGGTATTTAAATTCTGGTTCTTATGTCTTTAGAGTTGGCGCTTGCTGGGCCGTTACCCACGTCCCAAGGACTGCGCCACCGTCGCTTACCGAGCGACGTCCAGGATGTTCAATGAACTTCGATTACGCTTTTATCCTTAGCACCCTACCGGCGTTTCTCAAGGCTGTGGGCGTTACGCTGCAGGTCGGATTTATCGCCATCGGCACCTCATTGCTGGTGGCCATCGTCAACGCGACCATTCTGGTATTTCGTACGCCTTACCTGCGCAGGCTGGTGGGGCTCTACGTTGAACTGGCGCGCAACACGCCGCTGTTGATTCAACTGTTCTTCGTTTACTTCGCCTTGCCCGCGCTTGGGATCAAGGTCTCGGGTTTTGCCGCCGCGATCATCACCATGACGTTCCTGGGCGGTGCGTACCTCACCGAGGTGCTGCGTGCGGGCGTGGAAGCGGTGCCCGAGGCGCAACTGGAATCCGGCCGCTCCATCGGTCTGTCCCACGGACAGTTGCTGCGCTACGTGATTCTGCCGCAGGCCGGCATCCTCAGTTTGCCGTCGCTGTTTGCCAATTTCATATTCCTGCTCAAAGAAACCACCGTGGTCTCGGCAGTGGCGGTGCCGGAAATTCTCTACACCACCAAGAGCTACATCGCGCTCTATTACAAAACCTACGAAATGCTCGCCGTGCTGACGCTGATTTGCGTGCTGCTGTTCTTGCCGCTGTCGCTGCTGCTCAGTCGCCTGGAAAGGAGGCTACAACATGGCCAGTTCGGGTCTTGAGTTGTTGTGGGTGTCGTTGCCGCAACTGGGCAAAGGCGCTGCGCAAACCCTGTCGATTTCCTTTCTGAGCATCGTCATCAGCACCTTGGGCGGCGTGCTCTACGGTGTGCTGACCACGCTGAATGTGCGGTGGCTGAATGCGCTCCTGCGGGTGTACCTGGAGCTGTTCCGGGCGATCCCGGTGCTGGTCTGGCTGTACCTGTTGTTCTTTGCGCTGCCGATCTTTTTTGGCCTGAGCATTCCGAGCTTCTGGTGCGCCGTGTTGGTGCTGTCGCTATGGGGGGCCAGCGAAGTCGGTGAAGTGGTTCGTGGCGCGCTGCATTCGCTGCCACGGGGGCAACGCGAGGCCGGATTGTCGATCGGCCTGAATGACCCGCAACTCTACGGTTACGTGTTGTTGCCGCAAGCGCTGAAACGCATGACGCCGCCGACCATCAACGTCTATACGCGCATCATCAAGACCAGCTCCCTGGCGGTGTTGATCGGTGTGGTAGACGTGATCAAGGTCGGTCAGCAGATCATCGAACGCACCTATGAATCGGTGCTGATCTACGGCGCTCTGTTCCTGTTTTTCTTTTTCATTTGCTACCCGTTGTCGGCCGCTTCGCGCGTGTTGGAACGGCGCTGGACGCAAGCATGAGCGCATTGATCGAGTTCAAGGGTTTCAACAAGTTTTTCGGTGAGCATCAAGTACTCAAAGAGATCGACCTGAGCGTTAAGCCGGGCGAAGTCATCGTCATTCTCGGCCCCAGCGGCTGCGGCAAAAGCACCTTGCTGCGTTGCCTCAATGGCCTGGAAGTCGCCCACAGCGGCAGCCTGAAATTTACCGGCCGAGAGTTGTTGGAAAAGACCACCGACTGGCGCGAAGTGCGGCAGCAGATCGGCATGGTGTTCCAGAGTTATCACCTGTTCCCGCACATGAGCGTGCTCGACAACCTGCTACTAGGTCCGCTCAAGGTGCAGAAGCGAGAACGCCACGAAGCGCGAGCCCAGGCAGAGGCATTACTTGAACGTGTTGGCCTGTCGGACAAGCGAGATGCCTTCCCGCGTCAGCTCTCTGGCGGCCAGCAACAACGCATCGCCATCGTCCGTTCGCTGTGCATGAATCCCAAGGTGATGCTCTTCGATGAAGTCACCGCTGCCCTTGACCCGGAAATGGTCAAGGAGGTACTGGAAGTTATCCAGGGCCTAGCCCGCGAGGGTATGACCCTGTTGATCGTCACTCACGAAATGGCCTTCGCCCGCGCCGTGGCCGATCGCATCGTGTTCATGGATGCCGGGCGCATCCTCGAACAAAACCCTCCCGAGATTTTCTTTACGAACCCGCAAACCGCACGAGCGCAGCAGTTCCTGGAGAAGTTCTCCTACGTCGCCGCACTACCCAAAACGACTCAAACAAAGGAACTGGAACTGCTATGAAAACTGCCAAGTCTTCACTCTTGCTACTGCCTCTGCTGGGCCTGGCGTTGCTCGCCGGGTGCAACAAAACCGAAGAACCGCCCAAGCCCAAAGTCGCCAGCGAAAGCGCTGCACCGGCCGGCTACCTGGAAAAAATCAAGGCACGGGATAAGTTGATCGTGGGCGTCTTCACCGACAAGCCGCCGTTCGGTTTCGTCAACGAGGCCGGGCGCTACGTCGGTTTCGATACCGATATCGCTCGGCAATTCGCCAAAGATTTGCTCGGGGATGAAAACAAGGTCGAGTTTGTCGCCGTGGAACCGGCCAGTAGGATTCCCTTCCTGCAAAGCGACAAGGTCGACCTGATCCTGGCCAACATGACCGTGACCCCGGAGCGCAAGGAAGCGGTGGAATTCACCAACCCGAACCTGAAGGTCGCAGTGCAGGCACTGGTGCCGCAAAACAGCGAAGTAAAAAACCTTGATGACCTGGCGACCCGCACCACCATCGTGACCACCGGCACCACGGCCGACATCTGGCTGACCAAGAATCACCCGGACTGGAAACTGCTCAAGTTCGAGAAGAACTCCGAGTCGCTGCAAGCGCTCGCCAATGGGCGTGGCGATGCCTATGCGCAAGATAATCTGGTGCTGTTCAGCTGGGCCAAGCAAAACCCTGGCTACCGCGTGCTGAGCCAGACCCTGGGCGCTGAAGCGCCGATTGCGCCGGCGGTGAAGAAGGGCAACATCGAACTGCGTGACTGGGTGAATGCCGAGTTGGCGAAGCTCGGGGAAGAGAAGTATCTGCTCAAGCTGTATGACCAATATGTGCGTAAAGAGCTGAGCGATGACACCAAGCCTGAGAGCGTGATTGTCGAGGGTGGCAAGTGGCAGGGATGATTTTGGTCAATACCCGGTAAAAGATCGCAGCCTGCGGCAGATCCTGCGGGCGCCGCATCAGGCTGCGATCTTTTCAGCTAACACCACGCAATTTCGTTGCTTATTTGACGCCGCGCAGTGTGCGCGTTTGAAACCCTGTTCTAAGCTGACAGACGTATTGCGCTCGCATAACGCAAAGGAGTCTGCATGGCTGGTCCTGGAATGAAAATCGCGATCGGCTTGAGCCTCCTGGCTTTGCTGACCGCGTGTGATGAACAAGCACCGATTGAGAAGGCCCGGCCACGGGTTTTCGTCCAAGAAGTCAAACCTGCCGAATATGCCGCCAACATCACCTTGACCGGCGATGTGCAGGCCCGGGTGCAGACCGAACTGTCTTTTCGCGTGAGCGGAAAGATCATCCAGCGTACGGTCGATGTCGGTGACCGGATTTCGGCCCGGCAAGTCCTTGCCAAGCTTGATCCCAAGGACCTGCAAACCAATGTCGACTCGGCGCAGGCTCAAGTCGTCGCCGAACAGGCCAAGGTCAAACAGAACGCCGCATCATTCGTGCGTCAGCAAAAACTGTTGCCCAAAGGCTATACCAGCCAAAGCGAGTATGACTCTGCCCAGGCTGCATTGCGCAGCAGCCAAAGCTCGCTGGCGGCGGCCCAGGCGCAGTTGGCCAATGCCCGTGAACAACTGAGTTACACCGCGTTGATTTCCGATGCGCCGGGCGTGATCACTAAGCGCCAGGCAGAAGTCGGGCAAGTGGTTCAGGCCACGGTGCCGATCTTCAGCCTGGCCCAGGACGGTGAGCGCGATGCGGTGTTCAATGTCTATGAGTCGCTGCTGGCCGAACCGCCATCGGACAAAGCCGTCGTGGTCAGCCTGCTCGACAATCCGGCGATCAAAACCACTGGCACCGTCCGGGAAATCACCCCGGCGGTCTCCGAGCAGACCGGCACCGTACAGGTCAAAGTCACCCTCGACAGCTTGCCACCGGGCATGCAACTGGGCTCGGTGGTGAGTGCCAGTGCCAATACCCGGGGTAAATCCGCGGTGGAATTGCCATGGTCGGCGTTGACCAAGAAAGTCAGCGACCCGGCCGTGTGGCTGGTGGACGGCGAAGGCAAGGCGCAGCTGCATACCGTCACCGTTGGCCGCTACCTGACCGGTAAAGTCATCATCAGCGATGGCCTCAAAGGTGGCGAAAAAGTCGTCATTGCCGGCGGCCAGTTGCTGCACCCGGGTGTGGCCGTGGAAATCGCTGAAAACACCTACAAGGAATTGGCCGCGGAGAGTCAACCATGAAGCATCTGTTACTGGTGTTCGCCAGTGTGATGCTGGTGGCCTGTTCGAAAGAGGAAGCAGCACCGGAACCGGTCCGTCCGGTGTTGTCGATCAAGGTCGAAGCGCTGGGTGAACAAAACCTCGGCCGCTTCGCGGGGAGCATCCAGGCCCGTTATGAAAGCAACGTCGGTTTCCGTGTGCCGGGACGCATCGCCAGCCGTAGCGTCGATGTCGGCGCGGAAGTCGAAAAGGGCGCCTTGCTTGCCTCGCTGGATCCTACCGATCAGAAAAACCAGTTGCGTTCCGCAGAAGGCGATCTGGCGAGTATCCGGGCGAATCTGATCAATGCCCAGGCCACCGCGCGGCGACAGCAGAGCCTGTTCGATCAAGGCGTAGGCTCCCAAGCGCAACTCGATGCCGCACAAACTGACCTGAAAACCACCCAGGCTTCCCTTGACCAGGCCCAGGCGGCAGTCAACCAGGCCAAGGATCAACTGAACTACGTGGAACTGCGCGCCGATCACAAAGCGGTGGTCACCGCGTGGATGGCCGAGGCCGGGCAAGTCGTCACTGCAGGCCAGCAAGTGGTCACCCTGGCACAACCGGACATCAAGGAAGCGGTGATCGATCTGCCGGACACCCTGGTCGATCAGTTGCCCCAGGACGTGGTGTTCCAAGTTGCCTTGCAACTGACCCCGGAAATCAACACCACGGCCATCATCCGTGAAATCGAACCCCAGGCAGAAAGCGCCACCCGTACCCGCCGTGCGCGCCTGACCCTGAGCGAAACGCCCACCGCGTTTCGTCTGGGCTCGGCGATCAGCGTGACCTTGAGTTCGGCGATCAAGCCGCAAATCGAACTGCCTCTGAGCGCATTGCAGGAGGTTGAGGGCAAACCGCGCATCTGGATCGTCGATACGCAGTCACAAACCGTATCTCCCCGCGACGTCAGCATCGTCAGCCGCACGGACACTACGGTGGTCGTAGCCAGTGGCGTGAAAACCGGCGAGCGGATTGTCAGCGCGGGTGTGAACAGCCTCAAACCGGGGCAGAAAGTGAAAGTAGATGAGGGCAGCCCACAATGAAAGGGAGTTTCAACTTATCCGAATGGGCGCTCAAACATCAGTCGTTTGTCTGGTATTTGATGTTCGTCGCGCTGCTGATGGGCGTGTTCTCGTACTTGAACCTGGGCCGCGAGGAAGACCCTTCATTCACTATCAAGACCATGGTGATCCAGACCCGTTGGCCGGGTGCGACCCAGGAGGAAACCCTCAAGCAGGTCACTGACCGCATCGAGAAAAAACTCGAAGAACTCGACTCGCTCGACTACGTGAAAAGCTACACCCGCCCCGGTGAGTCCACGGTGTACGTTTACTTGCGCGACACCACCAAGGCCAAGGACATTCCGGAAATCTGGTACCAGGTGCGCAAGAAAATCGGCGACATTCGCTACTCGTTTCCCCAAGGCATCCAGGGACCGTCGTTCAACGACGAATTCGGTGACGTGTTCGGTTCGATCTATGCGTTTACCGCCGACGGCCTGACGTTGCGCCAGTTGCGCGACTACGTCGAACAGGCCCGTGCCGACATTCGGGGCGTGCCGGGATTGGGCAAGATCGAAATGGTCGGGCAGCAGGACGAAGTCCTGTACCTGAATTTCTCGACCCGCAAACTGGCGGCGCTGGGCATCGATGAGCAACAGGTGGTTCAGAGCCTGCAAGCGCAGAACGCCGTGACGCCGGCAGGGGTGATCGAAGCCGGTCCCGAGCGAATTTCGGTACGCACATCCGGGCAGTTCATCTCCGAGAAGGACCTGGCCAACGTCAATCTGCGACTCAATGATCGCTTTTATCGCTTGGCCGACATTGCCGACATTCGTCGTGGCTACGTCGACCCGTCGACCCCGGAATTCCGTTTCAATGGCCAACAGGCCATCGGCCTGGCCATTGCCATGCAAACCGGCGGCAACATCCAGGAGTTCGGCAAGGCTCTACACCAACGTATCAGCGAGCTCACTGCGAACCTGCCAGTGGGCGTCGGTGTACACAACGTCTCCGATCAGTCCGTCGTGGTGGAAGCTGCTGTTGGCGGATTCACCAGTGCCTTGTTCGAAGCCGTGGTGATCGTGTTGGTGGTCAGCTTCATCAGCCTCGGCGTGCGCGCCGGCCTGGTGGTGGCGTGTTCGATTCCGCTGGTGCTGGCGATGGTGTTTGTGTTCATGGAATACAGCGGCATCACCATGCAGCGGATTTCCCTCGGCGCGTTGATCATCGCACTGGGGCTGCTGGTGGATGACGCGATGATCACGGTCGAGATGATGGTTTCACGTCTGGAGTTGGGCGATACCAAGGAGCAGGCGGCGACCTTTGCCTATACCTCGACCGCTTTCCCGATGCTCACAGGCACGCTGGTAACAGTCGCAGGTTTCGTGCCGATTGGCCTCAATGGCAGCTCGGCCGGTGAATACACCTTCACCCTGTTTGCGGTAATCGCCGTGGCCATGTTGGTTTCGTGGGTGGTGGCGGTGCTGTTCGCCCCGGTCATCGGCGTGCACATCCTCAGCGTCAATGTGAAGCCGCATGCGGCCGAACCCGGGCGTCTGGGGCGGGCGTTCAATAGCGGCCTGTTGTGGAGCATGCGCAACCGCTGGTGGGCGATTGGCCTCACCATCCTGCTGTTCGCGCTGTCGGTTGTCGGTATGCGCTTTGTGCAGAACCAGTTCTTTCCGGCCTCGGACCGCCCGGAAATCCTCGTGGACCTGAACCTGCCGCAAAACGCCTCGATCGATGAAACCCGCAAGGCCGTGGACAAGCTCGAAGCAACGCTCAAGGGTGACCCGGATATCGTGCGCTGGAGTACTTACGTCGGCCAGGGGGCGATTCGTTTTTACCTGCCTCTCGACCAGCAACTGCAGAACCCTTACTACGCGCAACTGGTGATCGTCGCCAAAGACTTCGAGACCCGCGCAGCCCTCAGCGATCGCCTGCGTGAACGTCTGCGCAAGGATTTCGTCGGTATCGGCAGTTTCGTCCAGGCACTGGAAATGGGCCCGCCTGTCGGCCGGCCGATCCAGTACCGTGTCAGCGGCCCGGACATCGATCAGGTGCGCAAGCACGCCATCGATCTGGCCAGCCAGTTGGACAAGAACCCGCACATCGGCGAAATCATTTTCGACTGGAACGAGCCGGGCAAGGTGCTGCGCATCGATATTGCCCAGGACAAGGCCCGCCAACTCGGTTTGTCGTCCGAAGACGTGGCGAACCTGATGAACAGCATCGTCAGTGGTTCGACGGTGACTCAGGTCGACGACGATATCTACCTGATTAACGTGGTGGGTCGCGCCGTAGACGCCGAACGGGGTTCGCCGGAAACCCTGCAGAACCTGCAGATTCTCACCCCGGGCGGCACCTCGATTCCATTGCTTGCGTTTGCCTCCGTACGCTACGAACTCGAGCAACCGCTGGTGTGGCGTCGCGATCGTAAACCGACGATTACCATCAAGACGGCGGTGATCGGTGAAATTCAGCCCACCGATCTGGTAAAACTGCTCAAGCCGGACATCGACCAATTCGCTGCAGCTTTGCCGGCGGGCTACAAGGTCGCCACGGGCGGTACGGTGGAGGAGAGCGCCAAGGCCCAGGGGCCGATCAACAAGGTCATCCCGTTGATGGTGTTCCTGATGGCCACCTTCCTGATGATTCAACTGCACAGCGTGCAGAAGATGTTCCTGGTGGCCAGCGTCGCGCCGCTGGGCCTGATCGGCGTGGTGCTGGCGCTGGTGCCGACGGGAACGCCGATGGGCTTCGTCGCGATCCTCGGCATCCTGGCGCTGATCGGCATCATCATCCGCAACTCGGTGATTCTGGTGACACAGATCGACGCGTTCGTGGCCGAAGGGTCTTCACAATGGGATGCTGTGGTGGAAGCCACCGAACACCGTCGGCGACCGATTCTGCTGACCGCCGCGGCGGCGAGCCTGGGCATGATCCCGATTGCCCGGGAAGTGTTCTGGGGGCCGATGGCTTACGCGATGATTGGCGGGATCATTGTCGCCACGCTGCTGACGCTGCTGTTTTTGCCGGCGCTGTATGTGGCCTGGTACAAGATTCGCGAGCCGAAGAAAGAGGCGGTCTGACTGGAAAATAGAAGATCGCAGCCTGCGGCAGCTCCTACAAAAACGGTGTGAAAACCGGCTCTATGTAGGAGTTGCCGCAGGCTGCGATCTTTTTGATTTTTTTCAGTCAATGCGACGCCAGACACTCGCCAACCAAGGCTGCTGCTCCCGTGGCAGCCCCGCCGGTCGGTAGTAATGTTCGAGCTCCTCAAATCCCGCTTCGGTCAACAACTGCTGCCACGCCTGAAGGTCGTGATACGCCCCATATCGCGGTCCGTTCCAGCCTTCCTGGTTCTCGCCACGGGGATTGGAACTGAACAACACGCCTCCCGGTTTCAGCGCCGAGCGCAATTGTTGCAACACCCGAGGCAACTCCTGGCGCGGGATGTGGAACAGCACGGCATTGGCGAAAATCCCGTCGAAACGCTCGGCCGGCAGATCGAGTTTCAGGAAGTCCTGTTGCCAGACTTCGCAACCACTGTCGTCACGGGCCATCTGCGCAAACTTTTCCGAACCGTCGAGGCCAACGGCCTTGTGGCCCATGCGGGTGAACGTCTGCAGATCGCGACCTGGCCCGCAGCCGAAATCGAGAATGTCGAACGGCGCCGTCCCTTGAATGTGCCGCAACAGCGCGTCGATGTTCTGGCTGACGTCGTGATCACGGGTGCCTTCGCGAAAGCCTTCGGCCACCGAGTTGTAGTGACCGAGGGTGGTGGCGGTGATTTTTTCGAGGTCGTCGGAGGTTTGTTTCATGGTCGGCTGCGCAGAAAAAAGGAGATGCGCAAACTATAAGCGCTTTCGTGCTTTAAAAGATCGCAGCCTTCGGCAGCTCCTGCATTTGGAATACGATCCCCTGTAGGAGCTGCCGAAGGCTGCGATCTTTTGATCTTCGCCTAGCGTTTGTTCAGTCCTCGCGCCAACCGATCGCCGCCCAGTTGAATCACCGCCACCAACGCCACCAGCAACACAATCACCGTCAACATGATCTGGCTGTCAAAACGCTGATAGCCGTACCGGTAAGCAATATCCCCCAGCCCACCTGCACCAATCGCCCCGGCCATGGCCGACGAATTGATCATAGTGACCAAGGTGATGGTGAACCCGCCGACAATCCCCGGCAGCGCTTCCGGCAACAGCACATGCCAAACGATATGCCCGCGGCGGCAACCCATGGCTTGCGCGGCTTCGATCAAGCCGTGGTCGACTTCGCGCAGACTCACTTCGGCAATACGCGCAAAGAACGGCGTAGCCGCGATGGTCAGTGGCACCACGGCGGCCCACACACCGTACGTGGTGCCGACGATCAAGCGGGTGAACGGAATCAGCGCCACCATCAGAATCAGGAACGGGATCGAGCGGAACAGGTTCACGAACGCGCCCAATGCGCGGTTCAGCGCCGGGGCTTCGTAGATGCCGCCCTTGGAGCTGGTGACCAGGATCACCGCCAGCGGAATGCCCGCCAGCAGCGCAATCAACGACGACACGCCGACCATCAAGAACGTGTCGATAAAACCCTGCAGCAAGCGATCAAACCACATAGCCCAGCACCTCCGCTTGTTGCGCCCAGTTGCCGGCGCGTTGCCGCAGATCTTCGGCACTCAGCGACGATCCCGTCACCGCCAGCAGCAGTTGCCCAAGCGCGTGGCCCTGAATCCGCTCCACGCCACCTTGCAGCAAGCGTACGCGGCCACCGAGGGCGCCGAAGAGCGCCGCCAGGTCCGGTTCGGCCTGGGCCGTTCCGGTGAATTGCAGGCGCAGCACCACTGCGTCGTCCGAGGTCCGCGGTTGTGGCTGCAAACGATTTTGCAGCTCCGGCGGAAGGGCGTGCTGCAACGGCGCGAGCAAGGTCTTGCTGACCTCGTGTTGCGGGTTGCCGAACACTTCCCACACCGGTCCTTGCTCGACGATTCGACCGTGTTCGAGGACCACGACGCGATCGCAGATTTCGCGGATGACCGCCATCTCGTGGGTGATCAGGATGATGGTCAAGCCCAGGCGCTGATTGATCTCGCGCAACAGGCCGAGGATCGATTGCGTGGTCTCCGGGTCCAGCGCCGACGTGGCCTCGTCGCAGAGTAGAATCGCCGGGTCGTGCACCAGTGCGCGGGCAATGCCGACACGCTGTTTCTGGCCACCGGACAGCTGCGCCGGGTAGGCCTTGTGCTTGGCTTGCAGGCCTACCAGTTCCAGCAGTTCACGGACTTTCTGATCGCGTTGTTCCTTGGGCACACCGGCGACTTTCAGCGGCAATTCAACGTTCTGCCAAACGGTTTTGGCCGACATCAGGTTGAAGTGCTGAAAGATCATGCCGATGCGCCGCCGCAGCGCTACCAGGCGGTCCTCATCGAACTCGCCGATGTCGACCTGATCGATCAGCACCCGCCCCGACGTCGGTTGTTCCAGACGGTTGATGGTGCGGATCAGCGAGGATTTACCCGCGCCGCTGCGGCCGATGATGCCGAACACTTCACCGCGCTGGATCGCCAGATCAATGCCGTGCAGGGCGGCGACCGGGCCTTGTTTGCCATCGTAGGTTTTACCCAGGCCGACGAATCGCACGTGGGCGTTATTCAGCTCGGGGTACAGCTGCGTGCGCTCGGCGCTTTGGGGCTCTGGAGTTTCCAGTCGCCGTTGAATCGCGGCAGTCATGCTCAGCTCTCCCAACCGGCTTGGTAGAGCTTGCCGTGGGCTTTATCCAGTGCGGCGCGCACGGCGGGCGAGTGCTGATAAATATCGACGAATTTGATCAGGCGCGGGTCGGTTTTGCTCTTCGGCTGGATCACGAACTGAATCACGTATTCCTTGTGATCGAGGCCGTCGAACAGCAGTGCGGAACCGGCATCGAAGGTCTTCGACAGACGAATGTAGGCCGGGTAGCCCTGAACCAGATCGGCGTCGTCGTAAGCGCGTACCAGTTGCACGGCTTCAACCTGCAGAATCTTGATTTTCTTCGGGTTGGCGATGATGTCTTCTTCGGTGGCTTTGTAACCGACGCCGGGTTTGAGAGTGATCAAACCGGACTTGGCCAGCAGCTGCAAACCACGACCGCTGTTGATCGGGTCGTTGGCAATGGCGACGCTGGCGCCTTCTGGCAGTTCGTCGAAGCTTTTGTATTTCTTCGAGTAGAGGCCAACGTTGTTGATGATCCCCGGTGCGAACGGCACCAGGTCAAAACCGGCGGCAGCCTTGGCGTTTTCCAGGAAGGGAATGTGCTGGAAGTAGTTCACGTCGATGTCGCCGGAAGCGAGGCTGACGTTCGGTGCGATCCAGTCGCTGAACTCCACCAGTTCGACTTTCAAGCCTTGTTTCCCTGCTTCTTCGACGGCCGCTTCCAACGGGATGGCGAAGGCGGCGGTGGTGCCGATTTTCAGGGGCGCGTCGGCGGCGAAGGTTACCGAACTGAAGAGGCCGAGAGCCAGGGCCAGTGCTTTGACTGGGTGAGAGAGGTAGTTCTTTTTCATAATGGTTTTTCCAGTCAGTGCATAAGATTTTTGGTGTTCGGGCGGGCCTCATCGCCAGCAGGCTGGCTCCCGCAGTGGAAATGCATTCCAAATGTGGGAGCTAGCCTGCTAGCGATGCTTTTAGCGGCGGTAAGCCGAACCGGTATGTTGCGCAGGCAAATGCGCCCCGTCGTGAAACAGCTTTTGCCGCAAGCTGCCGTCGTCATAAGCAGTCTTGTACGACCCGCGCCGTTGCAGCTCCGGAATCACCAGATCGATGAAATCCACATAGCTTTCCGGCGTGACGATTCGGGTCAGGTTGAAGCCATCCAGCCCGGTCTCGGCGATCCACGACTCCAGCTCATCGGCCACCTGTTGCGGCGAGCCAACCACCGTGATGTAGCGTCCGCCGAGGGCGTGTTGTTCCAGTAATTTGCGCCGGGTCCAGTCGTTGTTTTGCAGGTTTTTGGTGGCGGACTGGATCGCGTTGCTTTTCACGTACTGGATCGGCTCGTCGATGGCGTACTCGGAAAAATCGATCCCCGTAGAGGCCGAGAAATGCGCCACACCGGCCTCGGCGCTGGCGTAGCTCAGGTATTCGGCGTGCTTGGCCCACGCCAGCTCTTCGGTGGCGCCGACGATCACGTTCAGGCCCATGAACACCTTGATGTCCTCGGGATTGCGTCCGGCGTTAACGGCACTGGCGCGGACCTTGTCCACTTGCACCTTGGTCGATGCCTTGGTCTGGCCGCTGATGAATACGCACTCGGCATGTCGTCCGGCGAACAGCAAGCCGCGATCCGAACTACCCGCCTGGAACAGCACCGGCGTACGTTGTGGCGATGGCTCACACAGGTGATAACCCTCGACCTGATAGAACTCGCCCTTGTGCTCCACCTTGTGCACTTTTTCCGGCTGCGCGTAGATCCGCTGCTGCGGGTCGTTCAGCACCGCGCCGTTCTCCCAGCTGCCTTCCCAGAGTTTGTAGAGCACTGCCAGGTACTCGTCGGCCTGGTCGTAGCGACGGTCATGCTCGACCTGTTCGCTCAGGCCCATGGCTTTGGCGGCGCTGTCGAGGTAGCCGGTGACGATGTTCCAGCCCACCCGGCCACGGCTCAGATGGTCCAGCGTCGACATGCGTCGGGCGAACAGGTACGGCGGTTCGTAGGTGAGGTTGGCGGTGAGACCAAAGCCGAGGTTTTTCGTCACCGCTGCCATGGCTGAAACCAGCAATAGCGGATCGTTGACCGGCAGTTGGATCGATTCTTTGAGCGGCACGTCCACCGAGTTCTGGTAGACGTCGTAAACGCCAACGATGTCGGCGATGAACAACCCGTCGAACAGGCCACGCTCAAGCAACTGTGCCAGCTCGGTCCAGTATTCGATGGTTTTGTACTGGGTCGATGTGTCACGCGGATGCGTCCACAGACCGTGGTTGATGTGCCCGATGCAGTTCATGTTGAACGCGTTGAGCAGGATTTTCTTTTTCGCAACGCTCATCAAATGGTCCCCCGCAGCGGAGGATTTTCATCGTTGAGGTAGTAGTTGCCGACCGCGTGATACTTCCAGCGCACCGGGTCGTGCAGGGTGTGCACGCGGGCGTTGCGCCAATGGCGATCGAGGCCATGCTCGATCAGGGTTGCCTGGCTGCCGGCCAGTTCAAACAGAGTGCTGCCGGCCGCGAGGGAGATTTCGGTGCTGATGGCGCGGGCCTCGGCTATGGCAATCGAAGCCGCTGCGACGGTCTCGGCGTTGGTGTCAGCCTGGGCCTTGTCGAGGAACTCACCGGCACGTTCGAGCAGCGCTTCGGCGGCGTGCAGACGAATGCTCAAGTGGCCGAAGCTCTTGAGGGTCAACGGATCATCGGTGGCTTTCTCATGGGTCGCGTCGATCCACGGCCGGGTCTTGGTGCGCACAAAATGCAGCGCATCTTCGTAGGCGGCGCGGGCGATGCCGGTGTCGATGGCGGCGTGGAGAATCTGCGCCAGCGGGCCAACCGGTGTCGGGCGCTCGAACGCGCTCTGGAAAGGGATCACATCTTCGGCGGCGACGAAGACATCTTCGAACACCACCGAACCGCTGCCGGTGGTGCGCTGGCCGAAGCCGCTCCAGTCGTCGATGACGGTCAGGCCTTTGCTGGTACGTGGTACGAATGCCAGTTGCTGCACGCCGTTTTCATCGATTACCGAGGTCGGGATGCGCTGGGCGTAAATCGCGCCCGTGGCGTAGAACTTGCGACCGTTGATGCGATAACCGCTGCCGTCGCGAGTCAGGCGGGTGACGCGGTCATGGGCGGTTTTGGTACCGAGTTCGGCGAGTGCATTGCCGAAACGCTGGCCGGCCAACACTTCGGCGTACAGGCGTTCTTTCTGCTCAGGGCTGCCGTTCACTCGCAGCACTTCCAAGGCATAAAAATGGTTCTGCGGGATTTGCCCTAGCGAACCGTCGGCCTGCGCAATCAAGGCAATGACCTTGGCCAGGGTGACGTTGGAAATGCCCGCGCCACCGTATTCTTTCGGCACGCTGATGCCCCACAGGCCCGAACGGGAAAACACTTCCAGCTCAGGGTGCGGCAAGCGGCGTTCACGATCGCGCAGGGCGCTGTCGCGTTTGAAATCTTCGGCCAGATCGCTGGCGACAATCAGGGCTTGCTCATCGCTGGTTAGGACCGCGACGTGGTGAGAACTTGTCATGTATTTCTCCAGATGTCTGGTCGTCAGATCCAGGAATGGCGAGCCGGTAAGGTGCCGTTCAAGTGGTAGGCGCCCACGGCGTGATACTTCCAGCGCACCGGGTCGTGCAGGGTGTGCACGCGGGCGTTGCGCCAGTGGCGATCCAGGTTGAATTCGGCGAGGGTGGCGCGGCTGCCGGCCAGCTCGAAGAGTTTTTCGCTGGCCAACAGCGAGATCTCGGTGGTCAGCACTTTGGCTTCGGCCACGGCGATCGAAGCGCGGGCGGCGGACTCGGCGGTGAGCGGCGCGGCGCTGACTTGATCGAGTACTTGCCCGGCCTTGCGCAGCAGGGCTTCGGCGGCGTGCAGTTCAATCTTCAGCTTGCCGATATCGGCGATCACGTAGAGGTCATCGCTGGCTCGTTCGACATTGGCATCGATCCAGGGCCGGGCACGTTTTTTCACGAAGTCGATGGCATCGTCGATCGCGCCCCGGGCGATACCGGCGTCGATGGCGGCCTGGATCAGTTGCGAGACCGCACCTTGGGTATTGGGCTTGTCGTTGATCTTCCAGTTGTCCACCACCAGCTCGGCATCGACCCGCACGTTGTTGAGCAAAATCGTACCGCTGGCGGTGGTGCGCTGACCGAAGCCGGACCAGTCATCAACGATGCGCAGCCCCGGCGTTCCGCGACGCACGAAGGCCAGGACCTGTTTGCCGTCGTCATTGAGCGCTTTGACCGCGACCCAATGCGCGAACAGCGCGCCGGTGGAATAGAACTTCTGCCCGTTAAGCACAAAACCATCGCCATCGGCGTTGATGCGCGCCTTGAGGTCCAACGTGTTTTTTGTGCCGCGCTCCGGTCCGGCATTACCGATGCGCCAGCCATCGAGCACGCTTTTGAACAGCTGTTTTTTCTGCGCTTCGGTGGCACTGCCCAGCACCAGGTTGAGGATGCCGAACTGGTTCTGCGGGATCTGCCCGAGTGCCGGGTCTGCCGCGGAAATGATCGCGAACACCTCGGCCAGGGTAACGAATGAAACCTGAGGGCCACCGTACTCGCGCGGGACGGCAATGCTGCCCAGACCGCTGCGGGTAAATTGTTCGATTTCCGACCACGGCAACTTACGCTGCTGGTCGCGTTTGGCCGCTTGCAGGCGGGCGGCTTGCGCCAGCTCATGAGCGGCCTTGATGGCTTGTGCGTCGTTGCGCAGCACTTGCGCGGGCAACAACAGTGGGGCGATGTCCAGATCACTCTGAACGATTGCATCTGCCAGACTGGACATCAGCGCCACTCCTTGGCTGCACGCAATGCCCTGGCGATCTGCACTGGGGTGATTGTGTTCCGGACCATACCTACCTCACATCTCATGGAAACGCCGTTGTGCGGCGAACGAAAACAAGAAGGTCCGGTGGTCCGGTGCATATACCCTAAGCGTTTATAAATAAGTAATGAACTAACTTTTAGGAATATATATAGAAGGGCTACTGTGCGCAGAGCAACAACTGTTTGTGTAGCAACAGACGCAAGCTTCGCCCGCTGCTACAGGAGGCACTCATCGTTCAGGGTGTTTTGCGACAACCGATCTTCAACGTGCGTGCTGGCGCCCAGCGTGAGTTATTGCCCACGCGATCAAGGATGCAATAAGTCACCTCCAGCCGCAGGTCTTCGCCGGCCTCGACGATGACCGCCGGCGGCACCCAGACGTGGATTGGTTGGCCCACCTCGCAAGCTTTCAGGGTTGGCAGGTCCATGCGCACATCGCCCCAGCGCAGGGTGATTTCGTCGTCGGCGGCCATGTTCAGGTAGGGCTCGATGGTCAGCGGCACGCCGCGCTTGATCTGGTTGGGGTTCACACCCTGGCGGCGAATCGTTTCCGGAAGACTCACGGGCGCCAGGCCCTGATTTTCGTCGCCGCACAAGTCAGACGGCTGGCCACCGGGGCAATCGAGCTTGACCTGCACGCGCCTGGCAGCCGATATCGCCGGCCCCTGACCGATTTGCATGATGCGGTAGTGAACACGAGAAGAGCCATTGGCGATAAAGCTCTCCGGTACCCGCAACTGAACGGAGCGCCCCACCTCATCGTTCGTCAGCACTCGGGAGGCGACGTAGCAGTTGTCCCAGAACAGTTCAATCAGATCGCCGTTGTCCATGTCGGGGTAGGGCGGGACGTCGATCAGCAGGTGCGCGGCCGAGGTGATGTTGATGTCGTTTTTGTGGGATTGCGCCAGAGTAGGGGCCGCGAGGACGGGCGGGTTCGAAGTGCTTTTCATGGAGTCTCCTTGACGTTATTGCAGCGAAATCCGTTTCTGAAAAATAGAGCCGTGAAGTGTGAGTGAAAACAATAAGTTTTTTTGATTTAGATGTTGGGGTGAAGGTGTTGGAGACTAGATAAGAGTTCGACTGGATCAGTGTCAATGGCGTTTGTTAGTTGGGGGTGGAATATGGCTGGATTCAGAAAGTTCCTACGCTTTTAAGTTAATAAACGCTACGCGCGCGTAGAAAATGCCCATGAATACGGGTGATGAATGCTCAAGGTGTGAAAAGTGGGAGAGCAACAGTTGATTGGATAATCCTGATGAATTGACAGGGCAGGTTTGTTGCGAGATATAAATATATACCGCCTTGGTAGGCTGAAAATAAACTAGCGTTTTTTAGGGGGGTGGAGTCAGTAAAGAGATGTGTAACTTCCATCCGTGGAAGTTAACGGTTTCGCTGGGGGCGTATTAGTTGTGTGAGTTGTTCAGGAACTTGCTGAGGAACTGTTTCGTACGTTCTTCTTTCGGATTGGCAAACAGTGCCTTCGCTTCGCCTTGTTCGACGATCACACCTTTGTCGAAAAACACCACGCGGTTGGCCACGTCACGGGCGAAAGCCATTTCGTGGGTCACGATGACCATGGTGCGATTCTCATCGGCCAGGCCGCGGATCGTCGCCAGCACTTCGCCCACCAGCTCCGGGTCGAGCGCCGAGGTCGGTTCATCGAACAGGATCACTTCCGGTTCCATCGCCAGCGCCCGGGCAATCGCCACGCGCTGTTGCTGGCCGCCCGAGAGACGGCGCGGGTAAGCGTCTTCCTTGCCCGCCAGGCCAACCTTGGCCAACAGTTTTTTGCCCAAGGCGATGGCATCAGCAGGCGGGATCTTCTTGACGATGATCGGGCCTTCAATGACGTTTTCCAGGGCAGTGCGATGGGGGAACAGGTTGAAGTTCTGGAACACGAAGCCCACGTGCTGACGCAGGTTACGCACCAGGCCCTGCTGCTGGTTCAACGGGCGGCTGGTATCGATCTCGATATCGCCGACCTTGATCCGGCCGCTGGTGGGTTCTTCCAGAAAATTCAGGCAACGCAGGAACGTGGTCTTGCCCGAGCCGCTTGGCCCGATGATCGCCACGACCTCACCTTCCTTCACTTGCAGATCGATGCCGTTGAGCACGACTTGACCCTTGAACTGCTTTGTCAGTTTTTCCACGACAATCATGGGGTCAGGACTCCTGATCGTGCCGATTGACCCGCTCTTCCAGCTTGTTCTGCAGGTGCGAAAGCACCGTGGCCAGAACCCAGTAGATCAGCGCGGCGGCAAGGTACATGGTGAAAATTTCGAAGGTGCGGGCGGTGATCAACTGCGCCTGACGGAACAGCTCCGGCACCTGGATGGTGGCCGCCAGTGCGGTGTCCTTGACCAGCGAAATAAAGCTGTTGCCCAGCGGCGGCAATGCCGTGCGCATCGCCTGCGGCAGGATGGCCCGACGCAAGGTCTGTGCGCGGGTCATGCCGATACTGGCAGCCGCTTCCCATTGGCCGCGTTCGATCGAGCTGATCGCGGCACGCAGAATTTCACAGGCATAGGCCGCCATGTTCAGCGAGAAGCCGATCAGGGCGGCCGGCAGCGGATCAAGCTCCAGACCCAATTGCGGCAAGCCGTAATAGATCACGAACAGTTGCACCAGCAACGGCGTGCCGCGAAAGAACGACACGTAGATACGGGCGATCCAGCTCACCAGCTTGAAGCGCGACAGGCGCATCAGCGCCAGGCCGAAGCCCATCACCAGGCCGAAGAACATCCCGCCCAGGCTCAAGATCACCGTGTAGTACGCGCCCTTGAGCAAAA
>Ga0247818_10000397_pt1 | contig 26932 bp, 23 predicted proteins | sample 13C_Glucose_Day1_FD_192424 | JGI IMG/M metagenome (GOLD analysis project Ga0247818, IMG submission 192424) | Soil microbial communities from agricultural site in Penn Yan, New York, United States - 13C_Glucose_Day1 | ecosystem: Environmental > Terrestrial > Soil > Agricultural land | place... | reverse complement strand
CAATCGTGGTGTTGCAGGTCGGCAGGGTGCTCCGGTACCCCGCGGCGTGCCAGGTATTGCGGGGCTGCGCACATGGTCAGGGTGTAGTCGACCAGTGGCCGGGCGATCAGGCTGGAAGGCTCAAGCGCACCAAGGCGGAACGCCACGTCGAAGCCGTTATCCAGCAGGTCCGGGCGCCGGTTGGTGAGCACGACATCGAGTTTCACCCGCGGGTTGTGCAGGCTGAACTCGCTCAAGGCCGGTGCCAGGCGTTCGGTGCCGAACGTCAGCGGCGCGGTGATGCGCAGGGTGCCACTGGGTTCGTCGAGGGCCTGTTCCGCCAAGCGTTCGGAATCCGCCACCAGGCCCAACACTTCAAGGCAACGCTGGTAGTACGCAGCGCCGAATTCGGTAAGGCGCTGGCGCCGGGTGGTGCGGTTGAGCAGGCGCACACCCAGGCGCTGCTCCAGGGCCTTGAGGTGATTGCCGACCATGGTCGTGGACATTTCGCACTGCAGGGCGGCGGCCGTCATGCTACCGGCCTCCACGACTTTGACGTAAACGGTCATTGCCTGGAACAGATCCATTATCAAGCCCAGCTTAAAAATGATTGAAGTTTTACCGGGTTTATCCAGCTCAGGTGGCTAACCATACTGCAAAAACACCGACCCTTGCCGTCGATGACTTGTAGGAGCGAGCATGCTCGCGATGGACTCAAGAGCGCCGCGTTTAGCTAGTAAACCCGCGTTATCGTTCACGACCATCGCTAGCATGCTAGCTCCTACAAGGATCACACGACCCCTGCTGGAGCTTGATGTCATGACCGCCGCCTGCCTGATGAGTACGTACCAACCCCTGGCCTTGAGCTTCACCAAAGGCCTGGGCACACGCCTGTGGGACCAGGCCGGTCGTGAGTACCTGGACGCGGTCGCCGGCGTGGCGGTGACCAATGTCGGGCATTGCCACCCGAAAGTCGTCGCGGCCATCAGCGAGCAGGCCGGGCTGCTCCTGCACACGTCCAATCTCTACAGCATCGACTGGCAACAGCGGCTGGCGCAGAAGCTGACTCGGCTGGCGGGCATGGACCGGGCGTTTTTCAACAATTCCGGTGCCGAGGCCAACGAAACCGCGCTGAAAATCGCCCGGCTGCATGGCTGGCACAAAGGCATCGAGCAACCGCTGGTGGTGGTCATGGAGAACGCGTTCCATGGCCGGACCCTCGGCACCCTGTCCGCCAGCGACGGCCCGGCGGTGAGGCTGGGCTTCAACAAATTGCCGGGGGATTTCGTCAAGGTGCCGTTCGGCGACCTCGAAGCCCTGGAACGGGTGCAACAGACACATGGCTCGCGGATCGTGGCGATCCTGATGGAACCGATACAGGGTGAAAGCGGTGTGCAGCTGGCGCCGCCCGGTTATCTCAAGGCCCTGCGCGAATTGTGCAACCGGCGCTCCTGGCTGTTGATGCTCGACGAAATCCAGACCGGCATCGGCCGCACCGGCCAGTGGTTTGCCTGTCAGCATGAAGGCATCGTCCCGGACGTCATGACCCTGGCCAAAGGCCTGGGTAACGGCATCCCCATCGGTGCCTGCCTGGCTCGGGGCAAAGCCGCTGAACTGTTCACCCCTGGCAGCCATGGCAGCACCTTCGGCGGCAATCCGCTGGCCTGCCGGGTGGCCTGCACCGTGCTGGAGATTATCGAAGAACAAGGGCTGCTGGATAATGCGCGGCTGCAGGGCGAACGACTGCTCGACAGATTGCGCATGGAACTGGCGGATGAACCCAACGTATCAGCGATCCGCGGGCAGGGCCTGATGATCGGTATCGAACTCAAGCAATCGATCCGCGACCTGAGCCTGATCGCCGCCAGGGATCATGCCTTGCTGATCAACGTGACGCGCGGGCAGATCATTCGCCTGCTGCCGCCGCTGACGATTGATGAGCGGGAGGTGGAGATGATTGTCAGAGGGGTGAGCCAGGTTGTGAAAGCGGCTCCTGCAGCGGATCAGTAGTGATATCTGCACATGACGATGCGCATTTCACCCTCTTCGATGGTATAGACCAGCCGGTGTTCAGCCGTAATCCGTCGAGACCAGAAACCGCTCAGGTTATGTTTGAGCGGTTCAGGTTTTCCAAGGCCGCCGAACGGTTCGCGCTGAATGGCTTTGATCAGTAAATTGATTCGTTTGAGGCCGGCCTTATCGTTTTGCTGGAACCAGAGGTAGTCCTCCCAGCCTTCGGAAGTGAACTCGATATTCATGTTTCAATAAGTTGCCTGGCTTTGGTTTTCCCTGCCCGCAGGTTGCCGATCGATTTGATTAACCGTGCAGCATTGGCTGGCGAACGCAGCAGGTAGGCGGTCTCTTCCAGTGAGTTGTATTCCGCCAGTGACATCATCACTACCGGTTCGCCTTTCTGGCGAGTCACCAGTAAAGGGGCGCGGTCCTCGTTGACCCTATCCATGGTCTCTGCCAAATGCGCGCGTGCGGTGGTGTAGTTGATGGTTTGCATGTTGTAGTCCTCGCTTGATGCTAAGAACGTACAGAAATGAGTACAGGATGACAAGGCGATACCTCTCAGTGGTCGTCAGGAAATGGGTGCACCAATGCCTGCACTGAGTATCGTCGAAATCACTTCGGGACGTTTCCGTGACCGTTGTAGTCCCATTCCGATTTGAACTTCCGGGGCATGGATCACTAGGTCTGCCGCAGTGAGCAGATCAAACCTGCCATCTCATCCCGTCCTGCCAGTTGTATCTTTGAGCCACCAAAACCATTGAACAACCGCCGATGACCTGCATAGCCGCTGTCCCCCTCACGGCTTCGATAGCTTGCGGCCCACTCCAGCATGGCGAGCAATCGATCATCGTCCTTTGTTTCCCGCTGGCGAATGTTGGCCACGCACTCTTGATCCTCGACGCACAGCCAGATCAGCGTCGTGGCGCGGTGGATGATTTCGCTGATGATCCAGCCATACACCCCTTCGATCACCCAGCGCTCTTCATCGGCCGCTACCCGCGCCAGGGCCAGCACGTGCGAGCCGGGGCGGGGGATGCTGTGTTTGTCGGACAGCCAGTGAATCCGGTCCAGGTCAATCCACGGCACCTTCAATGACCGGGCCATTCGGCTGGCCAGCCAGCTCTTGCCGGAGCCGGAGTTGCCGATGATCAGGGTTCGGCGCAGGTCCAGGCTGTTCGGGGGTGGCAGATTCGTCTTCATGCGCGGGAGTACCTGCGACAGATTCGTCAGTCGTGCTGTTGCGGTGCAACCATCCGGGTCTTCGGCGAGCCGTTCGAGTTGTGCTGATAGATCGCTTCGGGCTGGCCTTGATCATTGAAGAACACCTGGCCGATCCCTGCCGAATTCCATAGCCGCTCGCCCGCTTCGGCATGTTCCGGGATGTGCGGCACGATGCGCATGCGCCGGCGTTTGGTCAGCCAGTTCAGTGGTGAGCGCGGGGAATACAACCAGCGGTTGAGACGGTCGAACCATTCGAGCAGGTTGCGCGGGAATTCATTCTTGATGCCGCTGCTGGTGATTTGCCAGATTTTTGGCCCGCCCTTGCGGTGTCGTATGAATACTTCGTAGACGAAGGAATAATGCACATCGCCTGACAGCACCACGTAGTTACCCGGCGTACGCGAGTGTCGGAAAATATTCAGGATTACCTGCGCCGCGCCGCGATGGGCCATCCAGTTTTCTGCGTCCACCAGCAGCGGATAACCGCACCAGCTGAACACTCGCTGCACGGTCTCGATCAGTTTGACGCCGAAAATCGGCGCGGGTGAAACGATGATCGCGCTCGGGTGGTCGAGCAGTTCCTGCTGCAGTTCGCTCAGGGCTTCCCAGTCCAGCAATCCCGACGGTTGCTTGAGGTTCATCTCGCTGCGCCAGCGCCGGGTACGGGTGTCGACCACCAGCACGGCCGGGGTGGTCGGCAACAGGTAATGCCAGTTCTGAAACTTCAGCAGGTCATTGATCAAGTCGTCCTGAACCGGGCTGTCGAGGTAGCGGTCATCGCCACTGGCGCTCAGTGCGGCGGCCTTCTCCAGCACGGTAGTGAATGCATCGGGATGGTTGCCCCAGCCCTGGCACAGCATGTAAGCGATCAGCGCGTTGCCGATAATGCGCCGGGAGAATGGATGGCCGTAGGCCGTTTCCTCCCATTGCGCGGAAAGGTTCCAGTCATCGGTAATATCGTGGTCATCGAAAATCATCAGCGTCGGCAGATGCGCCAGTGCCCGGGCGACGTTGCCCAGGCCACGGGTGAAAGAATCGATACATAACTGTTCAGCGGCATAACGCTCGCGTCTTTGCGGCGTCAGGGCGGGGGGCTGTGGCGTGATCAAGGTCCAGGGAGTCGGCGACCAGACCAACAGGTACATGGCCATGACTTCGGCGAACGTCACCAGGTGATTGTCGGCACTGCTGCTGGTGAAAATCGGCTTGCGTGCACCGCCGAAAAAACGCTCGCGCAGGGTTTCGTTGCTCTGCAGCGCCGGCAACAGATCCGCGCGGTGATAGTAACTGGCAGGGTGCTCGTAGAGTTTGGCGCTGTCGCTGACCACCGCACCTTCGAGGTGCTCCTCAAACAGGCCCAGGCGTTTGATCAAGGCATGAATCGCCCGCAACATCGGCCCGGCTACGTCGTCGGCATACACCTGGTCGCCGGTCATCATCAGGAGCGCCGGGCGGTCGTGGGCTGCAGGTTGTTCTGCCAGCAACCGATCGACGCACAGCAAGCCGTCGGCAGCCGGGTGATGAGGCTTGCGGCAGGAGCCATGCAGCAACTGATCGACCCGCGAGCGCAAAACCAAGGTCGGGCATCGGGCATCGCCGTACAGCAGATGAGGCGCCCACTCGGCGATACCCGCCTGCTCGTCGTCTATCAGCAGGTCATACTCGATCAGTTCGTCACAGGGCAGGGCGGTATCGAGATGCACATCGATCAGATGCACGAAGGCATGGGCGCCGGCCGCAATGACCGTACACTGACTGGCATCGAGGCGGATATCGGCGCTACCTTGTATCCGCAAGGTCAGCGCCAGTGTCCTCGACCCGACCAGCCACAATACCAGGCGCCGGGGCTCCAGGCGCCGCAACAGCGGGCCGACGAGGACGGGTGGCAGGGCATGATCTTCAGTTTGTGGCAGCGGTGCGGGCATCCGGGTTCAAGACTCGAGAGGGTAGAGGCGGGCGATGATAACGCAGGTGGTGGCGGGACAGGCTAACGTGAAGCTGCCACGCCCTGTGTGAGGGTTCGGTAATATGTCGATCGCAAGAGGGGGATTCATGAACAAAGTCATCCTGCCGGCACTGGCTATTTTGCTATTCGCCCAGTCCCCGGCCTACGCCATCAACGACAAGTATCGCAAACAGCTGGAGGCATCCGGTTGCACCCAGGTGAGCGAGCTCGAGGGCTGTGATATCCACAAGACCAAGGCGCAAAATGCCGAGGCCGGGTTCAGCAACCAGGCGCCGGTCACCACCGACACCACAACCGCGCCGACCCCCTATGCCGGGCAGTGGGTCGCCAAAAGTGACGCTGGCGCGACCGTCGCCACCATTCGCATCGACTCCAGGGAAAACGTCTGGGTCAATGGTGAACGGGTCAAGGCCAAACGCACCGATGGCACGCTGCAATTCCATCAGGGCAAGCTCACTTTCACGATTCAGGGCGACCGACGGTTGATCAACGAAGACTACTGGATTGACAGCGATGCCGGGACCCGCGGGCCGATTCAGGTCGAGTAGCTTCGCGGCGCCGGAGGGTGCCGCCACGCCTGTCACGAAATGAAAAGCCATTGTCGTCTGATGAGAAGCATCGCAGCAGGCGTCAACTTACAGTCCAATCAGCGCAATTCGATGCCGCACGCCTACATTGCAGATTGGAGAACAAGAAAAATGGCCAAAGCCGTACGCTTTTACGAAACTGGTGGTCCCGAGGTTCTACGTTATGAAGACGTCGAGGTCGGCGATCCTGGTCCTGGCCAGGTCCGTCTGCGTCATGTAGCTGTGGGCCTGAACTATGCCGACACCTACTTCCGCAATGGTACCTATCCGATCCCGATGCCTAACGGCATGGGCGTCGAGGCTTCTGGCGTAGTCCAGGCCGTCGGCGAAGGTGTTACCAATGTCGAGGTCGGCGACCGCGTTACCTACACCGGTTTCCTCAATACCCTCGGCGCCTACAGCACCGAGCGCCTGATCGCGGCCGCACCGCTGATCAAGCTGCCTGAAACCATCAGCTTCGAGACCGCCGCTGCCATGACCATGCGCGGCCTGACGTCTTCGTACCTGATGCGTCGCATCTACGACTTCAAGGCTGGCGACACCATCTTGCTGCACGCTGCCGCCGGCGGTGTTGGCCTGATCGTTTCGCAGTGGGCCAAGCTGCTCGGCCTGAACGTGATTGGCACCGTGTCGACCGAGCAGAAGGCTGAAATTGCCCGCGCTCACGGTTGCGACCATACGATCAATTACAGCCATGAAGACGTCGCCGCTCGCGTTCGCGAGATGACCGATGGCGTGGGCGTCAACGTCGTGTTCGACAGCGTTGGCAAGAACACCTTCATGGGTTCGCTGGATTCGTTGAAACCCCGTGGCCTGATGGTTTGCGTGGGTACCGCGTCCGGACCGATCCCGGCCTTCGACCCAGTGATGCTGGCGATGAAAGGCTCGCTGTTCCTGACCCGTCCGGCCCTGGCCAACTACATCAGCGACCCGGCCGAAAAAGCCGAACTGGCTGGCGAGTTGTTCGACCACGTCGGCAGCGGCCGCATCAAGATCGAGATCAACCAGCACTACGCGTTGCAGGACGCGGTGCAAGCCCATCGCGATCTCGAGTCTCGCAAGACTACCGGCTCGTCGATTTTCGTCGTTTAAGGAGCTGCCAGCCATGAAAGTCGAACAATTGACCTGCAGCATTGGCGCCGAACTGATCGGCGTCAACCTGGCCGATGCGGTACATGACGATGGTCTGTTTGCCGAGATCCGTGCCCAGTTGCTCAAGCATCGCGTGGTATTCCTGCGCGACCAGGACATCTCCCGCGCCGATCACGTGGCCTTCGCCCGTCGTTTCGGCGAGCTGGAAGATCACCCGGTAGCTGGCAGCGATCCGGATCATCCGGGTCTGGTGCGTATCTACAAAAACCCTGATCAGCCGATGGATCGTTACGAAAACGCCTGGCACACCGATGCGACCTGGCGCGAAGCGCCGCCAATGGGTTGTGTGCTGCGTTGCGTCGAATGCCCACCGGTTGGTGGCGACACCATGTGGACCAACATGGTCGAGGCTTATGCCCGCCTTCCGGAAGACGTGAAGCTGAAGATTGCCGACCTGCGCGCCCGCCACAGCATCGAAGCGAGCTTTGGTGCGGCCATGCCGATCGAAAAGCGTCTGGCGCTCAAGGCGATGTACCCGGATGCCGAGCACCCGGTAGTACGTACCCATCCGGAAACCGGGGAGAAGGTGCTGTTCGTCAACGCCTTCACCACTCACTTCAGCAACTACCACACCCCTGATCGGGTGCGGTTCGGCCAGGATGCCAATCCGGGTGCGGGTGAGCTGCTGCGTTACCTGGTCAGCCAGGCTTACATCCCGGAATATCAAGTGCGCTGGCGCTGGAAGCCTAACTCCATCGCTATCTGGGACAACCGCAGTACCCAGCACTACGCCGTCATGGATTACCCGCCATGCCATCGCAAGATGGAACGCGCCGGGATCATCGGCGACAAGACATTCTGATCGACCCTTCAGCAATAGCATTCGACTACACGTCTGCCCGGTATCCCCGGGCGGGCGGACAATCAAAAAAATAGGAGTAATCCATGCAATTTTTCGACGATTCCCTGCACCCCGAAAACATGGAGAAAGTGGTTATCACCGTGGCCCCGTACGGCCCTGAGTGGATGCCAGAAGACTTCCCTGAAGACATCCCGCTGACCATGGATGAACAAATCCAGAAAGCGGTCGAGTGCTATGACGCCGGCGCCACCGTTCTGCACTTGCACGTGCGTGAACTGGACGGCAAGGGTTCCAAACGTCTGTCCAAGTTCAACGAGCTGATCGCCGGTGTGCGTGCAGCAGTGCCGGACATGATCATTCAGGTCGGTGGTTCGATTTCCTTCGCTCCAGAAAGCGATGGCGAAGCCGCCAAGTGGCTGTCCGATGACACCCGCCACATGCTGGCCGAGCTGACCCCGAAACCGGATCAGGTCACGGTGGCGATCAACACCACCCAGATGAACATCATGGAACTGCTGTATCCGGAATACCTGGAAGGTACTTCCCTGGCCAACCCTGCCTTCCAGGCGGCCTACAGCGAAATGACCGTGCCAGCCGGCCCGGCCTGGGTGATCGAGCACCTCAAGCGCCTGATGGACAACGACATCCAGCCGCACTTCCAGCTGACCGGCATCCATGCCCTGGAAACCCTTGAGCGCCTGGTACGCAAAGGCCTCTACAAGGGTCCGATGAACCTGACCTGGATCGGCATCGGCGGCGGTTTCGACGGTCCGAACCCGTTCAACTTCTTCAACTTCATCCACCGCGTTCCGAACGGTTGCACCTTGACCTCCGAATCGCTGCTCAAGAACGTGCTGCCGTTCAACACCATGGCGATGTCCATGGGTCTGCACCCGCGCGTAGGCAATGAAGACACTATCATTGACCATAAGGGCGCTCGTTTCGGCTCGGTGGCGCAGATCAAGCAGACCGTGCGCATCGCTCACGAGCTGGGTCGCGAAATCGCCAATGGTAAAGAAGCCCGTGCGATCTATCGCATCGGCGAGAAGTACAACTCCATCGAAGAAACCCTGTTGGCCAACGGCATGGCCCCCAACCGCAAGGCTGGGCAGAAAGGTGTGCCGCAACGCGGCTGACCGGTAGCGAGGACGGGAGGTCGACGACCTCCCGTTCGCTGCAAAAGTAATACGCTGGATAACAACAATAAATAAAGCTTGAGGAGGCCCCATGGCCTTTACACCGATCGCCGCAGACGATGACGACTCCGGTTGCGTCGACGTCGCGCGTAAATATGCCTGGATTGTCTTCGCGCTGACCTTCGGCCTGTTGATTTCCGACTACATGTCACGCCAAGTACTTAACGCGGTGTTCCCGCTGCTCAAGAGCGAGTGGGCACTGAGTGACGGCCAGCTCGGCCTGCTCAGTGGCGTGGTCGCCCTGATGGTTGGCCTGCTGACGTTCCCGCTGTCGCTGATGGCTGACCGCTTCGGCCGGGTCAAGAGCCTGGCGCTGATGGCGATGCTGTGGAGTGTGGCCACCCTGGGCTGCGCCCTGGCGCAGGACTACCAGCAAATGTTCATCGCACGGTTCATGGTCGGCGTGGGCGAAGCTGCCTACGGCAGCGTGGGCATTGCGGTAGTGATTTCGGTGTTTCCGAAGCACATGCGCGCCACCCTCGCCAGTGCGTTCATGGCCGGTGGCATGTTCGGCTCGGTACTGGGCATGGCCCTGGGCGGCGCTATTGCTGCCAAGCTGGGCTGGCGCTGGTCGTTTGCCGGCATGGCGCTGTTTGGCCTGTGCCTGGCGGTGCTTTACCCGATCATCGTCAAGGAAGCGCGCATTGCTCCGCAGCGTGCTGCCCGGGCGATGGACAAGGTGGCAGCGGTCAAGCGTCCGCTGAGCACGCTGTGGTCCAGCCGTTCAGTGATTGCGACTTACGTCGGCAGCGGTTTGCAGCTGTTTGTGGGTGGCACGGTGATCGTGTGGATTCCGAGCTATCTCAACCGTTATTACGACATGCCTACGGGCAAGGCGGGCGGTATCGCCGCAATCATCGTGTTGTGCAGCGGCGCCGGGATGATCCTGTGCGGCATGCTCAGCGACCGCCTGTGCCGTCACTCGCCGGAGCGCAAGGTCAGCCTGGCCATTGCTTTCTGTCTGGGCAGTTGCCTGCTGCTGTCGGCGGCATTCGCCTTGCCAGCGGGGCCTGCGCAACTGGGCTTGATCTGTCTGGGCATGCTGATTGCCGCGGGTACCACTGGTCCTTGCGGGGCGATGGTCGCCAACCTGACCCATTACTCGGTGCATGGTACGGCGTTCGCTACCCTGACTCTGGCCAACAACTTGCTGGGCCTGGCGCCTGGTCCGTTCATCACTGGTCGCTTGTCCGACCTGATCGGCCTGCACGCGGCGTTTCAAGTGGTGCCCCTGATCAGCATTGCGGCAGCGGCCGTGTTCTTTTATGCCAAGTGTCATTACCAAAAAGATATCGCCCGATTAAAGGGTGAGAGCGTCACTGACTCCGTCAGTGGCGCCGCGTTAGAGGTGAAGTTGTGAGCGGTAGTTTACGTATAGATGTGTTTATCGATTTCATTTGCCCCTGGTGCCTGATCGGCAAGCGCCAGCTGGAGCGTGCGCAAGAAATGTTGCGCAGCAGCCAGCCGGACGTGCAGATCACCACCGTGTGGCACGGGGTGCAATTGCTGCCGCACATGCCGGCACAAGGCGAACCCTTTGCCGACTTTTACCTCAAGCGCCTGGGCAGTGCCGATGCTGTCAGCATGCGCCAGGCTCAGGTGAAAATGGCCGCAAGTGCTGTCGGGGTGTCCATCGACTTCAGCCGTATCAACACGATGCCCAACACAGCAGACGCTCATCGTCTGCTGGAGCGGGTCAACGCGCAGGGCACTGCCGCCCAGTGTGACGCATTGATCGAGCGACTGTTTGAAGCGTATTTCCACAACGGCGAGGATCTGGGTTGCCGTGAAACCCTGATCGCCATTGCCCGCTCGTGCGGTGTTGACGCAGACACCGTGGCTGACTGCCTGCTGGGCGATGCCAGCCCTTATGACAGTCATCCGGCTGCTGCCAGTGGCGTGCCGAGTTTTCAGTTCGACGGGCGCCTGCAAGTCGTCGGCGCACAGCCTGCCGAGGCATTGCTCGCGGCTATGGGCGAAGCCTTGCGCGACAGTGAACGCAAGCGGAATCCGGCATGAGCAGGCGTATTCCCGTTCCTGCCAGCAAGCATCCGCAGGTCGGTGGCCGTGCGTTATTCGAGTTCGAGGACAAAAGCCTCGCACTGTTCAACGTCGATGGCGAGCTGTTCGCCATCGATGACAGCTGTCCCCATCAAGGTGCCTCGCTGTGTGGCGGTCGCCTTGAAGGCCGGGTGATTCAATGTTGTGCCCACGGCCTGCGTTTCAATCTGCAGAGCGGCTATCTGCTCAATTCCACCCAGCTGAAAGTCGCTAACTACCCGGTCGAGATCATCGACGGCCAGGCGTTTATCGTCATCGTTACCGAGGAGTCCGCGCCATGAGCGCCATCGCTCTCACCCGTCTCCATGCCCGCACGCGCGAATTGGCGCCGGGTTTTATCGTCAGCCTGATCGTTGCGGCTGCCGCTTCGTTTTTGTCCGAGCACTACGGTGCGCCGGTCATGCTGTTTGCCTTGCTGCTGGGCATGGCGCTGAACTTCCTGGCGTCTGAAGGCCCTTGCAAGGCCGGCATCGAATTCACTGCCCGTACGGTACTGCGCATTGGCGTAGCCCTGCTGGGCATGCGCATCACCCTTGAGCAGATGGCGGCACTGGGCTGGAAGCCGGTAGCGCTGGTGGTGATTCTGGTGGTGGTAACTATCAGTGTCTCGGTGATCGCGGCCAAGTTCCTGGGCTTCTCGCGTCTGTTCGGCATGCTCACCGGCGGTGCGACTGCGATCTGTGGCGCTTCGGCGGCGTTGGCGCTGGCAGCGGCTTTGCCTAACCATCCGCAGAAAGAGCGCGCGACCTTGTTCACGGTGATCGGGGTGTCGGCACTGTCGACCCTGGCGATGATCGTGTACCCGATGATCGCCAACTATTTTTCGCTGTCGCCGCAGCTGGCCGGGGTGTTCCTCGGGGCCACCATCCACGACGTCGCCCAGGTAGTCGGCGCCGGTTACAGCATGTCGACCGAGACCGGTGACACGGCCACCGTGGTCAAGCTGATGCGTGTCGCCATGCTGCTGCCGGTGATCGTCACCGCGGCCATGATTACCCGGATGCAAGGCGCCGACCCGACTGGCAAGCGTCCGCCGCTGCTGCCGTGGTTCGCCGTTGGATTCCTGATCCTGGCGTGCATCAACAGCACGGGCTGGATCGCTCCGGCAGTGCAGGGCGGGGTCAATGAGTTGTCGCGCTGGTGCCTGGTGATTTCCATCAGTGCCCTGGGCATGAAGACTCGCCTCAAGGAACTGGCGGCGGTCGGAATCAAGCCGATCCTGTTGATGGTAGGGGAGACGGTGTTCCTGGTACTGCTGGTGCTGCTGTTGCTGCACTGGGGTGCTTGAGAGCTCGACGGTAATACACCTGATGGCAGGGCTTCACTTGACTGACTCCTCGTCGCAGTGAAGCTCTTGGCCGGTGTCACAAACACCGGCCTTTGCGGCGACTGTACCAGCAGTCGCCGTTTTTTTTTGCGAGTTCGTTACGCAGCCCCGGGAAACACAGGGACAAGAAGGGTGAATTAGCGGTTGCTGCAAATATGACGCCGGAGGGCGCAAGCGGGAAAAGCGCAAAACCTATAGGAGCGAGCACGCTCGCGAAAAAAACCGAGCGCGTCGCGGGCATCCAGAAAGCCTGCGTTATCGTTGACGACCATCGCGAGCGTGCTCGCTCCTACAGGGGTTGTTCCGGGTCGGGATCTGCCGCGTCTGCCTGAAACCTCACAACGCCCGGTTTGTGCGTACTGCGCCAAACCGCCGGCGGCATGCCGAACTGGTTGATGAACCAGCGGGTGAAGGAGCTGGCCATGGAGTAGCCGAGCATGTCGGCGATGCGACTGAGCGGGTAGCTCGGGTTTTCCAGATAGCGCAGCACCAGGTCGCGGCGCACGTCGTTGATCACGTCGTTGAAGGCGCAGCCGTCGTCCTTGAGCCTGCGTTGCAGGGTGCGCACGTTCATGCCCTGGCTCTGGGCAATCTGTTCGATGGTCGCACGCCCCATGGGCAGCAGCAGGTAGATGGCCTTGCGCACCTCAAACAGCATTGAGGTGTTTTCCTCGCCCTGCAGCGAGTCGAGGTAGCTCTGGGCGTAGCGCGCCATGGCCGGGTCGGCATGGGGGTTGGCCATGTCGAGACTGGTATTGGGGCAGACAATGCCATTGAACTCGCTGCCGAACTCCAGGTTGCAGTGAAACAGGCGGCGATGTAGCTGAAGGTTGTCGGGAGCCTGATGCATGAAGTTGACGCTGTAGGGGTGCCAGTGGCTGCCCAGCAGCGCGGCACAGAGGCGGAACATCACGCCGATGGCCAGCTCCGTGGCCTGGCGGCTGGGCATCGAAGAGTCGGTGACCACTTCTTCGCGAATGATCACCATCTTGCCGGCTTCTTCAACGAAAATGGCTAAAGAATTGTTCATCAGGTGCCGATAATGCAGCACCACCTGCAAGGCGTCGCGCAGGCTTCGCTGATGGCTCAGCAGCAGGCTGACCACCCCGAAGTCCGACAGTTGACGCGATTCGGCCATGTTCAGGCCAAAGCTCTGGCAGCCGCTGGCGACAGCCGAGTCTTCCAGCAGGCGCACCGCGGTATCGATGGGGATGCGCGTTTCAGGTGCCATCAACTGGGCCCTGCTCAGGCCAACGCCGGCCAATACCTCACGGGGGTTGAACCCCAGGTACTGGGTAACCTCCAGGTAGTTGGTCAAGACGGCGGCGCGAACAAGCTTGGTCATGCGAAGGTCTTTCCTTGGCCAATATGGTTGGCGTAATTGTAGTTATAAGTGTGGCGACTATATCCAGCGCTTTGGCGATTGAACAGTTGTGAAATGGTCCAACGCGCGCACGCCTGAGTGCTCCGAATCGTCTACGCTGCTGCTTCAAGGGTGCTTGATCCATTGATTACAGCGGCTTGGCACGCACCAGCGGTTTTTTTGACCGGTGGTCGCGGGCGACAAGTGTCCGACAATTTGTCATCAAAAGAAAAGTGCCTGACGTCCAATGTAAAGCGCCAGGGGTGGCCGCTCTTTAATGTCGACACTACAAAAAGCCCCTGGCAAAAGAGCCAGTCGAGTTATCGAGAAAGCGAAAGGTATTGACGTGGACAAACTGCAAACCGCTGCCACCGTTCTGATCGTACCCGGTCTGCGCGAGCACGTTGCCGAACATTGGCAGACGTTGCTTGAAGCCAGGCTGAGCAAGGTACGCAGTGTTCCGCCACTGGAAACCGACAAGCTCGATTGCATGGCGCGTGTGCGGGCGATCCAGCACGAACTCGAACAAATCGACGGTCCGGTGATTCTGGTCGCCCACAGTGCCGGCGTATTGATGGTCGCCCACTGGGCTGCGCACTTCAGCCGCCCGATCAAGGGCGCCCTGCTGGCCGCACCACCGGATCTGGATGCCAGCTGGCCGGCAAACTACCCTTCCCCTGAAACCCTGCGCAGCAGCGGTTGGGACCCTCTTCCTAAAGCCCCGCTGCCGTTTCGCAGCATCGTGGCCGCAAGTACCAACGATTACCTGGCCAGCCTGGATGCTGCCACTGACCTGGCTAAATGCTGGGGCGCCGAGTTGCTCAATCTGGGTGACGTCGGCCATCTCAATCCGGCTGCAGGATTTGGCCCCTGGCCCCAGGCTGAAGAGCTCATTCTGGAGCTGGACCGCTAGTACAGGAGCCGGTCTGGCCCCTTGCCAGCCGGCGTTTTGCCCTCGCTCCTGAAAGCGCAGTCCCGATGGGATTGCGGGAGGGCAGCTGCGCTTAAAACAAAAAAAATGGCGGAGACAACGCAATGCACAACACGCACAACAATAAGAGTCATGGCTTCACTGCGGCCCGTTACACCGTGCTGGCTTCGGCCATTATGGCGGCCTACATGCCGCTCGCTCATGGGGTAGAAATCGACACCGGCAACCCGGACTGGACTGCGCGTCTGGACAACACCGTCAAGTACAACTACGGCGTGCGCACCGAAAGTGCCGACAAACGCATGTTGGCATCGCCGAACAACAACGACGGCGACTACAACTTCCGCAAGGCCGGCACCAACATCACCAACCGTATCGACCTGTTGACCGAGATGGATGTGGTCTACAAGAACAGCATGGGCTTTCGCGTCAGTGCTGCCACCTGGTACGACAAGGCCTACGAGAACACCGGCTCCAACTCCAACCCGTTCGTCAACGGCAACGATGCACGCTCGGGCCTGGTCGCCAACGATCCACGTCTGGCCGGGGTCGTCAATGACAACGTCGGTAACGGCAGCTCGCACCTGAGCAACTATGCCCAGCGTTATTACACCGGCCCGTCCGGCGAAATCCTCGACGCCTTCGTGTTCTACAGCACGGAAGTGGGCGAAGAGTCGCTGCTGAGCTTCAAGGCCGGCCAGCACAACGTGTTCTGGGGCGAGACCATTCTCAACCCGGTGCACTCGATCAGCTACGGCCAGTCCGGCCTCGACCTGGCCAAGCTGGCCGCGTCACCGGGTACTGAAGCCAAGGAACTGTTCGTACCGCGCAACCAGCTGTCGACGACCTTCACCGTCAATCCCGAGCTGACCATTGGCGCCCAGTACTTCCTCGACTGGGATGCCGCGCGCCTGCCGGAAGCTGGCACCTATTACGGCGGTTCCGACCTGGTGGGCACCGGCGCGCAGTCGTTCCTGCTGGGCAACACCAACGGCATCGTTCCGGGCAGCCCGCTGGGTTGTGGCGTGGCCCCGTGCAACGCGCTGACCAACGTCCGTCGCGGCAATGACCTGACGCCGGACAAGCGCGGCGACTGGGGCGTCATGGCCAAGTGGTCGCCAGCCTGGCTGGACGGCACCCTCGGCGTCTACTACCGCGAAACGTCGGAAATCCTGCCGCAAGCCTGGCTGGATGCCCGCGGCGTCACGTCGGCCAGCGCCAACGGCACCCCGCCGGCAGGCGCAGTGCCAGGCGTGGTCAACATCCTCAACTCGCTGAACACCGCCACCTACCAGATGGCCTATGCTGACGACATCAAGATCGTCGGCCTGAGCCTGTCCAAGGATGTGGGCGGGGTGAGCGTGGGTTCGGACCTGAACGTTCGTCACAACATGCCGCTGGCCAGTATTCCGGCGATTGTCAGCAGCACCAGTCCGTTGGGTCTGGGCAGAGGGCTTGGCTTGTTGCCGGCACGTACCGCCGCCACCGGTGTGATTTACGACACGCCCAAAGATGGCGACAGCATGGCCGCCACCGGCGACACCTTGCACTGGACGCTCAACGGTCTGATGACCCTGCCGAAAACACCTGTGTTTGACTCGGCGACCGTGCTCGCAGAGCTGTACTACAGCAACCTGCTCAAGCTCGATAGCAAGAACGAGGCGCTCTACAAAGGCAAGGATACCTATCGCGGTATCGACAAGGCGACCCGCGACAACTGGGGCCTGGCACTTAACTTCACACCGACCTGGTACCAGGTATTCCCGGGTGTCGACCTCAACGCCCCGATGTCGATCAACATCGGTCTTGATGGTGTGTCGCCGGTCTCCGGTGGCGGTGCCAAGGACACCGGTAACTACGCAGTCGGCATGGGTGCCGTTGTGTACAACAAATACTTTGTCGACCTGAAGTACGTGGACGCCTTCGGCAAGGCCGACAAGTGCAACAACAGTGGTGTGAGCACCGGACCAACTGGTGGTGACGGCTCGACACCCAACGCCTTCAGCGGCAACGAAAACTACGCCTGCTACGCCGGTGGCTACTCAGCCTTCTCCGGTGGTGGTGCTACGACTGAAGACCGTGGCGCTGTTTACCTGACGATGAAAACCACCTTTTGATGCACCACTTCTTACTTAATGTAAGCAGGAGAATAACAAGATGAAATTTGCACAAACCGTGTTGGCCGCTTCGCTGGCGATGATCCTCGCCGGCCAGGCACAGGCCGCTGTATCGGCTCAGGAAGCCGCCAAGCTGGGCACCAGCCTGACCCTGGTCGGCGCTGAAAAAGCCGGCAATGCCGATGGCTCCATCCCTGCCTACGACGGTGGCCTGACCACCCCGCCTGCCAGTTTCAAGGCCGGTGACAGCATGCGTCCGGATCCTTTTGTGAACGAGAAGCCAGTGCTGGTGATCGACGGCAAGAACGTCGATCAGTACAAAGGCATGCTCACCGCCACCACCGTGGAGCTGGCCAAGCGTTTCCCCAGCTTCCACGTCAACGTATACCCGACTCACCGTACCGTCTCGCTGCCTAAGGCGGTGCTGGACAATGGCGTGAAAAACGCCACCGGTGCCAAGGCACTGGAAGGTGGCCTGGCCATCGACAACGTGTTGCCTGGTGTGCCGTTCCCGATTCCTCAGTCGGGTAACGAAGCCATGTGGAACTTCCTGTTGCGTTACCAGGGTGTGAGCATGAGCTCCAAGTACGACTCCTGGAACGTTGACTCCGCCGGCGTTGCGAGCCTGGCCACTACCGGGCAGGCGTTCATCTCCTATCCGATCTACGAGAACCTGTCGCAGCCGATCAGCGGCTCCGATGTGTACTACCAGATGAAGCTGGCTTACACCGGTCCTGCACGCCGGGCCGGCGAAGCGATGATGCTCAAGGACGCCGCCAACCCGCTGCAACAGCCACGTCGCGCCTGGCAGTACCTGCCGGGCCAGCGCCGCGTCAAGCTGGCACCGAACCTGGCCTACGACACGCCTAACCCAGGCACCGCCGGCGCGGGCACCTATGACGACGCTTTCGTGTTCAACGGTGCGCTGGATCGCTACGACTGGAAGGTGGTCGGCAAGCAGGAAATGTACGTGCCTTACAACACCTACAAGCTGACCTACGTCCAGGACCCGAAGTCGATCACGACGCCGAACCACCTGGCTCCGGAGTTCGTGCGCTGGGAGAAACACCGCGTGTGGGTGGTCGAGGGCAATCTGAAGGCTGGCGCTCGTCACATCTACCAGAAGCGTCGCTTCTACCTCGACGAAGACAGCTGGAGCGCTTTGGCCTCGGATCAGTATGACGCCCGTGGTCAGCTGTACCGTGGTTCGTTCGCCTTCCTCAGCCAGAGCTATGACAAGCAGGTACCGGACGCCACGCCGTTCATGATCTATGACCTGGTGGGCGGTTCCTACAACATCAACGGTGTAGTCGGCCCGTACGGCGGCATCCAGTACATCGATCCGCTCTCCAAGGCTCAGTGGTCGTCGGAATCCCTGGCGGGCGCCGGCATTCGCTAAGCAAGCTCAATTGTAGGAACAAGTCTCCTCGCGATGAACGCAAGATCACCGCGGGGAGCCAGATATCCCGCGTCATCGTTAACGTCTATCGCGAGCATGCTCGCTCCTACAAAAAGGCGACGGACCTGTAGGGGCGAGCATGCTCGCGATGCACGCAAGATCCCCGCGGGGAGCCAGACATCCCGCGTCATCGTTAACGACCATCGCGAGCATGCTCGCTCCTACAGAAAGGCGAAGCAGTTTTGAAGAGGACGCAGTATGTGTTCGTATAAAAATAATATTGTGCAACTGACCCTCGGTGTTGTGCTCTGCCTGCTGCAGGGTGCCGCCCAGGCCGCCGATTATGTCGACGTCCTGGATCTGCCAGCCAAGGTCAGCGCCCTGGCGGGTAAAAGCCCGCTGTCCGGCGTAGCCCGTGCGGGCGAACGCGTGGTGGTGGTTGGCCAGCGCGGTCACATCCTGTTTTCCGACGATTCCGGCAAGCAATGGCAACAGGCCGTTGTGCCAGTCAGCGCCGACCTTACGGCGGTGAGTTTTCCAACGGCTACCCAAGGCTGGGCAGTGGGCAACGACGGCGTGGTGCTGCACAGCAGCGATGCCGGCGCGACCTGGGCCAAGCAGCTCGATGGCCGTCAGATCGGCGATTTGCTGATCAAACATTATTCCGCTTTGGCCACTGCCGAACCGGACAACGAAACGTGGCTCAACCTGGTCGCCGAAGGCCAGCGCCTGGTTGAACAGGGCGCCGACAAACCGCTGCTCGACGTGTGGTTCGCCAACGACAAGCTCGGCTATGTGGTGGGCGTGTTCAACCTGATCCTGCGCACCGAGGATGGCGGCCAGACCTGGACCCCGTTCCAGGACCGCACCGACAACCCACAGGGTTTCCATCTCAACGCCATTGCCTCCACCGGCGACGCTTTGTACATCGCCGGCGAGCAGGGCCTGCTACTCAAATGGGACGAAAGCGCGCAGCGCTTCACCGTCCTGGAAACACCGTATCAAGGCAGCTTCTTCGGCGTGCTCGGCAAGCCGGGCGAAGTGCTGGTGTACGGCTTGCGCGGCAACGTGCTGCGCAGCACCGATGGCGGCCAAAGCTGGACCGCACTGGATACCGGCCTGCACGTCAGCATTACCTCCGGCCTGGTCGATGCCAGCGGCAAGTACCGCTTGTTCACCCAGGGTGGGCAGATGCTGGTCAGCCAAGGCAGCGGCGAGCAGTTGCACCTGGTGCGCAAACCGGCACCGACCCCCATAGCCGGCGCAACGCAGTCCGCTGCTGGCGCACTGGTGGTGGCAGGCAGCCGTGGCGTCCAGGCGCTGTCCGTCGATCCAGACCTCGAACCCTAAGAGCGAGAACCCAGTCATGGGCAACATAAAACAAGAAGCCATGCCGGTGATCCGCGACCTGCGCGATTTCGACCAGAACTCCGGCAATCGCCTGGAACGCCTGGTGTTCAACTTCCGCCCGCTGTTCATGCTGCTGATGGCGCTGGCCACCGTGGTGCTGGGCTTTATGGCGGTGACCCGCCTGGAGCTGCGTCCCAGCTTCGAAAAAATGATTCCGCAGAGCCAGCCGTACATCCAGAATTTCCTCGAGAACCGCGCGTCCTTGCGCGGCCTGGGCAACTCGGTGCGGGTGGTGGTGGAAAACACCCAGGGCGATATCTTCGACCCCGAGTACCTGGACGTGCTCAAGCAGGTCAACGACCAGTTGTTCCTCACCGAAGGTGTCGACCGCGCCTGGATGAAGTCGCTGTGGAGCCCGGCAGTACGCTGGACCGAAGTCACCGAGCAAGGCTTCCAGGGTGGCCCGGTAATGCCCGACACCTACTCGGGGCAGCCGGAACAGATCGAACAACTGCGCCAGAACATCTCCCGCGCCGGCATCGTCGGCAGCCTGGTGGCCAGCGACTTCAAGTCGAGCATGCTCATCGTGCCGCTGCTCGATAAAGCTGCTGCGGGCGGCCAGCGCATCGACTACCACGCCTTTTCGCAGATGCTCGAAGAGCAATTGCGCGACAAGATCGAATATGCCGGCGACAGCGCCGCGCGTAAATCCGGGGAAGAGGGCAAGGGCAAGTACAAGGTGCGGGTGATCGGTTTCGCCAAGCTGATGGGCGACCTGATCGACGGCCTGATCCAGGTGATGATGTTCTTCGGCCTGGCCGTGATCACCTCGCTGGTCATCATCTACGCCTACACCCGTTGCGTGCGCAGCACGATGCTGGTGGTCGGCTGCTCGCTGATCGCGGTGGTCTGGCAACTGGGCATCGTCGCCTGGCTGGGCTACGCCATCGACCCGTACTCGGTACTGGTGCCGTTCCTGATCTTCGCCATCGGCGTGTCCCACGCCGCGCAGAAGATGAACGGCATCATGCAGGACATCGCCCGTGGCACCCACAAGCTGATCGCTGCGCGCTACACCTTCCGCCGTCTGTTCATTGCCGGTGTGACCGCCTTGCTCGCCGATGCGGTGGGTTTTGCCGTGCTGATGCTGATCGACATCCCGGTGATCCAGGACCTGGCGATCACCGCCAGTATCGGTGTCGCGGTATTGATCTTCACCTCGTTGCTGCTGATGCCGGTGGCGCTGTCCTACGTCGGCGTTGGCGCCAAGGCGGCCGAGCGCGCGCTGAAAATCGACAACCGTGCCGAACGCAACAAAGGCTTTGGCAAGCTGTGGGCGATGCTCGATCGCTTCACCACGCGCAAGTGGGCCATCGGTGCGGTACTGGTCGCGTTGCTGATGGGCATCGGCGGCTTCATGGTCAGCCTGCAGTTGAAAATCGGCGACCTGGAAAGCGGTGCGCCGGAGTTGCGCGCCGACTCGCGTTACAACATCGATAACGCCTACATCACCAGCCACTACGCACTGTCCAGCGACCTGTTCGCGGTGATGATCAAGACCGCCCCGGAAGGCTGCCTGAACTACAAGACCCTGGTCCTGGCCGACCGCCTGGCCTGGGAGCTGCAGCAGTACCCGGGCGTGCAGGCGACCTCCTCGCTGGTCAACGCTGTGCGCCAGATCACTGCCGGTACCTACGAAGGCAACCCCAAGCTCAACAGCATCCAGCGCAACCAGGACGTGTTGAACTACGCCGCCCAGCAAGCCTCGGTCAACTCGCCGGAGCTGTTCAACAACAACTGCTCGCTGATGCCGGTAATCGCCTTCCTCAAGGATCACAAGGCTGAAACCCTGGATGCCGTGGTGGCGATTGCCGACAAGTTCGCCAAGGAAAACAGCACCGAGGATCGCCAGTTCCTGCTCGCCGCCGGCAGCGCCGGCATCGAGGCCGCGACCAACATCGTGGTGCGCGAAGCCAACCACACCATGCTGCTTTACGTGTATGCGGCGGTGACGCTGTTCTGCCTGATCACCTTCCGCAGCTGGCGGGCGACCCTGGTGGCATTGCTGCCGCTGGTGCTGACCTCGATCCTCTGCGAAGCCTTGATGGTGGCCATGGGCATCGGCGTGAAAGTGGCAACGTTGCCGGTAATCGCCCTGGGGGTGGGTATCGGGGTGGACTACGCCTTGTACCTGCTCAGCGTGCAATTGCACTTCCAGCGCCAGGGCATGCCGCTGTCCCAGGCCTACCGCAATGCGGTGTCGTTCACCGGCCGCGTGGTTGGTCTGGTCGGCATCACCCTGGCTGCCGGTGTGGTGTGCTGGGTCTGGTCGCCGATCAAGTTCCAGGCCGACATGGGCATCCTGCTGACCTTCATGTTCCTGTGGAACATGCTCGGTGCGCTGATCCTGATTCCGGCGCTGTCGTACTTCCTGCTGCGCGAACGTGTGCCGATGCCTGATGTAGATGACGCAGACGAACCAGCCGATAACACCGAAATGTCTCAACGTCCCGGCGTTACCAATGCCATGACAATTTCCGAGTAAGTAACGATGTCTGAATACAAAGCTCCATTGCGCGACATGCGCTTCGTCCTCAACGAGGTTTTTGACGTATCCCGTCTGTGGGCCGAGTTGCCTGGCCTGGCCGATGTGATCGACGAAGAAACGGCTGCCGCTATCCTTGAAGAAGCAGGGAAAATCACTGGTGAAGTGATTGCCCCGCTGAACCGCAGCAGCGATGAGCAAGGCTGCACCTGGAGCAATGGCGCTGTGTCTGCGCCGGACGGTTTTGCCGCGGCCTACCAGGCCTTCGCCGAAGGCGGCTGGGTGGGTGTGGGTGGTGATCCGGAGTTTGGTGGCATGGGCATGCCCAAGGCCATTTCGGCGCAGGTCGAGGAAATGGTCAACTCGGCCAGCCTGTCCTTCGGTCTGTACCCGATGCTGACGGCGGGCGCCTGCCTGTCGATCAAGGCGCACGCCAGCGAAGAGCTCAAGGCCGCCTACCTGCCGAACATGTACGCCGGCACCTGGACCGGTTCGATGTGCCTGACCGAAGCCCACGCCGGTACCGACCTGGGGCTGATCCGCACCAAGGCCGAACCCCAGGCCGACGGCAGCTACGCGATCAGCGGCAGCAAGATCTTCATCACCGGTGGCGAGCACGACCTGACCGAGAACATCATCCACCTGGTCCTGGCACGCCTGCCGGACGCACCGGCCGGGCCTAAAGGTATCTCGCTGTTCCTGGTGCCCAAGGTGCTGGTCAATGCCGACGGTTCCCTGGGCGAGCGCAACGCGCTGTCCTGCGGTTCGATCGAACACAAGATGGGCATCAAGGCCTCCGCTACCTGCGTGATGAACTTCGACGGCGCCACCGGCTGGATCGTCGATGCGCCGAACAAGGGCCTGGCGGCGATGTTCACCATGATGAACTACGAGCGTCTGGGTGTTGGCATCCAGGGTCTGGCGCAAGGCGAGCGTTCCTACCAGAACGCCGTGGCCTACGCCCGTGACCGCCTGCAAAGCCGTGCGCCGACCGGTGCGCAGAACAAGGACAAGTCCGCCGACCCGATCATCGTCCACCCGGACGTACGTCGCATGCTGTTGACCATGAAAGCCTTGAACGAAGGCGGTCGTGCATTCTCCAGCTACGTGGCCCTGCAACTGGACATCGCCAAGTACAGCGAAGACGCCGCAGCCCGTACCCGCGCGCAAGAACTGGTAGCGCTGCTGACCCCGGTGGCCAAGGCGTTCCTCACCGACATGGGTCTGGAAACCACCATCCACGGCCAGCAGGTGTTTGGTGGCCACGGCTTTATCCGCGAGTGGGGCCAGGAGCAACTGGTGCGTGATGTGCGCATCACCCAGATCTACGAAGGCACCAACGGCATCCAGTCCCTGGACCTGGCCGGGCGCAAGATCGTCGGCAGCGGCGGCGCACTGTATCGACTGTTCGCCACCGAGATTCGCGATTTCACCGCCGGCGCCAGCGCCGACCTCGCTGAGTTCATCCAGCCGTTGAATGCCGCCGTCGACACCCTCGACGACCTGACCGCATGGCTGCTGGACCGCGCTCAACAGAACCCGAATGAAATCGGTGCGGCCTCGGTCGAGTACCTGCAAGTGTTCGGCTACACCGCCTATGCCTACATGTGGGCACTGATGGCCAAGGCGGCCAAGGACAAGCAAGGCGAAGACGACTTCTACACCAGCAAGCTGGCCACTGCGCGCTTCTACTTCGCCCGCCTGCTGCCGCGCATTCACTCGTTGAGCGCATCGGCCAAGGCCGGCAGCGACTGCCTCTATCAACTGGATGCAGCGCAGTTCTAAGAACTGCGCCTACGCATAGAAAGGATCAGGAACAAATACCCATGATGGCGACAAAAATAATCCCGCCGGCCGACGGTGCCTACACCTATCCCTTGCTGATCAAGCAACTGCTGCTGTCCGGTGAGCGCTACGAGCCGGGCCGGGAAATCGTCTACGCCGACAAACTGCGCTACAGCTACAAGACGCTCAACCAGCGCATCCGCCGCCTGGCCAATGCGCTGACGGCAGCCGGCGTTAAAGCCGGCGACACCGTGGGCCTGCTGGACTGGGACAGCCACCGCTACCTGGAATGCTTCTTCGCCGTACCGATGATCGGCGCGGTGCTGCACACCGTGAACATTCGCCTGTCCCCGGATCAGGTGCTCTACACCATGAACCACGCCGAGGACGACCTGGTGCTGGTGCATGATGACTTCCTGCCGCTGGTCGAGCAGGTTCAGGATCGCCTGACCACCGTCAAAGGCTTCATCCAGCTCACCGATGACAGCGCCGCCGAGACTTCGCTGCCGGTACTGGGCGAATACGAGCAGTTGCTGTGCGCGGCGTCGGACCAGTACGAGTTCCCGGACTTCGACGAGAACTCGGTGGCGACCCTGTTCTACACCACCGGCACCACCGGCGCGCCGAAAGGGGTGTACTTCACCCATCGCCAACTGGTTCTGCACACCCTCAATGCCGCCGGTACCCTGGGTGGTTATCAAGGCCAGCCACTGCTGCGCTCCGATGACGTGTACATGCCGATCACGCCGATGTTCCACGTGCATGCCTGGGGCGTGCCTTATGTCGCGACCCTGATGGGCATCAAGCAGGTCTACCCTGGCCGCTATGAACCCAACAGCCTGGTCCGGCTGCACCGCGAAGAGAAGGTGACCTTCTCCCACTGCGTGCCGACCATTTTGCAAATGATCCTCAACTGTGAGGAAGGCAAGGCCGCCCGTTTCGACGGCTGGAAAATGCTCCTGGGCGGCAGCGCGCTGACCCTCGGCATCGCCAGCGACGCCAGCGCCAAAGGCATGGTGGTACACGCCGGCTACGGCATGTCGGAAACCTGCCCGTTGCTGTGCCTGACCTACCTGCGTGATGAAGACCTCAAGCTGCCGATGCAAGGTCAGCTGCCGATCCGCATCAAGACTGGCACGCCGGTGCCGATGGTCGACCTGAGAATCGTCGACGGCAATGGCAAAGACGTCGCCCACGATGGTGAGTCTCTGGGCGAGATCGTTGTGCGTGCGCCATGGCTGACCCAAGGCTATCTGAAGGAGCCGGAAAAAGGCGCCGAGCTCTGGGAAAACGGCTGGCTGCACACCGGCGACCTGGCTTCCATCGACGCCATGGGTGGCGTGGAAATCAAGGACCGCATCAAGGACGTGATCAAGACTGGCGGCGAGTGGATCAGCTCCCTGGACCTTGAGAACCTGATCAGCGAGCACGAGGCTGTCATGTCCGTCGCGGTGGTGGGTATTGCCGACGAGCAATGGGGCGAACGCCCGATGGCGCTGGTGGTGTGCGAGCCTGGCCAGTACCTGGACCGCAAGATCCTCGAAGCCCATCTGCAGACCTTCGTTGAATGCGGTCGCATCAACAAGTGGGCGATTCCCAAGCAGTTCAAGTTCGTCACCGAAATCCCCAAGACCAGCGTTGGCAAGATCAACAAAAAGCTGATCCGCGAAAGCGAAACCAACTGAGCCTCACATCCTCGGGCGCTGCCTCTTTGAGTGCATGCGCTGCCGGGGAGGGATAAGCCTGTCATTACCTCGGTGGCAGGCGGATTCTGGATAGCATCGGCGGGCTTATCTTTGCCATAGTCATGGCAAGACAAACCGCTGAGCGCCATGCCGACGGCGAGCAGGGCAGGGGAAATCCGCTGATGGATCAGCGGATTTCTCACTGTCGTGCGCATCCAGCCAGGTTTGCGTTCATTGACGGGCAGCGCTCGGTTGCTCGCAAGTGAAAGTCGAGCGGCAAATTCTGGCACTTGTGCCAAGCTCATTGGTGCCCAATCGCCTGTCGCCCAGGCAATCCAGAGGAAACCCATGACATGAACCTCATACGCTCAAAAAACGTCCGCCGTGAATTCTACAAAGCCGTATGGTTCTACTTTCGCGTGGTCTGGCCGATCTTTTCCATATTGATTGCCCTGATCGTCGCGCTCGGGCTGATCATCGGTCACCTGGAAGGCTGGGCGCCCTATGACGGTATCTACTTTGGCTTCGTGACCGGTTTGACCATCGGCTACGGCGAGCTTGTGCCCAAGCTGCCGATCTCACGGGTATTGGCAATTATCCTCGGTTTCAACGGAGTACTGATGACCGCGATTTTTGCGGCGATCAGCGTGCGGGCGATTGAAGCTACGATCGGGGCCGACAAAGACCAGGGCCCGGAGTAACCCTGTCTATCTCAGCGGCACCGTCCCACTGTAGGAGCGAGCACGCTCGCGATGGACGCTAACGATAACGCGGGCTTCCTGGCTAAACGCAGCGCTCTTTAATCCATCGCGAACAGGCTCGCTCCTACAGTTTTTTCAGCCTGCTCCACCGAGTACAAGTCCACGCCCTGATGTTCCGTCTGCCAGGCGCTTGTCATCACACACAACCCCCCTGTAGGAGCGTAATGCTGTTCACTTAAGCAGGGTCACACACTTGTGGCGAGGGGGCTTGCCCCCGTGGGTCGCGGAGCGGCCCCAAAACCTGCCACCGAGGTGTATCAGGTACGTCGCGTGTTATGGTTTTACGACTGCTCCGCAGCCGAACGGGGGTAAACCCCCTCGCCACAAGGTGTGCCCCCCGCTTAAGTGAACAGTATTACCCTGTAAGAGCGAGCATGCTCGCGATGGTCGTTAACGATAACGCGGGCTCCCTGGCTAACCGCAGCACCTGTAGGAGCGAGCACGCTCGCGATGGACGCTAACGATAACGCGGGCTTCCTGGCTAAACGCGGCGCTCTTTAGTCCATCGCGAGCATGCTCGCTCCTGCAGTTTTTCAGCCTGCAGGTCAGGGGTATCGCCCAGGATCGTGCAAACCTAAGCCCCCCAACCCGCCCCACTCACCGCCGCCTGCACCAGCGGATGCAATTGCGCCCCCTGATGCTCCATCTGCCAGGCCAACAACTCCTTGCGCATGCTCGGCGCCCAATAC
>Ga0247818_10000396_pt1 | contig 26936 bp, 30 predicted proteins | sample 13C_Glucose_Day1_FD_192424 | JGI IMG/M metagenome (GOLD analysis project Ga0247818, IMG submission 192424) | Soil microbial communities from agricultural site in Penn Yan, New York, United States - 13C_Glucose_Day1 | ecosystem: Environmental > Terrestrial > Soil > Agricultural land | place... | reverse complement strand
CTGACATCTCGATCAAGGGTCTAAATCCTCGCCCCGCTTAAGCGTTTCCAGAACAGGAAAACCTGCATGTGCGCCCCGCGACCGGAACGCGCACCTGTGCGGTGTGCTGTTTTGGTCACTATCCATAGCGTATTGAGGGGTCGAGAGATGTCAGTCGCCACCAGCCTTATCGAAGAGTCGTCGGCCCGGATCTCCGCCGCGCCGGCCGAAGTTCTGTATCAGTTCAACGAATCACCGCTGCTGGCCCGGCAGAGTCAACAGGAATCCAATGCCCGCAGCTACCCGCGGCGCATTCCGCTGGCCCTCAAGCGTGCCAAAGGCCTGTATGTCGAGGACGTTGAAGGTCGTACGTTTATCGACTGCCTGGCTGGCGCCGGCACTCTCGCGCTGGGGCACAACCACCCGGTGGTGATTGAGGCGATTCAGCAAGTGCTGGCGGATGAGCTGCCGCTGCACACCCTCGACCTGACCACGCCGGTCAAGGATCAGTTCGTCCAGGACCTGTTCGGTTTGCTCCCGCCGGCATTGGCGGCCGAGGCGAAAATCCAGTTCTGCGGCCCGACCGGCACCGACGCGGTGGAAGCCGCGCTGAAACTGGTGCGCACCGCTACCGGGCGCAGCACCGTGCTGTCGTTCTCCGGCGGCTATCACGGCATGAGCCAGGGCGCCTTGAGCCTGATGGGCAGCCTGGGGCCGAAAAAGCCGCTGGGCGCGTTGCTCAGCAACGGTGTGCAATTCATGCCGTTCCCTTACGACTACCGTTGCCCGTTCGGTCTCGGCGGCGCGGCCGGGGTCAAAGCCAACCTGAGTTACCTGGAAAACCTGCTCAACGATCCTGAGGCCGGCGTGCAGTTGCCGGCAGCGGTGATCGTCGAAGCGGTGCAGGGCGAGGGCGGGGTGATCCCGGCTGATATCGAGTGGCTGCGCGGCTTGCGTCGGATCACCGAGAAGGCCGGTGTGGCGCTGATCGTCGACGAGATCCAGAGCGGTTTCGCGCGTACCGGCAAAATGTTTGCCTTCGAGCACGCCGGTATCGTCCCCGACGTGGTGGTGTTGTCCAAAGCCATCGGCGGCAGCCTGCCGCTGGCGGTGGTGGTCTATCGCGACTGGCTCGACACCTGGCAACCGGGCGCGCATGCCGGCACGTTCCGTGGCAACCAGATGGCGATGGCCGCCGGTTCCGCGGTGATGCGTTATCTGCTCGAACACAAGGTCTGCGAACACGCCGCCGCCATGGGCGAACGCCTGAGCGAACATCTGCGCATCCTGCAACGCGACTTCCCGCAACTGGGCGACATCCGCGGTCGTGGCTTGATGCTCGGCGTCGAACTGGTTGACCCGGACGGCACGCCGGACGCCCTCGGTCATCCACCCGCGTTCGCGCGTCTGGCACCGCTGGTGCAGCGGGAATGCCTCAAGCGTGGGCTGATTCTTGAGCTGGGCGGCCGACACGGCGCGGTGGTGCGCTTCCTGCCGCCGCTGGTGATCACCGCCGCCGAAATCGACCGCGTCGCGGAGATCTTCGGCCGGGCTTTGGCCGCCGCCACCGCCGCCGAGTAAATTTTTCGCAGCGCCGAACGTTCTATCTACATACCCGGCTGCACCCCAGGTGCAGCCCACCCTGACAACGATGGAGAACCAGTATGACGTCAGTATTCGACCGCGAGGACATCCTCTTTCAGGTCGTGGTCAACCACGAAGAGCAATACTCGATCTGGCCGGATTACAAAGCCGTGCCGGAAGGCTGGCGCACTGTGGGCAAGAGCGGCCTGAAGAAGGAATGCCTGGCCTATATCGAAGAAGTCTGGACCGACATGCGTCCGCTGAGCTTGCGCCAGAAGATGGAAGGGCAGGCGGCTGCTCAGTAATCTGACAGACAAGACAAACCCGCTGGACTGGTGACAGTCAGCGGGTTTTTTATGGGCTTCAAAAGATCGCAGCCTTCGGCAGCTCCTACATGGGGATACTTACACCTTGTAGGAGCTGCCGCAGGCTGCGATCTTTTGATCTTAGGCCGAAGGCCCGCCGCTCAAACCCTTGAGCAGCAAATCGACATTCCCCTCCAGCTCCGCCACCGGATCCGCCGCGTCGGTGCTCAACACCAGCAATCGACTCCCCGACTCGGCAATCGCCGCTCTCACCGCTTCCGACGGCTGACGATGATGCAGCACCAGCGCCACGTCGTTGTCCTTGAGCGTCGCCGTGAGTTGCTTCAGCTCTTGCGGCGTCCACTCGCTATCAGGCCGTGGATCCTGGCCGACCAGCTCCAGATTCAGGCTGCCGATCAGGTAAGCGAAGTGATCGCTGAGGCTCAGCACACTGAGGTTGTCGGCTTCAGCCAGACGCGCTTCGCTGTCGGCGCTAAGCTTGAGCAGGCGCTGTTTCAACGCTGCCAGATTGGCGTCGATCTTCGGTTTGGCCGACGGCGCCAGACGCACCAGATCCGCTGCGATCACGTCAGCCATGCGCCCCATGTTGTTGCTCGCCAGCCATGGCTGACTGTTCAAGCCATCGACCTTCAGCCCCGGCTGCACGGCGATCCCCGGCAGGGCGCCATCGACCGGGCGCGCCGCGTCGACTTCGACAATGCGAATGTTGCTGCGCCGCGCGATCGGGTACAGCGGATCGTCCGCCCACAGCGAACGTACGCCGATCACCGCATCGGCAGCGGTTGCCAGTTTGCCCAGCGCCGGCGCGCCGCGACCGGTGAAGTACGCGGTCTGACGGCTGCCCGGCAGATTGGCCGGGGCCGCGCGTTCCAGGCTGACGTCGGTGCCTTTGAGCAGCACTTCACCTAGGCCATAGGTGATGGGCAACGAGGCCAGTACGCGCAGCGGTTGAGGGTTTTCAGCCGCCAGCAACGGGCTGCCGACCACGCCGCACAGGGCCATGGCCAGGGTCAGTTTTCGCAGTGAGAAAATCATTTATCCAAGGTTCCCTTTCAGGCTCGGGACAACCCCGCGCGCAACGGCGGCGAGGGCGAAGGCAATGCCGGCGACCAGAATGATCGCGGCGCCGGACGGGATCGGCAGGTCGAAGACGATCGGCGCGAGGATCCCGCACAGCGTGCTGACGGTGGCAATCAGCACCGAGCACCAGAAGAAGCCCTTGAGCGACTGGCTGAGCAAACGCGCTGCCGCCGCCGGAATCACCAGCAACGCGCCGACCAGAATCGCGCCGATGACCTTCACCGCCGCGACGGTGATCAGCGTCACCAGAATCACGAACAGGTAATCCAGCGTCTTCACCGCGACGCCGCGCACCGCCGCCAGTTGCGGGTTGAAACTGGCGAGCATGATCCGGTTGTACAGCGGCAACGCCAGGGCCATGACCAGCGAACCGACGATGGCCAGCACCAGCAGGTCATTGCCGTTGACGGTGAGCACCGAACCGAACAGCACGTTCTCCAGAATGTGCACGTTGATCTTGCCGGCCAGAATCAACAGCAAGCTTGCGCCGAGGGCCAGCGACACGGAGAGGAACACGCCGATCAGCGTATCCGGCGCCAGGCCGGTGCGGTTACGCAGGTAGTTGAGCAGGATGCCGAACAACAGGCAGTAACCGAACAGGCTGCCGTACGGCCCGGTGTAGGGTTCGCCGAGCAGAATGCCGATGGCCACGCCGGTCAGTGCTGCGTGCCCGACCGCTTCGGAGAAAAACGCAAAGCGCTTGACCACCACCAGCGTGCCGAGGCCGCCGAGCACCGGGCCGATCAACAAGCCGGCGAGCAATGCGTTGACTACAAATCCGTAGGCCAGCGCTTCCGGCAGGTAACCGGACGACGCCCAGCCCTGGACCATCAGCCGAAAGGCTTCGTAACTCATCAGACCGCGCTCCGTGGATGGGTGGAAAACAGACTCAGCAGACGGTCCGGGGTCAGCGCCTGTTGCGGCGTAGCGTCGAACAGCACGCGGCGATTGAGACCGGTAACCCGATCGGCCAGACGCTTGACCGCTTCCAGATCGTGCTCGATCCACAGCACGGTGATGCCGGCGGCACGCCAGTCGCCGAGCAGGCGTTCGAACACCTGGATCCCGGCTTCGTCGAGGGCTGACATCGGCTCATCCAGCACCAGCAATTGCGGAGCCGGGATCAAGCCTTGAGCGAGCAACACGCGCTGCCGTTCGCCACCGGATAACGCGCCCATGCGCCGCTTGCGTTTGTCCTGCATGCCGACCCGTTCCAGCGCCTCGCCGATGGCCTTGGCGTAGTGCTTGCTCAGGCCGAGAAACGCCGGACGGCGCTGACACATGGCGGCCATGAAATCGTCGACGGTCATCGGCAGGCCGCGATCGAACTCCAGCGCCTGCGGCACGTAGCCGATGGTGCCGGGTTGGCCGGGCCAGTGCAGGCTCAACTGGCCTTGATGCGGCATCTGCCCGAGCAGGGTCTTGATCAGCGAACTCTTGCCACCGCCGTTGGGGCCGACCAGAGCGTGCACGTGGCCGGGTTGCACCTGGAAGGTGACGTTGTCGAGGATCGTGGTACGCCCGAGGGTCAGAGAGACTTCCGCAAAATCCAGAGTCGGCCCCAATCCTTGTGGGAGCGAGCCTGCTCGCGAATGCGGTGTGTCATTCGATAAAGATGTTGGCTGACCCGGCGCTTTCGCGAGCAGGCTCACTCCTACAGGGGAGGTGGAGTCATCTGAGAGGGTTTCTTTTGCTGTCATGCCCCGGACTCCTGAATCGCCCGCACCACGGTGTCGAGGTTGCCGGTCATTTCCTTTTCGTACTTGTCGGCGCTGTATTCGCCATAGGAAATGTGCGACAGCGGGTACAGCTTCACCCCGGACTCACGCTGGATGGTCTCGACGTAGGTCGAAGGGAAATCCATCTCCGAGAAGATCACCTTCACGTCGAGCTCGCGCAGCTGGTCGATGGTCTTTTTCAACTGGCTCGGGCTCGGTTCGATGCCGTGGGCCGGCTCGACCACGGCCGTCACTTCCAGGCCGAATTCGCGCAGCAGATAATCGTACGCGGCATGCACCGTGGCCACGCGCAGTTCGGCGTTGGGCGCCTGGGTCAGTTTGGCCAGCGCGTCGGCGCGCATCTGCCGCAGGCGTTTGCCATAGGCGCGGGCGTTCTGGGTATAGGTCCTGGCGTTGTCCGGATCGAGTTTGCCCAGCTCGCGAGCGATGTTGTTGACTTGGGCAATCGAGGCGCTGATCGACAGGAAGGTGTGCGGGTTGACCACTTTGCCGGCGCCGCGCGCCGCGGTACCGGTGGCGGCCAGCAGCGGCACGTTTTCGTTGGCTTCGATGGTCTTGATGTTCGGCGTTTCGCTGGCGGCGATCATGCGGTCGGCGAAGTCGTCATGGCCAACACCGTTGAGCACGATCACATCCAGGCCGCCGATGCGCTTGATGTCTTCGGCGCGTGGCTCGTAGGCGTGCGGGTTGAAACCGGCGGGAATCAGTGGCACCACCTCGGCCTTGTCGCCAACGATGTTCGCCACATAGCTGTAATACGGGTGCAGGGTGATACCGATGCGCAGGCGTTTGCCCGGATCGGCGCTGGCCAGCGGGCTCAGCAGGCACGCGCACAGGCCTAACAGCAGGGTGCGCAGGAGGGGACGGCGAGTCAGTGAAGTAAGCATGGGCAAGCGGTCTTCTCTCGGGTGAAGGCGAAGGATCAGTGGCGATGCTCGCGGGTCACGCCGGCATCGAACTGCGCGACGATCTGTTTCCAGCCAGCGGCGGAAAGCGCTGCATCGGTGAGTTCGGCGGGCGTCTGCAGATCGGCGGCGCGGTTGAGCCAGATGTCCGGCGCGGCAGTGGCGTCGGCGCTCAGCCGCATCACGAACGAACCGGCGACGGCGGGCGCCTGGCTGTGGCCGAAATAGGCCGTGTCCGCCAGCAATTGCCAGGCATGCCCGCCACGGCTGACCGAACTGGCGTCCTGGGCGAACGGGGCGAAACCTTCATCAGCCAGGGTCTGTGGCGTCGGCAGGCTTTGCTGTTCTGCACGCAGCAGGCGGATTTCGTCGAGGGTCACCCGCAGGTCGGCATAGATGCCTTGCTCGGCGGCGCTGAGGTCGCGCCGCGCATCGAGCTGATGGCTGGCGACCGGTTCCGGTTCATGGGACACCCCACGCCATGCCACCACCGAGCCGGCGACCGCGAGGATCAGCAAACACAACAGCAGAACGTTAAGGGTTTCATGCCCGGCACCGGCCGGGCGGACGACTTGGGTGGTGGGCGTGCTCATGGGGCCTCGATGTCCGCTTGGTCGATTTCCACGACGTGGCCGGGGCCGGCGTCGAATAGCACATAAAACTCGGCCGCCGGTTTCTTGAAGGTCAGGCTTGAGTCGGCGCCGAGCTTGCCCGGCAGCAGGATGGTTTCGTCGTAACCGATCACATCGAGGGTCACCCCCGGCGCGCCGCTGCCGTCGGAGAAGCCGCCGGTGCATTTGATCTGCTCGGCATCGACGGCTTTGCATTCGCACATCGGGTTATGGGCCAGGGCGCCGGCGCTGAAACCTGCGCACAGCATCAGCAACGCGGCGCGCAACCGCAGACGGGAAGGGCGTTGAACGCGGTTCATGGTTTGGCTCCTTGTTGGTTCAGCCAGGCGAGGGTCGCGGGGGAGGCCTGGCTCAGGGGAATCGACGCCTGGTGCATGCTGCCGTCCCAGCCTTCCATGGTGATCCACAGTTCGGCATCGGCCGTGGTCTTTTCCGCCACCGGCAATTGCGCGCCCATGCGATACGGCGTGCCGAAGAAAATCACCCCGGCGGCGCGCAGGCTGCGCGGTTTGCCGATGCGCAGGTAGGTGGCCTTGACCTGTTCGACACAGGCGTCACAGAGGGCGGCGTTGAAGTCCTTCATGTAGCCGGCGGGGCCGCTCAGGCGCGGTGCTTCGTTGCGCAGTTCGGCCAGGCGCAGGCTCCACGGGCCGACCTGGATTTCGCCGACCTCATGTTCACCGAGGCCGACGTCACCGCGAAACAGCGCGGCATCGGCGAAATACTTGGGCATGAAGCCCAACGGAATCAGCAGCAACAAGGCGTTCAGGTGAAAGCGCCATTTGCGCCAGAAGCGGCGCAGGGTGGACGGTGGGGCAGTGCGGTTGGACGGGCTCACAGGCTGACCTCCGCCGGTTCACGGCTGACGCGGGGGCTGCGGGCCTTTTTATTCTCGCGCTTGAGGGCGTTGGCGGTGGCCAGCGCGGTGCGCTTGGTCCAGATCAACAGGCCGCTGAGGACCATCATGCTCAGCAGCAGGCCGAAGAAGAACCAGATCAGTTTGATCCACAGACCGCCGAAATCACCGGTGTGCAGCGGGCGCATCGACTCGGTGACGAACTCCAGCGAGGAACGGTCGGTCAGCAGTCGCGTGGCGGCCATGTCGCCGTTGTACGGGTTGAGCGTGGCGGTCTGGAACATCAGCGGATACCAGCCGCGCCCGCCAAGGCTCAAGTGGCTGTAGGCATTGCCCGGCAGGCTGACGAAGCTGACTTCCAGCCCGGGGATGTGCTGTTCGGCGATCTGCACCGCGCGATCGAGGCTGATCCGTGGTGGAGGACTGGCGTCGCTCGACATCGGTACGCTTTCCCGGGACATGGCGGGAATGATCGGCTCGCTGCTGATGGACACCTGGTTGTCGGCCAGAATGGCCTGGATCAAAAACCAGGTGCCAGTGATAGAGATCACCGCGATGAACCAGATCGACCAGATGCCGCTCAGTCGATGGAAGTCGCCCCAGAAGATCCGCGCGCCGTGGCGAAAACGCAGGGTGGGTTTGAAGAAGCCTTTCCAGAAGCGCTTGTACACCACCAGCCCGGTGACCAGCGAAGCGAGCATCGGCAGGCCGAGGAACGACACCAGGTACCAGCCCCAGCTGAAACCGTTGGTGAACGGCACCAGCCACCAGCCGTGCAGGGCGCGGGTGAACGCCTTGAAGTTGAAGTCCGGCGCCGGGCCTTGAATCACGCCCGTGTACGGGTTGACGTAGACCGTCTGCGAGCGGCCGTCGGGGTAGCTGACCTCGACGTCGAGGGCGAAGTGCGACTCGTCGGGACGGCTGATGCTTTCCACCAGCGTCTGCGGTTCGGCCTGTTTGATCGCGGCCAGCACCTGATCGTAACTGAGCAGCGGCGCGTCATCCGATGGCTGGCTGGCGCGCATCTGCGGGTTGGCCAGCCAGACGATTTCCTGGCTGACCACCGCCAGCGTGCCGGTGACACAGACGATCAGGACAAAAAACCAGATCGGCAGCGCGAGCCAGCTATGCACCAGGAACCATAGTTTGGAGCGGGATTTCTTCGACATGATTGCGCGTCTTGATTTCGATGAAAGGACACGCGGCTACGGGCTTCGCAGCGCGGGTGTCCGCAAAAGGCGCGGTCGTGGCTGTTGCCTGTGCGAACGGCCTGCATCTTTATAGGACGGATGAGCCGGACAAATCCCGAAAGGTGATATGAAAGCAAATGTTTCGCAATTCGCAGGGGGCAACGAGATCCCCCTGTAGGAGTTGCAGCACGCTGCGATCTTTTGATCTGATCTGTAAAAACAGGATCAAAGGATCGCAGCCTCGTTGCACTCGGCAGCTCCTACAGGATTTTTGCGCGCAGGCGATCAAACACGATTCATGAATGTGGCACTCACTGTCAGGCAATTGATGGCAAGTTCGCGCTCTCTATGATGGAAAGCACCGCATTCCCTGAGTGAGCGCCCTGATGAGCCCGAGAACCCTCTACGACAAACACATCGATTCGCACACCGTGTGCCGCCTCGACGATCAGGGCCATGTGCTGCTGTATATCGATCGCCAGGTGATCAACGAATACACCAGCCCTCAGGCGTTCAGCGGTCTGCGCGCCGCCGGGCGCAAGGTCTGGCGGCCGGGTACGGCGTTGGCGGTGGTCGATCACGTCAACCCGACCACGCCCAAACGGGTGGCGGCGATGCCTGATGCCGGCGGTGCGCGGCAGGTGTCGTATCTGGCGGAAAACTGCCGGGACTTCGGCATCGAACTGCTGGATATCCTCGATAAACGCCAGGGCATCGAACATGTGATCGCCCCGGAGCAGGGCTTCATTCTGCCGGGCATGGTCATCGCTGCCGGCGACAGCCACACCACCACGTACGGTGCGCTGGGGGCGTTCGGCTTTGGCATTGGCACCTCGGAAATCGAGCACCTGCTGGCCTCGCAAACGCTGGTCTACAAACGCCTGAAAAGCATGCGCGTGACGGTGGATGGCGAGTTGGCGGCGGGGCTGACGTCCAAGGACGCGATCATGGCGCTGATCGGCCGCATCGGTGCGTCGGGCGCTACTGGCTATGCGATCGAGTTCTGCGGTTCGACCATCGATGCCCTCAGCGTCGAAGCGCGGATGACCATTTGCAACATGGCGGTCGAAGCCGGCGCACGCGGTGCGTTCATGGCGCCGGACGAAAAAGTCTTTGCTTATCTCAACGGCAAACCCCGCGCTCCGCAAGGCGAACGGTGGGCGCGCGGCGTGGAAAAATGGCGTGAATTGCGCAGCGATCCCGGGGCGGTGTTCGACCGCGAAATCCACCTCGACGCCAGCCTGCTGGAACCGATGGTCACCTGGGGCACCAGCCCCGATCAGGCGGCGCCGATCGGCGCGCAGGTGCCGGATCCGCAGGCTATCGACGATCCGAGCCTGCGTCAGGACATGCGCCGCGCCCTTCAATACATGGGCCTGGAGGCGGGGATGGCGCTGCGCGATATCGTCATCAGCCACGCTTTTATCGGCTCGTGCACCAATGCGCGGATCGAGGATTTGCGTGACGCTGCCAGCGTCGTGCGCGGGCGGCGGGTGGCCGGGCATGTGCGGGCGATGATCGTGCCCGGTTCCAGCGCAGTACGGGCCCAGGCCGAGGCTGAAGGGCTGGCGCAGATCTTCATCGACGCCGGGTTCGAATGGCGTCAGTCCGGCTGCTCGATGTGCCTGGCGATGAACGATGACGTGCTCGCGCCCGGCGACCGTTGCGCCTCCAGCACCAACCGCAATTTCGAAGGCCGCCAGGGCGCCGGGGCGCGTACGCACCTGATGAGCCCGGCGATGGTGGCTGCCGCGGCGATCAGCGGCCACCTCACCGACATCCGCCACTTTGGAGAACGCCCATGAGCCTGCAACCTTTCACGCAAGTCAGCGGCCAGGCCGCGCCGCTACTGGCGGCCAACGTCGACACCGACGTGATCATGCCCAAGCAGTTTCTCAAGGGTATCGACCGTCAGGGGCTGGATCGTGGGCTGTTTTTCGATCTGCGCTTTCTTGCCGACGGTACGCCCAACCCTGAATTCGTGCTGAACCAGCCAGCCTGGCAGGGCGCGAGTTTCCTGGTGGTCGGGGCGAATTTCGGCTGCGGTTCCAGCCGCGAACATGCAGTGTGGGGGTTGCAGCAAATGGGCATTCGCGCGCTGATCGGCAGCAGTTTTGCCGGAATTTTCTACGACAACTGTCAGCGCAACGGGGTGTTGCTGATCACGCTGGATGAAGCGCAGGTGCAGCGCATTGGCCGGTTGGCGAGTCAGCCTGAAACGGCCCGGATCAATGTGGATCTGGAGGCGCAGCAGATTCGTCTGGCGGACGGTGAAATTGTGGATTTCCAGATTGATGGCTTGCGCAAGACCGCACTGTTGCTGGGGCTGGATGCGATTGGCAGTACCTTGCAGCGGCGTGAGCAGATCGAGGCGTTCGAATGCGAACACCTTGCCGCCAACCCATGGCTGACCTGACACGCCTTTTACCCTGTGGGAGCGAGCCTGCTCGCGAAGGCGTCGTCTCAGCCAGCACTCAATTGTCTGACCCGACGCTTTCGCGAGCAGGCTCGCTCCCACAGGAGGCTGTGTTTACAGTGACAGTGCTTTGAAATGCCCCTGCAAAAACTCCACACACGCCCGCAGCTTCCCGGAGTTGGCCAGCCGCGTCGGGTACACCGCCCAGACATTGGCGCTCTGGCTGTAATCGGCCAGCACCGGCAGCAGTCGGCCCTGTTCCAGCAACGGTTTCACGTCCCACAATGAACGTAGCAACACGCCGCGTCCGTCGAGCGCCCATTGCAGGACGATCTCGCCGTTGTTGGACGATAACGGCCCACTGACCCGCACGCTTTCCTGCGTGCCGTCACGATCCAGATGCCAGACACCGAAGGCGTTGTCGCGCTCCTTGATCACCAGGCAGTCATGTTGTTGCAGGTCGTCCAGAGTCTGCGGTGTACCTCGGCGTTCAAGGTATCCGGGCGCAGCGCACAGCACCCGGCGGTTGCTCACCAGTTGCCGGCCGATGTGCTGACCGGGCAGGTCGTCGCCGACGCGGATTTCCAGATCGAACCCCTCGTTGACGATGTCCACCGCGCGGTCGAACAGGTCCAGGCGAATCTGCAATTGCGGGTGCTGTTCGGCCAGCCGCGAAACCGCAGGCGCCACATGGTTGCGGCCGAAACCGAAGCTGCTGCAGATGTGCAGGCGCCCGCGTGGGCTGTCGTGGGCGTCGGCCAGATCGTCGTGCAGTTGCTGGAAATCATCGAGAATGCGCAAGGCCCAGCGCTGCACCCGTTCACCGTCCTCGGTCAACGACACGCGGCGACTGGTGCGGTGCAGCAGGCGGGTGCCGAGGGTCGACTCGAGAATCTGGATGCGTTTGCTGACGTAGGCCGGGGACAGGCCCAGTTCATCAGCGGCGGCCGCAAAACCATTCTTGCGGATCACGGTCAGCAGCACACGCAGGTCTTCGGGCAGGGGCACGGGGTTTTGGTTCTGGGACATGTGGGAACGAGCACTGGCGGCACAAGTCGCCAGCATAGCATCGGTCGTACAGCGCTCGATTCAGCGCAAAAAATCCAGCGCTTCGGCGAGCAACAGTTCGGGCACTTCTTCGGCCAGATAATGCCCGGCCGGCAGCGCCTTGCCACTGACGTTGGTCGCCACTTGCCGCCACTCCTTGAGCGGGTCGAAGCAACGTCCGACCGTGCCTTGCGCGCCCCACAACACCCGCAACGGTAGATCAAGATGATGGCCGGCAGCGATGTCGGCCCGGTCATGTTCCAGGTCGAGGCTGGCGCTGGCGCGGTAGTCCTCGCAAATGCCGCGGGCGCTGCCGGGACGCTGCAGGCAACGCAGGTATTCGCCGAACGCTGGCTCGGTGAACGGCGTAAGCCCGGCGCTGCGGCTGCCCATCACACTGCGCAGATAGGCTCCGGGATCGGCCTCGATCAGGGTTTCCGGCAACGGCGCCGGGCGGATCAGGAAGAACCAGTGCCAATAGGCGCGGGCAAAGGCTTCGTTGGTCTGTGTGTACATCGCCAGGGTCGGGGCGATGTCCAGCAGCATCATCCGTTGCACCGCCGCGCGGTGGTCGAGGGCCAGGCGATGGCCGACCCGGGCGCCACGGTCGTGGGCCAGCACCGAAAACTGTTCGAAGCCCAGCGCTTGCATCAACTCGAGGTTGTCCCTGGCCATTTCGCGTTTTGAGTAATTACGATGTTGTTCATCGGCAGCCGGTCGGACGCTGTCGCCGTAGCCGCGCAGGTCGGCGGCGACCACGGTGAAATGCTCGGCCAGTTGTTCGGCAATCTTGTGCCAGATCACGTGGGTCTGCGGGTGTCCATGCAGCAGCAACAACCCCGGGCCGCTGCCGCCGAGGCGATAGGCGATGTCGACGCCGTTGACGTGGCGCTGGTCTTTGACGAATCCGGCAAACATCGGGCTGATCCTTGTTCAGGTGCGGGTGGGATGCATCCTGAAAGTGTTCGGCCTTCGGGGCAAGGGTTGAAGTGTGGTGTGCTGGTTCATGAAGTGTGATGTATCCGCACTGGCCTCATCGCGAGCAGGCTCACTCCTACAGTTGAAATGCGTTCCAATTGCAGGAGTGAGCCTGCTCGCGACAGGGCCAGCCCAAACCCTGAAAATCTCAACCCTGCTGAAACATCTCCATCGCCCGTTGCCTGATCTGCTCCTCGGTCAGATCCTCCTTGCGCGTCGCCAGAAACCACAGGTGACCATAGGGATCCTTCAGCGTCCCGCTGCGATCACCATAAAACTGATCCTTGACCTCCGACACCGCACTCGCCCCGGCATCCAGCGCCCGCTGAAAAGACTTGTCGACATCGGTGACATACAGATGCAGACCGACCGACACGGCATGGTCCGGACCACTCAACGGCCCTTGATCGCACGGTGTGCCGAGCATGATCGCGCTGTCGCCAATGCGCAGTTCGGCGTGGCCTACGCGCCCGTCGGGCATGTCCAGGCGCATGACCTGAGTCGCGCCGAAGGCTTTCTTGTAGAACTCGATGGCTTCGGCAGCCTTGAGGATGCCGAGGTACGGGGTAATGCTGTGATACCCCTCGGGAATGGGTTTGACGCTCATGACGTTCTCCCTGTTTTTGTTTTGCGAGGTATGGTTCCACCGGATTTGTGGAAGATTCACTATAGAACCGTCCGCGCGGCCAGCATTTTTCCCCGACGAGCAGTCAGCCGAGGAAATGCGCCCCCGGCCCCTGATCACCGAGCACATCGCCCTGATTGCGCAACGGGCAGGCCTCCATCGACAGACACCCGCAACCGATGCAACCGGTGAGCCGGTCGCGCAACAAGGTCAATTGATTGATTCGCTCGTCCAGTTCGCGGCGCCATTGTTCGGACAGGACTTTCCAGTCTGCCGCGCTCGGAGCGCGGTCGTCCGGGAGGATTTTCAGTGCCTCGCCGATTTCCGCCAGCGGAATGCCCAGGCGTTGTGCAACCTTGATCAACGCCACCCGGCGCAAGACTGCCCGTGGGTAACGGCGCTGATTGCCGGCATTGCGCTGGCTGGTGATCAGGCCTTTCGATTCATAAAAGTGCAGGGCAGTCACCGCCACACCGCTGCGCGCGGCGACTTCGCCGACGGTGAGCTGTTTGTGCAGGTTTTCCTGGGTGATCATTTTGCAAAAGGGCTCTTGACCTTGACTTAACTAGAGGTTTTACCCTGCAGGCCTTCGAGTCGCAAGACTCGGCTTACGATGAATGGGGACTTCTCATGCAAACCTCAGCGAAAAATCGCAGTTTTACCCAATTGATCGAATTCGAGATCGAGCCGCGTCAGCAGCCGGCATTGGTTTCGGCGCTGTCGCAGCAGAGCGAACATCTGGCGCAGCGCTACGCAGGCTTTGTCAGCGCCAGCGTCCAGGTCAGCGACGACGGTCGGCGGGTACTGAGCTTGCTGCAGTGGCAGAGCCGCGAGGCCGGGGAGGCGGCGTTCTGTCGCTTTGAAAGCGGCGAGCAGGATTTCTGGCAGTTGATCCGCGCCCATCAGGCGAGAACCGTGACCTTCAATTCATTTCAAGTGTTGAGCAGCATCGCCCGCAGTCATGACGATGCGCTGCACTGCAACCTGGTCGGCTAGATCGACAACTGAATCAGGCGTTCGCCTTGCAGATTCTCCGTGAGTCGCCGCTTGTTCACCGCCAGTTCGCCGATCTTGATCAGCCGCGTGCGGGTGACGTTGCGGCTCAGACCGAGCAGCGCGGCGGTGTGCACCTGGTTGTAATGACAGAAGCGATAGGCGGCGCGCAGCAGGGCGTCTTCGACCTTTTCGTGGAGGGCGCCGGCCTGTTGTTCGAAGAGCTTTTGAAAGGCTCGCTCCAGCAGCGCTTCCGGTGAATCGTCGGCGCTCGACTGCTGATCGTCCGGGCGCTCGATGCGCAGGTTCGACAGGCGCAGATCATCGCGCTCGATCACGCCGTTACGGCAGATCAACAGGGTGTGATGGATGACGTTTTCCAGTTCGCGGATGTTGCCCGGCCAACTGTAGCTGCGCAGTTTCTGTTCGGCACCGGGGCTGATGCTGACCCGTCCGTAACCCAGGCGCTGGCTGTAGGCCTCGATGAAGTGCCGGGTCAGCGGCAGAATATCGCCGGGCCGCTCGCGCAGGGGGCTGAGTTCCAGATTGACCACGTTCAAACGGTAGAACAGGTCTTCGCGAAAGTTGCCGGCATTGATCGCTTTCTCCAGTTGCACGTTGGTCGCGGCCAGCACGCGCACATCGATCGGAATGCTTTTGCGCGAGCCGAGGCGCACCACTTCGCGCTCTTGCAACACGCGCAGCAACTTGACCTGAATCGCCATCGGCAAATCGCCGATTTCGTCGAGGAACAAGGTGCCGCCGTCCGCCTCTTCGAACCAGCCGGCCTTGGCGCTGAGCGCGCCGGTGAAGGCGCCTTTTTCATGGCCGAACAGCTCGGCTTCCACCAGCGATTCGGAGAACGCGCCGCAGTTGACCGCGACAAACGGCCGATGCCGGCGGTGGCTCAGATTGTGGATGTGTCGCGCCACCAGTTCCTTGCCGGTACCGGTCTCACCGATGATCAGCACGCTGGCTTCGCTCGGCGCGACTTGTTGCAGATGGGCGAGCAGGGCCTGGGACTTGGGGTCTTCGAAGACCTGCGCGGTGGCGCGGATCGACGTGGCCAGAGCGGGTGAGGGCGGAAGGGTCAGCAGTTGCATGGGGCTCGCTCCATTAAAGGCAAGATCAGGAATAGAACGTCGGTACCGGCAGCGCCTGGTTCAGCGCCCAGTCGCCCAGCTCGTGGAGTTTGTAGTCGAGCGGGTCGTGCAGGGTCTGCGTGCGCAGGTTGCGCCAGTGCCGGTCGAGGCGCAGCGAGGCGTGGGTCGAACGCGCGCCGGTGACTTCGAACAAACGGCTGCAAATGTCCAGCCCCTGACGACTGGCGGCGACCTTGGCGGTGGCAATCGCCGTGGCCAGATGTCCGCGCTCTTCTGCAGTCAGGTTCGGGCCTTTGGTCCAGGCCTCGTCGAGCAGCGCGGCGGCCCGTTCGACCAGCAGGCGGATGCCTTCCAGCGCGACCCAGAACTCGCCGTAATGCGCGAGCACGTACGGGTCTTCACGCACATTGCGGGCGGCGGATTTGTGCCAGAGCCGGGTTTCGCTCAGCGTGTACTGTCGGGCTTCCTCAAACGCACCTTCGGCGATGCCGAGAAACATGTGGGTGAAGGTCAGTTGCGCGATCAGCGGACGCAGGCAGGCGAACGGTGTGCTCAACGGGCCGGGGTCGAGCAATAGCTCTGACTCTTCGACCCGCACCCGTTCGAACGTGGCACTGCCGCTGTCGGTCTGGCGCTGGCCGATGTTGTTCCAGTCGTGGTGCAGAGTGATGCCGCTGCGACCGCTGGGGATCGCCGCGATCAGCAATTTGCCGCCGGCACTTTCGTCGACGGCGGAAGCGATCAGCATCTGCGAATCGCTGGCGCCGGAGCAGAAGCTTTTCTTCCCGGAAAACTCGCGCCAGCCGCCGCAGTCCTTGACCACGGTGCGGGTGTCGAGCGGGTTGAGGGCGTTGCCCCAGAACCAGTTCTGCCGCGCGGTCTGTTCGAACCACGGCTGCCATTGTTCGGGCCGCGAGAACAGACGCACGGTGGCGAGCATCAGGTGATGAAAGCCGAAGACGTGGGCGATGGAACTGTCGACCTTGGCGAACTCGCGCACGACTTGCAGGGTTTCGCTCCATGTCGCGCCGAGGCCGCCGTAGCGGGTGGGAATGCTCAGGGCCAGCAGGCCGCTGTCGCGCAGGGCATCGCGCTCGGCCTTCGGCGTACCGCCGCGCTCGTCACGTTCGACGGCGGTGAGCGCGAATTCGGCGGCCAGTTGGCGCGCGGTCTGCAGCGGGGAGAGCAGGGTGCTTTGTGGTTTGGCGGTCACACCAAATCTCCTATGTTCTACAACTTCCGTGTAGGAGCTGCCGGAGGCTGCGATCTTTTGATTTTGTTTCTTACGATCAAGATCAACAGATCGCAGCCTGCGGCAGCTCCTACAGAGTTTGTGTCGGGTCAGGACTTACTGGGCAACACATCGTTGGCAATCATTTCGCCAAACGGCCCGGTCAGATTGGTCACGCCGCGTCCGGCCAGGCTCGCGTAGGGTTCCGGCAGCAACGGAAACACCAGTTCGGCAAAGCGGTACGCCTCTTCCAGATGCGGATAACCGGAAAAGATGAAGCTCTCGATACCGAGGTCGGCGTACTCCTTGATCCGTGCCGCCACTTGCTGCGGATCACCCACCAGCGCAGTACCGGCACCGCCACGTACCAGACCGACGCCGGCCCAAAGATTGGGGGCGATTTCCAGGTTGTCGCGACGCCCGTCGTGCAGCGCCGCCATGCGCCGCTGGCCTTCGGAGTCGAAGCGCGAGAAGGATTTCTGCGCCGCCTCGATGGTCTCGTCGCTGATGTGCTCGATCAGTTTGTCCGCAGCCTTCCACGCGTCTTCGGCGGTCTCGCGAACGATCACATGCAGGCGAATACCGAACTTCACCTTGCGCCCATGCCGAGCGGCACGTTCACGCACATCGGCGAGTTTTTCGGCGACGGCGGCGGGCGGTTCGCCCCAGGTCAGGTACACGTCGACTTGCTCGGCAGCGAGGTCATGCGCGGCGTCGGACGAGCCACCGAAATACAGCGGCGGATACGGTTTCTGCACTGGCGGATAAAGGGCTTTGGCATTCTGTACTTTCAGGTGTTTGCCTTCGAAATCCACTGATTCGCCCTGCAACACCCGGCGCCAGATCTTGAGGAATTCGTCGGTGACTTCGTAGCGTTCGCTATGGCTGAGGAAGCTGCCGTCGCCACGGTTTTCGTCAGGGTCGCCGCCGGTCACCACGTTGATCAGCAAACGGCCGTTGGACAGTCGATCGAGCGTCGCCGCCATGCGCGCCGAAACGGTTGGCGAAATGATCCCCGGACGGATCGCGACCAGATAACGCAGGCGTTCAGTCAACGGCACCAGCGCCGAAGCGATCACCCACGAGTCTTCGCAGGAGCGCCCGGTAGGAATCAGCACACCGTGGTAGCCGAGGCTGTCGGCGGCTTGCGCCACTTGTTTCAGATAATTCAGGGTAACCGGGCGCGCGCCCTGGGTGGTGCCCAGGTAATGGCCGTCGCCGTGGGTCGGCAGGAACCAGAAAACATCCATGCACAGCTCCTTAAGCGATTTTCAGCAACGGTTTGATTTGCGTGCCGAACAGCGGCGCGGCGCGTTCGGCGGCCAGGCGAATGCGGGCTTTCAGCGGTTCGCTGGTGATCTGGTAGTCGGCGAAATCGGCCTCGGTGGCGTACACGCCAATGGGCAGGGTCACGGCCTGGAAGAAACTGAACAGCGGCCGCAATTGATGATCGAGCACCAGCGCATGGCGCTCGCTGCCACCGGTGGCGGCGAGCAGCACCGGGGTGTCGATCAGTGCGTTGAGGTCGATCAGGTCGAACAGGTGCTTGAGCAGACCAGGGTAGGAACCGCGATACACCGGCGCGGCGACGATCAGCAGATCCGCCTGTTCGATGGCTTGCAGTTCGGCTTCGACCTCGGCGCTCAGCTCCTGACGCGACAGGGCACCACCCAATGGCCGGGCGATGTCACCGAGTTCGATCAGATGACTCTCGACCGGCAAGTGCCCGGCCAGTTCGGCCAACAGCGCTTGGGTCAGTACCAGGGTGCGCGATGGACGCCAGGTGCCGCCGGAGAGGGCGACGACTTTCAGGGGACGCGACATGATCAGTTCCTTTTTATCAACAGTTGCTCAGCGAGCAGTGGGTCAGTGCCAAGGCTTGAGCAAGCGCTGTACCAATTCCTGAGAGGCCCGGTTTACCTGGGCTTGAGCATTGTGCCGTGAGTCGGTTGTGCGGATATCAGGCGGGTTTGTTGATCTGTTGTTGCCTGGGCAACAGTTGCTGGAGCAACAGTTGTTCGCCGTGTGCAGGGATTTATAGCGGCTGCTGTTTATTCCGTAAAAGAACGTTAATCGATATTTATAGATCGTTAAGAGATATGGGGGCGTTAACGCTGAAATCCTGATAGCCACTATTGAGAGCGTTGATTTTTGCCCGGACGGGCGCGGGCGTAGCCTTTGTCCATCGACTACCACCGCTCGCCAGGACGCTCCCCATGAATCGTTTACTGACTGTTTCGCTGTTGCTCGCTGTCTCCGTACTTGCCGGTTGTGCGACCCACGTTTCCCCCGAACAACGGCCGTACACCGCCGAAGAATCCCGCGAACTGGCGATGGAAGCGCTGAACCGCAGCGGCTTGTCCTTCGACGAATATCACGCGAAGAAAGCTGCACTGCTGGGCGAAACGCAATTCGACAAGAAAGCTGAAATGAGCGCCGGGCGTGCAATACAGCTGCACGGTCGTTCAAGTTAAACGAAAACTGTACTGCTCGAATTTTTGCGTAACTGTCCGTGGGTTCGCGGGCCGCCGTGCGATAGGGTCAACACCTGAATGACCCCTGACGGATTGCTCCCATGACCCTCTCGCTTGACCTGCTGTTGGGCTTTGCCCTGTTTGCCCTTGTTACCTCCATTACACCGGGGCCGAACAACACGATGTTGCTGGCGTCGGGCGTGAACTTCGGTTTCAACCGCACCATTCCTCACATGCTCGGCATCACCTGCGGTTTCTTCGTATTGGTGGTCGCGGTGGGCTTTGGCCTGGGCGCGGTGTTCCAGACTTACCCGATTCTCTACACCGTGCTGCGCTATCTCGGCGCCGCATATCTGTTGTATCTGGCGTGGAAAATCGCCCATTCCGGCCCGGTGGGCGATGGCGTGGATGGCGTGGATGGCGAGGCCAAGCCGATCAGCTATCTGGGGGCCGCCGCGTTTCAGTGGGTCAATCCCAAGGCCTGGATCATGGCCATCGGCGCAATCAGCACCTACACGCCGATGCAGGGTTACTTCTTCAACGTGGTGGTAATCGCCGCGGTGTTCGCCATCATCAACCTGCCCAGCGTCGGTGTCTGGGCTGCGTGCGGCACGCTGCTGCGCAACGTGCTGAAGGATCCGCGCTGGTTGCGCGTTTTCAACTGGGGCATGGCGGCGCTGTTGGTGATTTCGCTGTACCCGTTACTTCTCGAAAGCTTTCACTGACGCATTGCTTCAACCGCCGGCCCGATGCCTGTTAAGCTCGGCTTCAGGAGCGTTCCTACGCACTTTTAAATGAAGTTGTTCTTCTTTAACGGCATCCGATCAGGTATTGATGACGGTCTCGAACCCAGGCGCAGCTCACAAGGCTGCGCTGTGCCGTTTGCAGACACGAGCCTCCTGATCCCGGAACACGCTCTGCGAGTCTTTTATGAATAAACGTCCGTTGTATTTCGATTACGCCGCCACCACCCCGGTGGACGAGCGGGTCATCCAGGTGATGATCGATTGTCTGGGTTTTCACGGTAACTTCGGCAACCCGGCGTCCAGCTCCCATGCCTTCGGCCAGCAGGCCCGGCACACGGTCGAGCAGGCCCGCCGGCAAGTCGCCGAACTGGTGGGCGCCGAGGCCGCGCAGATCGTCTGGACCTCCGGCGCCACCGAATCCAACAACCTTGCCCTCAAAGGCGTGGCCCAGGCCCGCGGCGTTGCCGGCGGCCATATCATTACCAGTCAGATCGAACACAAAGCCATTCTCGATACCGCCCGGCAATTGCAGGATGCCGGCGTCGCGGTGACCTATCTGGTGCCGGACGCCGAAGGCCTGATCACCCCGCAGGCAGTCAGCGAAGCAATGCGCGACGATACCTTTCTGGTGTCGCTGATGCTGGTCAACAATGAAATCGGCACCCTCAACGATATCCCGGCCATCGGTGAAGTCGTGCGCGGCCGTGGCGCGTTGTTCCATGTCGATGCCGCGCAGGGCGCCGGCAAAGTGGCGATCGATCTGCAGCAGTGGCCGGTGGACTTGATGTCGTTTTCGGCGCACAAGCTCTACGGCCCCAAGGGGATCGGTGCGTTGTATGTCGGCCCCCGCGCGCAACAGCGTTTGCAGGCGCAGATTCATGGCGGCGGCCACGAAGGCGGGCTGCGCTCCGGGACTCTGGCGACGCATCAGATCGCCGGCATGGGCGCGGCATTCGCCTTGGCGGCAGTCGAATTCGATGCCGAGAAAAAGTCCATCGTGGCGCTGCGTGAACGCCTGCTCGAACAGTTGCTGAGTCTGCCGGGCGTACGCCTCAACGGCAGCGCCAGCCAGCGCATCGCGCACACCTTGAGCCTGACCTTCAGCGAAGGTGATTTCAACAGTACAGCCTTGAGCCAGTCGATCGCCTTTTCCGCGACTTCGGCCTGTAACTCGGCGAGCAACACGCCTTCTCACGTGCTGCTGGCGCTGGGGCACGACGCCCGGCTGGCCGCTCGCACCATTCGCCTGAGCCTCGGCCGTTTCACCACCGCCGATGATGTCGATCAGGCGGCAGAACTGATCAAAGGCGCCTGCGCCAGTGCCCCGGCATTCTGGGCAACAGGGCTTTAACCAGCCGGTTTTCACGGCTACGAACAATAACGATGAAGTGATTGGCAGGAGACATGATGAGTACCCAGACTTTGACCGAAGGAACGGTTCCCCAGCGCCTGGCGCGCACCCGTGAACTGATGCGCCGCGAAGGCATTCATGCGTTGCTGGTGCCATCGGCCGACCCGCATCTGTCGGAATACCTGCCGGGTTACTGGCAGGGGCGGCAATGGCTGTCGGGCTTTCATGGTTCGGTCGGCACTTTGATCGTTACTGCTGATTTCGCCGGAGTCTGGGCCGACAGTCGCTATTGGGAGCAGGCGACCAAGGAACTCAAGGGCAGCGGCATCGAGCTGGTCAAGCTGCAACCGGGTCAGCCGAGTCCGCTGGACTGGCTGGCGGAGCAGACACCCGAAGGTGGCGTGGTGGCGGTCGACGGTGCGGTGATGGCCGTGGCTTCGGCACGTACTCTGAGCAGCAAGCTTGAAGCCCGCGGCGCGCGTCTGCGCACCGACATCGACCTGTTGAATGAAGTCTGGGCGGATCGCCCGAGCCTGCCGAATGCGCCGATTTATCAGCATCTGCCACCGCAAGCGACGGTCAGTCGTGGCGAAAAACTCGCCAGACTGCGTGAGACCCTGCAGGAACGTGGCGCCGACTGGCATTTCATCGCCACTCTCGACGACATCGCCTGGCTGTTCAACTTGCGCGGCGGCGACGTGTCGTTCAACCCGGTGTTTGTTTCTTTTGCGTTGATCAATCAACAGCAAGCCACGCTGTTTGTGGCCTTGAGCAAAGTCGATGCCGAGCTGCGTGCGGTGCTGGAGCAGGATGGCGTGACTCTGCGCGATTACCGCGAAGTGGCCGACGCCTTGCGCGCCGTGCCAGGCGGCGCCAGCCTGCTGGTGGATCCGGCGCGGGTGACCAGCGGTTTGCTGGATAATCTCGACAGCACGGTGAAACTGGTCGAAGGGCTGAACCCGACCACCCTCGCCAAATCGCAGAAGAGCGAAGCTGATGCGCAGCACATCCGCAAGGCCATGGAGCAGGATGGCGCGGCGTTGTGCGAATTCTTCGCCTGGCTGGAATCGGCCTGGGGCCGTGAACGCATCACCGAACTGACCATCGACGAAAAGCTCACTGCTGCCCGTGAGCGCCGTCCGGATTACGTGTCACTGAGCTTCAACACGATTGCCGCGTTTAACGCCAATGGCGCGATGCCGCACTATCACGCCACCGAAGAAGAACATGCGGTGATCGAGGGTGACGGCTTGCTGCTGATCGACTCGGGTGGCCAGTACCTGGGCGGCACGACCGACATCACTCGAATGGTGCCGGTGGGTACCCCGACGGCTGAGCAGAAGCGTGATTGCACACGCGTGCTCAAAGGCGTAATCGCGCTGTCGCGGGCGCAGTTTCCGAAAGGCATTCTGTCGCCGTTGCTCGACGCCATCGCCCGCGCACCGATCTGGGCGGAAAGCGTGGATTACGGTCACGGCACCGGTCATGGCGTCGGCTATTTCCTCAACGTGCATGAAGGCCCGCAGGTGATCGCCTATCAGGCAGCACCGGCACCGCAAACGGCGATGCAACCGGGGATGATCACTTCGATCGAACCGGGCACCTATCGTCCGGGTCGTTGGGGCGTGCGCATCGAGAACCTGGCGATGAACCGCGAGGCGGGAAGCAGCGAGTTCGGTGAGTTCCTCAAGTTTGAAACCTTGACCCTGTGCCCGATCGACACGCGCTGCCTGGAGCCATCCTTGCTCACGCAGGAAGAGAAGGAGTGGTTCAATGCCTACCACGCTGAAGTGCGTGAGCGTCTGAGTCCGTTGCTCGATGGCGCCGCACTGGAGTGGTTGAACACGCGCACAGCGGCGATCTGAATGGCTGAAACCCGGGCGCTGTTGGCAGCGCTCGGGTTCTGTTGTTTTTCTAAGCCTGGCGCAGGGTTTCTTCGACGAAGTCGAGGCGGTCCTGTCCAAAGAACATCTGGTTGCCGATAAACATGCTCGGCGCGCCAAATACACCGCGTTTAATGGCTGTTTCGGTGTTGTCCTTTAGGGCTGCCTTGACTGTCTCGTCGTTGGTAAGGGCCAGGACTTCATTGGGATCGAAGCCCTGTTCGCTCAAAACCGCAGCGACAGTCGCCGGCTCATCGAGCGGTCGTCCCTCTACCCACAGCGCCTTGAAAAGACAATCGACAAACGCCTGAAATCGTTCTGGCTGGTGCAGTTGTATACCGGTGACGGCACGCATCAATGCCAGCGTGTTGATCGGGAAGTGCGGATTGAATTTCAACGGGACGCCATAGCGTTTGGCGTAGCGATCCAGATCCTCAAACATGTAGCGGCCCTTCGCCGGAATCATCGCCGGTGAGGCGTTGCCGGTCGCCTTGAACACGCCGCCCAGCAGCATTGGGATGTAGATCAGCTGGCTGCCGGTATTGGCACAGATTTTCGGTAACTGTGTATAGGCCAGGTAGGTGGCAGGGCTGCCGAGGTCGAAATAGAACTCCACGGTTTTCGTCATGTTCGCTGCTCTCTATTTATTGTTATGGAGGAGGCGGGGCTTACCAGCGTTCGTTCCACGGGCGCAGATCCAGCTCGAAGGTCCAGGCGTCCCGTGGCTGACTGTGCAGATACCAATAGTTTTCGGCAATGTGTTCGGGGTTGAGAATACCGTCCTGATCCTTGGTCGCGTACTTCTCGGGGAAACTGGTGCGGATGAAGTCGGTATCGATCGCGCCATCGACCACTATATGGGCGACGTGGATATTCATCGGACCCAACTCGCGCGCCATGCTTTGTGCCAGTGCACGGATACCGTGTTTGGCGCCGGCAAACGCGGCAAATCCGGAAGCACCGCGCAGCCCGGCGGTGGCGCCAGTGAACAGAATGGTGCCGCGCTGGCGGGTGGCCATGCGCTTGGCCACTTCGCGGGCATTGAGGAAACCGGAGAAACAGGCCATCTCCCAGATCTTGAAATACTTGCGCGCAGTTTCTTCAAGAATGCTGCAAGGCACATTGGCGCCGATGTTGAAAACGAACGCTTCGATCGGACCAAGGCGAGTTTCGATCTCTTCAATCAACGCAATGACGTCTTCTTCCTTGCGCGCATCGCAGGCAAAGCCATGAGCTTCGCCACCCTCGGCCTGAATCGCCTCGACCAGCGGCTGCAATTTGTCGGCACTGCGCCGCGTGACGCAAGCGACAAATCCTTCCCGGGCAAAACGCTTGGCAATCGCTCCGCCCGTGGCATCACCGGCACCCACCACTAACACGACCTTCTTGTTATTCATCGGGTTATCCCTTTAGTAAACGATCGTTAAGTGAACGAACGTTATGCTAGGATCCGGACAACGTCAAGGCGGTCGATCAAGAGGGTAAACACATGCGGTATTCCGCCGGTCACAAGCTGGAAACCCGAGAAAAACTGCTGCACAGCAGCGCGCTTTCAGCCAAGCGTTCGGGCTTTTCCACAGTCGGTGTCGATGGTTTGATGAAGGCTATCGGCCTGAGTGGCGCGGCGTTTTATAGCCACTTCTCGTCGAAAAACGAACTGTTCACGGCTATCGTCGAGCGCGAACTGTGTCAGAGCCTGGAGCGACTGGGAGGGCAGGGAGCGCAGGATCGTGAGCGGCTGGAACGCTGTCTCAAGCAGTACCTGAGCATGGCTCATGTAGAGCAGCCTGAATCGGGCTGTGCCTTGCCGACACTGGGGGCGGAAATTGCCCGTTCAGACGACCAGGTTCGCGAGCAGGCGGAACTGTGGATTTGTCGGCTGCAAGCCAGTTGGGCACAGATTCTGGAGAGCGACAGCCTGGCGTGGGCGATTCTGTCGCAATGCGTCGGAGCGTTGGTGGTGGCGCGGATGCTGGTGACGCCGGACATTCAACGGACGGTATTGAAGTCCAGTCATGAGGAAATCGGGCGTCAACTGGCTGCTCGACAAGGCGAGCAGCCAGAATGATTCATTTGCAGATGACGATCATGCTGCGGCTGGTATAGCCGGCCGGATTGAGCCCGAACGGGTAGTCGCCAGGCTCTTCCACGGCATCCCCTGATTTGGCGATGACTTTGTAGCCCTTGGGGGTACAAGCATTGGCGGCGCTGGTGTAGCACTTGTCCCAAGAGGACGACAGCCCGGAACAGTTGATGTGCAGCCCTTTTTTACCGTGCTTCACTTGGGTCTTGGAGGTGGCTGCGCACCCCGCTACTGCCAATACAGCGATCAGTATCAAAATTCGTTTCATTACCGTCCTTATGGTAGCCACGAGTCTGGCGCTCGGGTCTGCCTGTATTCGCTTGCGCTTTAAGCGGTTTGATATCCCTGTCCGAAAAAATCCATGCCTGGCACTGAGTTAAGGGGCTTAAACATGGCCTAAATGAACGCCAATTGCCAGACCTTCGTCAAATCCTGTTTCAATCTGCTGCAACAACGGGTTTGGCGTTACTGCCCATGGTCATGGTTGCTCCGACGGAGGCCAGAATAATGCACAGGATCGCCATCCATTGTGACAGCGTGAGGTACTCCTGCAGGAATAGCAGCCCGGACAACGCGCCAAAGGCCGGTTCGATGCTCATCAAAGTGCCGAAGGTGCGGGCTGGTATGCGGGTGAGGGCAACCATCTCCAGCGTGTAGGGTAAAGCGGTCGAGAGGATGGCAACGCCGATGGCGACCGGGATCAGCGACGGGGTGAGTAAAGCCGCGCCGGCATGCACGATGCCGATCGGGGCGACAAACAGTGCAGCAATCATCACGCCCAGGGCCGCAGTCGTCACGCCGTTGTCGGCACCGGCCTTTTGACCGAACAGAATGTACAACGCCCAGCATACGCCGGCACCCAAGGCATAACCGGCACCGATCAGATCAATTCCCGAGGATGTCGCTCCGGTCGGGATCAACAGCAGCAGGCCAACTGCCGCCAGGGCAATCCAGAGAAAGTCGATAGCGCGGCGGGAGGCGTAAATGGCGACGGCCAGCGGGCCTGTGAACTCCAGCGCAACTGCAATGCCAAGCGGCACAGTGCGCAATGACATATAGAAGAGGAAGTTCATCCCGCCCAGCGCCATTCCATAAACGATCACCGTGCGCAGGGACTGAGCGGTCAGCCTGGCGCGCCACGGACGCAGCAGTAACAGCATGATCACGCTGGCGAAGACCAGGCGCAGGGTGGTCGTCCCTTGAGCGCCAACCACCGGGAACATGCTTTTGGCCAGAGAGGCACCAGACTGAATGGATGCCATGGCTATTAACAAAAGGCCAACCGGGAACAGCGTTGAGGCCAGAGAGCGAGGTTGGTTTGTCATTGCGAGGCATCTTCCGAAGGTGAGGGCAGGGTATTGTTTTAGGTATTGGGCAATATACTGCGCATTCGCTGACATTGCGTCTATATATAGGTGGGTTTTTTCGGTGCATTGATAGAAAACTGAAATTAACGGTTGACGGCAGATTCAGGAGGTCTATAATTCGCCCCACTTCCGGCGCAGTCGAAACGGAAAACTCCTTGAGAATCAATGAGTTATACGGTTTTCGGCAGCGGCCTGCTTCAGTTTGTCGAAGTCTGGAAGGAGTTGAAAGAGCGGTGATGTTTGGCTCTTTTGACGGTTCGATCGTCTCGGTCGAAAGCGGAGAAAAAGAGGTGTTGACAGCAGCGTGTAACGCTGTAGAATTCGCCTCCCGCTAACGAGAGATCGGAA
>Ga0247818_10000395_pt1 | contig 26980 bp, 18 predicted proteins | sample 13C_Glucose_Day1_FD_192424 | JGI IMG/M metagenome (GOLD analysis project Ga0247818, IMG submission 192424) | Soil microbial communities from agricultural site in Penn Yan, New York, United States - 13C_Glucose_Day1 | ecosystem: Environmental > Terrestrial > Soil > Agricultural land | place... | reverse complement strand
ATGCATCGCCGATGGTAGTGTGGGGTTTCCCCATGTGAGAGTAGGTCATCGTCAAGATTGAATTCCGAAACCCCTATCTGCGTATGCAGGTAGGGGTTTTGTTTTAGTAGAAGTCACCGATTTTGCTGGCACGTTACGTCTGTAACGGGCTGGCCACAGAATTTCTTGACGACCATAGAGCATTGGAACCACCTGATCCCATCCCGAACTCAGCAGTGAAACGATGCATCGCCGATGGTAGTGTGGGGTTTCCCCATGTGAGAGTAGGTCATCGTCAAGATTGAATTCCAGAACCCCTGTCTGCTAGCGCAGACAGGGGTTTTGTTTTTGTCCGCTGTTTATGCAGGAACGAGCCACCCGCTGCGCCACCCGTCCCCGCCAGAAAACTAGTTCAGGCCTTTCGCTCCAGTGCCACCCACCAGCGAGTGCGATAGCGCAGTTGCACGGGCAGGGTTTGCGGCAGGATGGCCAGCAGCTTGTCGGTGTCTTCAAGATGGAAAACGCCGGTCAGGTGCAAGTCGGCAATGTCCGCCGAGCACTTCAGATAACCGTGCCGGTAGCGTGCGACTTCAACGAGGAAATCCTCCAGGCGCATGTTTCGGATCACGATCAAGCCGTCGACCCAGGCGCCGACATCCATGTTCAGCGGCGGCACCGGCTTCACCTGGCGGTGATCGATCAAACAACTTTGCCCGGCGCTCAGACGAATCGGTTTGCCGTCAGCAGCCAGCGGCGAAAGAATCGCGACGATGCCACTGGTGACACTGAGTCGAGTGCAGTCGGCTTCTTGGCGCAGGATGTAACGCGCCCCCACCCCTTCATACACGCCGTGGCGACTGTGCACCCGTAACGGTCGATCAAATGAAGAGCCTTCGTCGATTCCGCCACAGGTCACGATGATTTCGCCGCGAGTCAGTTTGATCAGCCGCTGCTGCGCGGTGTAATCCAGATCCACCGCACTGGCAGTGTTGAGCTCCAGGCGTGTGCCGTCGGGTAGCTGGAAGCCGCGTCGCTCCCCAGTGGCGGTGGCAAAGTCGGCGGTCCATTGTTGCCAGCCCACTGCATCCTTGCCCAGCCAGGCGGCAGAGCCCATCAGCAGCGCGCCCGACAATAGCTTCAGTGCCTGGCGTCTGCCCAGTCCCTGAGCGCTATTCTCCAGCGTATTGAGCGCGACCTGCGCACCCGGTACCGCCCGGGGGTTACCGCTCAGTTCGGCATGCAGGGATTGCACTCGCTGCCAGGCCAGTTCGTGCTCATGGTGTTCTGCCCGCCAGCTATCGCATTGTTGGCGCAGCCCGGGATTGGCTGCGTTGTTGCGCAGCCGCAACAACCAATTGATGGCTTGCTGGACTATCTGCTGATGCGGCTCGCCGCGGGGATTGAACACTGAACGATCCATCGGAGCCCGAACGTCACAAATGATAATTAGTCGCAGTGTCATCAAGGGCTAGGGAATTTGCAACCGCTGCTGGACGGAACGTCGGTGGGACCGCGTTATCGTTCTTCGTCGGAACGCCGCCCGGAGCAGCCTCGCTCCCACACTGGATCTACGGCGAACACAGTATGTGTGCACGACGCATATCAAATGTGGGAGCGAGACCGGCTTGCCGGCGAAAAAGGTGGTCCAGTCACCACTGAATAAAAGCCCTACACAAACAGCTTCAACACATTGTTCATCGCATCATCGGCAAACCCCTGGACGAACGCCTTGAACCCCGCTGAATCCCCGCCCTGCGCCGGTTCGGCAATGATGGTCCAGGTCGCCCGGGACTTGTTTGCCCCTAGCGCTTCTACACTCATCGCCGCCCACAACCGGGCCACGCCCAAGGTGTTGTAGATCGTGGTCCAGGTCATGCTTCGTGCCTGCTCATCCCGGGAATTGAGTTGTTCGACCACCAGATTGCCGTCCCTGAAGAATTTCTTGCGCAGGGACGACACGCCTTCGCCGGTTATCTCGATGTGCGACAGCGCCGGAATGAAGCGATCGAAGCCGGCAAAGTCGCCGACCACCGCCCAGACCTGCGCGGCATCGGCCGGTACTTCCACCGACGCCACGACAGCGTCGCCTTCAGGGTTTTTGATCAGGGTATCGGGTTGCAAAGTGCTCATGATATTGCTCCGTTCTGGTTGAGATGAATCAGATGAAATTGATTTCTTTGAGGTAGTCGCAGCCGCGACGCAGCAGCGCCGGGGATTTTTCCGGGTAGTGCGTGCCCATCTGGCGCACGCCAGCGTGGGCGTTGTCGTGGCCGATCATCGAGATATCGCCGATGTCTTCTTCGAAGCCGTTGAGGTAGAAACCGAGTACGCCGAACAGCGCGTTGTCGCTATTGACCCGGCCCAGTTGCTGCTGCCAGTCGGCGACGCTGGTCATCGAAAACTCCCGGCCGGCCTCACGAAACGAAGCGACGTACGCGTCCCAGCTCAAGGGTTCGGGGTTGTGCAGGTTGAACACGGCTTTGTCGGGCTGATAACGGCTGGCGTGGAAGGCAATGAAGCGAGCCAGGAAATCCACCGGCATCAGGTCGAAGTTCAGCGCGAACTCCGGCACCTGACCGAGCTGGATCGAGCCCTTGAGCATCAGCATCAATCGGTTCTTGTGCGGCTGGCAAACGCCCGTAAGGCTGTTGAAACTGATATTGCCGGGGCGATACAGATTGACCCGCACCCCACGCTCGCGAGCCCGCTCGAGGATGCGTTCAGCGACCCATTTCGACAGGTTGTAGCCGTTCTTGATGTAGATCGGTGGGGTCTGTGCGGCCGGCAACTCAAGGACCCGGCCATCGGCGGAAAGGGTGCTGGAAGCTGAAAGCGTCGACACAAAGTTGAAGATCTTTTTGCTGCGCCCTTCGCACAAACGCAGGCATTCGAAAATCGGTTCGACGTTGTCCCGCGCCAATGACTCGTAATCGAGGACGTGATTGACGTTGGCGGCGTTATGCACCAGTGCACCGTATTCCCGGTCCAGTCGCTCATGGACATCCGCGGCTAGCCCCAGGCCGGGACGGGTAATATCCGCCGGATAAACCCGCACCCTGCTCAGGTCCAGATGCTCCAGACGGTTCTCTCGCAAGGCCTGGGCAAAACGTTCGGCCGCCGAGTGCCCGCCACCCTCTCGCACCAGGCAGGCGACCTCGCTGGCGCCCCACGCCAGCAGTGCCTCGACGATGTGCACACCGACAAAACTGTTGGCGCCGGTGACGATCACTTTGTGTACATCGCCCATGGCGCTCACCGGCAAGGGCCGCACGTCCAGTTCGCGGGAGGCGTCGGCCATGGCCTGTTCGCTCAATACTTCTTCGGTGCCGGAGCCACGAACCAGCGTCGCCAGCTTGCTGATGGTCGGCAGTTCGATGAAGCGGTTGATCGAGATGCTGCGGCCGAATTCTTCACGCAAGCGCAGGAGCATGCGCGACAACAGGATCGAGTGGCCGCCCAGATTGAAGAAGCTTTCGTCGGTGGAAATATCGTTGGCCGGCAACTCCAGCAACTCGGCCCAGATCGTCAATAACAAGGCTTCATCGGCACTGACAGGCAAGCGCCGTGAGTGGCTCCCGGTGATGCTGACAGGCAGTTGCAGCAGTGCCTGGCGATCGACCTTGCCGTTGCTGGCGAACGGCATGCAGGCCAGTTCGGTCCAGGCGTTGGGCTGCATGTAATCTGGCAGGCACTCAATGGCGTGTGCTTTCAGCGCTTCACGAGCAGCGTCGGGCCGATCTTCCTGAGGCTGCGCAAGAAAGGCCAGGATGCGCCGCTGGCTGTCGATGACCACCGCCACCTGGCGGTATAGCCGACTGTCGCGCAGGCAGCGTTCGATCTCTTCCGGCTCGACCCTGAACCCCCGGATTTTCACCTGGTTGTCCCGGCGCCCGCACAGCTCGATACCTGCGCTGGTCCACTTGGCCATGTCGCCGGTGCGGTAGGCGCGCAGGCGCTCACCATTGGCCAGGCGCAGGTTCAGATAACGTTCGGCGGTCTGCTGCGGGTTGTTCAAATAACCCAGGCACACCCCCGGGCCGACGATGTACAACTCGCCTGTGGTCTGTTCAGCCACCGGTTGCAGATTTTCATCGAGAATCAGCACCTGGCTGTTCGCAATCGGCGCGCCGAGGGTGCGATTGCTGTCGCCGCTGCGCAGTTGTCGCGCGGTGATCAGTACCGTGGCTTCGGTCGGGCCATAGAGGTTGTAGAGCTTGCCCTGGCGGGTCAGTTGCTCGATGACCCAGGGCTCGCAGACATCGCCGCCGGTCATGACATGATCCAGGCACTGCAATTGATCCAGCGGCAGGATGCTCAACAGCGCGGGCGGCAAAAAGGCGTGGCTCAGTCGTTGATGGCGGATCAGTTCCACCAGTTGCAACGGGTCGCGACGTTGATCGTCGCTGGGCACGATCAGCTCGGCGCCCTGCAGCAGGGTCGGGAAGATATCAATCAGCGACGAGTCGAAACCCAGCGACGAAAACTGCAACACCCGGCTCTGCTCGGTCAGTTGCACGTAGTCGGCGTACCACGCGCTGAAGTGCGCGAGGTTGGCCTGACTGAGCAATATGCCTTTGGGATGGCCGGTGGTGCCTGAGGTGTAGAGCGCCATGCAGGGCGCATCGAGCTCGGGTCGCTGGTGCATCAAGGGTTGATCGAGATCTGCGTCATCGATGTCGATGCGGCTGAGATCCAGACCGGGCATTTCGGCCGCGAGCGCGTGTTGCCCATCATGCAGCAACAACACTGCCCCGGCATTCGACAGGATGTACTGCTGGCGTTGCAGCGGATGGCTGGGCTCGAGTGGGAGATACACCGCGCCGCTGCCGAGAATCGCCAGAATCCCCGCGTACAGTGCGCTGCATTTTGCCAGGCAAATCCCGATCACCACGGGTGCCGCGTGCTGATCGACCAAGGGTTGCAAACGCTGCGCAATGGCGCAGCTCAGGGCATGCAGTTCGCGATAACTCATGGAAGTGCCGGCGACGTTCAGCGCCGGTCTCTCGGCGGACTGAATGAAACGTTGCTCAAGGCGCTCGATCACAGGTGTTTGTGCCAGCTGCAGCAGCCTGGGTTTTGCAGTGGTATTGAGCCGATGGACGAAGGCCAGGCTCTCCAGAAACAGCAGATTCGCCACCTGTTCACAAGTGGCGCAGGTTGCGGGCGGGGCGAGCAGAAAATACTCGGCATCCCGGGAGTAACGGCTGATCAAGAGCGCCACGTGGTCCACCAGCTCTGCCACGGCTCGCACACGCAACGCCTGGCCGTTACCCGAAGGCTCATCGGCAATCGGCACGCGGGTCAGCAGTGTCGAGCCGTACAGGCACAGCAGGTCCAGCGGCGGCAGGCCTGAGGTTCCCGGCGTGCCGACGGCCAGTTGCAGGGTCACTCGCGGCACGTCGCCAAAGGCGTCACCGGGCAGGCTGGCATCGTCGATCAGCAAATCGACGTGCCCTGGGGGCGGCTGCTCATCGAGGGACGTCAGCCGCCTCGGCGCATGACCCTGTTGTTCGAGTTCCTGAGCCAGGTCGATCAAGGCCTGGCTGCGTCCAATGAGCAGAATGTCGAGACGTCTCATGATGTGCTCCTCGTTAAGCCAGGTAGTCGCCCAGGGCGTCTTGCACGCACGGCGAGTCGAGCAGTGAACTGCTGCGAAAAAACCGCACGATGTTGGCGACCAGGGGGTGATGGCGATTGATCGGGAAGGCCAACCCCGAGACTTCGCTGTTGAGGGCGCGGCGTGCGACATCGCTGATCGGCAAGGACTCGATCAGCCGCAAGTCAAACGACTTCTGAATGTCGTTGGTCAGGTAATGGCTGATGAACACCGGCAGGATATGCGCGATGCATCGACGGTCGTCTTCGCATGCGGTGTGCCAGTAAATGCGCACCAGCCGCGACCAGAAGCCAGAGTGGCGACCCTCGTCGAGCAAATGATCGGCCATCAGGCCCTTGATCGACTGCTTGACCGTATCGTCCTTGGCGAACGCCGCGACATCCCCGGTGACGGTGTTCTCGGCGATGGCCACACAGATCAGTTCCACGGCGCTGCGCAGGTGTTGCGGTGCGAGAGCGACGGCCACTGGAATTGCCCGACTCAGTTCAATTTCACAAGGCAACCCGATCGGCGTGATGCCGGTCATGGCGATGGTCTGCTGCATGAAATCCATGGCCACCAGTGCGTGGTAGTCCTCGTCCACCACCACCGTCATGGCGTCGTAACGACAGGCGAACGGGAAGGCCAGCGGGAAACGGTTTTTCGCGATGCTGCGGGCGGTCTTGTCGACGACCTCGGTTTCGAAGATCACCACGTCGTTGATGAACTTGTAGAGCGTCTGCACCAAGGCAAAATCGCGCTGCCCGGGGCATTCGCGCAGGAAGGTTTCGCTCAGCACCAGCGGCTGTCGGCTCAAGGGATAGATCAGCTTGTCGTCATTCTCCAGCACTCGGCGTGGACGGGTGCGGATGGTGGCGCGGCTCTCCCAGGCGTCGGCGAAGGATTGGTAGTCGGCGGCGTTCATGCATTCACCTCGGCCGCTGCTTCGCTTACGTTCATGCTCAGGCGCAGGCCATCCCACAAGGCGATTCGGCTTTCCACGGCAGCGATCGCACTGGCATAGACCTCTTCTTCACGCTGCGGATCGCCATTGACCAGCCGCACGAGGAGGTTTTCTGCCGCCGGGCCATGCTCCTCGGAATCGACTTCGATGTGCCGCTGCAGGTAATAACGAAAGGTCGGTGCTTGCTCGATGCCGATACCCCAATCGTCGAGAATGCGCTGGAACATCTGCGGGATCACGCTCTCGCGACCGTGCAGAAAGGCCGCGGCGACACAATGGCCCGGCGCGTGCAGGGCGGTGTGCAGGGTATGCCGCACGAACTGCGCGACCGCCGGATCGACCTCCACACTTCGCAACGCCACGTCATGGCTGACACCCTCCCGTTGCAGCGCCACGAAGCGTTCCACCGCGGCCGTACTCGCACCGACCTCGCGCATGGCATCCAGATACAACTCGAAGTGGCTGTAATGACCACGCGCCGGACGGTCGTCGGACTCTTCACCCAACACTATCTCGTTGATCAGGCGCGCAGCCTGCGGATCTCGTGGCGGTAGCCAGGGTAGTTGAACGCAGGTCAGTTCCTGTTGCAGGCGCTTGGTGAGCGACATGAAATCCCACACTGCAAATACATGGGATTCCATGAAGCGTCGAAGTGCCGAGAGTGAATGTATTTCAGCAAAGATCGGGTGTGCGCCAAGTTCTGCTTTCTTGAGATTAAGACGGTCTGTTATCGATGTCATGGGCGAGCCTGTAAGTGGTGTAATCAATAAGTAACGGACACCTGAAGTTTTAGTGGCGAGCGAACGCCTCAAACTAATTGATGCCGGTTGGGTGTCTTTAATTCTTCTGGTTGAGGCCTGCCAGCCAATGTTCAATGGCGGCGGGGAAAAATTAATACATAAATAAAGTTCTGGGCAAGATATTTCGATACTATTTTAAAGTTTAACTTTCTTCGGCGTGATAAGTTCCAATAAGACTTTTTGATAAAGTTTTATTTGGGCGTAGTTGCTCCTTCCGGCTTATATAAGTCAGAATCGAAACAGAGAGTGAATGCCTCACTCGAAGCAACTTTCTAATTAAAAGCGTCAAGATGATCTGAGGGGGTGGAAGTGGGCCGGGAATGCCACTGATTCTTCCTTTCCCGTGACAAGACTCCTTCCGTTGGTTCCTGGTGCGAGGACTGCTTCGCTACGTGCGGCGCGTCACCCGTTCATTTATTCGTCGGCAGCCCAAGAGTGAGCGTAATTGAAGGCGGCCGCCATCACCGACGCATAAATGCAGTCGGTGCAACGATCGGGCAGGAAGGGGGTGGATCGAAGACGAGAATGGGGAGGGCGGGATAATCGCGGCAAGCGAGGACAAGCAATCTGGTGTGCCTGCTCAAGCCTGCCGCTGGAGTTACTTCGTGGCTTGGCGCTTCTTTGCCTCAGGGCTGTCGAGGTAACGCGTGATGACCTCAACCGCGCGATTGAGGTGTTGTTCGAGCATCTTCACCGAGCGTTCAACATCGCGGTCTTCCACGGCCCGTAACATCGCCCGGTGATCTTCCTGGGACAGTTTACCCAGGCCCATGGCTTCCAGGTTGAAGCGAAGGAAGCGTTCTTCCTCGTTCAGGCCGTCATCCACCAGCTTCAACAGCCGCCGGTTCGGTGCCTTGCTGTACAGCGACATATGGAATAGACGGTTGAGCCGGCCGATTTCGGTGTAGTCATGTTGCGTTTCCAATTCATCGATGTAGCGGGCGGCCTGTTGAAAATCCTCGCTGGTCAGCAACGGAATCGACAAGCGCAGTGCTTCGGATTCCAGCAGGATCCGTAGCGCGTAAGTTTCAACGGCATCGCCCTGAACCAGCGGTGCGACCACCGCACCTTTGTGAGCGATCACGTTGAGCAGCGATTGGGCTTCGAGCTGGCGCAAGGCTTCGCGAACCGGCATGCGGCTGACGCCGAACAGGTCGGCCAGGTCTTGCTGGCGAAGGGCAGCGCCGCAAGGGATGCGACCGTCGAGTATGGCGGCACGCAGGGTCTCTTCGATCACCGAGCGGGCCAGATGAGCGGGAATCGGCCCACTGACCTTGATGCTGCTGAGAGGGTTGGGCTTCTGTGTCACTACAACGCACCCTGATTGATTGAGATAAATATTGGATCCAAATGACAGTAGTATGGTTGTACAGGATGTCAAACTATGTAGAAGGACTGTATCAATAGTTTAGCGCGTCGTCAGTGATCTCAGCGTGCCATTGCGTTTCCTGAACCAGCCTTCACCATCAATCGACTTTATCTGCCCGACTTGGAAGCATCGCCTTGGCTGCATGTTTCGCGATTCCCCGGTGATTGCGCTGGTTATGCGGCGCGTTGCTGCTGGCTGGCGGCATGGAGTGATCAAAAAGGGTCAGCGCATGTCCGCGTATGGAGTGACCGGCTCTATGGGCATCGGCAGGTTGCCTTGCCATTCATCGAAGGTGTACCGCAGATACAGCAGGGCGCGGCTGGGAGCATAACCTTCGCTGTGCTGGTAGGTGATGCCCGTACCCAACACCAGATTATCGGACAACCTGCGCTCGACAAGGGCTTGCAGGCGGATGCCTATACCATTGCTGCTGCTGTCCTCCTTGGTCAGGGTAGGGTTGCTGTCAGTCGCGAATCCGGCGCCGTTGAGCCGCTCCTGCAGACTGCCGACTGGTTCGTGTGGATAAAGATCGCTGTCGCTGGTTTTCGAATAGGACCAACCGACGGAGCTTTCCAGCGTTGCCGACCAGTTGGCGTTACGCCAGGCGTAGTTCAGCGGTACCCCGATTGAATAATACTGCTGCGGGCTGTAGTAACCGCCTTGCCCCAGTGTGTATTCACTCAGGTCCTTGTCGTACCCCCAGTACATCAGGGTCAAGCCGGTACGCATGCGTTCATTGGCAGTGTCGACGAGCCGGTAGTAATAGCCACCCATGGCCGAGAGGCGCTGATTGTCCTCCACATTTTTGCCAAGTAACCGGTGTGCACCCAGGCTGGCCCAGACTCCATCGACACCACCTTCGTCATGGCTGAGGCTCAAGGTCAGGCCATTGCTGGTGACACCTCCCCAGCGAGTGCCGGTCAGTGGGTCGACGGCACCGGCATACGACACCACCGAGTTGCTCATCGGCCGTCGCGAAGCGGTCAGGGTCCAGCCCACGCTTTGCCAGTCACTGCTGTAACTGACGCCACCCAGCCAGTTGCCGATTTCGAAGCCTTGTGGGGTGTGACCAAGATCGACGGCCCAGGCGGCGTTCTTCCAGCCGACCGCAAGGCCGGGGCCGCTGGTGCTTAGCGACGTGCTGGGGCAGCCGCCGGTTACCAGCGCACAGGTACCGAACGCCTCTTGGTGCCGGCCATTGTCATCGGTATCGAAGCGAGTCGCTTGCAAGTCGACCTGTTCGGCCTGGACAAAGCCCTGACCTTCGGCAAACGGTGCATCGATGCGCAGAATCGTGGTTTGCGTGGTGAGGTCGGAAATACCCGGGGCAGTGTTGTCAGTGCGCCAGGCAAAATCCTGATAGAGGTTCACGGTCGGATTTTGCTGTTGGTACAGCTCATCGACATCGGCGCGCAGGCTGCGCAGCATCCAGTCATCACCGTCATTGGCGCGGCTGGCTTCGGTCATCGCGACGTTGTCGCGCGGCGTGGACGGAACTGACGGGGTCAAGCCTGCGGCTTTCATGCTGCGAGCATAGTTATCCAGGGCTTGTTGTGGGTTGTTCTTGGCCATCAGCCGTGCGGCGTCGCGATAGATCAGCGGATCGGTCTGCGGGGTTTGCAGCAGTTGGGCATACAGGGCGTTGGCCTTGCCCGGTTCACCGACCGAGGCCCAGGCATTGGCCACGCGCCGTTGCCAGCCTGGCGTCGGGGCGGCAGGGGGTGTGAGCTGACCCAGCGCTTCACGGGCTTGAGGCTGGCGAGCGGTAGCGATCCAGGTCTCGATCAGCCCCAGTTGCGCCTCGGAATCCTGTGGTTGTTGCTTGAGCACCAGGCGGTAGTAATGCTGCGCCTGCGGGTAGTCTTCACGCTGGAAAGCCCAGTCGGCCAGCGTCGACAGGTCATCGACGGTTGGCTTGCGAAGCAGCAGGGCAATGGCTTCGGGCTCGTGGCCGGCATCGCGCAATTTCTCCGCTTGTGCCAGCAACTGTCGACGCTCGACCCGGGTGGCCAGGTCGCGCATGTTGTCGGTCCAGGCGGCCTTGGGAATGTGTCCCAGGCTGGCGAGTACTTCGCGGTCGCGATTTTCCGTGGACAGGTACAAGGCGTGGGCGTAGCGGGCCTCGGGGTTCTGGCCCTGACGCGATAACAGCTGGCGGAACGCATCGTCGGCGTCGGCCGGTTTGCCCAAGGCGAGCTCGGCTCCCGCCAGGCGGTAAGCCAGCCAAGGGTTATCCGGGTCCAGTACGCGCATCTGTTTGAGCAAGGGCACCAGTTGCGCCCAGTCCGAGCGCGCTGTCGCCGCATCAGCCTTCAGGCTCAGGCGCTCAAGCTGGATGCTCTGACGCAGGCCGGTGAATTCGGCCTGCTTGCCGGTGGGCAGCGTATCGAGAAATGCTTCGGCCTTCTCGCTCGACTGCGCCTGGTACAGACGAACCAGCCTTCGCACAGCGCTGGCACTGTCCGGCTCCAGCTTGCGTACCTGCAACAGCAGCGCTTCGGCAGCGATATCGTCCGACTCGGCGATAGCGACGTCACTCAGACCAATCAAGGCGTCGGTATTGCCCGGGTCGAGCGTACGGGCTTGCGTGAACGCGACACGGGCTGCCGGCAAGTTTCTCGCCTCCAGCGCCAGTGTCCCTTTTTGCAACAGGCTCCAGAGCCGAGACGCTTGTTGAAGATCGCGCCATTTGGTGATGTAGAAGGTGTCTTGCTCAAGGCTCAGCGCGCGGCTGACGGCCTCGTTGGCGGCGGCGTATTTGCTTTGGCGCATCAGCGAGACGCCCAAGGCACCGTGCAGGCTTGGATCTTGCGGGTACGCCTTGAGTGCACGACGCAACAGGGCTTCGGCGCCAACGGGATCGGCATCGTTTTCAAGCATGGCCTTGGCCTTGCTGCCGGCCAACCAGGCGGGATCGGCAAGCAGCCGACGCTGTTCGGCCAGCTGCCTGGTGGCTTCCTTCGCTAATGGCGAATAGGGGTAATAGCCCGTGAATGCCTGCCAGGCCTTGGCCGTTTCGGGGCTGACCGGCAGCCTGACCAGATAGTTGTATTCAGTCTCTGCCGCGCCGGCGCTTGCCAGCGGATCCGCAGCCAATTGGTGCAATACCGCCAAGGCTTCGTCATCCAGATCCTCGGCGAACAACAGCCCGACCAGCATCTGTCGCAGGCTGGCGCTGCCCGGGTAGTTGTTGTCCAGGTTGCGCGCCGCAGCGATCGCCGGCTGCCGTTGTCCGGGCAGACGGCTGCGGATACTCCAGTACTCCACGGCGGAGGCAAGGTCGGGTGGTTCTTTACCGAACAGCTGCTCGTACGCTGCGGTGGCCTCGTCGAAGCGCCCGGCAGCTGCCAGCAAGCGAGCTTGTTGTAACTCCCTGACACCGCTGTCGCTCTGCAGTTTGACCAGTGCCAAGGCTTGGTGCAGTTCAGGTGAGCCGGGGGCCTGCTGGCGCAGGCGGGTCATCAATTGCTCAATCCACTGCGCGTTCATGGCCGGGTCCTGCCGGGCAGGATCGGCGCGCAATGCCTGGCGGATCTTGCCGACCAGCACCTGTGGGTGATTGGGCGCGATCAGTTCCAGGCGCGCCAGAGAGTCATTGAAGAGCTCCTCACGGAACATGGCCTCGCCAACGCGCATCTGCTGCAGCAACCATTGCTGTTGCGCCTGTTGCGGGCCTGGGGCTTGCGCCGCCAATGCCGACGAACATAGATAAAGGCTGGACAGGAGCGTGCCACAGCTCAGAAGTGATCTCAGCGCGGATGTTTTCACCGCCGTTTTTCGCAGGACTAGCCTTCGCATGAACCCTTCCAATTTGGCACCAGCCGTCCGTCTTTATCGAATCGGTAACGTTGTTCGTCCCAGCCTTGGCCGAACATCAGCAGCGACTGGTTGTAATAGGCATCGGCCAGCGCAGGCGCCTGCTGCACACGCTCTCGCTGAACGGCCGCCGCCGCGCTGGCGCCACTGGCGGACAGCAGCGGCAGCATTGCCGCGGAAAATCCGACAGGCCCGGTTCCAGTGGCGATGCCGCTGACACTGTCCACGTGCTCGGGCACATGGCCCGATCGAGCGGTCGCCTCGAGCATCGGTTTGAAATGCGCCAGCAGTTGTGTGCGACCGGGTGCATCCTTGGCCAACATGCCCAGCCACAGATACACACGGATGGCGTCATAGCTGCCGTCCGCGCCCTTGGCGTCCTGGCCCCAGCGCTGGTCGGCCTGCCACATCAGCCAATCGGGCGCGAAGCCCTTGGGGGAGGTTTCAACCAGCATGCGCCGGGTGTTGTCCGCCAGCTCTGCCCAGATCGGCGCCTCACTGGAAAATCGCGCGAGCAGTTGCAAGGGCAGGTAGCTTGGATTCAAGCGCACGCCTTCGGCGGACTGGAAGCCCGCATCGCCCGGCAGCAGCATCAGCCCCAGGCCAGGCAGCTTGTGCAGGGTTTGCGCCGCGCTGCGCCAGAGCAGATTGCGACCCTGGGTTTCCAGCTCCGGTCGTTGCCACAGGCGTCCGGCTTCCAGCAGGCTGTAGGCGATCCACAAATCAGCGTCGCTGGCATTGTTGCTGTCCAGCACCTGCCACTGTTGATTCTGGGACTTGCCCCATTTCCAGGCCGGCAGATTTCGGTTCAAGTCGCCTGCGGCCAGGTTGTCGCGGGTCCAGGCCAGCAGCCGGTCGAAGGACTTGCGATCGTTGGCGACCAGGGCGAAAAACAGTCCGTAACTCTGGCCTTCCGAGGTGCTGATGCGCTGCTCGGTAGAGCCGTCGATGACGCGGCCGTCTGCGCTGACGATCGCTTGTTTATAACGCTCCCAGGCAGGCCACGGACAATCCCTCGCCACCGAGTGTGCCGGCTGCAGCGCAAACGCAACAGCCAGCGCCAGGCCCGGTAATGCGCCAGGCCTTGTGGACTTACTCTTCATAAGCCAGACGACGACGCGCCGCCCATTGCAGCACTCGCCAGACCAGGAAGGCGGTCAACAACACGCCGGTTGCGGCCATGAAGGCCAGCAGGATCGGGTGGTCCGACAGCTTGAACCAGAGCATCAACCACCATGGCAGATGGCCGACGTAGTACGGCTCGCCCACCATTTGGCTGCTCACGCCACTGCTGCGGATCAGCACCACGGAACCGGAGACGGCGTCCATCTTGCCGCTGTCGGCGAGGGTCTCGCGCAGCAACTGGTAGTCACTGTCCTGGGTGGCCAGCAGCGCAACGATGCTGCGCTGTTCATGGAAGGGTGACTTCATGCCGACCATGGCCGCGATCGGGCCTTTGGCGGACACCTCCACCCGGCTGGCGGCCAGGTTGCGCTCGTCGCCGTATTGCCATTGCTGCGCAGTCGTGCGGCCGGGCTGGGTATTGCTGGCCTGCAGCAACCAATCGCGGGAGCGGTCGAGCAACAGGTTCAAGTCACGGTTTTCACGAAAGTCCGGGGCTAAAGTGCCGAGTATCAGCAGGTCGGCATCGAGCCTGGCCGCATCGCTCCAGTTATCGCTGACATGCAGACCGAAGGCCGGCAGGCCGGAGCGTGCGGCAATACCCGCCACCGCCTCCAGGTAAGTACTCAGTTGAATGGCTGACGGTTGTGGTGACAGCAACACCATGGTTTCCGACAGGTCCGCCATGCGGCTGTAAGGGAATCCACTGCGGGCGAAGGTCTTGAGGTCAGGCATCGCAATGTAGTGGTGATAACCGGACATATCGATGCTGGACTGGTCGTCGATCACGGCCTGGGTATCGACTGGCAGCGAACTCTGGCAGCGGTCGCGCTGAGAACTGCTGGCGGTGCTGGCGAAGCTGAAGTTGAAGCTGAGGGTGTTGCGGTCACCGATTTTCAGGGCCGGCACCGACAGGCGCTCGCTGGTGTTCGCCGATTCGCTGGAGAGCACTGCCAGACGCAACTCATCCAGGCGGCTGTTGCTGTTGCCCGGCAGTGGCAGGCTGGTAATGAATTGGTTGTTCAGGCTGATGTTCAGCCGTGATCCATCATTGGTCACTGCCGGTGGTGTGTAGCGGTATTTGGTCTGTAGCGGAATCCCCTGGTTACGCCAGACGAACAGGTCCGGCGGCAGGTTGATGTCGAGGCTGATCGGCAGCGGCTGTACGCCGCTGACGCGCAACTGCTCGGGGTATTTGACCAGCTCGGCGAAGCGCACCGCGCGATCGGTGCGCATCCAGTTCGGAGCGTCGTAGGGTTTGCGCGGCAGAATCTGCTGGACCTCGTCGACGGTCACTCGGGAGCCGCGAAACAGGTCGCCCCCCAACGCCAGAGCCTTCACCGCGGTAATCAGGTCGGCTTCGTTACGGCCCATGACCAGCAGTACTTTGCTGTAGCTGTTGGCGGGGTTGTCGATGATCTGCACCACCGGTGCATCCACTGCCGGGAATGTTTTCAGATCGGCAAGCATGGCTGGGCGATGATCGTTGGTGGCGAAGACGATCGAAGGCAGGGCCTTGTCCTTGGCTGTGGCGCCGGGCAAGTGATCGAACGCTACCGGGAATCGGGTCCCGCGCCAGCCGGCCTGACTGCCGAAGTACGATGCGAGGATACCGGCCGCCCGCTGCTCTTCCAGGGTCGGGTTTGCGGCGAAGACCATGTTCAACACCGGGCTCTGGTAGTCGCGTGCGTCGAAAAACGGCAACGGGAACCAGGCCAGATCATTTTCCGCGCTGAGCGCCTCTTCGGTCACCGAAATATGGCTGACCCGGCTGACGTTGACCCACAAAGCACTGTTTGACGGTTCTTCGCAGATGTCGGTGTAGTGCCCGACAAATTCCAGTCGTACACGGTTGAAGTCACTGATCAGGCGAGGGTCGAGCGCCACCTGGCGAGTGACCTTTTTGCCCAGTTGGTCTTTCTCGATCGGCAGCACGTTCATCAACACGTCGTTGAGGTAGATGCGCAGGTGCGACAAGGTCGGGATCAGGGCGGGGGACGGGGTGTATTCCAGTTGCAGTTTCGCATCGCTGGCGATGCGGTCGCGGCGCATGGTGAATTCGATCTGATCGGTGTTGTTCGTACCCAGCAACAGAGTGTCAGCCGGGCGCCCCAGCTGCGCGAAGCTGCGCTGCACATCCCAACTAGGCATGACCGGGACGGCGGCAGCGGGCTCCGGTACGGGGGCGGTAGCCGCGGGAGGCTGAACCTTCAAGGTCTGCGCCTGGGCACAGCCAACGGCCAGCAACACCAGGCCTGCCAACAAGGATTTTTGCAAATAGCGGCTCATGATGCGCTCACCGGACGAGAAGAAAGAGAAGAGACGGCCTTCGGAAAGCGCGGTACATAGCTGATCACCCATGCGCCCAGGCGCACGAATGGAGAGGCCAGCTTGCGGATCCATGCAGGCAGGTATTCGAAGAGGCGGTAATAGCCCATCATGCCGAGCTTGAGCACGTCGATGAAGCTGCGCAGTGGCCGGTCCTGGATGAAGTCTTCATTCCAGTTCAGCCAGGCATCGGCACGGGCGAAGGTGCACTGTACGTAATCGATTTTTTGCTCGGCGGGCAGGTCCTGCAGGCTCACACCGACAAAATTCTTGTGGCTGCGGCTGACGAAGCAGGGGAACAGAAACTCCCGCTGGCCGCGCTGCATCAGCAGCGACACGCGGCTACCGACCGCCAGCGACATCGATACTTCAAGCTCGATGCCCGCCCCGCCGTCGGAGTAGTCCACCAGCATGCCGGGATAGAAATGGCCGTTCTCCAGCCGGATGGCAACCGGCAGACGCGCCTGGACCCGGTGCGTTTCCCGGACCTGGCGAACTTCTGCAGCGATGGCCACCGCGGCGCCGACGATCAGCAGGTTGTAGATCACCCACAGGCTGCTCACCAGGGTGGTGCCAATCTCGTTGGCCGGGCCGTAGATCAGGCGCCACACCGCGAAACCCAGGCCCACTACGTTGAGCAGTGCGAGCACCAGATAAGGCTGCGCGATGCCCCAGTCGAACTGGTTCTCGGCCATCAGGCCGCCTTTGGCCGTGACGTTGAACTTGCCTTTTTTCGGGTTGAACAAGGCGACGGTGGTCGGGCGGGCGATGTACCAGGCCAGCACCGTTTCATAGACTTCGCCCCAGAACGTCAGGCGATGTTCGCCCTGCATGCGGGAGTTGGTCAGGCTGGCATGCAGCATGTGCGGAATCACGTACAGGACAATCATCAGTGCCGGGGCGTAAATGATGTAGGCATGCAGCAGCAGGAATGCCAAGGGCGCCGTGAGGAACACCAGGCGCGGCAAGCCGGCCAGGAAGTGCAACATGGCGTTGGCGTAGCAGATCCGCTGGAATATCGACAGGCCCTTGCCGAGCAACGGGTTGTCGGTACGGAAAATCTGCGCCATGCCGCGCGCCCAGCGTATGCGTTGGCCAATATGCGCGGAGAGGCTTTCGGTCGCGAGCCCGGCGGCCTGCGGAATGCGCACGTAGGCCGAGTTCCAGCCGCGGCGGTGCAAACGCAAAGCGGTGTGTGCATCTTCAGTCACTGTCTCGACGGCAAAGCCGCCGATGTCGTCTATCGCCGAGCGCCGCAATACCGCGCAGGAGCCGCAGAAAAACGCGGCGTTCCACATGTCGTTGCCGTCCTGCACCAGGCCGTAGAACAGCTCACCCTCGTTCGGCCGCTGGCGGAAGGTGCCGAGGTTGCGCTCGAACGGGTCCGGTGACAGGAAGTGGTGCGGTGTCTGCACCAATGCCAGTTTTGGATCGCGCAGGAACCAACCAACGGTCAGCTGCAGGAAGGAGCGGACCGGTACATGGTCGCAGTCGAAAATGGCCACCAGCTCGCCGTCGAGCTTGAGCAATGCCTGGTTCAGGTTGCCGGCCTTGGCGTGCTTGTTGTCCGAACGCGTGATGTAGTTGACCCCGGCCTCGGCAGCGAACAGACGAAACTCCTCGCGCTTGCCGTCGTCGAGAATCGAGATGCGCAACTTGTCATGGGGCCAGTCGATACCCAGTGCTGCGTATACGGTGCCACGCACAATCGACAAGTCTTCGTTGTAGGTCGGGATCAACAGATCGACTGTTGGCCACAGGCGGGTATCGGCCGGCAACTGCGCCGGGAGGCGCTGCAAGGGCCAGCACGTCTGGATATAGCCCAGCAGCAGTACCAGCCAGGAATAGGTTTCGGCAATCAGCAGCAAGACGCCGAAGGCCAGGTCCATCGGGGCCGCCCAGTTCAGCGTCGCGGTATAGCGCCACCACAGGTAGCGGCAGGAAACGATGATCGACAATACAATCAGCAGCAAGGTCGGGAACCGCCCGGGAACCCTGCGAACCACCATGGCCACGGCCCAGAGCAAGAACACGAACATCAATTGCGAACCGTAGCCGAACGGCTCGGTGATGCTCACGACCACCAGGACCAGGCCGACAGCCGCGCAGCAATAGTTCAGCCAGTGCTGCTGGCGAGGGCTGAGGGTCTGCCACCATTTCTTGCCTGAATGGAGCGTTTTGCTGTCATTCGCCTGCTGCGGCAACCCATTGAGAAATCGGGCCGCGCGCTCCCACAGCCGCAGGTTGGACTGCCCCAGACCCTGAACCCATTGCGGCTTGCTTCTGCGGCGACGCTCGGGCAGCGGCCTGGCCACCAACAGCCACAGGCTCTGCAGGGCGATGCGTAGCGGGTCGCCCGCACTCGGTGACTTGTTGGCCAGGTGCGGGTACCAGCGTTGGCGCTGCTGCAGCAGCGTCTGCCAGACGGGTGACTCAAGTCGCAGGAACACCCAGGCCAGCGCGGTCAGCGTCGCCAGCAAGAACGCCGTCGGCGGGTAACTGTCGTACCGTCGGCGTAAATGCATGTAGGGGAAGATCCGCGCGATCATTGCGCCTCCCGGCGTCGGGTCAGGCACCAGGTCGCCAGGCTGAGGGCATCCTGGGCAGACAGGCTGGCGGGTGCGTATTGGCCGACCGGCTGCTTGAACGCCAGGGCTTCTCGCAGGGCTTCGTCGCTGTGCACGGTAAAGGGCAGCAGACGAGAGGCCAAATGCGTGCGCCAGATCAGTAACAAGTCGCGCTGCAACTGGCTACCGGGCTCATAACGGTTTACCAGCAGCGGCGCCGTCCCGCCTTCCTGCAGCATCAGGACATGGCAGGCGGCGTCGGCCTCTGTCACGCGGATCGGGAACAGGCACGGGCCGATCATTGCGTGCCCCTGCAGCCGTTGCGGCAGATCGAACAACACCCAATCATAGTGCGCGGTCAGGCTTGCCTGACGTCGCGCCCAAAGAATCGGGTCGTCCAGCAACTGTTGTTCGACACGCATGGATTCTTGCCAGGACAGGACGCCATAAGGCAAAAGGGCCAGCGTGGGCGCCAGGCTCCAGGCCTGGACATGCCAATCGTCGCCATCGAGCATGGCGCGCGCCCAACCGTTTTTCTCGCTGGCGACCAGATTGAAGTGCAGGCGCAGCAGGTTTTCCGGGCACATATCAATCATCAGCACCCGCTCCCCAAGCGTGTGCAGCGCGTAACCGACAGCCGCCAGCACCGAACTGGTCCCCACGCCGCCGCGTACGCCACGCAGGCTCAACGCTGTCACTTCAGTGCTCCGAATTTACGCTGCCGGATCGGCTGCGCCACCGGCAATGGCGGCTCTGACGGCGCAAGTGTGGGAAAGCCGAGCTCTTCCAGCAGCGGCCAGCGGTGCATGGCGCGGCGCAGTTCCAGTTGCGCCGAAATATCGACGTATTCCAGCTCGGGCAGTTTCAGCTCGACCTTCAGGCGGGCGATGTCATCGGCACGTTCGGTACGTGACAGTGCCTGGTTTTTTACTGAAATCTTTGGGGGTAAGGCAGCCATGTACCCTTCTCCTTGATTCGAACATAAGGCTTGCCGGCATAGTCGACGACGACCGTCCCGGCGTTTTCCGATACCGCCGGCGTTTGCGGCAGATTGGCGAGCAGGGTCTGCCAGTCCGGGCCTTGGCCATCAGGCGGAGCGGGCGACGCGTACAACCGGGAAATGATTTCCGAGAGGGCCAGGTAGCTGCTCGGCTGGGTCACATGGACGGGGCCACTGCGCGGGTTCTTGCCCATGCCTACCAGCTTGATGCCCACGGGGACGTGGGTAATCGATGGGCTCGGGATCTCGCGCATGCCCGAAATCTGCATACGGTCGCCATGCAGGGCGGCACCGTGTTCCGGCACGATCACCACAGCCACCCGGCGCCCACTCTTCTCCAGTTCCTTGAGGAAGACATTCAGGTCTTCCAGCAGGGTTTGCGCCCGCGGCTTGTAGTCGGCACGTCGCGTGCCGCCGTCGGCGGTCAGGGCCCGGTTGCCGTCATGCAAGGTGGTGGAGTTGTAGAACAGCGCCACGCGTGCACTGTCCTGGCTTTCACGATGTTCCCACCACTTGTCCAGCACATCCCGGTCACGCCAGATCGGCGAGCCGTCGAACGCAACCAGTGCACGCTGCAAATCAACGGTGCTGACAGCCGGTGCCGGTAAGGATCCTTGCGCGCGCACTTCATCGATGAAACCTTCAAACTGGCCGGTGTGGTTGAGCATGACTTCGTTCTCGAAACCCAGCTTGCGCAAGTCGTCCATCAACAGGCATTGCTCGGGTGCTGCCGCGTACAACTTGCTGTGCGATGACTGGCCGCAACTGGCGCGCAACAGGCGAATCGCTGCCGGACCACTATAGGAGGTGGCGGAGTTGAAGTTATCGAACACCACGTCCATCTGTGCCAGCAGGGCGTTATCGCGCAGGCCTACAGTGTCGAGGTCATCCCAGGCTAGTGAGCAGATGTTGATCAGCAGCAGGTCGAATGGCTGGGCGCTGGCGTCCGCCGGCTTGAACTCGACATGCCGTGCGGCCTCGGTGTCGTAAAACTTTTGCAGGTAGGCCTCCAGTGTCTTGCTGTCCGGTTCGCCTGCCGGGATGACTTGGACAGGTGTTGCCGACTGCGCCAGCGACTGCGCGGGCACTTGCAAGGCCAACAGGTTGCTGGCGCCCAGCCAGGCAAAGGCGGCCAGCGTAAAAGTGGTGAGGCGCAGCCACTGGTGGATGAAAAAGTACGCGACCACGATCAACATCAGTGCGCCGCACAGGTTCCAGTCGATGAAGCGGCCAGCCAGCTCAAGCAGGTACTCCGGGGTGAAATTCAATACCCCGGGCTGGTCGAGCAGCCGGCTGAAGGGCGGTAGCCAAGTGTCCTGATAGAACAGCGCCACGCCCACCGGAACGGCAATCAGCGTGCGCAGGGCGGCCAGATGGCGCTGACGCAGCGGAATCAGCAGCACTGCGGCGAAGACCAGGTTGGGCAACACCTGCAGGTTCAAGTAACCGCCCCACAGCAAGGCCAGCTTGATCAAAAAATACAGATTCCAGCGCCCGAGTCCCGGCCAGGTCCAGGGGTTTTGCCGGACGGGCAGGTCGAGTTTTTCAAACTGACTCATCGGTATCACTCGCAGCAGGCGCTTGAGGTGCTTGAGGCGCGCGCCGACGCACGCCACAGGGCTTCAAATAACGGGGCGACAGGTGTCGTCGGAACCAACGCAGGGCGCGTTGTTCAACAGCACGCAGCAGCAAAACCAGGGCCAGGGTCATCAGGCAACTGGCCGCGATGACTTGCAGCAGTTGGAAATACATCATGGGCACGGTTCCGACAGTGGCAGGCTGATGCGTTGCGGGATGTAGCCGGCACGGGCAATTGCCTGGACCAGGTTATCCGTTACTTGCTCGCTGGCCATGCGGTGCGCTTCGGATAGATGGGGCGCGTCGAGAAAGGCCTGGCGTGTCAGGTCATCGACTGTCGACAGCGGGGTGATCACGCTGAAAATATCGCGCCACGGCAAACGGCAGATATTGCCCAGTGCAGGCTCCAGTCCATCGGCCCGGCAGGCGAACAGAAACAGATAGAAGTACCCGTCGAGCACGCAGGCGATGTCGCCGAAACGGCGCAAGGTGATCTGGTTCAGGTATTGGTCGATGTCCAGGTCGCCGCGCGGACGTAACCGCAGCAGTTGGTGGGTGACCTCGCCCGATGCGCTGCCGTAGATCTGGTCCAGCGTAGTGATGAACGCCAAGGGGGCCAGCAAGCCACGTTGGGCAGGAGGTCGGAGGCGATCGAACAGCATTTCGACATTGGCCACTTGGCGATGCCGCCAGGTCTGCCCCTGAACGCTGTCCACCAGGCTCAGGAAGTGCGCCAGCGGCGTCTTGAACGGCACGATCAGGTTGGCGCCACAGGCCAGCAACAGACGCTCGTCGCGATAGCGCAGACAGGGCTCCATTTCGCGCACGATGACCTTCAGGCCAACGCCGCAACGCTCGCGCAACCCGTGAAGACGACGGGCCAGCAGCTCGACTTCCTGGTTGCTTTCCAGCGCCATGATGACACTGGCCGCCCGCGCATGACCCGCCTGTTCCAACAAGTCGTCGCGATGTTCGAACAGCCGCCATTGTTCGGAAAGAGGCGGTGCGCCTTCGAGGACCGAACGCTGGGTCAGGTAAATGCGCTGATCGTCAGTGCGCGTCTGCGGCGGGCTGGATAGCTGGGTGACACTCAGGCCGAACACGTCGTTTTCAAGTACAAGGTCGAATGCCTGAGCTGCACAAACACCCTTGTCGCTGTGCCAAAAGTTCAGCTGGTAGCAAATGCCGCCGTCGCGACGGTAAAGCTGGGCCAGTCCGGAAATATCTTCATTGAATGCCAGCAGGCGCTCATGCAGGGCAGGCGCCTGGCCGTGGCAGAGCACGAGTAAGGTACATGCCTGCTCATCGAGCCATTGGCGCATGCCGTCAATCCAGCGGTGCAGCTGGTCGCGGGAGAGGTTTTCCACGGGGCTGGCAGCGAGCATCAACACCAGGTAACTGCCTTGGCGAACGTTGATACGGGAAAGATCACTGGTGAATGCATTGAAGGCAGCGCGAATGGCGGCGTCATCAGGCACCGAAAACAGTCTCAGTGCACCGGGTCCGGCATCGCTGGCCATTGAGGCGATCACGGTGGCCGGGTCTTGGCCGCAGCAGGTCAAGGTCGCCGCGTGGGTCTGCTGCAGCGACGACAAAAACTGACAGGCGATAAGGTTCGCATCGGCCGGCTGATCCAGTGCGACCCAATACAGACCTGCTTCCCGCAGGCTTATTTGCTCATCCTGCAGATGCCGGATGGCCAGCGTGACTTGACTCAAAACCCGCTACTCCCTGATCCATACATAGGACGCGCCAACTGACTGGCGGCCGTGAGGGCCTGACTGCAAGAAACCATCCAACTTCCGCGCACAGCCGTACGCTTCGCTAGCGGGCAGCAGAGAGTTCACGATTGGGTAAAGCGTCTGAATATTGGCGAGATCTGTCGCGTAAATTATTTATGCGTCAGGAAGTCGACGATTCCTGCCTGCCAGGATGTGAGTTTTTTCTTAGCTCTATTCGACCTAAAACACACGGCAGTTATTGTGATGAGGAATGGGCGCGCAATGTGTGATATCAGATTGGGGGTGTCAATAATTTGAACGGTAGTGCAAGTTTTTTTCCGACGAACGGTAAGTTTGTCCGACGGACTGTCATGAAAATGACGCCATTTTTGCTGTTTATTTGGCGCCTTTGCACCTGGAACGCCTTTGAGAGCACGCCAAATCTTCTGCGACACACAATGTGTTTCTTTCATGAAACACTAAAAATGAAACAGCGTTCCGTCCGCTAAAGGCGATCGACAGAAATATCCATATTCCTTATTGGTATTTAAAATAGATCTCTTATTCCTATATCTTGCAATTCTGCGTACCTGCCGACCAATCGGCGCGCCGCACGAAAATGAATGACCACGGTAAACCCGTGGATTTCTGATCGTTGCGCGCACCTAGTCGCGCACTGCGTGGGAGTGAATATATGTCTTTGGCCTCTGTTTCCCTGGCTGTCTGTGAAAGTGCAGCGCAACTCTTCGAGGTACGTCCATTCGCCGGCGCCGTCGGCGCCGAAATCATCGGCCTCGACCTGTCCCGCCCGATCAACGACCAGGACTTCGCCCGAATCCACCGCGCGCACCTGGATCATCACGTGGTGGTGTTCCGCGACCAGCGCATCACCCCCGAACAGCAAATCGCCTTTAGCCGCCGTTTCGGGGTGTTGCAGATCCACGTGCTCAAACAGTTCCTGCTGGCCGGGCACCCGGAAATTCTCATCGTTTCCAACATCATTGAAAACGGCCAGTCCATCGGCCTTGGTGACGCCGGCAAGTTCTGGCACTCCGACCTTTCCTATAAAGAGCTGCCAAGCCTGGGCTCGATGCTGCATGCCCAGGAGCTGCCTTCCGAAGGCGGCGACACCTTGTTCGCCGACATGCACAAAGCCTGGGACAACCTGCCCGAGGCACTGCGCACAGCCGTTGAAGGTCGCTCGGCCGCGCACTCTTACACGGCGCGCTACAGCGAGAACAAATTCGAAGGCAACTGGCGCCCGACCCTGACGCCGGAGCAACTTGCCCAGGTCGCAGAGGTGGTGCACCCGATCGTGCGCACCCACCCGGAAAACGGTCGCAAGGCGTTGTTCGTCAGCGAAGGTTTCACCACCCGCATCGTCGGTTTACCGGAAGACGAAAGCCGGCAACTGCTCGCCGAGCTCTACGCCCATAGCGTGCTGCCGCAAAACATCTACCGCCATCAATGGCAGGCCCACGACCTGGTGTTTTGGGACAACCGCTCGCTGATCCACCTTGCCGCCGGCTGCCCGAGCCATCTGCGCCGCAAGCTGTATCGCACCACCATCCAGGGCGACGCGCCTTTCTGATTTGTCGGAGAATTCCCATGTCCAAACGTCTTTCATTTGCACCCTTGGCTGCGGCCATCGGCCTGGGTTTCAGCCTGATCGCCGGCAGCCTGGTCGGGCCGACCGTGGCCCGGGCCGAAGGTGAAATCCGCATCGCCGAACAGTTCGGCATTGTTTACCTGTTGCTCAATGTAGTGCGCGATCAGAACCTGATCGAGAAATACGGCAAGCAGGAAGGCCTCGACATCAAGGTCGACTGGACCCAGCTCTCCGGTGGCGCGGCGGTCAACGATGCATTGCTCTCCGGTTCCATCGACATTGCCGGTGCCGGCGTCGGTCCGTTGCTGACCATCTGGGACCGCACCCACGGCAAACAGAACGTCAAGGCCGTGGCCTCGCTGGGCAACTTCCCCTACTACCTGGTGAGCAACAATCCCAAGGTCAAGACCATCGCCGACTTCACCGAGAAGGATCGCATCGCGGTGCCGGCGGTGGGCGTCTCGGTGCAGTCGCGGTTCCTGCAATACGCGGCTGCCAAGCAGTGGGGCGACAAGGAGTTCAATCGCCTCGACAAGTACACCATCGCCGTTCCGCACCCCGACGCCACGGCGGCGCTGATCGCTGGCGGCACCGAATTGAGCGGGCACTTCTCCAATCCGCCATTCCAGGATCAGGCGCTGGCCAATCCCAACGTGCATGTGGTGCTGAACACTTACGACTTGCTCGGCCCGAACTCGCCGACGGTGCTGTTCGCCACAGAGAAATTCCGCAACGAGAACCCGAAAACCTATAAGGCTTTCGTCGAGGCGCTGACCGAAGCGGCGCAGTTTGCCCAGAACGATAAAGGCGCGGCGGCCGATACTTATATCCGCGTCACCAGGGCAAAAATCGACCGTGCCGCGCTGTTGAAGATCATCGACAATCCGCAGTTCGAGTTCAGCGTCACACCGAAAAATACCTATCCGTTGGCCGAGTTCCTCTTCCGTGTCGGCGCGATCAAAAACAAACCTGACTCGTGGAAGGACTACTTCTTCCAGGATGCCAAGCCGTTGCAAGGGAGCTGATCGAGATGAACGCCCCTTTGCAAGGCCACACGGTCAGCAACCCGATCGCGGCAGCGCAGGCGCTGTTGTCGGTCGACAAGGTCAGCCTGGAATACCGCACGCCACAACGAGTGGTTCGGGCGACTCATCAGGTCAGTTTCGAAATCGATCCGGCGGACCGTTTTGTGCTGCTCGGTCCATCCGGTTGTGGCAAGTCGACGTTGCTCAAGGCCGTCGCCGGATTCATCCAGCCTTGCGAGGGCGAGATTCGGCTGCAGGGGCAAACCGTCACTGCGCCGGGACCGGACCGGATCGTGGTGTTCCAGGAGTTCGATCAACTGCCACCGTGGAAAACCGTCAAACAGAACGTGATGTTTCCGCTGCTGGCGTCGAAAACGCTTAAGCGCCAGGAGGCCGAAGAACGGGCGCTGCACTATCTGGAGAAGGTCGGGCTGGCGGCGTTTGCCGATGCCTACCCGCATACCCTTTCCGGGGGGATGAAGGCGCGGGTGGCCATTGCCCGAGCCTTGGCGATGCAGCCGAAAATCCTCCTGATGGACGAACCCTTCGCGGCCCTCGATGCGCTGACCCGGCGCAAGATGCAGGAAGAGTTGCTGCTGCTCTGGGAGGAAGTGCGATTCACGTTGCTGTTCGTCACTCATTCCATCGAAGAGGCGCTGGTGGTGGGCAATCGGATTTTGCTGCTGTCGCCCCATCCGGGTCGCGTGCGGGCCGAAGTCCACAGTCATCAATACGATTTGCACAGCCTTGGCGGCGTGGAGTTCCAAGCGTCCGCGCGGCGCATTCATCGCTTGTTGTTCGATGAAGGCCAGTCACCGAACACCGAGCGCGAGCTGGATTTTTCCGATATCCGCATCGCTTATTGAGCCATTGAGAGGAGTGCCCGATGAGCCCGTTATCATCAGCGCGACAAGCATTCGAAACCGTATTGCAACCCCTCACGAGTGTGCCGCTGGAACGTGAGCTTCCGCTTGGTCAGCGCCTGTGGCAACAAGGTTGGCTGCGCAAAAGCCTGATCCTGATTTTGCTGGCGGTGCTGTGGGAAGTGGTTGCCCGTATTCAGGACAACGACCTGCTGCTGCCAAGTTTTCTGCAGACCTCCAGCGCTCTGTATGACGGCCTGCTCAGCGGCGAGTTGCTGGGCAAGGTGTGGATTTCCCTGGTGGTGTTGCTCAAGGGCTACCTGATCGGCATCGTGCTGGCGTTTGCCCTGACGACCTTGGCGGTGTCCACGCAGTTCGGTCGCGATCTGCTGAGTACACTGACCTCGATGTTCAACCCCCTGCCGGCGATTGCGCTGTTGCCGTTGGCGCTGTTGTGGTTTGGCCTGGGGCAGAACAGCCTGATTTTCGTGCTGGTGCATTCGGTGCTCTGGGCGTTGGCGCTGAACACCTATGCGGGGTTCCTCGGCGTCTCGGAAACCCTGCGCATGGCTGGGCGCAACTATGGCCTCAAGGGTATGCGTTTTGTGCTGTTCATCCTGATCCCGGCAGCGCTGCCGGGATC
>Ga0247818_10000394_pt1 | contig 26999 bp, 28 predicted proteins | sample 13C_Glucose_Day1_FD_192424 | JGI IMG/M metagenome (GOLD analysis project Ga0247818, IMG submission 192424) | Soil microbial communities from agricultural site in Penn Yan, New York, United States - 13C_Glucose_Day1 | ecosystem: Environmental > Terrestrial > Soil > Agricultural land | place... | reverse complement strand
GACCGAACAGCTCGGTGTCCCAGGCCAGTTTGTTCAGGGTGACAAAGGCATGGGCCGAGGCCAGGGTGCCGACGCCACCTTCAAGCATCGTGCCGCCATACAGGCCGATACCGGCCGCTTCGGCGATGGCCGCGGTGCGCAATACGGCGCGAGGGCCGCCATTCTTGGCGATCTTCAAAGCGAACACCGAAGCCGCGCCTTCCCGCGCCAGGTTGAAGGCATCCTCCACGCATTCGATGGACTCGTCGGCCATGATCGGCGCCGGGCTCATGGCGTTCAGACGCGCCATGCCGGAGCGGTTGTTGCGCGAGATCGGTTGTTCGATCAGATCGATACCGTTGGTGCCCAGGATCCGGCAGGCACGCAAGGCGACGGCTTCATCCCAGGCCTGATTGACATCGACCCGCACGCTGGCGCGATCACCCAGGGCTTTCTTGATGGCGATAACGTGGCCCAGGTCGCGGTTGACTTCACCGGCGCCGATTTTCAGCTTGAAGATCCGGTGGCGGCGCAGGTCGAGCATTTGTTCGGCTTCGGCGATGTCCTTGGCGGTGTCGCCACTGGCCAGGGTCCATGCCACGGGCAAGGCATCACGCACCCGGCCGCCGAGCAATTCGCTGACCGGCAGGCCAAGGCGCTTGCCCTGGGCGTCGAGCAAAGCGGTCTCGATGCCGGACTTGGCGAACGTGTTGCCACGGATGCTGCGTTCCAGACGCAACATCGCGGCGTTCACGTTGCTGGCGTCCTGCCCCAGCAACAGCGGCGTGAAGTGTTTATCGATATTGGTCTTGATGCTTTCAGGGCTTTCGTTGCCGTACGCCAGGCCACCGATGGTGGTGGACTCGCCAATGCCTTCGATGCCGTCGGCACAGCGCACACGAATGATCACCAGGGTCTGGTTCTGCATGGTGTGCATCGCCAGCTTGTGCGGGCGGATGGTTGGCAGATCGACGATGATCGTCTCGATCGATTCAATGGCTGTTGCAAGCATGTCGATACCCGTCAGGTTCTTGAAGTTCTGATCTGGATTCTCGTACGGCTTTTTCCGGGCGGCCAATATAGAATTAGTCTGGCTTGATACCTTAAAGGTATTCAGTCACTTAATATCCGGAGGTTCCATGGAACTGCGTCACCTGCGTTATTTTCAGGTGCTGGCCAAATCGCTCAATTTCACCCGCGCCGCCGAGCTGCTGCACATTGCCCAGCCGCCGCTGAGTCGACAGATCCAGCAACTGGAAGACGAGCTGGGGGTCATGTTGCTGGAGCGCGGTCGACCGCTGAAGCTGACCGACGCCGGGCGGTTTTTCCATGAGCACTCCAGCGCCCTGCTCGAACAGCTGGCCAAGGTGTGCGACAACACGCGGCGCATCGGTCTGGGTGAAAAGACCTGGCTGGGCATCGGCTTTGCGCCATCGACCCTCTACGGCGTCCTGCCCGAGCTGATTCGCCGCTTGCGCAGCGGCGAGCCCCTGGAACTTGAGCTCGGGCTGTCGGAAATGACCACGCTGCAACAGGTGCAGGCGCTCAAGGCCGGGCGCATCGATATCGGCTTCGGGCGGATCCGTATCGACGACCCGGCCATCATCCAGACCGTGTTGACCGAAGACCGGCTGGTCGCCGCCCTGCCCGCCGGCCATCCGTTGCTGGCCGGGCCGATCAGCCTGCGCGAACTGGCGAAGGAGCCCTTTGTGCTGTATCCCGGCAACCCGCGACCGAGCTATGCCGACCATGTGATTGCCTTGTTCGAATCCTATGGCGTGAGCATCCATGTGGCGCAATGGACCAATGAACTGCAGACCGCCATCGGCCTGGTGGGCGCCGGCATCGGGGTCACGCTGGTGCCGGCTTCAGTGCAATTGCTGCACCGCGACGATATCGGCTTCACCCCGCTGCTGGAAGACAACGCCACCTCGCCGATTATTCTCAGCCGGCGTGTCGGCGACGTTTCGCCGGGGTTGAATCATTGCCTGGGGATGATCGAGGAGCTGTTGCCAACGGCATGAAGCGGCGATGCGACAGGCGCATGCGTCCTACGGCGGAGTCCAGTAGGGTCGATATGGATTGATCGGCTGTCAGGTCGCCATCGCCCTTGTAGGAGCTGGCTTGCCAGCGAAGGCGTCTTCGAGGGCGATGCAGGGCTTGAGGCACCCTTCGCTGGCAAGCCAGCTCCTACATTGGAAGCGCGCAGCGTGCTTCAACGGGCATTGCTGTTCCAGAGCCAGTTCCAGATGCCCGGCAGTTTGACCGCCTGTGAACTGTCTTGCACGGTGCGCACCATGGCGGCCCGTTGCAGCGCGGCGGTATCGTCGTAAAACGGCTTCTGTGCCACCTTCACCCCGGTTGCACTGGCGCTGTCGAGGAGGATCTGCAGGTACTCACGGGTATGCCGGGCGGTGTAGCGATTGAGATCGTGGAATGTCACCACCACCGGAATCACGCCATCCACCGTCGGCAGCTCGCCCCGCGCGATGCGCTCACGGACTTCGGACAGTTGCCGCAGCAGGTTGGCCCGTCGCCGGGGGCTGGCGTTGAAACCCCAGATCTTGCCGTCATTGGCGCTCAGGTCGGTGAGCAGCAGGTGCAGGCCCTGTTGCCGATAAGCCGCAAAGGTGCGTTTGTCGTAGCTCCAGAATGGCGGACGCAGCAAGGTCGGTGGCGCGCCGGTGATCGCGGCAATATCGGCGCTGCCGTTGCTGAGCGACTGCTGCAGCGCTTGCGCCTCCAGCGAGCGATGATTGCTGTGCCCGGGCGTGGCGGTGTGCAAGCCCAGAATGTGACCTTCGGCCTGTTCACGCCGCATGATCTCGCGCCCCAGTTCGCTGCCGCCGGCCCGTGAAGCACGGGTCTGCACGAAGAACACCGCCTTGATATCCGCCTGCAGCGGATTGCGCGCCAGGCTGTCGAGCACGGTCACGGTCGGGTTCCACCAACTCGATGCGCTGGGACCATCGTCGAAAGTCAGCAGGAATCGGATCGGGGGTTGCGCACGCAGACGTTGCTCGGTCTGCGGCGTCATCTCGACGGGGGAAGCGATGCACCCCAGCAGACCGACTGCGATGGCGAACGCCGATAAAACCTTGACCAGCTGTTTCATGTTTTGCCTTGGGCCAGACGGTTGCGCCCACACATGTGTGCGGGCGCAGGTTGGAACAAGGTACACCGGGTTTGGTTCCGACGCTTACAGAACCTGACGCTCAATCGCAAATGCGTGAAGGGCTAAGGCGCATTCATTTGTAGGAGCTAGCTTGCTAGCGAAGGTCGACAACGATAACGCGTGTCTCCTGGCGAAACGCGGTGCTCCATAGTCCATCGTCGAAACGCTGCCCGAAGCAAGCTTGCTCCTGCAACGCCATCAGTGCAGATCGATCAGGGTTTCAACGGAATCTCCACATCGCGATCTGACAACTCTCTGCTGTCATCATGCTTCCAGGTCTGGGACGAACGCCGCTGCTCCTCGAGTTCTTCTTCCGTCGGTTCATCCATGTCTTTATCAACCGGTTCCGGACGCTTTGGATCAGTTGCCATGCTCACCTCGCTTCCTGAAGGGATCGGTCATCAACGTTAAGCGTAGAACAGTTTCGAGCACCCGGCTCAGAGTCGCCACGGCGCCGCGAAGGAAGGCACTGCGCGGCATGAGTGAGTTGGACATAACGCTCTACAACAAAGGGAAGACTCCAGACTGTGCCAGCACTCCGGCCGGGTGGCTTGAACAATCTTGCGCACTTGCACGCAACCGGCGCCGATTGTTCGCCTCCGACACCTGCCCGAGTACCATGGAGTCATTGGCATAAGACTTCAGGGTGTCGACATGCTGTACCGAATCGCCGCCGACGGGCTGGTGCTGTTTCACCTGCTGTTCATTCTGTTCGTACTGTTCGGCGGCTTGCTGGTGCTCAAATGGCATACGTTGATCTGGTGGCATCTGCCCGCGGCCGTCTGGGGCGTCCTGGTGGAAGTCTTCCACTTGCCCTGCCCGCTCACTGACTGGGAAAACCTCATGCGCCACGGAGCCGGGCAAACCGGCTATGGTGGCGGCTTCATCGAACATTATCTGTTGCCGGTCATTTACCCGGCCGGCCTGACGCCGGCGATTCAGCTGGGGTTGGGCACTGTGGTGCTGGTGATCAACGTGCTGATCTATATCCGGCTGGTCAGGGTATGGAAGTTGCGTCGGGTGTGACGACACTCAGTTGGCAATCACGCTCATGTTCCGGCCGCTGGCCTTGGCGACATAGAGCGCCTTGTCCGCCGCGCTGACCAGATCATTGGGCTGGTCCTGAGAGGCCGGGTTGTAGGCGCAGACTCCCAGGCTGACGGTGACCGTACCCTCTACACCCTCACTGTGGGCGATGCCTGCCTGCTGCACCGCGCGACGGATTTTTTCCGCCACCAGAAACGCGCCCACATAGTCGGTGCCGGGCAACACCACCGTAAACTCTTCACCGCCATAGCGCGCGGCGAGGTCACCGGGACGCTTGATGTTGTCACTGATGATCGCGCTGATGCTGCGCAGACTCTCATCCCCGGCCACATGACCGTAAAGGTCATTGAAGCTCTTGAAGTGATCGACATCGATCATCAGCAGTGCGAGGTGGGTCTGGCTACGCCTGGCCCGGCCCATTTCGGCAAGAATGAACAGATCGAATTGACGCCGGTTGGACAACCCGGTCAGTGCATCCTCCAGCGCCAGCAACTCAAGGCTGCGATTGACCTCGATCAGCTTTTCCCGGGCATCGAGCAAGACGCTCTGCACGTGATTCTGCTGCTTCATGAGGCGAATGAGGCGATAGCCGAATACCAGCAGAAACCCGAGGAACAACGAAACGATGCCCGCACTCAGCAGCGCCTGCTCGCGCCAGCCGGCCAACACTTCCTCTTTTTCCAGCGCGGCAAAAATGATCAGCGGATAATCGTCGACCCTGCGAAACCCGACCACCCGCTCGACACCATCGACATACGAGGGGACCGTTGCGGTGCCTGAGTCGCCCTTGGGCAACAATTGGGTGAACAGCGGCCCCTTGGCGACACTGCTGCCGACTTCAGCCTCATTGAACGGCCGGCGCACGACGATGCTGGCATCGTCGGCGATCAGGTTGATCACGCCGTTATGGCCCATGTCGATGCTGTCGTAGAGCGTAAGGAAATGACTGAGATAGAGGGTGGCCAGCGCCACGCCGGCGAAGCTGCCGTCCGGGTGATTGACGCGACGTGACACCGTCATGATCCATTCACCGGTGGAACGACTCTTGATCGACGGGCCAATGTGCGGGCCACGATCGGGGTGATCCCGGTGGAAGATGAAATACTCGCGGTCGGCATTGTTCGCGCCGGGCATGACGGCGCCGTTGGAATTGGCGATCCAGCGCCCTTGTTCGTCATAAACGAACAAACCATGAATCTGGCTCAGCTCACTGCGCTGGGCCGTGAGCAACCGCTCGAGCCTTGGCACCTGGCCTTGGGTGATACCGTCGATTTCAAGACGGTCGACCAGCGTGAACAACAGCGTGTCGGCCTGCTTGATCGATGCTTGTGCTTGCGAGGCCAGGGTCTGCGCAAGGTTGGACATGGCCACTTCCTTGTCGTGCAGATGGTACTGGCGCGAGTTCCAGGTTTCCCAGATCACGATGGCGGTCATGGACAGGCACACCGCGAGCAGCAGAAACACCACCGAGCGAACCTTGAGGCGAGTCACTGACTGCTCGGCAAAAAGTGCCACACCGTGGCGCGATTGTTCGATTCGATCTTTAACGGACGGATGACCCATGACGCTCCCTGAATCCTGATGAACCGGCGACCCATCCCGGTCACCGTCGTTTGCTACCCATTGCTGCGTTCACTATGCCTGATCAGTGCAGCCTGGTCCTCACCTGCCTGCAACTTTGGATCCCAGGCTGCCCTGCCCACTCCATGGATCCTACCGCGAGGCCTCCTTCACCGCCTCGATCCAGGCCGGATCCAACCGGGTCTGTTCGGTGGCGATGCCCAGGGCTTCCATTCGCGCCTTGTGTTGATCCATCTCACGCGTCAACTGGCTGTGATCACTGGAATTACCGTCCAGCTCGTGCATCTGGCTCAACCCCAGATGGTAGAAGCGCAACAGCTTCATCGCGCTCGGATCCTCCTTCTCCACGGCTGCCGTGACCTGGTGCATGACGTTGGTGATGCTCATCAGGCTGCGCTTGAGCTGCCAGCCATAGACGGCAGGCGCCATCCATTCCTGGGTCCAGAAGGTGCTGCGCATCAACGCGACCATCAGCAGCACCGCCACGAACACGCCACCGACGTTGAAACGCAAATTGTCCCCGCCGGGCTCGCCGAACAGCGCCACCGCCGCGGTGGACAACACCATCGCCAGCGCCAGGAAAATCAGGGCGATGATGAGGGTGCTGCGGCGTGTCTGCTGCCGATAGGCGGCGGCATTCTTCGGCTGGATTTCGAACATTGCGTCAGGTTTCCTTGGGGCATGGGCAAAAAGTCTGCGGGGCATTATCGCCTCTGCGAGGGATTTAGCTATGCTGGGGCTTCTTTTCATCTGTTTATCGTCACACGGGAAATGGCGATCCAGCGCAGTTCGTGCCATCTTCTTTTATGGACGCATACTATTCAGATGCCTTTTGCCCCTCCGGGGATGAATGACATCGTTTTAAGGATCATTGAATGACCCAACGACATGTAATCAACGCCTCGGTCAGCCCCAAAGGCAGCCTGGAAACCCTCTCTCAACGTGAAGTACAGCAACTGAGCGAAGCCGGATCCGGCAGCACCTACACCCTCTTCCGCCAGTGCGCCCTGGCCATCCTCAATACCGGCGCCCATGTTGATAACGCCAAGACCATCCTCGAAGCCTACAAGGACTTCGAAATCCGCATTCACCAGCAAGACCGTGGCGTTCGCCTCGAACTGCTGAATGCGCCTGCCAACGCCTTCGTCGACGGCGAAATGATCGCCAGCACCCGGGAAATGCTGTTCAGCGCCCTGCGCGACATCGTCTACACCGAAAATGAACTCGACGCCCAGCGCATCGACCTGAGCAGTTCCCAGGGCATCAGCGACTACGTATTCCACCTGCTGCGCAACGCCCGCACCCTGCGCCCCGGCATCGAGCCTAAGATCGTGGTGTGCTGGGGCGGTCACTCGATCAACACCGAAGAATACAAATACACCAAGGAGGTCGGTCACGAACTGGGCCTGCGCAGCCTGGACATCTGCACCGGTTGCGGCCCCGGCGTGATGAAAGGCCCGATGAAAGGCGCGACCATCGCCCACGCCAAGCAACGCATCCATGGCGGACGTTACCTGGGCCTGACCGAACCCGGCATCATCGCCGCGGAAGCGCCGAATCCGATCGTCAACGAACTGGTGATCCTGCCGGACATCGAAAAACGCCTGGAAGCCTTCGTCCGTGTCGGCCACGGCATCATCATCTTCCCCGGCGGCGCCGGCACCGCCGAAGAGTTCCTGTACCTGCTTGGCATCCTGATGCACCCGGACAATCAAGACCTGCCCTTCCCGGTCATCCTCACCGGCCCGAAACACGCGGCGCCGTACCTGGAACAGCTTGATGCGTTTGTTGGCGCCACGCTGGGTGAAGGCGCCAAGCAACATTACGAGATCATCATCGACGACCCGGCCGAAGTGGCGCGCCAGATGACCCAGGGCCTCAAGGCGGTGAAGCAGTTCCGCCGCGAACGCAACGACGCCTTTCATTTCAACTGGCTGCTGAAGATCGACGAAGGCTTCCAGCGTCCGTTCGATCCGACCCACGAAAACATGGCCAACCTGCAACTGAGCCGCGACCTGCCCGCCCACGAACTGGCCGCGAACCTGCGCCGGGCGTTCTCCGGCATCGTCGCCGGCAACGTCAAGGACAATGGCATCCGCCTGATCGAAGAACACGGGCCGTACCAGATCCGTGGCGATGCGGCGGTCATGCAACCGCTCGATCAACTGCTCAAGGCGTTTGTCGCCCAGCACCGGATGAAATTGCCCGGTGGCGCGGCGTATGTTCCGTGTTATCAAGTGGTTGCGTGAGATTGTTCAAGTAAACAATAGGGCGAGGGACTTGCTCCCTCGCCATCAAGCCTACGGTCGTTATCCATGGATAGGAGAGACGATGCACCAACGCAATGTTGCAAGGCCCCTCGTCATCCCGCGAAACGCGTCTGACCAGAACGTTTGATCGAAATGCTGGAAAAAGCTCAATTCGCTGACTGACAGGATCGACCCGACACCTGACAACCTGTGGGAGCGGGCTTGCCCGCGATGCGGCAATGACATTCAACATCGATGCTGCCTGTCAGCCCCCTTCGAGAGCAAGCCCGCTCCCACAAGGGGCTCGGGGACATCCGCTGAATGAGGTCGACTGGCAGGCGCAACGTGCGAATAACAAGAGGGTTGAGCAATGGAACATGTGAACCACATCCTGATCGTCGACGACGATCGCGAGATCCGCGAACTGGTCGGCAATTACCTGAAGAAAAACGGCCTGCGCACCACCGTGGTCGCCGATGGCCGGCAGATGCGCAGCTTTCTCGAAGCCAACACCGTGGACCTGATCGTGCTCGACATCATGATGCCCGGCGATGACGGCCTGCAGTTGTGCCGTGAGTTGCGCTCGGGCAAGCACAAGGCCACGCCCATCCTCATGCTCACCGCCCGCAATGATGAAACCGACCGGATCCTGGGCCTGGAGATGGGCGCCGACGACTACCTGACCAAACCCTTCGCCGCCCGCGAACTGCTGGCGCGGATCAATGCCGTGCTGCGCCGCACGCGGATGCTGCCACCCAACCTGCTGATCACCGAAAGCGGCCGGCAGTTGGGCTTCGGCCGCTGGCGCCTGGACACCACCGCCCGCCACCTGCTGGACGAAGACGGCACCATGGTCGCCCTCAGCGGTGCCGAATACCGCCTGCTGCGGGTCTTCCTCGATCACCCGCAACGGGTCCTCAGCCGCGATCAACTGCTCAACCTGACCCAGGGCCGCGACGCCGACCTGTTCGACCGCTCCATCGATTTGCTGGTCAGCCGTTTGCGCCAGCGGCTCAAGGATGACTCCCGGGAATCGACCTATATCAAGACCGTGCGCAGCGAAGGCTATGTGTTCTCTTACCCGGTGGAATTGCTCGGCGCGGAGTCCTGAACCTGGTTACCGACGGATCAATGTTCTCGATAGAGACTATGCGTCAGGGTGTTTTTTCATCGCAGTGCTTCAACTCTAAAGTGGCGACATCTTCTCCCCACACTTCTGGAGCACATCATGAAAAGCATCATCAGCCTTGGTTTCGTCTTGTCGGTTCTTGGCGCTACGTCCGCGATTGCGGCTCCGCATGCCACTGCAACTGTCGCTGCGGCCGCTAAAGTCAGCCAGCCGGCATTGTTGAATGTGAACACCGTTGGTATTGACCGTAAAGACAGCCAACAGGGCAAACTCTACGTCGCGGAAAACCGTCCCGAGTTTGGTTCGAAATATCAGCGTTATTGATCAACGGCGTTGTGCAGCCTGATACAGCCCCCCCTGTAGGAGCTGGCTTGCCAGCGAAGGCGTCCATTCAGTCAATGAATGTATCGATTGACACACCGCTTTCGCTGGCAAGCCAGCTCCTACAGGTAATTGGGGTGTACACAAATCCTGCGTCCGGCAAAGATTCCAGTGTAGGAGCTGGCTTGCCAGCGAAGGCGGTCTCACATTCGGCATCGATATTGACTGACCCGCCGCCTTCGCCAGCAAGCCGGCTCCTACAGGGTTGATAGGTGTCATGCCCGAAAACGTTGATCGGTTTTCATACCCAAAAGCCAGGCCCGCTAGCCGCCACCAACCAGTCGAGCCGCAAGCGCCTTCGCCTGACTCGCCACATCCGTCACCGCCGTACTCTCCCACCACATCCCACGCAACGGCGGCCCCATGGCAAACAGTCGACTGGCAACCTGACCATCAACGCCCACCACCGCCCCATCAACCTCGGCCGCAATTCCCAACGCCAACGGCCCCGGCCGCACCAGCCCGCGAGCCAGCAGCTGCCGGGGCAGCGGCCGCGCCACCCGTCGCCAGTCATATTCAATGCCACTGGAGTTGATCAACGCCGCACCACTGACCACCACGGTTTCAGCGTCACCACGACGACGAATGCGAATGCTCACTTCACCACCCGAGGACGGCTCCAGCCCCTTGAACGACGCAGCCTGAATCCGCAATCGCCCTTGCCCATGCAGCCGTTCCACCAGTTCAGCACTCAAGGGAGGCGAACGGTGGTGGTGACTCTCCCACCACGGCCGCACATGCCGCACAAACTGTCGACGCTGCACGTCCGTCGCCTGATTCCACAGCCGGCCAATGTGCGCCCGCACCGTATCCAGCGGCGCCTGCCAGTCGATGCCCTGGGCGATGGCGTCCCGGCAATGTCGGCGAAGTTCGCGCATCAGCTGTCGCGGTGTGCGAATACTTGGGTCCTCGGCGAGAAAATCCGCCCAGGCCGGCGGTTGTCGACGCACATGCGGCAGCAGCCCATGGCGCGAAAAGACTTCGATCGGCCCGCGATGCCCGGCCTGTTCCAGCGACACCACGGCATCGACCATGGTCAGGCCCGAGCCGATGATCAGCACCGTCGACTGCGGATCGAGCTGACGCATGGCAGCGACATCCCACGGGTCGAGTGCCGCCGCGTTCAAGCCGCTGGATTCGGTCTGCGGCGTCCGCGCGGCGGGGAACATGCCCGTCGCCAGCACCGCATAAGCACCCTGCAATCGCTGCCCGTCACTCAGGGTCAGCCGCACCGAATCGTCCAGCGTTTGCAAGTCAACCACCTCGGCCCGTATATGCCCGACCGTCGAACCGTTCAACGTCCCCACTGCTTGCGCCTGCGCCAGGCGCTGCTGCACGTAAATCCCGAAAAGCCCCCGTGGCGGGAACAGTTCGCTGACCGGCACATGCTGCTCGTCGGACTCTGGCCAGCCACCCGCCGCGATGAATTCGGTCAGCCATTGGGTCAGGTCGTCGGCGTTGTCCGGGTCGACGCTCATGCGCGCCGCGTTGCCGTTGAGGGTATGGCCCAACTCGACCGCGCTATACGCCTCGCCCCGGCCCAGTTCGGCACGGGGTTCGATCACCAGCACCGATCGTTTGCCGGGCAGGCGCAACAGTTGCGCCGCCAGCATAGTGCCGCTGAGGCCACCGCCGACGATCAGGATGTCTGCATGGCGGATGGCATCGGTTACCGGTCCGCTTTGGTTTTCGCTCATGCGGTTCTCGCTGGTTGGTGTTTGCTTGAATTGAATCGTACAAGTCGCCCCGAGCCGACATCACCTCGTTGCTGCCGAGCTGGACGACTATCTCGAAATCTCCTGGACGATAATAGGCGCCAAACCAATGGAAGATTTATCAAGCAGTACCAAAGTAGGACGTACGATGCCGATTAACCTGTGGGAGCGGGCTTGCTCGCGAAGGCGGTGCATCAGTCGACACAAATGCTGAATGACACACCGTCTTCGCGAGCAAGCCCGTTCCCACAAGGGATGTGTGTGTTGTGTTGGCTAAGTGTCTACCCGGTGTTGATCGGTAAACAGTCAGATCACCACATTCCGGATGAACCGCGCGGCCACCGCCCCGTCGTTGCGATAGGCATGGGGCTGGTTGCTGGCAAACATATAGAACTCACCGGCGGCAATCTCGTGTGGCGTGTCGCCGAGCATCAACGTCAGGCAGCCTTCGAATACGTAGATCTGTTCGCTCCAGCCATCGGCATCCGGTTGCGACGGGTAAATTTCGCCCGGTTGCAGGCACCATTCCCATTGCTCCACCTCGCGAGTGGCGGTGGCCTTGGACAGCAAAACGGCTTTGCTGCCGGGAATCGTCCCGGCCCAGGCCACTTCGTTGATGCGGCTGGGGTCGCGGGCGTCCGGGGCCTGGATCAGGTCGCTGAAGGCAACGTCCAGGGCTTCGGCCACCCGGTCGAGGGTGGTCAGGCTGACATTTTTCTCGCCAGCCTCGATGGCCACCAGCATCCGCCGACTGACCCCGGACTTTTCGGCCAGCGCGGTCTGGCTCATGTCGGCGGCATGGCGCAGTCGCCGAACATTCAGGCTGACATGCTGAAGGACCGAAGCCCGCTGAGTTGAATCTTTGTGCACTATATTGCTCACTTGGTGGGGTTGGGCAGTATACTGCGCAACATTCGACGCATTGTGCGTCGCCCTCAGGTAGCGCGCAAGGTCATGACGTCGGTGAACTCCTCCCAGGTTTCTTCCCGTTTCTCACGGTTCAGCAAGGCCGAGTGCGTGCTGGTGCTGATCACCATGGTCTGGGGCGGTACTTTTTTGCTGGTCCAGCATGCGATGACCGTCAGCGGACCGATGTTCTTCGTCGGCCTGCGCTTTGCCGCGGCGGCGATCATTGTCGCGTTGTTCTCCTGGCGGCACCTGCGGCACCTGACCCTGTTCGAACTCAAGGCCGGGGCCTTCATCGGCGTGGCGATCATGCTCGGTTACGGCTTGCAGACCGTGGGCTTGCAGAGCATTCCCAGCAGTCAGTCGGCGTTCATTACCGCGTTGTACGTGCCCTTTGTGCCGTTGCTGCAGTGGCTGGTGCTGGGACGGCGTCCGGGGTTGATGCCAAGCATCGGGATCATGCTGGCGTTTACCGGGTTGATGTTGCTGTCCGGGCCTGCCGGCGCTTCGTTCAATTTCAGCCCGGGTGAAATCGCCACGTTGATCAGCGCCGTGGCGATTGCGGCAGAGATCATCTTGATCAGCACCTATGCCGGCCAGGTCGATGTGCGCCGGGTGACGGTGGTGCAACTGGCGGTGACGTCGGTACTGGCGTTCCTGATGGTGGTGCCGACCCAGGAAATGATTCCGGATTTTTCCTGGTTGCTGTTGTGCAGCGCGCTGGGTTTGGGTGCGGCCAGCGCGGCAATCCAGGTGGCGATGAACTGGGCGCAGAAAAGCGTTTCGCCCACCCGGGCTACCTTGATCTATGCTGGAGAGCCGGTGTGGGCCGGGATTGTCGGACGGATTGCCGGGGAGCGGTTGCCGGCGATTGCGTTGCTGGGCGCGGGGTTGATTGTGGCGGCGGTGATTGTCAGTGAGTTGAAGACCAAGGGGAAGGTGACTGCGGTAGAAGAGGAGTTGGAGCAGGAGACTCAAGGTTAAGCATTGATTTCTTTGGAGCCAGGTAGATCGCCATCGCGGGCAAGCCCGCTCCCACAGGGTCCCTGGTTGTACACCAATCCTGTGTTCACCACCGGAACCTGTGGGAGCGGGCTTGCCCGCGATGGGGCCGGCACAGGCGATATTATGTTCCCTGAAACAATGAAAGACAGGATTTATCTGCCTACCTTGTAGGATTCTGCGACAGCTTGCCGTTTGGCGATCCGGTAGCTGGCACGTATGATGCTTCACAAACTTCCGCAGATTAGAAGCCTATGTCCCTGATAGTTCTACTGCTTCTGCCCTTCGTCGGCAGCTGTCTGGCAGCCGTGCTGCCACACAATGCGCGTAACACCGAATCCTTGCTGGCTGGCCTGGTTGCCCTGATCGGCACCATCCAAGTGGCCTTGCTGTTCCCGCAAATCGCCGACGGCGGTGTGATTCGCGAAGAATTCTTCTGGTTGCCCAGCCTGGGCCTGAACTTCGTGCTGCGCATGGACGGTTTCGCCTGGCTGTTCTCGATGCTGGTGCTGGGGATCGGCACCCTGGTCTCTTTGTACGCCCGCTACTACATGTCGCCGGACGATCCGGTGCCGCGGTTCTTCGCGTTTTTCCTGGCGTTCATGGGCGCGATGCTCGGGTTGGTGATCTCCGGCAACCTGATCCAGATCGTGTTTTTCTGGGAGCTGACCAGCCTCTTTTCATTCCTGTTGATCGGTTACTGGCACCACCGCGCCGATGCACGGCGCGGCGCCTACATGGCGCTGATGGTGACTGGCGCCGGCGGTCTGTGCCTGCTGGCGGGGGTCATGCTGCTTGGCCATGTGGTCGGCAGCTATGACCTGGACAAGGTCCTGGCCGCCGGCGAACTGATTCGCGCACATGCCCTCTACCCTGTCCTGCTGCCCCTGATCCTGATCGGCGCCTTGAGCAAAAGCGCGCAATTCCCCTTCCACTTCTGGCTGCCCCATGCCATGGCGGCACCGACCCCGGTCTCGGCCTACCTGCACTCGGCGACCATGGTCAAGGCCGGGGTGTTTCTGCTGGCACGGCTATGGCCATCGCTGTCCGGCAGCGAAGAATGGTTCTACATCGTCAGCGGCGCCGGGGCCTGCACCCTGCTGCTCGGCGCGTACTGCGCGATGTTCCAGAACGACCTCAAGGGCCTGCTGGCCTATTCGACCATCAGCCACCTGGGCCTGATTACCCTGCTGCTGGGACTGAACAGTCCGCTGGCCGCCGTGGCCGCGGTGTTCCACATTTTCAACCACGCCACGTTCAAGGCCTCGCTGTTCATGGCCGCGGGGATCATCGACCACGAAAGCGGCACCCGCGACATTCGCCGGCTCAGCGGCCTGGTCAAGCTGATTCCGTTCACCGCCACCCTGGCCATGGTCGCCAGTGCCTCGATGGCCGGGGTGCCGTTGCTCAATGGCTTCCTCTCCAAGGAGATGTTCTTCGCCGAAACCGTGTTCATCAACGCCACGGCCTGGATCGAGTTGACCCTGCCGATCGTCGCGACCATCGCCGGCACGTTCAGCGTCGCCTATTCCTTGCGCTTCACGGTCGATGTGTTCTTCGGCCCGACCGCCACCGACCTGCCCCACACCCCGCACGAACCGCCACGCTGGATGCGCGCGCCGGTGGAATTGCTGGTGTTTGCCTGCCTGATCGTAGGGATTTTCCCGGCGCAAGTGGTCGGTCCGTTGCTGGCCGCCGCCGCGCAGCCCGTCGTGGGCGGCGTCTTGCCGCAATACAGCCTGGCGATCTGGCACGGCTGGAACGCGCCGATGATCATGAGCCTGGTCGCCATGTCCGGCGGCATCGTCCTCTACCTGTTGCTGCGCAATCAACTCAAGCGCGGGCGCTTCAAGTACCCGCCGCTGATTGGCCGGTTCAATGGCAAGCGTCTGTTCGAGCGCAGCCTGGTGATCATGATGCGCCTGGCCCGGCGCCTGGAGCGGCGGATCAGTACCAAGCGCCTGCAGACCCAACTGTTCCTGATGGTATTCGTCGCCGTGCTGGCCGGGCTGATCCCGATGCTCCACAGCAGCCTGAGCTGGGGCGACCGCCCGAAGATTGCGGGTTCGATCGTGTTCGTGACCCTGTGGCTGCTGGCGATTGCCTGCGCCCTCGGCGCGGCTTGGCAGGCCAAGTATCACCGGCTCGCAGCCCTGACCATGGTCAGCGTCTGCGGCCTGATGACGTGCATCACGTTCGTCTGGTTCTCGGCGCCGGACCTGGCGCTGACGCAACTGGTGGTCGAAGTGGTGACCACAGTGCTGATCCTGCTGGGCCTGCGCTGGCTGCCACGGCGGATCGAGGAGGTGTCGCCGCTGCCGAGCACGCTGCGCAAGGCACGCATTCGTCGTTTGCGCGACTTGCTGCTGTCGATCGCGGTCGGTGGCGGCATGGCGCTGCTGTCCTACGCCATGCTGACGCGCCAGACCCCGAACGATATTTCTTCGTTCTACCTCAGTCGCGCCCTGCCCGAAGGCGGCGGCAGCAACGTGGTCAACGTGATGCTGGTGGACTTCCGTGGTTTCGACACCCTTGGCGAAATCACCGTGCTGGCGGCCGTGGCCCTGACCGTGTTCGCCCTGTTGCGACGCTTCCGCCCACCGAAAGAAAGCCTGCAGTTGCCGGCCCAGCAGCGCCTGCTGGCGCCTGACGTGGTCACCGATCTGGTCAACCCGCGTCACGCCAGCGACACCGCGCTCGGTTTCATGATGGTGCCGGCGGTGCTCGTGCGCCTGCTGTTGCCGATTGCCTTCGTGGTGTCGGTCTACCTGTTCATGCGCGGCCACAATCAACCGGGCGGCGGCTTTGTGGCGGGCCTGGTGATGTCGGTGGCGTTCATCCTGCAGTACATGGTCGCCGGCACCCAGTGGGTCGAGGCGCAAATGAGCCTGCGTCCCCTGCGCTGGATGGGCACCGGGCTGCTGTTTGCCACCGTGACCGGGCTCGGGGCGATGGCGGTCGGGTATCCGTTCCTGACCACCCACACCTGGCATTTCGCGTTGCCGGTGTTCGGCGACATTCACATCGCCAGCGCGCTGTTCTTCGATATTGGCGTGTACGCCGTGGTGGTCGGTTCGACCCTCCTGATCCTCACCGCCCTCGCCCACCAATCGGTACGGGGTCACAAGACCGCTGCCCTGCCCCGAGCCGTCGCCACCGAAGGAGCCGTCTGATGGAAGAAGTCATCGCAATCGCCATCGGCGTGCTGGCCGCGTCCGGCGTCTGGCTGATCCTGCGCCCACGGACGTTCCAGGTGGTCATGGGCCTGTGCCTGCTGTCCTACGGCGTCAACCTGTTCATCTTCAGCATGGGCAGCCTGTTCATCGGCAAGGAGCCGATCATCAAGGACGGCGTGCCGCAGGATTTGCTGCACTACACCGACCCCCTGCCGCAAGCGCTGGTGCTGACGGCGATCGTGATCAGTTTCGCCATGACCGCGCTGTTTCTGGTGGTGCTGCTCGCGTCCCGAGGCCTGACCGGTACCGACCATGTGGATGGCCGGGAGCCTAAAGAATGAACCTGATGCCGCACCTGATCGCCGCCCCGATTCTGCTGCCGCTGCTGACCGCCGCGGTGATGCTGATGCTGGGCGAGAAACACCGGCCGCTGAAAGCCAAGATCAACCTGTTCTCCAGCCTGGTGGGCCTGGGCATCGCCGTGCTGTTGCTGCAATGGACCCAGGATACCGGTGTCCCCGGCTCCATCGGCGTGTACCTGCCGGGCAACTGGCAGGCGCCGTTCGGCATCGTGCTGGTGGTCGATCGCCTGTCGGCGCTGATGCTGGTGCTGACCGGGATCATCGGCGTCAGCGCCCTGCTGTTCGCGATGGCCCGCTGGGACGGCGCCGGCTCGAGTTTCCACGCGCTGTTCCAGATCCAGATGATGGGCCTGTATGGCGCGTTCCTGACGGCTGACCTGTTCAACCTGTTCGTGTTCTTCGAAGTGCTGCTGGCCGCCTCCTACGGGCTGATGCTCCACGGTTCGGGCCGGTCGCGGGTGTCGGCGGGGCTGCATTACATTTCGATCAACCTGCTGGCTTCGTCGCTGTTCCTGATCGGCGCGGCGCTGATCTACGGCGTCACCGGCACCCTGAACATGGCCGACCTGGCGCTGAAAATCCCCTTGGTGCCCGAAGCCGATCGCGGCCTGCTGCATGCCGGCGCGGCGATTCTCGCCGTGGCGTTCCTGGCCAAGGCCGGGATGTGGCCGCTGAACTTCTGGCTGGTCCCGGCCTACTCCTCTGCCAGCGCACCGGTGGCGGCGATGTTCGCGATCATGACCAAGGTCGGCGTCTACACCCTGCTGCGCCTGTGGACCCTGCTGTTCTCCGGCCAGGCCGGCGCGTCGGCGTATTTTGGCGGCGACTGGCTGATCTATGGCGGCATGGCGACCATCGTCTGTGCGGCGGTCGCGATCCTCGCCGCGCAACGCCTGGAGCGCCTGGCCAGCCTGAGCATCCTGGTGTCGGCGGGGATCCTGCTGTCGGCCGTAGGGTTCGCCCAGCCCAACCTGATCGGTGCGGCACTGTTCTATCTGGTCAGCTCGACCCTGGCCTTGAGCGCATTGTTCCTGCTGGCCGAGCTGATCGAGCGTTCGCGTTCAGCCAATGAAATGCCGTTGTTCGATGACGGTGAACTGCTGCCACGGCCGCTGGAATCCTTGCAGCCACCCAAAGGCATCAACCTCGACGATGAACAGAAAGCCGTGGTCGGCCAGGTGATCCCCTGGACCATGGCGTTCCTGGGCTTGAGTTTCATCGCCTGCTCGCTGCTGATCATCGGCATGCCGCCGCTCTCCGGTTTCATCGGCAAACTCGGCCTGCTCAGTGCCCTGCTCAACCCACTGGGCCTGGGTCATTCCGGCGAAATACCGGTGTCGAACGCGGCGTGGGGCTTGCTGGCGCTGCTGATTATCTCCGGGCTGGCCTCCTTGATTGCCTTTTCGCGCCTGGGTATCCAGCGTTTCTGGACCCCTGAAGAACGGCCCTCACCCTTGCTGCGTCGCTTCGAATGCGTGCCGATCATCGCGCTGCTGGGCCTGAGCATCGCGCTCACGTTCAAGGCCGAGCCACTGCTGCGCTACACCCAGGCCGCCGCTGACGCCCTGAACAACCCGGAACAATACGTGATGGCGGTGCTTGGAACGCGTGCGACTCCAGGTCCCGACGCCAAGGCCGCGCTCGCCGAGGTGCAACCATGAAGCGCCTGTTTCCCGCGCCGTGGTTGTCCCTGGCACTGTGGGTGTTGTGGCTGGCACTGAACCTGTCGATGAGTCCCGGCAATCTGCTGTTGGGCGCGGCACTGGGATTCTGTGCGCCGTTGATGATGCGCAAACTGCGTCCGCTGCCGATCCGCACTCGTCGCCCCGGGGTGATCTTGCGCCTGTTCCTGCTGGTCGGGCGCGATGTTCTGGTATCCAACCTCGTCGTGGCCTGGGGCGTGCTCAACGCCGGGCGTCGTCCACCGCGCTCGCGCTTCATCAAGGTGCCGCTGGACCTGCGCGATGCCAACGGCCTGGCGGCCCTGTCGATGATCTGCACCGTGGTCCCGGGCACCGTCTGGTCGGAACTGGCGCTGGATCGCAGCATCCTTTTGTTGCACGTGTTCGATCTGGATGACGAAGCGCTGTTCATCCAGCACTTCAAGGCGACCTACGAGCGCCCCTTGATGGAGATCTTCGAATGAGCCCGCTGCTGTCGAACGCGATCCTGCTGAGCCTGTTCATCTTTTCCCTGGCGATGGTGCTGACCCTGATCCGGCTGTTCAAGGGGCCGTCGGCCCAGGACCGGGTCCTGGCCCTGGATTACCTGTACATCGTCGCCATGCTGATGATGCTGGCCCTGGGCATTCGTTATGCCAGTGACACCTACTTCGAGGCGGCGTTGCTGATCGCCCTGTTCGGCTTCGTCGGCTCGTTTGCCCTGGCCAAATTCCTGCTGCGTGGCGAGGTGATCGAATGAATATGGAGCTATCGCTGTGGGTGGAGATCCCGGTGGCGATCCTGCTGGTACTCGCCAGCCTGTTTGCGCTGATCGGCGCCGTCGGGCTGCTGCGGATGAAGGATTACTTCCAGCGCATGCACCCGCCGGCCCTGGCCTCGACACTCGGCGCGTGGTGCGCGGCATTGGCCTCGATCATTTACTTTTCCGCGCTCAAGTCCGCGCCGGTGCTGCATGCCTGGCTGATTCCGGTCCTGCTGGCGATCACGGTGCCGGTGACCACCCTGCTGCTGGCGCGGGCGGCGTTGTTTCGCAAGCGCATGGCCGGGGATGATGTGCCGGCGGAGGTGAGTAGTCGGCGAACGAAAAGCGAGAGTTAAGTTGAAGGGTTGTGTTGAATGGCAGGGCCTCATCGCGGGCAAGCCCGCTCCCACAGTGATGGGTGTCGTACATACACTTGGTGTCCGCCACTGGACCTGTGGGAGCGGGCTTGCCCGCGATAGCAATAGATCAGACAACGCAGTAAATCCGATTGACCTTAAATCCAGGCAACTGCCAAAAGCCCCGCCCCCAACACCACGCACAACGGCGAATAAGCCCAGGTATCCAACCGGGCAAACCGCGAATCCTTGACCTGCTTGAAGAACCCCAGCAGATTTGAATCGCCGATCGCCCGGGCAAACATCAGCATCGCAATGGCGCTGATCACCCATTGCAGCGACCAGTGATGCACCCTGGGCAAATACAGCCCGACCCGCAGGCACACCAGCATCGCGATCAGCAGCAACCCGACCGCCACCAGCAGCGTGGCAAAGCCCGAAGGCTTGAACGCCGGCCTGGATTCCCCGCCGACCTCCCCGGGCACCCAGGGCACTGCGGCCTCGCTGCCCAACTTGCCACCCGCCGCCCAGTACAGGTGGATCAGGCTGATCAACAGGAAGATGGCAGCCATCCATTGCGCAATAATCAGGCTCATGTTCAGACGTCCAGCGTAAAATGTCGCAGCAGGATGAACTTCCTTGAACGTTTTTGTAAGGGTATTGGTGATCGACGGTGGTAAAGCTGCTCCATGCTTGCGCCGGGCGGCGTTTCGACGAAGACGGCACCAGCCTCACCCCATCACTTCAACGCGGCAGCCACTTTATCTGCCACATCCCCCGGCACCCACGCCCGCCACACCTCCGGGTGCGCCTTCATGAACGCCTCCGCCGCCTGCCGTGGCGGGGTGTGTTTTTCACTCATCTCGGCCAGGGCCTTGTTCAACGGATCGATCGGGAAATCAACCTTGCTGAAAAAATCGGCAATCTGCGGATACTGTTTCTGGAAGGGCGTGGACACGCCAATGGACAGCTTCGAGGCCAGCGAGCGCGTCGGTTTCGGGTTCGGATGATCGGCGTCGGTCAGGGTTTTCCAGGCTTCGGCATCGAATGGCGGCTCCTGCAGTTGAATCAGCTTGAAGCGCCCAAGCAATGGCGTCGGCGACCAGTAATAGAACAGGACCGGCTTGCCGCGGCGAATCGATGAACTGATCTCCGCATCCAGTGCCGCCCCCGAGCCGCTGCGAAAATTCACATAGCTGTCGTCCAGGCCGTACGCCTTGAGCTTCTGTTTGTTGACCACTTCGGAGGTCCAGCCGATCGGGCTGTTGAGGAATCGCCCCTTGCCCGGGGTTTCCGGGTCGCTGAACACGCCCTTGTATCTGGGCAGGTCGCTGACACTGCGCAGGTCCGGCGCCAGCGGCTTGATGCCTTTGGCCGGGTCGCCCTTGATCACATACTCCGGCACCCACCAGCCTTCGGTGGCGCCCTTGACCGTGTCGCCCAGACTCACCACTTTGCCTTCGGCCTCGGCCTTGACCCACACCGGACTGCGACCGGCCCATTCCTCACCAATCACCTGGATATCATTATTGGCCAGGGCGGTTTCCAGGGTGATGGTCGTCCCCGGCAAGGTATCGGTCGGCAAACCATAGCCCTTCTCGACGATGATCCGCAGGATGTCGGTGATCAGGCTGCCGCTTTCCCAGTTCAGGTCGGCAAAATGGATCGGCGCCTGGGCAGCGATCACCGGAACGGGTGAAGCCAACAAACCGAACGCGACCAGGGTGGCGGCCAGCAGCCGTCGAAATCCGTTCATGGTTTTGCACCTCGTGCTGTTCACAGCAATGGCAGGATGGCCTGGCAGAAGACCGCAAAGCCTCTGAATACTCAGTCAACTGACTGTAGTAGAGGTTCCTGCTTTCGAGAGCCTTACTCGCTGGCCTTGAAGGTCACCAGTTCACCCTTGCGCCACGTGGCAGCCTTGCGGGTAACGGCCTTGAGGGTCTTGGTCAGGCCTTCCTGCAACTGTTGATGGGCAGCGAACACCATCACCACGCTGTGACCTTCCTTGAACAGGATCCCGTGGCCATCGGCGCTGGTCACGTAGGCGTAATCGCCCAGCCCATACACCGTCAGTTTGATTTCGCGGAACTTGATGTCCAGCTTGCCGCCTTCGCGACTGGGCAGTACGGCGGCGCTGAAATGATCGCCGACCTTGAGTTTGAGCCCTGGCTTGTCGTCCACCACCAGCGCTGACTCGGTATCGATTTCGGCAATGTAAATGCCTTCAGCGTTCTGTTCGGTGATGTAAACGAAACGTGACTGAAACTGTTTAACCAGCTTTGCGCGCAAATCACCCAACACGAACAAGGCATGCATATCGAGATTACTTACTGCCAAGGAAACATCCCCACATCTGAAAATGATGCCGCACACGGAAAAAGCGCACAGCAGAAAAAAGCGGCAATGCCGAGGGTTTAGCCAAATGGCCCGGTTGAAATCCTGAGGACGAGCGAAGCGCTCGTCTTCGGCGAGGCGAGAGAAGACTACTGGAATGTCACTCGCGCCGCCCTGCCTGTCGTTCGTCAGAGGTTGAAGGAAAACGCCCTGCTGACGGCCAGAAAAACCGGATTACTAACTTTAGGGAAAAAACGCTAAAAAAAAAGCACTTTTCTTACATATCACCAGCAAAAAATTGCTTTAGATAACCATCAATCACTCACCAATGATGGTGATTCTAGAGCAGCGATGCTCATCCAGACTACTCAAAACGCTATACACACGTCGGCAAAACAACGAAAAGGACTTCCCATGTGCACACTGACTCACTTCGCCCAACCTCAGCCATCCTGCAAAAGCGGGCTCAAACCCCGACACCCGGCTGTGTTCCAGCCTCACGGCTTCCCCGCGCCAGACCTTGTCGCGCCGCGGTTCCAGGTGGTTCTGGCGGGTAACGCCTTCTTCCATATCAAGGAAATCTCAACGGGCCATGTAAGAGGTTTCCGCGGCGACCATAACGAAGCCTGCGCCCTCGCCCGCTCCCTTGAGTCGCGTAGTTGACGCCTGCGACCTTCAGCCCTATAGACGTTTCGTCATGCCGGCGACTTAACTCAGCCGCCGGCAGGCAACTACTGCCATACTGGCCGACCAGACGAACCGCATCCCCAGGGCGGGCGGCGTTCGACACACCATAATATTTCCAAGGGAAGGCGGCTACGTGACGGAATTTGATATCGGTGAATTTTTTATCCGGGGCGAAGCCAGAGAAGTCGAAGGCGAATTCCAGGCAGTCATTATCATGCGCGCCAAACCACCACTGACCACCGTGACCTATCACCAGGTCGAGAAAGATCGCTGGTTCAAGACCTCCGACGTCGCCGCGATCGCAGCCCAGGATGCCGCCAAAGCCCTGAAGCTTGCCGTCGATGAAGGCGCCTTGAAAGCCTGATCGCCGGTTTGCAGTCTATGCTCATTCCTGCTTTCGAACATCGCTATCGAACTCCTGAAGCGCGGCTCCCTCAGATGCAATGAAGCCGCACCTCAGATCTCGCATCCGCGTGACCAGCAAGGAGATGAAGATGGATTCACCTACGCATGACTTGAAAGGCTTGTTCGACCAACTCGGCCTGGACTCCACCGAGAAGGCCATCGACGATTTCATCGCCAGCCATTCGCCGCTGGCCGATAATAAAAAACTCATCGATGCCGAGTTCTGGACGCCGCAGCAAGCCGGCTTCCTGAAAGAGCAATTGCGCGAAGACGCGGATTGGGCGCGGGTAGTCGACGACCTCAACCTGCGCATGCACCAGATACACTAGCCGCCGGTTCAATGCAGGCTGTCGGGTGTTCCGGCGTTCAATTGCGCCAGCCAGACAGCCCTGCAGGCCTGCGCCTCTTCGCGACTGGAGAATGCCGTCCCACGGCGTTCACCATCGAGCAGTACCACCCAGCAGACACTTTGGCCCATCGCACGCAAGCTGGCGGGCACACCGCTGCCAATCATGACAGCCACATCGACTCTGCACTGCATTGCTGACCCCTCGAATTTCATTAGCAACCTAACTATGTAGGCATGTTAACGAGTTCATTTCCGGGGAAACAGCAACGCTGTCGTACAGCTTCGTTGCTCAAACTGTAACAATAAACACTTGTAGGAGCGAGCTTGCTCGCGATGGTCGTCAACGATAACGCGGGTTTCTGGATGACACGCGGCGCTCTGGAATCCATCGTCGGAACGCCGCCCGGAGCAAGCTCGCTCCTACAAAGGCAGCATACGTGTTCTCAGCGAGGGTTCTGCGGCTTGTAGCCCAGACGCAGTCCACCCCAATGCCGGCCCTTGAGCATGATCGGCACCGAAAGATCATGCATCAGCTCACCGGTGTCGCGGGTATAGGTCTGCAGCAGCACGGCCTGTTGATGGCTGCCGCAGCGGATCCCGGTGCGGTCGGCAAACTTGCGTTTGGTACGGTTTTGCAGGCTGTCGACCTGGGCATCCCCGGTAAGTGCCTGGCTGAATACGTTGTTATGGGTCGGCACGTAGCCCTGCTGCGTGCAGGCTATGGCGAATACCAGCCCCTCATGGCCTTTCAACAACGGCTCCTGTATGGCCGGTAGCACCTGATCGGTGTAGCGATCGAAGCGGGTCTGGAACTTGGCCGGGCGGGTGCCGGGAATCGTCTGGTAGCTGCGATCGAACAGGTCGTCGAGGCTGATCCGGCCCTCGTCGATATCCGCTTCGAAACGCAGCGCAATCTGTTTCGCGCCTTCACGGGCCAGGTCATAAATGCGCTGGTGGTAGTCATCCAGCCCGACTTCGGCGAGGCGCTCGCTGATGCTTTCGGCCTGACCTTCCATTTGCACGGCCGCCTTGGCCAGGCGCTGGGTCTGCTCGTCGCTGATCGCCAGGTCGCTGCGCATCTGCTCGATGGCATGGAACAGGCTGTCCAGTTGCTCGCGGTTGGTGTCCGTGCCCTTGGCGATATCCCCGACCTGGCTTTCGACGCCCGCCGCCAGACGCGCGATATTTTGCAGATGCTGCCCCGTATGCTCGACCTGTTCGACGCCACTGTCGAGATCGATGGACAGTTGGCGGATCTGCTCCACCACTTGCGCGGTACGTTGCTGGATATCGGCGACCATCTCCCCGACTTCGCCGGTCGCCGTCGCCGTGCGCGCCGCCAGACCGCGAACCTCATCGGCCACCACCGCAAAACCACGACCGTGCTCCCCGGCCCGCGCCGCTTCGATGGCAGCATTCAAGGCCAGCAGATTGGTCTGGCTGGCGATGGACTGGATCACCAGGGTCACCCGCTGGATATCGTCGCTGCGCAGGCTCAGGGCTTCGATCAGCTCCCGGCTATTGTTGGCGCGCTGACTGAGTTGGTGCATGCGGGCGATGGACTCGATCAGCTCCGTACGCCCTGCCGCACTGCTTCGGTGAGCCTCGCTGGCAGCGCCGAGGGCCTGCCGGCTGAGGGTCGAGGTGGCTTGTTCGGTGACGATCATCACTTCGGCGCTGCTGACAATCTGCGCCGCGGCACTGAGCTGCGATTGCAGTTTCTCAGCCAGTTGCTTGACCGAATAGGCCACGCCGGCGGCGGACAGTGCGTTATGGCTGGTGGTATAGGACAGGTCGCGAGTCAACCCGGCGATGGCGTCGCCGTTGTCGGCAGGGGCTTGAGGGATCGGGCGCGAGCGCAGGCGCGGCAGCCAGATAATCAGCACGGCCAATGGCAGGCCGAGGTAGAGCGACCAGCCGCCCAGTGCCATGCCACACAACAGGAGCATCAGGGCGATGCTCTGCAGGGTTGGCGTCAGCCACAGATTTTTCGGCAGAAGTACGGCTGCAGGCGCTGCCCCGGCCAGAGACCCGTCTCGCGTCATCGTTGTCACCCCAGGTGTCTTCTGATTGTTGTGTCCGCATTAAACGCCAGCACTGGGCCATTATCCATGGTCCATTAGTAGTGGGCGTTGCAGCAGATCAATAGAAGTGCTCGGGGTTTTTCGCAGACGTCGAAAAGCATCGCGGGCAAGCCCGCTCCCACCGGTTCAATGCGAACCTTGTGGGAGCGGGCTTGCCCGCGATGGGGGCGCTACTGAATCAGGCCTGACGCTGGTGCTTGTCGATCTGCTCGTGACGCTCTTGAGCTTCGATGCAGTACTTGGTGGTCGGGCTGATCAGCAGGCGCTTGAGGCCAATGGCCTCGCCGCTGTCGTCGCACCAGCCGAAGCTGTCTTCCTTGATGCGTTCCAGCGCCTGTTCCAACTGAGGCAGCATGCGCTGGTCGCGATCGATCGCGTTCACCAGCCAGGTGCGCTCTTCTTCGACGGAAGCAGCGTCAGCCGGGTCGGCCGGGGTGTCCAGGCTCTCGATGGCGATGCGGTTCTGTTCAATGCGCTCATGGGTTTCGACTTTCATGTTCTGCAACAGCTCGGAGAAAAAAGCATGTTGCTCGGCATTCATGTAGTCATCCGCCGGCATGGCCAGCAACTTGTCCTTTGTCATTGATATCTCTATAAAAAAACGTGCATTAAGGCGAATTAGGGAGCGTTCCGGCGGACCTCGGTCGGTCCTCGGAAAGGCGCCAATTGTTCCAAGCGCCACCCGGCACTCAATTTACGAGGGGCGGCAGTCTAAGGCCGACTTGAGGCCTCAGCAACTGAAAAGACAGCGAATTCGTCCGACAAAGCCCCGAAAGTGCTATATGGCAGGCTATGCGGTGGTTATCGGAGTGCGTTTATAGCAAGAAATTCCATCGAGCGGCTGTATAGAGAAGACAAACGGCTGCGCCACGCGGATCAGGCGTGGCGAATTTTTGCGGTTTGCTTACGTTCAAGCGCTTGAGTTTACGCGGGCCGCCTTCCCGCCCTACGGTTGCCGTGCGCTGACGCTAAGCTAAGGATGTCCATCGCGCAATGGCCATCGAAGGAGAGGTTCAATGAAATTGATCGGCATGCTGGATTCGCCCTATGTGCGGCGCGTCGCCATTTCTGCCAAATGCCTGGGAATAGACCTGGAACATCAGTCGGTCTCGGTGTTTCGGCACTTCGAGCAATTCCGCCAGATCAACCCGGTGGTCAAGGCGCCGACGCTGGTGCTGGATGACGGTGAAGTGTTGATGGATTCGACGCTGATCATCGAATACCTCGAAGCGCTGGCGGCTCCCGGGAAGAGTCTGATGCCGGGCGACCTCGATCAACGACTGCGCGCGCTGCGCCTGATCGGCCTGGGGTTGGTGGCCTGCGAGAAATCCGTGCAGATTTACTACGAACGCACGCTGCGGCCGGCTCATGTCCAATTCGAACCCTGGGTGGAACGGGTCGAAGAACAATTGGCGGCGGCCTATTCGGCACTGGAGCGGGAGCTGGAGAAGCAGCCGCTGAAAACCGACGGCTCGATTGCTCAGGACGGGATTACCCTGGCGGTGGCCTGGAGTTTTACCAACCTGGTGGTGCCGGAACAGGTGGAGGCCGGGCGGTTTCCACGGATCAGTGAATTTACGGAATATGCCGAGGGGCTTGGGGTGTTTGTCGATACGCCGATCGAGTAGGCAGATGTGTTGTGTATCATCCATCAC
>Ga0247818_10000393_pt1 | contig 27016 bp, 24 predicted proteins | sample 13C_Glucose_Day1_FD_192424 | JGI IMG/M metagenome (GOLD analysis project Ga0247818, IMG submission 192424) | Soil microbial communities from agricultural site in Penn Yan, New York, United States - 13C_Glucose_Day1 | ecosystem: Environmental > Terrestrial > Soil > Agricultural land | place... | reverse complement strand
CTGCTGTTCGGCCAGGACTACGCCTACGGCACGACCTTCCAGGCGGGCCTCGGCTTCTCGGGCATCGCGATCGCCCTGCTCGGCCGCAACAACGCGGTCGGCATCGCCTTCGCGGCACTGCTGTGGGCCTACCTCGAGCAGCAGTCCAACGGCCTGCAGATCAAGGCGGACGTCTCGCCCGAGCTCGTCAACATCATCCAGGGCGTCATCCTGTTCGCCGTCGTCATCGCCTACGAGCTGATCCGCCGGGCGGACATCCGGCTCGAGCAGGCCCGCGTGGCACGCGAGCTCGCCAAGCAACGGGATACCGCCACCATCGAGGAAGGAGCGCGGGCATGAGCGCCGCCGGCCTGTCCGTGGGCACGACCGCGACCACCGCACCGCCGCCCCCGACCAAGCGGCGCCGGCTCACCCCCGCCATGCTGTCCCTGGGGTTCGCCGGCGTCGTCCTGGTCCTCTCCGTCCTGAGCGTCGTCACCGGTGCCGAGGACATCGCGTCGTCCGGCGCCATCGCCGCGGCCATCGGCCTGGCGGTCCCGATCGGCCTGGCCGGTCTGGGTGGCCTGTGGTCGGAGCGGGCCGGCGTGGTCAACATCGGCCTCGAGGGCATGATGATCCTCGGCACCTGGGGCGCGGCCTTCTGCGCCGTGGAGTGGGGGCCGTGGGTCGGCATCCTCGGCGCCATCATCGGCGGCGTCGTGGGCGGTGCGATCCACGCGGTGGCCACCGTGGTGTTCGGCGTCGACCACATCGTCTCCGGTGTCGCGCTCAACATCATCGGCGCCGGCCTGGCGAAGTACCTCGCCGCGCGGTTCTTCACCGGCATGCCGGGCGGTGGCCCCACCCAGTCGCCGCCGCTGCCTGAGCTGCCCAGCGTTTCGCTGCCCGGCATCTCCGACGCCCTCGGGACCCTCGAGCAGCAGGACATCTTCTTCGTCTCGGACCTCGCCGGCATCATCCGCGGCTTCGTCACCAACGTCTCGGTGCTCACCCTCATCGCGGTCGGTCTGTTCGTCCTCACGGCGTGGATCCTCTGGCGCTCCTCCTTCGGCCTGCGCCTGCGCTCCTGTGGTGAGTCGCCGGTCGCGGCGGAGTCGCTGGGCGTCAACGTCTACAGGTACAAGTTCCTCGCCGTGCTGATCTCGGGCGGTCTCGCCGGCCTGGGTGGCGGGTTCCTCGCCCTCGTGGCTGCGAACGTCTACCGAGACGGCCAGACCGGTGGCCGAGGCTATATCGGCCTCGCGGCCATGATCTTCGGCAACTGGCGCCCCGGAGGCCTGATGGCCGGTGCGGGCCTGTTCGGCTACACCGACGCGATCCAGCTCCGTGGAGGCGGAACCACCGTCCACGCGCTGCTGCTGCTCCTCGCGGTCCTCCTGCTCGCGATCGGCATCTGGCAGATCGTGCGCAACAAGAGGATGGTGCAGGGCGGTCTGGCGATCGTCGCTGCCGTGCTCACCGGGATCTACTACATCGGGACGGAGACGGTGCCGGGTGAGCTCGTCGGCATGACGCCGTACGTCACGACGCTGCTGGTCCTTGCGTTCGCCTCGCAGCGGTTGCGGATGCCAGCGGCCGACGGGCAGGTCTACCGCAAGGGCGAGGGCCACTAGTGGCCGAGCGGGCGCAGCCCCAGTCGACCCCGCCAGTGGGCGGGGTCGACTGGTCGACCCTGCAGGCGGAGGCGGTGCAGGTCATGCAGCGGGCCTACGCCCCCTACTCCCACTTCCCCGTGGGGGTGGCGGGTCTCGTCGAGGACGGCCGTGTCGTCGTCGGGTGCAACGTCGAGAACGCCGCGTATGGCGTGGGGCTCTGCGCCGAGTGCGGCATGGTCTCCCAGCTGCACGCCACGGGTGGCGGCCGCCTGGTCGCCGTCTCATGCGTCGGAGGGGATGGCCAGCCGCTCATGCCCTGCGGCCGCTGTCGGCAGCTGCTGTGGGAGAACGGCGGCCCGCAGTGCCTGCTGCTCACGCCCGAGGGTGTGCTCCCGATGAGTGCCGTGCTGCCCCAGGCGTTCGGCCCGGACAACCTCGCGGCCGAGGCAGCTCGCCACCAGGGCTGACCCGCTGCCGGGGAGTCAGGAGGCGGGGCCGGACGCCCGCCACCGGGCCGGGCCGCCGGACCGCTCCACCGCCTCGGCGGCCGAGGCGATGTTGCGCTGCATACCCCCGAACACGATGCCGTGGAACGGGTAGACGGCCGCCCAGTAGGCGTGCCCCAGGAGGCCGCGGGGGTGGAAGAGCGCCCGCTGCCGGAAGACGGTGCGCCCCTGCTCGTCCTCCTCGACGACGAGCTCGAGCCACGCCAGGCCTGGCAGGCGCATCTCGGCCCGCAGCCGGAGGAGGTGGAGGTCCTCGATCTCCTCCACGCGCCACCAGTCGAGCGCGTCTCCCACGGCCAGGTCGTGCGGGTGACGCCGCCCCCGACGCAGCCCCGGCCCGCCGAAGATCCGGTCCATCAGACCGCGTGCCATCCAGCCGAGTCGCCAGGAGTACCAGCCGTTGTCTCCGCCGATGCCCTCGATCACCGACCACAGGGCCTCACGGCTGGCCCTCACCCGGCTCGAGCGCTCGTCGACGTAGAGCGAGCCGCCGGCCCAGTCGGGGTCGCTCGGCAGGGGGTCGCTCGGGGCCCCGATCGTCGCGGCGGACGACCAGTGCGTCGTGACCTCCAGGTTCTGGATCTTGGCGAGCGCGAGCTCGACGGCCCGCTCGAAGCCGGCCAGGCCGGCTTCGGGGTCCGGGACGTACGCCGCGATGTCGTGCTCCTCGCACACGACGTCGTGGACCAGCGAGTCCACGAGGGGCCGGGCGATGGCGTTCGGCACCGGCGTGACCAGGCCCACCCAGTGGCTCGACAGGGACGGCGTGAGGAGGGGTACGGGGATGATGCGGCGAGGCGCCAGTCCCGCCACCGCGGCATACCGCTGCATCATGTCGCGGTAGGTGAGCACGTCCGGGCCGCCGATGTCGAAGGATCGGTTCACGTCCTGCGGCATCGCGGCCGAGCCCACGAGGTAGCGCAGGACGTCACGGACCGCGATGGGCTGGATTCGGGAGCCGAGCCACTTCGGCGTGATCATCACGGGCAGGCGCTCGGTGAGGTAGCGCAGCATCTCGAAGGACGCCGAGCCCGAGCCGAGGATGACCGCAGCCTGCAGCACCGTCGTGGGGACTCCACTGGCGAGCAGGATGTCCCCGACCTCCTTGCGCGACTCGAGGTGCTCCGAGAGTGGCTCGCCCGTGGGGTAGAGGCCACCGAGGTAGACGATCCGACCGACGCCGGCAGCCCGCGCCGCCTGACCGAAGATCCGTGCCGTGTGCCGGTCCCGCGCCGCGAAGTCGCGCCCGGTGCCCAGGGAGTGGATGAGGTAGTAGGCGACATCCACGCCCTGCATGGCCGCCGTGATGGAGTCGAGGTCCGCGGCGTCGCCCCGCACGACCTCGACGCCCTCGGCGCCGCGCCAGGGCTGGTCCCGCAGCCGGTCGGGGTGGCGCGCGACCGCCCGCACGGCGTACCCGGCCTGCAGGAGCTCGGGCACGAGCCGGCCCCCGATGTATCCCGTGACACCGGTGACGAGGACGAGCCCGCGCTCGCTGCGCGACTCCGGTGCCGCAGCGGTGGCCCCGGCCGTGGCAGGGTCGGCGTGGGGCGTCGTGTCGCGGGCCGTGTCGGGGGCCGTGCTAGTGGGCGGTTCGGCGGGCATGCAGCCAGTCTGCGCCACCGTCGCCGGGGTCGCGCGGCCATCTGTGATGATGGCCCCGTGAGCGAATCTTTCGATGCAGTGGACGTGATCATCACCAAGCGCGGCAAGGGCGAGCTGTCCGACGGGCAGATCGACTGGGTCATCGATGCGTACACCCGTGGTGCCGTCGCCGACGAGCAGATGTCCTCGCTCGCCATGGCGATCCTGCTCAACGGCATGAACCGCCGCGAGATCGCGCGCTGGACCCAGGCGATGATCGACAGCGGCGAGCGGATGGACTTCTCCTCGCTGACGCGTGCCACCGCCGACAAGCACTCGACCGGCGGGGTCGGCGACAAGATCACGCTACCGCTCGCGCCGCTGGTCGCCGCCTGCGGCGTGGCCGTGCCGCAGCTGTCCGGCCGCGGCCTGGGCCACACCGGTGGCACCCTCGACAAGCTGGAGTCGATCCCGGGCTGGCGTGCGGCGCTGAGCAACGACGAGATGATGCGCCAGCTCGAGGACGTCGGTGCCGTCATCTGCGCGGCCGGGGACGGTCTGGCGCCCGCCGACAAGAAGCTGTACGCGCTGAGGGACGTCACCGGCACGGTGGAGGCGATCCCGCTCATCGCCTCGTCGATCATGAGCAAGAAGATCGCCGAGGGCACCGGCGCTCTCGTCCTGGACGTCAAGGTGGGCAGCGGTGCCTTCATGAAGGACGTCGACAGCGCCCGGGAGCTGGCCCGGACGATGGTGGCGCTCGGCACGGACGCCGGCGTCACGACCGTCGCGCTGCTCACCAACATGCAGACCCCGCTCGGCCTGACCGCGGGCAACGCCCTCGAGGTGCGCGAGTCGGTCGAGGTGCTCGCCGGCGGCGGCCCTGAGGACGTCGTGGAGCTGACCCTCACCCTGGCCCGCGAGATGCTCGCAGCCGCGGGGAAGAGCGACGTCGACCCCGCCGACGCGCTGAAGGACGGCCGCGCCATGGACGCCTGGAACGCCATGATCCGTGCCCAGGGCGGGGACCCGCAGGCGCCGCTTCCGACCGCGCGCGAGACCCACGAGGTGCTCGCGGCGGCGGACGGCGTGCTGACCACGCTGGATGCCTACAGCGTGGGGGTCGCGGCCTGGCGCCTCGGCGCCGGGCGTGCCCGCAAGGAGGACCCGGTGCAGGCCGGGGCGGGTGTGGAGCTGCACGCCAAGCCGGGGGCCACGGTCCGCGGCGGGGAGCGGCTGATGACGCTGCACACCGACACCCCCGAGAAGTTCGAGCGGGCCCTCGAGGCCCTCGAGGGCTCCTTCACCATCGCGCCCGAGGGCTCGCGGCCCGACCTGCTCCCACTCGTCATCGAGAAGATCGGCTGACGTCCACCGGGGCCGCCACCGGGGCCGCCACCGGGGCCGCCACGGGGCCGCCACCGGGGCGGTTCGCCGGGGTCGCGGCCACGAGGCCCGCCACACGCTCGCCCACCGACCCGGTCGCCGATGCCTGCGGGTCATGCCGGTCGTGCACCACGAGCAGCGGGGAGGGCGGGCAGCGTGACGGCTAGGGTTTGGCTATGCCACGACTGATCACCTCACCGACCTCCATCCCCGTACCCGGCGGCAAGATCATCAACGAGCACGTGGGCCGGGTGAACAGTGGCACCGAGGCGGTCTCGGTCGCCCACATGGTCGCGCCGCCCGGGTGGGACGAGCCGGCCCAGACCCCGGCCTTCGACGAGATCACCCTCGTCCTCAAGGGCCAGGTGATCGTCGACCACGAGGGCGGCCCGACCACGGTGTCGGCCGGCCAGTCGATCATCACCTCGGCGGGCGAGCGAGTGCGCTACTCCTGTGGTCCCGAGGGGGCCGAGTACGTCGCCGTCTGCCTGCCGGCGTTCGCGCCCGAGACCGTGAACCGGGAGGAGGGCGCGTGATCTTCGGCCGGAAGGGTGACAGCGACCAGGACGCGGCAGCCGCCACCGGCGAGGCCGCGTCCCCCTCTGCGGCGGAGCTGAGCCTGGCGGACAAGATCCACCGCGCGCCCAAGGCGCTGCTGCACGACCACCTCGACGGTGGGCTGCGGCCGCAGAGCATCCTCGAGATCGCCGACGAGGTGGGGTATGCCGCGCTGCCGGCATCCGACGCGGAGAGCCTGGGCGTGTGGTTCCGCGAGAGCGCGGACTCCGGCTCGCTCGAGCGCTACCTCGAGACCTTCGACCACACCCTCGCGGTCATGCAGACGGCAGAGGGGCTGCGCCGCGTGGCCCGGGAGTGCGTCGTCGACCTCGCCGAGGACGGTGTCGTCTACGCCGAGAGCCGCTACGCCCCCGAGCAGCACCTCGAGGCCGGCCTGCAGCTCGAGGACGTCATCGAGGCGGTCAACGAGGGGTTCCGGGAGGGCGAGGGCCTCGCCGAGGAGGCCGGGCACCCGATCCGGGTCACCGCCCTGCTCACCGCGATGCGCCACGCCGCCAAGAGCACCGAGATCGCCGAGCTGGCCGTCCGCTACCGCGACAAGGGCGTGTCCGGCTTCGACATCGCGGGCGCTGAAGCGGGGTTCCCCCCCACGAGGCACCTCGACGCCTTCGAGTACCTCCGCCGCGAGAACGCCCACTTCACCATCCATGCCGGCGAGGCCTTCGGCCTGCCGAGCATCTGGGAGGCGATCCAGTGGTGCGGCGCCGACCGTCTGGGACACGGCGTGCGGATCGTCGACGACATCTCCGTCCGTGACCGGGCCTTCGGCGACGACGTCGCGGCGGCCATCGCCGCGGACCCCTCCGAGGTGCACCTGGGCCGTCTCGCGGCATACGTGCGGGACATGCGCATCCCCCTGGAGATGTGCCCCAGCAGCAATGTCCAGACCGGTGCGGCGGACTCCATTGCCCTGCACCCGATCTCGCTGCTGAAGCGGCTGAGGTTCCGGGTCACGGTCAACACCGACAACCGGCTCATGAGCGGCACCAGCATGAGCCGCGAGATGGGACTGCTGGTGGGCGAGGCCGGGTGGACCCTCGAGGACCTGCGGTGGGTGACCATCAACGCCATGAAGTCGGCCTTCATCCCGTTCGACGAGCGGCTGGCGATCATCGACGAGGTGGTCAAGCCCCGCTACGCCGAGCTGCTCGGCTGACCGGCCGGGCCGAGCGGGTCCGCAGGGACCACGCGCTCGCGCAGCTGCTGCTCGCGGGTGAGCCGCGCCGTGTCCCGGGTCCGGCGCTCCGCGAGCAGGGCCATGAGCACCCACTCCGGGTGGTTGCCCTCCGGCGGGGCAGGGGCCATGTAGGGGCGCGCCTCGGCCAGCAGCCGGTGGGCGAGCTCCTCACGCACGTTCGGGGCGAACGTCCCGGTGCGGGAGAGGAACTGGCGGATCGTGGCCGCCAGGCTGTCGGGGAGCGGGGCGATGTCGGCCCCCGCAGCCCACGCCGCGAGGTGTGACGGCATCTGCGCGGGCGGGGGGAGTGAGACCCGCTGCCGGTCGCGGACGACGTAGGTGCCGGCCAGCAGGTCGCCGAAGCGCTTCCCCCGCTGGTTGAAGACCGCGCACAGCAGCGCGGGCATGCCGAGGCAGCCGTAGATCTCGACGACCCCGACCATGGCCCGCGTGAGGGCCTGGCGGAAGTGGATCGGGCCGGCGTCGTCGCGGACAGTCCGCAGCCCGAGGGCGAGGTGGCCCAGGGTCTTGCCGCGGGTGAGTGTCTCGAACGTCGTGGGGATCGCGACGAGGGCCCCCACCATGGCGAGGGTGATCGCCGCTGCGATCAGGGCGTCATCGCCCGAGCCGGCGAGGGTGTAGGCCACCCACTGCAGGGCGTAGAGCGCCACGAGGCCCACGACGACGTCGATGAGGCCGGAGCAGATCCGCAGACCCAGGCCGGCGTGGGGCAGGTCGAGGGCGACGGCCTCGCCGGTGACCAGGTCGTCGGCACCCACCCCCACGGTGCTGCTGCTCATGGCCGCTCACCCTACTAGGGTGGGCCCGTGGACCTGGACGCCTTCGTGGCAGCCCACCGGGGGGACTGGGACCGGCTCGACGAGCTCTGCCGACGGCGCCACCTCACGGGTGCCGAGGCCGACGAGATCCTCGACCGCTACCAGCGCGTGGCCACCCACCTCTCCCTGGTGCGCTCGACGACACCCGACCCCTCGCTCGTCGCCTACCTGTCGATGCTGCTGGCGCGGGCGCGCTCGCGCTCCGCCGGCTCACGGGCCATGTCGTGGTCGGACGTCGGCCGGTTCTTCGGCCAGTCCTTCCCCGCCGCGCTGTACCGGATCCGCTGGTGGTGGATCACCGTCCTCGTCGTCGACGTCCTGCTGGCCGTCGCCATGGGCTGGTGGCTGATGGAGCACCCCTCCATCGAGAGCTCGCTCGCCTCGCCCGAGCAGATCCGCCAGCTCGTCGAGAACGACTTCGCCAACTACTACAGCGAGTACGCCGCGACGTCGTTCGCGCTCCGCGTCTGGACCAACAACTTCTGGCTGTCCGCGCTGTGCGTGGCCGCGGGCGTCTTCTGCCTGCCTGTGCTCTACATGCTCGCCATGAACATGTTCCACGTCGCGGTCATTGGCTCGATCATGATCCGGCACGGTCGCGGCGCCCTCTTCTTCGGGCTCATCTCCCCGCACGGGATGCTCGAGCTCACCTGCCTCTTCGTCGCCGCGGGGGTGGGGCTCCGGCTCTTCTGGGCGTGGGTCGAGCCGGGGGCCCGTACCCGTGTGCAGGCCCTCGGGGCGGAGGGCCGCGCCGCCCTCGGCATCTCCCTCGGCCTCGTCGTCCTGCTGCTGCTGTGCGGGGTGATCGAGGCGTTCGTGACGCCCTCCCCCCTGCCGACCTGGGCGCGCGTCGGCATCGGCGTGCTCGCGGAGGTGGCCTTCTTCGCCTACGTCTTCACCGCCGGCCGGTGGGCCCACCAGCGCGGTGAGACCGGCGACCTGGCCGAGTCGGACCGCGGCTACGAGGCGCCGGTGGCCGGCTGAGCCGCAGGTCGCTCCGCGTCAGAGCAGGCCACGGCTCTTGAGCAGCAGGTAGTGGTCGGCCAGGGCGGCCGGCAGGTGGTCGGGGTCGGCGTCGAGCACCTCGACACCGAGCTGGCCGAGGGCTGCCGCAGTGCGCTGGCGCAGGGCAATGGTCCGCTCGGCCGCCGCAGCGTCGTAGACCTGCTGCGCGTCGCCGAGTCCCGCCCGCAGCTGCGTGAGGGCAGGGTCCGCGACGGACGCGAGGACGACGCGGTGCCGCTGGGCCAGCACACCGAGGGGAGGCAGGAGCGACTCCTCGATGGCCGAGGGCTCCAGGGGGGTCAGCAGGACGACCAGGCCGCGGTGCCGGCTGAGCCGGGTGACCTCGGAGGTGAGAAGCCGCCAGTCCGCCTCGAGCAACGCGGGCTCCAGGGGGGACATCGCGGTGACGAGGTCGGCCAGCAGCGTGGTCCGGCTCGAACCGACGACCTTGCGGTGCACCCGGCGGTCGCCGGCGATGAGGTCGACACGGTCGCCGGCGCGGGAGGCCAGCGCGGCCAGCAGCAGCGCCGCGTCCATCGCGGCGTCGAGGCGGGGGACGTCCCCGACGCGACCTGCGGAGGTGCGCGACGTGTCGAGGACCAGGACGATGTGTCGGTCCTTCTCCGGCTGCCACGTCCGCACCACTGTCGAGCGGCGCCGGGCCGTGGCCCGCCAGTCGATGCTGCGCACGTCGTCGCCGTCGACGTAGTCCCGAAGCGAGTCGAACTCGGTGCCCTGCCCGCGGGTGCGCACGGCGGAGCGGCCGTCGAGCTGGCGCAGCTGCGCCAGACGCGACGGCAGGTGCCGCCGCGAGTGGAAGGGCGGCAGGGCCCGCAGGTGGCCGTCCACGGTGAACGAGCGCTGTCGTCCGGCGACGCCGAGGGGACCGAGCCGGCGGACGGTGACCCGGTCCGCCCGGCGGTCGCCGCGCCGGGTCGGCAGCAGCTCGGTGCGCAGTGCCCTGCGCTCGCCCGGAGGGAGGACGAGCCGGTGCCGGTTGCCGGTGGCGCCGGCCGAGGGCTGCCAGGCGTCCCGCAGCGACCCGCGGAAGGTGCGCTTCCCCGTGTTGGTCGCGAGCAGGGTGGTGCTGCCGCCCTCGCCGAGGCGGACCTGGGCCGAGGGCAGCCGCTCGAGGCGCAGCGCGCGCGGGCTGCCCGCGAGGACGCCATCGAGGACGGCGACGAGCAGGCAGAGGAGCGCCCAGAGCCACACCGTCGTGGCGGCTGGCCGCAGCAGCACCGGTATCGCGCCGCACAGCACGAGGCCGACGAGCCTTCCGGTGACGATCACACGTGCTCCGTCACCGGGGCACCGGGACCGAGGCGATGGCGCTGTCGAGGACCGCTGCCACCCCGACGCCCTCGAGCTCTGCTTCGGGCCGGAGGGAGAGGCGGTGCGCGAGCGTGGCCTGGGCGAGGGCCTTGACGTCGTCGGGGGTGACGAAGTCGCGGCCGTTGAGCCAGGCCCAGGCCCGGCTCGTGGCGAGCAGGGCCGTCGCGCCGCGCGGGCTGACGCCGAGGGAGATCGACGGGGAGTGCCTCGTCGCGCGGGCGATGTCGACGATGTAGCCCACGACCTCCGGCGAGGCCTGGACATGCCCCACCATCGCCGTCCCTGCGGCCAGGTCGTCGGCGGAGGCGACGGCGCGCAGGCCCGCCCCGGCGAGGTCGCGGGGGTCGAAGCCTGCGGCGTGGCGCTGGATGACCGCCACCTCGTCCTCGCGCGGCGGCAGGGGAAGGACAGCCTTGAGGAGGAAGCGGTCGAGCTGCGCCTCCGGCAGGGGGTAGGTCCCCTCGTACTCGACAGGGTTCTGGGTCGCGGCCACCATGAACGGCACAGGCAGCGGCCGGGGCCGGCCGTCCACGGACACCTGCCGCTCCTCCATGGCCTCGAGCAGTGAGGCCTGGGTCTTCGGAGGGGTGCGGTTGATCTCGTCGGCGAGCAGCAGGTTGGTGAAGACCGGGCCCTCACGGAAGGAGAACTCGGACGTGGCGTTGTCGTAGACGAGGGACCCCGTCACGTCGCCGGGCATGAGGTCGGGCGTGAACTGCACTCGCTTGGTCTGCACGTCCAGGGCCGCGGCGATGCTGCGCACGAGCAGGGTCTTCGCCACCCCGGGCACCCCTTCGAGGAGCACGTGCCCTCGGCACAGCAGCCCGATGAGGATGCCGGTGACGGCAGCATCCTGACCCACCACTGCCTTGGCGACCTCGGCGCGCACGGCGAGCAGGGCGCGGCGCGCGTGCTCCGACCGCTCGTCGGCCGCCGCGACCGCGAACGGCGCTGGGGGCGCGGCCGCAGCGGCCGGCACGGTCGACGTGGCAGGCGCGGGGCTCACGGGGTGGTCGGTCATGGTCGGTGCACTTCCTTCTCCAGTGTGGACAGGTCGTTGGCGAGGACGATCATCGCGGTCTCGTCGGCGGGAGGCGGCCCGTCCAGCAGGGCCTGCACCTCCGCGACCGGACGGCCCGTGGCCCGGGCGACCGCCTCGGCGAGGTGGCCGGCGGTCGCCCCGGCGGGAAGGCCGAGGTAGCGGGTGAGGCGCCGCATCGAGGCGGCCCGCAGGATGGCGGCTGCCCGGCCGGTGTCCCGGGCGCGGCGGTAGAGCCGCCCCCGGCTCTGCGTGGTCTCGATGGCCTTGACCACCGCGGGCAGCGGCTCGGTGACCAGCGGGCCGAAGCGCCGACCGCGCCAGAGCATCGTCGCCAAGAGCGCGACCAGGCAGAGGAACACCAGCGGCCACAGCGCTCGCGGGATCTCCGACGTCGGGGTGGTGTCGTCGGCTGAGACGTCGAGGAAGGAGGGGATGTACCAGACGACCCGGTCGCCGCGCCCCAGCAGGCGCAGGGCCACCCCGGCGTTGTCGTGCCGGGTGATCTCGCCGTTCGCGAGGACCTCTCCTGCCCCGAGGACCACGATGTCGGGGCGCCCCGCTGCCGCGGGGACGGCGACGAGCGACGACGCGTTGTCGAACGTGAAGCACGACGTCGCCGCGCCGCTGGTGCTGGCGTAGCCCTCGCCGACGGCCGAGATGGTGTCGGAGGGAGCGATGCCGTCCAGGCTGCAGCCGGCGCGCACCGAGCGGGTCGCAGCCGAGCCCCCGGCGACGTCAACGGGCAGGCCCAGGGCCTGGAGGGCGAACGACCCGGGTTCGACGAGCACCACTCGTCGCGCGTCCCGTGCCTGTCGCAGAGCGGCAGCGGCCGTCTCGTCCGACAGCGCCTCCGTCCGGGTGATCACGACGGTGGTGCTGCCGTCGATGTCACCCTGGCGCAGCAGGTCGTCCTGGCCGCTGGCCACCTCGACCGGGACCCCGTGCTCCGTGAGCACCTGCGCCACCGCCCGTGCGCCGTCCGGTCCCGCGTTGCGCGGGTCCAGGGGCTGGTCGTTGCCCGCGCGACCGCGCACGGCGACAGCTCCGACCACCAGCAGCACGAGGGCCACGGCCACCGCGGTCAGCAGCAGGAGGCGGCGCCGGCGGCCGGTGGCCTGCTGCGCCCGGCCGTCCTCGACCTCGGGCCGGTCCCACACCTCGAGCGTCATCGGGTGACCCCTGCGGTGGTGGGCGCGGTCGGGTCCGGGCCGGGGTGCCGGGTCGCGGGCCGGGCGGCCGCGAGGGCTGTGTCGAGGGCGACGATGCGCTCTGCGTGCGCCCGGGCCGGCTCGTGTCGTCCGTAGGCCACCTCGTCGAAGAGGTCCGCGGCCCAGTGCAGGTCGGCGCCGTGGTCGGGGAACGGCTCGCCCAGGCGCAGGGCGATCTCGTGGGCCGTCAGCGACGGGGCCCCGTCGAGCAGGGTGCGCTCGGAGGCACCCTGCGCGATGGCGCGCATGGCGTCGACGACGGCGGCGGCATACCGTCGCTCGCGCAGCGCCAGCGCGGACCGCTCGCGGAAGCGGGCCGCGGTGAGGCGTTCGCCGCCCAGCACCGCCGCGGCGCCGGCACCGACGTGCCGCCCGTCACGGCGGACGTAGCGCAGGGAGAGCAGCAGCAGGGCGACGACGACGGCGGTCACCGCACCCGCCACCACCGAGGGCAGCGCGCCGGCGGTGCTCGGGTCGGCGCGCAACAGGGCGTCGATGAACCGCTCGATGGCGTCGAGCAGGCGCTGGATGGGGTCGTTGTGCTCGCGGTACACGGCCGAGGACAGCTCGTCCTCCAGCCATCTGCGCGCCTCCTCGTTGCCCGGGTCGAGGCGTGCGGCGGCGTGTGCGGCGACAGCAGCCAGCGGCATCAGCGGACGGGACTCCTGCCCGCGTCAGCGGCCGCGCGCACGAGGGCCAGGTCGAAGCCCTCCTTGCGGATCCGCGAGTCCGTGTAGAGAAGGGCAGTGACCGCCGCCAGGAAGGGCTGGGTGAGGATGCCGCTCACGATGCCGCCGCCGGCGCTCGCGGCCATGACGGCGACGCCCATCACGGCGTCCGACTCGCCCCCGGCCAGCATCGAGGCGACAGCCATCGCCAGCAGCATGCCGCCGAGCTGGAGCACCAGGGAGAGGATGTACTGGACGATGCCGATGAGCAGGCTCGAGACCGTGAGGATTCCGAGGGTGCGCCAGAACAGGCCGGACGTCAGGCTCCAGGAGCGGCGCAGCGAGCGGATGACGCCGAGGTCCTCGAGGACCAGGGCCGGCGTCGCCAGGGCGAGCCGGATGCCGAGCCACATCGCCGCGATGCCGGCCCCGACCATGGCGAGCACGCCGAGCCCACCGAGGGCCGGGACGTCGCCGACGAACGCGAACACGGTGCCAGCAAGGATGAGGCCGAAGACGAGCGCAGGTGGCAGCACGAGCACTGCGCACAGCCCGACCAGCCGCGGCACCAGCCTCCTGGTCCTGCGCCACGTCTCGCCCATGGATGGACGGCGGCCGAGCACCGCCTCGCCGACGGGATAGGCGAGGATGCCCGACAGCGCGATCGAGGTGGCGGCGCTGAGGAAGAACATGACGACGGCGTACGACGTCAGGCCGAGCCCCATGAAGACGTCGAAAGCGTCCGTGCTCTCCAGGCTGCTGGCGATGAGGTAGCCCACGAGGAACAGGCCGCCGCCGACGAGCAGGACCACGAGCGCGGTCAGGGCCGCCAGCCCGAGGAAGGTCCGCGGGTTGCGGCGCAGCGAGGCGAAGCCGCCCTCGACGATGTCGCCGAGGCTGAGCGGGCGCAGCGCCACGATGCCTGGTTTGTGGGCGGTCATCGCGCTCGCCCAGCCCGGCTGCCAGGCCGGCCCAGGCCCTCGGGGTGCGACGGGCGGGTATGCCGCGCCGCCGGGTGCCGCGGTCGGGGAGGCCATGGTGGGCGCGGGGCTCTGGTACGACGGCGCAGCCTCGAGACCGGTGCCCGCAGCCACACCGGCCGGCGTCGGGACAGGGGAGGGCGGCGGCGCGCCGGGCGCGGTCCAGTGCGACCCAGCCGGCTGGGCCGGCCCCGCGGAGGCAGCGGTCTCGGCGGTGGCCGCGGAGTCTGCCTCCCGGGACTGTCCGCCCGGAAGGATGCCCTCGCCCATGGTGCTCCCCCTCAGTGAGCTGCAGGTGCGCTTTGCCCCGAAACCTACCAGCGTGCAGGGCCGCCCGAGCGTGGGTCCGGCGGATTGCGAGCACGCCCCGGGGGCTGCCGCCTGCCGGCGGTCAGGTCATCAGGCTGCCGAGCCGCGCCTCGAGGTGCGTCGCGCGGGCAGGCTCCGCCCCGAGCTGCTGCTGCCGGCGGATCAGGCCGGGTTCGTCGCGCATGAGGGCCAGGCCCCTGCGGACCAGCGTCACCGGCGGCTTTCGGCGCTCGGACAGGTCGCGCAGCAGCCGTCTCACGAAGGTCACGCCCCGGTGGTGGTGGACGCAGAACGCTCCCGCCAGCAGGCCTCGCTCCCGCAGGTCGGGGATGATCTCGGCCGCGAAGATGCCCTCGGCCAGGACCAGGTCATCCGATCGGGCGGTCAGCTCGGTCCTCCCGACGGCCCGGCTGACCGAGATGTCGTACACCGGTGTCTCGACCCGCCCCTGCGTCACCAGCGCCGCCAGCGCGTCCAGCGCTGCCGCTCGGTCCCAGGAGTCCGGGTGGTCCCAGTCGATGATGCCCAGCTCGTCGCTGCGCGGCATCATCGGGTCGTCCTCGTCGCGGTAGAAGTCGTCGAGGCGCATGATCGGCCACCCGTGGGCGTCCTGGAGGCGAGCCGCGAGACGTGACTTGCCGGCCCCACTGGGGCCGGCAAGCACGACGACGCGGGCGGCCGTCACCACGACCGGGTCACTGGGTTCGGCCAACGGTCAGCGGCCCTTGGGGTGCCAGACGGTCTTGGTCTCGAGGAAGGCGGTCAGGCGCGACAGGTCGGGCGTCCGGGTCCAGTCGGGCTCGACCGCGTCGGCACTCGTGCCGGCCGGCCGCAGCACCCGCTTGAGGTTCTCGGCCGCCGCGAGCTCGAGGTCGCCCCAGACGACATCCGCGGCGCCGGCCGCCCCGGCGAGGTCGATGGCGTTGACGTCGCGGTGCGAGGCCAGCCAGGGCGCCACCTCCGCGGTGCGGCCGGTGATGAGGTTGACCACACCGCCGGGGACGTCCGAGGTCGCCAGGGCCTCGGAGAGCGTGATGGCCGGCAGCGGGCGCAGCTCGCTCGTGAGGACCACGGCCGTGTTCCCGGAGACGATCACCGGGGCCACGACCGAGACGAGCCCGAGCAGCGACGACGCCTGGGGGGCCAGCACGGCCACGACGCCGGTGGGCTCGGGGGCGGAGATGTCGAAGTACGGCCCGGCCACCGGGTTGAGCCCGCCGAGGACCTGCGCGTACTTGTCGGACCACCCGGCATACCAGACCCAGCGGTCGATGGCCTGGGACACGAGCGACTCGGCCTGGCGCTCCGTCACGCCCTCGCTGGCCCTGACCTCGGCGACGAACTGGGCACGGCGGCCCTCCATCACCTCGGCGACGCGGTAGAGCACCTGACCGCGGTTGTATGCCGTGGCGCCGGCCCACCCAGCGACCGCGCCGCGCGCGGCGACGACGGCGTCGCGGGCGTCCTTGCGCGAGCCCTGGGCGGCGTTCGCGAGGAACCGGCCCTTGGCGTCGGTGACCTCGTAGGAGCGTCCCGACTCCGAGCGGGGGAACTTCCCGCCGATGTAGAGCTTGTAGGTCTTCCTCACATCCACGCGCGTGTCCGCGGCCGGTGTGCGCTGGTTCTGGGTGGTTGCGGGGCTCACGCCTTTCCCTCCGTCGTGACGTAGGCCTCGAGGCCGTGGCGGCCGCCCTCGCGGCCGTAGCCCGACTCCTTGTAGCCGCCGAAGGGGCTCGTCGGGTCGAACTTGTTGAAGGTGTTGGCCCAGACGACCCCGGCCCGGAGCTGGTCGGCCATCCACAGGATGCGCGAGCCCTTCTCGGTCCAGACGCCGGCGGAGAGGCCGTAGGGGGTGTTGTTGGCCTTGGCGACGGCCTCGTGCGGGGTGCGGAAGGTGAGCACCGACAGCACCGGCCCGAAGATCTCCTCCTGCGCGATGCGGTGGGTCTGGCTCACGCCGGTGAAGACGGTCGGACGGAACCAGAAGCCCTTGCTCGGCAGCTCGCACTCGGGGGACCAGCGGGTCGCACCCTCGGCCTCGCCGGCGGCGGTCAGCTCGGTGATGCGCTGGAGCTGCGCCTTGGAGTTGATCGCGCCGACGTCGGTGTTCTTGTCGAGCGGGTCGCCGACGCGCAGGGTCGACAGGCGTCGCTTGAGGCGCTTGTCGACGTCGTCGGCGATGGACTCCTGCACGAGCAGGCGCGAGCCGGCGCAGCAGACGTGGCCCTGGTTGAAGAAGATGCCGTTGACGATGCCCTCGACGGCCTGGTCGATCGCGGCGTCGTCGAAGATGATGTTCGCCGCCTTGCCGCCGAGCTCGAGCGTCGCCTTCTTGCGGGTGCCGGCGATGGAGCGCGCGATCATCTTGCCGACGCCGGTGGAGCCGGTGAAGGCGAGCTTGTCGACGCCGGGGTGGTCGACGATGGCCTGTCCCGTGGCGCCGGCTCCGGTGACGATGTTGACGACACCGGCCGGCAGGTCGGCCTGCTGGCAGACCTCGGCGAAGAGCAGCGCCGTCAGCGGGGTGGTCTCGGCCGGCTTGAGGACCACGGTGTTGCCGGCCGCGAGGGCCGGGGCGATCTTCCACGCCAGCATCAGCAGCGGGAAGTTCCAGGGGATGACCTGGCCGACGACGCCGTGCGGGCGCGGGTTCGACCCGAGCGAGGCGTACTCGAGCTTGTCGGCCCAGCCGGCGTGGTAGAAGAAGTGCGCCGCAGCGAGCGGGACGTCGACGTCGCGGCTCTCCTTGATGGGCTTGCCGTTGTCGAGGGTCTCGAGGACGGCGAACTCACGGGCCCGCTCCTGGAGGATGCGGGCGATGCGGAAGAGGTACTTGCCCCGGTCGGCGCCGGACATCCGGCCCCACGCGCCGTTGAACGCGCGGCGGGCGGCGGCGACAGCGCGGTCGACGTCGGCCTCGGAGGCGTCGGTGACCTCGGCGAGGACCTCCTCTGTGGCAGGGCTGATCGACTTGAAGGCCGAGCCGCCCTCGGTCTCGGTGAACTCACCGTTGATGAACAGCCCGTAGGAGGGCTTGAGGTCGACGACCGCCCGGGACTCCGGGGCGGGTGCATATTCAAACTTGGCCATTGGTGGGGTTCCTCAGGTCCGAAGGGGGTTCAGTACAGGCTGGGGGAGTCGTCGGTCACGTAGTCCGGACCGGAGTAGGCGCCCGTGCGCATGCGCTGCCGCTGCAGCAGCAGGTCGTTGAGCAGGCTCGAGGCGCCGAAGCGGAACCAGTGGGGGTCGAGCCAGTCGTCGCCGGCGACCTCGCTGACCGCAACGAGGAACTTGATCGCGTCCTTGCTGGTTCTGATGCCGCCGGCCGGCTTGACCCCGACCATCTCGCCGGTGAGGTCGCGCCAGTCGCGGACCGCCTCCAGCATGATCAGCGTCACCGGCAGGGTGGCCGCAGGGGCGACCTTGCCCGTCGAGGTCTTGATGAAGTCGCCACCGGCGAGCATCGACAGCCACGAGGCGCGGCGCACGTTGTCGTAGGTCACGAGCTCGCCGGTCTCCATGATCACCTTGAGCCGGGCCGACCCGCAGGCCTCCTTCACCTGGGCGATCTCGTTGAACACATCGAGGTAGCGGCCCGAGAGGAAGGCGCCGCGGTCGATGACCATGTCGATCTCGTCGGCCCCGGCCGCGACCGCGTCGCGGGTGTCGGCCAGCTTGACCGCCATGCTCGCCCGGCCGGAGGGGAACGCCGTGGCCACTGCCGCGACGTTGACGCCGCTGCTGCCGAGCGCCTCCTTGGCGGTGGGCACCATGTCGCCGTAGACACAGATCGCTGCGGGCCGCGGGGTGGAGGAGTCGGTCGGGTCGGGGTTGAGGGCCTTGGCGCACAGCCCGCGGACCTTGCCCGCGGTGTCAGCCCCCTCCAGCGTGGTCAGGTCGATCATGCTGATGGCGGTGTCGATCGCCCATGCCTTCGACGTCGTCTTGATCGAGCGGGTGCCGAGCCCGGCAGCCCGCGCCTCGCAGCCGACCTGGTCGACGCCCGGAAGCCCGTGCAGCCAGGTCGTCAGGGCGGCATTGGTCAGGCGGGAGACGCCGAGGAGGTCGCGGGCGCGGGCCGTCGCGTCGACCATCTCGCGCGGTGCAGTGGAGGTACTCACCGAATGAGTCTAGCCGCGTCTCAGAGTGCGGTCAGACCACGCATGGCCTCGCGGATGGCCTCGAGCCGGGCGGTGGCGCGCTTGCGGGCCTTGGCGAGTTTGTCCGCGTCCGCGACGGGCTCGATCACCTCGAGGTAGACCTTGAGCTTGGGCTCCGTCCCCGACGGACGCACGATGACGCGCGAGCCGTCGGCGAGGTAGTACCGCAGCCCGTCCGTGGGGGGCAGCTGCTCCGAACCCTCGACGAGGTCGTCGGCCCGCTCCACCGCGGTCCCGGCGATCTCGGCGGGCGGCGTCGAGCGGAGGCGCTCCATCACCGTGCCGATGAGCGACAGGTCCGCCACCCGCACCGAGAAGGAGTCGGTCGCGTGGACGCCGTGGGCGACCGCGAGGTCGTCGAGCACGTCGGACAGCGTGCGGCCCTGTGCCTTCAGGCCGGCGGTCATCTCGGCCATCAGCAGGCACGCGCTCACGCCGTCCTTGTCCCGGACCGTGGCCGGGTCGACGCAGTACCCCAGGGCCTCCTCGTAGCCGTAGCGCAGACCCTCCACGCGGGCGATCCACTTGAAGCCGGTGAGGGTCTCCTCATGGCGGATCCCCGCAGCGGAGGCCATCGCGGCGAGCAGCCGCGACGAGACGATCGAGTTCGCGAAGACGGCGTCCTTCTCCACGCCCCGGTCGAGCAGGTGGGCGCCGAGCAGGACGCCCACCTCGTCGCCGCGCAGCATGCGCCACTCACCGCGGTCGGCGATGGCCACCGCGCACCGGTCGGCGTCGGGGTCGTTCGCGAGGACGATGTCAGGGCCCACCTCCCTCGCCAGCTCGAGGGCGGCGTCGATCGCGCCCGGCTCCTCAGGGTTGGGGAAGCTGACCGTCGGGAAGTCGGCGTCGGGGTGCTGCTGGCTCTCCACCGGCCGGGGGGCGGGGAAGCCCGCGCGCTCGAACACCGCGAGCAGGGTGTCGCTGCCCACCCCGTGCAGGGCGGTGTGGACCACGGACAGGTCCCGGGGGCCATCCGGCCCCACGATCCTGGCGGTCGCGTCGAGATAGGCCTCGAGCACGTCGTCGCCCAGGGTCTCCCAGCCGTCGTCGGCGAGCTGGACGTCGGCCAGGGTGCGGACCCGGGCGATGTGTGCGGCGATGCCCGCGTCGGCGGGCGGCACGATCTGGCTGCCATCGCCGAGGTAGACCTTGTAGCCGTTGTCCTGGGGCGGGTTGTGGCTCGCGGTCACCATGACGCCGGCGTCGGCGCCGAGGTGGCGGATCGCGAAGGCCAGCACGGGCGTGGGCAGGGTGTGCGGGAGCACGGCCGCGCGTCCGCCGGCGCCGACCACCACCGCCGCGGTGTCGCGCGCGAACACGTCGGAGTTGCGGCGCGCGTCGTAGCCGATGACGACGAAGGGCTCGGCGTCGAGCTCCTTGAGGTATGCCGTGAGGCCGGCTGCCGCACGGATGACCACCGCGCGGTTCATCCGGTTGGGCCCGGCGCCGAGGGCACCGCGCAGCCCGGCGGTGCCGAACTCGAGCATGCCGGCGAAGCGGTCCGCGAGGTCCGCCACGGCCGCGTCGTCTCCGTCCTTGGCGCGCGCGAGGACGTCGCCGAGCTCGACGCGCGTCTCGTGGTCGGGGTCGTCGTCCACCCAGGCCTGGGCGGCCTCCGTGAGCTCTGCCCGGATGTCCTCCACGCTGGGACTGGCATCCTCGGCACGACCGTGCCGGCCGGCATACGTCATCTCGCTGGTCCTCTCAGATTGTCGCCACAACGGCGGCGAGCAGCCTGCCACAGCGCTCCGCGGCAGCCTGCCCCGCCTCGATCACCTCGGCGTGTGAGAGCGGCTGCTCGCTGATGCCGGCGGCGAGGTTGGTGACGAGCGAGATGCCGAGGACCTCCATCCCCGACTGCCTGGCGGCGATCGCCTCGAGCGTGGTGGACATGCCCACGAGGTCGCCCCCGATCGTCTTGGCCATCCGCACCTCGGCGGGTGTCTCGTAGTGCGGTCCGCGGAACTGGACGTACACGCCTTCGTGGAGGTCCGCGTCGACCTCCCGCGCCAGCTGCCGCAGCCGCGGGCTGTAGAGGTCGGTGAGGTCGACGAAGTTCGCGCCCTCGATGGGGGAGTGCGCGGTGAGGTTGATGTGGTCGCGGATGAGGACCGGGGTCCCGGGCGCCCAGGCGGGGTTGAGCCCGCCGCACCCGTTGGTGAGCACGATGGTGTGGCAGCCGGCGGCGGCCGCGGTGCGGACGGCGTGGACCACCGACCGCACCCCACGGCCCTCGTAGAAGTGGGTACGGGTCCCGTAGACGAGCGCCCGCCGGCCGGTGTCGCCGATGGCGACCGAGCGCATCGTCCCCGAGTGCCCCTCGACCGCCGCCTTGGCGAAGCCGGGGACCTCCGCGTTGTCGATCGTGGCCAGGGTCTCGCCGATCAGGTCGCCGGTCTGCCCCCAGCCCGACCCGAGGACGAGGGCCACGTCGTGGCGCTCGGCGCCGGTGCGCTCGGCGATGACGGCGGCGGCGGCGCGGGCCACCTCGAACGGGTCGGTGGCAGGATCGGCCAGGTCGGGCGTGGAGGTCTCGGTCACCGCGTCAGAGTACCGATGGGCACCGCCTGCCGGTGACCGGATCAGCGCGGGTGTCGTGTGCAGGGTCAGTTCGGGGCCACGGCCAGCGCGGCATCGCCTCGAGGAGCGAGGCGCACGCGCGCGCCGGGCTGGTAGCGCGCCACCCACGAGCTCGGCACCTGGACCACGACTCGGTGGCCGTCCGCGATCTCGGTGGTCACCCGGCCGTGGGCTCCGAGGAAGCTGGCGCTGAGGACGGTCGCGGACCCGCTGGGGTCGAGTGCGATGTCGATGCCCTCAGGACGCACGAGCACCACGATGTCACCGCTTCTGGCCGACCCGTCGAGCAGGGGGACGCGCCCGCCCAGGACGTCTGCGTGGCCGTCCACGGCGACCCCGGGCAGCCGGTTGGTCAGCCCGACGAAGTCGGCCACGAACTCACTCGTGGGGTGGGCGTAGAGGTCCTGGGGGGCGGCGAGCTGCTCGAGGTGCCCGGCCCGCATGACCCCCACACGGTCGGCAACGGCGAGGGCCTCCTCCTGGTCGTGGGTGACGAAGAGCGTGGTCGTGCCCACCGCGAGCTGGATGCGGCGGATCTCATCGCGAAGCTGGCTGCGGACCTTGGCGTCGAGCGCCGAGAGGGGCTCGTCGAGGAGCAGCACCTCCGGCTCGATGGCCAGGGCGCGCGCCAGGGCGACGCGCTGCTGCTGGCCGCCCGACATCTGGTGGGCGTATTTGTCGGCCTGGTCGGACAGTGCCACGAGGTCGAGCATGTCCGCTGCGCGGGCGCGCCGCTGGAGGGCGCTGCGCCGGCGCAGCTGCAGCCCGAACTCGACGTTCTGGCGGGCCGTCATGTGCGGGAAGAGGCTGTAGGCCTGGAACACCATGCCCATGTCGCGACGGTTCGTGGGGGTGGAGGTCACGTCACGGCCGCCCACCTCGATCCGACCCGCGTCGGGGTCCTCGAGCCCGGCCAGGCAGCGCAGCGCAGTGGTCTTCCCGCAGCCCGAGGGGCCCAGAAGCGCGACCAGCTCTCCGGGGGCGATGTGCAGGGTGAAGTCGTCGAGGGCGTTGAGGCTGCCGTAGCTGCGGCGCAGGTTCATCAGCTGGACGGTGACGCCCTCGCGGTGGGCGTCGGTCCAGCGCTCTGGCGCTCTCACGCGCTCTCCTTGCGACCGGTGCGGGCGACGGGGGCCGCCGCCGCGCGGGCACCGCCGATGAAGGACATGGCGAACAGGACGACGAAGGCGAACACCAGGGCGGCCAGGCCGACGGCGATGCTGATCTTCGCGTCGCTCTTGCCCAGCTCGTACATGGCGACCTGGAGGTTCTTGCGGCTGAACAGGTTCGCGATGGTGAACTCGCCCAGCACGAGCGCGACGGAGAGGAACGACGCCGAGAGCACTGCGGTGCGGAGGTTCGGCAGGACGATGCGGACCATCACGGTGCCCCAGCCGGCGCCGAGCGACCGGCTGGCCTCGGCGAGGGTCTTGACGTCGATGGCGCGCAGTCCGGCGTCGAGGGACCGGTAGGCATACGGGAGGACCAGGATCACGTAGGCCAGCGACAGCCAGAGCGTCGACTCCCCGAAGAGGTAGGTCACCCAGGCGTAGACCGGGGTCAGGCCGACGACCAGGACGATGGCCGGGACGGTCAGCGGCAGCAGGCACATGAACTCGACCGTGCGCGAGAGGTGGGGCAGGCGCAGCCTGACCCAGGTCATGGTGGGTACCAGCAGCGCGAGCATGATGACGACGGTGAACACGGCCAGGCCCATGGACGAGAGGAAGCCCTCGCGCAGCACCGGGTACTCCGCGCTGACCGTGCCGAAGTCGACCAGCGTGGCCCAGGTCTGGGGCGACCGCGTGCCACCGGGTCCGCGTGTGGTGAACTCCAGCATGCCGAGGAGCGGCAGGGCGAAGAAGACCAGGCAGATGCTGATGGTGGCCCATCGGAACAGCGCCTGCCGCCGCCGCGCCGCTGCGCGGTTGCCGCTCACGGGGTCAGCCACTTGGACGCACGCCGGTCGAGCACGGCATACAGGCCCATCACGATGGCCACGACCACCACCATGGCCAGGGCCATCGCCTTGCCGACGTTCTCCTGGCCGAGTATCACCTCGGACGTCAGGGTGTTGCCGATGGCGAGTGGCAGCAGCGGCGAGCCCTGCGACACCAGGGCAGCCGCCGTGGCGTAGGCGCTGAAGGCGTTGGTGAACAGCAGCAGCATGGCGCCGACGAACGAGGGGAGGAGTATCGGGGCCGCGACCCTCCGCCAGTACACCCACGTGCTGCCGCCGAGGGTCTCGGTGGCCTCGCGCCACTGCGGCCGCAGACCCTCGACCGCGGGCAGGAAGACGATCAGCATCAGCGGGACCTGGAAGTACAGGTACACCAGCATCAGGCCCTTGTCCCACTCGTACAGCCACAGCCCAGGACCGGTGTCGACCCCGATGCGCGCCAGCCACGTGGTGAGGAAGCCGGTGGCGCCGAAGCTGGCCAGGAAGGCGAAGGCCAGGGCCACCCCGCCGAACTGCGCGAGCACGCCGCACAGCGAGGTGACGAACCGGGTCATGACCCCGCCGCCGCGGCCGGTCGACACGGCATACGCCAGCACCGCCCCGATGACCGCGCCACCCGCGGCCGTGACCGCCGACAGGACGACGGAGTGCTGCAGCGCCGCCAGCACGGCCGGCTGGGTGAGGGCCTCCACGTTGCCCAGCGTCACTCCCGCGCCGCTAGTGAAGGCCCCGACCACCACCACGAGAGTGGGGATGACGAGGAAGACCGTCGTGTAGGCGAAGAAGGGCACCACACCGAGCAGGGCGCCCGACGGTCGCCTTCGGCGGCGTGCTCGCGGGTGTCGCCGGTCATCCAACGGCGTTTGCCCAGTTCTTGGCCAGGTAGTCCTTGGCCTTGGCATTCTGCTCCTCGGTCGGGATGACCGGGGTGCCCGAGACCTTCGGCAGCTTCGCCGCGGCCGCACCGTTGGCCGTGCCCGCCTCCGTCATCGCGTCGAGGCGCACCGGCCGCGCGCCCCCCTCCAGCCAGAGGTTCTGGCCCGCGTCGGAGAAGAGGTACTCCTGCCACAACCGTGCGGCTGCCGGGTGCGGGGCGTCCTTGTTGATGGCCTGCACGTAGTAGCCGCCCACCGCCGCGTTGCCCGGCACGAAGGTCTCCCACGTGATGTTGCCTCGCAGCTTCACGCCCTGGGCGACGTTGAGGTAGTCCCAGTCGATGACCACCGGTGTCTGGCCGGACTCGATCGTGGCGGGCGTCGGGTCGACAGGGAGGAAGTTGCCCGCGTCCTTGAGCTTGGCGAAGAAGTCGACGCCCTTGCTGATGTCCTCGACCGTGCCGCCCTGTGAGACCGACACCATCTGCACGCCGGCGAAGGCGGCACCGGCTTTCGTGGGGTCACCGTTGAGGGCGACCTTGCCCTTGTACTCGGGCCCCAGCAGGTCCTCCACCGACGTCAGGGCAGGGACCTTGTCCGCGTCGTAGCCGATGCTCATGTACCCGCCGTAGTCGTTGACCCATGTGCCGTTCGGGTCCTTGAGGGCCGCAGGGATCTCGTCGAACGTCGCGACCTTGTAGGCCGCGAACATCGCGGTGTTCGCGGCCGCGACGGAGGCACCCAGGTCGAAGACGTCGGGCGCCTTGGACTGGCCCTTGAGGCGCTGAGCCGTGGTGATCTCGTCGGCGGAGCTGGCGTCTGGCTGGTCGCTGTTGACAGCAATGCCGTAGGTGTCCCTGAAGCCCTTGATGATGGCCCCGTAGTTGGCCCAGTCCGGAGGCAGGGCGATGACGTTGAGCTGGCCCTCCTTCTTGGCGGCCTGGACCAGCTTGTCCATGCCGCCGAAGTCCTGCGCTGAGGTGGCGCTGGCGGCATTGGTGCCAGTCCCGGAGGTGGTCTCGCCGCCCCCGGAGTCCTCGGCCGGGGGGGAGCATGCGGCGAGGGCAGCGGCGGCGGCGCAGGCGATGGCGATCGCACTCGCGCGGCGAAGGGGTAGTGAGCTCACGGTGACCTCCTGTGCACGGCGAGTCGGCCATCCGGCCGAGCACGTGTGCCACACCGGATGCTCTGCTTCTGATCATGACGCACAGGCTGCCTCTGCGGTCCGTTTCCGGTGAGTTGGCACCGGGCGGTGGTGTGACCGGCCGGGAGGGAGGCGATCGGCAGTGGTTGGATGTGGTGCGTGAACGCTCGCGAATCGTCAGTCGTGATCCTCGGTGGCGGCCCCGGAGGCTACGAGGCCGCGCTCGTGGGGGCGCACCTCGGCGCGCGCGTGACGGTCATCGACCGCGACGGGCTCGGGGGCGCAGCCGTCCTCACGGACTGCGTGCCCTCGAAGGCGCTCATCTCCACCGCCGACTTCATGTCACAGTTCGAGACCGCGGCCGACCTCGGCGTGCACCTCGAGGACCACGAAGGCGACGAGGTCTCGGACTCCGTGGCCGAGATCGTCGCCGTCAACCAGCGCGTGATGCGCCTCGCCGCCGCGCAGAGCCGCGACATCGGCCGGCGCCTCGAGTCCGACGGCGTGCGCGTGCTGCGGGGCGTGGGCCGGATGCTGTCGGCGTCGAGGGTTCGCGCCGAGGTCGAGGACGGTGGGGTCGAGGAGATCGACGCGGACGTCGTGCTCGTCGCGACCGGCGCCACCCCCCGGGTCATGGCGACGGCGCAGCCGGACGGTGAGCGGATCCTGACGTGGCAGCAGATCTATGCGCTCAAGGAGCTGCCGGAGAAGCTGGTCGTCGTCGGGTCCGGCGTGACGGGAGCCGAGCTGGCCCAGGCCTACCTCGGCCTGGGCGCACAGGTCACCCTCGTCTCGTCCCGCGACCGCGTGCTGCCCGGCGAGGACGCCGACGCCGCCACCGTGATCGAGGAGGTCTTCCGCAAGCGCGGCATGGAGGTGCTCGACCGTTCCCGCATGGCTGCCGTCGAGCGCACCGACAGCGGCGTCCTGGTCCGCCTCGAGGACGGCCGCGAGGTCGAGGGCTCGCACGCCCTGCTCGCCGTCGGCTCCATCCCGCAGACCGCCGGCATCGGCCTCGAGGACATCGGGGTCGCGCTGGCGGACTCCGGCCACATCTCCGTCGACCGGGTCTCGCGCACGTCCGTGCGGGGCGTGTATGCCGCCGGCGACTGCACCGGGGTCCTGCCCCTCGCGTCCGTGGCGGCGATGCAGGGGCGCATTGCCATGGCCCACGCCCTCGGTGATGCGGTGGCGCCGCTCAACCTGGGCGCCGTCTCGGCGAACATCTTCACCGACCCCGAGATCGCGACCGTCGGCTTCTCCCAGAAGGACGTCGACGAAGGCCGGGTCGACGCCGCCGCGCTCATGCTGCCGCTGGCCACCAACCCCCGGGCGAAGATGCAGGGCATCAGCGACGGCTTCGTCAAACTGTTCGCGCGCAAGGGAATTGGCACGGTTGTCGGTGGCGTGATCGTCGCCCCACGAGCGTCGGAGCTCATCTACCCAGTGACGCTGGCCGTCCAGCACGGCCTCACCGTCGACCAGCTGGCCGGCACCTTCACGGTGTACCCCTCGCTGTCCGGCTCCGTCGCGGAGGCGGCCCGCCAGCTGCACGACGTGCAGTAGCTCGGTGGCCTACGCGAGGGCGCCAGGGGGTCGTCGCTTCTCGCCGTCGCTTCTCGCCGGGCCGGGTCTGCGGCCCGTGTGTAGGGTGCTGGGAAGCCCTGCTGCGGCAGGGCCGTTGACTTTCAGAACCCACATGCGAAACGAGGCACGCCCATGGCCGGCGGATTCATGGACAAGATGAAGGACTTCGTCAAGGGCAACCCGGAGCAGGCCGCCAGCGCCATCGAGAAGGTCGAGGACGCGATCGACGAGCGCACCGGCGGGAAGTACGCCGAGCACGTCGACAAGGGCGGCGACGCGCTGCGCGAGAAGCTCGGACTGCCATCGGAGCAGGCGGGGCCGGACGAGACCATTCCCCAGCAGCCGGCGCCGGGGGAGCCCCTGCCCGAGCCCATGCCCGAACCCGGCCCCACGCCGGTTCCCGAGCCGGGTCCGACGCCGATGCCCGAGCCCGGCCCGGCCCCCGTCCCCGAGCCTGGTCCGACGCCGATGCCCGAGCCAGGACCGGCCCCCCTGCC
>Ga0247818_10000391_pt1 | contig 27071 bp, 23 predicted proteins | sample 13C_Glucose_Day1_FD_192424 | JGI IMG/M metagenome (GOLD analysis project Ga0247818, IMG submission 192424) | Soil microbial communities from agricultural site in Penn Yan, New York, United States - 13C_Glucose_Day1 | ecosystem: Environmental > Terrestrial > Soil > Agricultural land | place... | reverse complement strand
TCCCGGCCCGCCTGGCGCCATCTTTGGATGGTCTGAACGAGGAGCTGCAGGGTGGGGACGACCACCAGGACATGCCCCTCCCTGGCGGTCTGGTCGGCGATGTGGGCGGCGGTGAGCGTCTTCCCCGTGCCGCAGGCCGACACCACGGTGGCGCGGCGCTCGCCGGATGCGAACGCGGCCAGGGCTGCGTCGGCGGCTTCGGTCTGGTGCTGACGCAGGCGCGGCAAAGCGGGTGTCACGTGTGTTCCTCGGGATCGCTGCCGGGCACCCTCGCTGGGCCCCGGTGTGGTGCTGACAATGCACCGTATGAGGCGGGTCCAGCGGCAAGTTGAGGACCTTGGGAATCCGGCCGGATATCGCTGGTGGCGTGGGAAGTCTGAGACATTCTGGGGTTGTCTCCGGCCGAACTGGAGCGGGTGAGGGGGGGCTGAGGCGGGTGGCGAGGAAGAACACGGCGCGGCGGAAGGTGTGGAGGATGCCGGAGCGTCTGCCGCGACAGGCACGGCTGATCGCGGACGAGTCGACGGGGTCGTTCCTCGGCCGGCTCGCACAGCTCAACCACATGCCGCTGGACGACCTGATGGGCCTCATCGGCGAGGGCGGCAAGGCGATGCATCCGCGATACACCGAGGTGTACCTCAACCCGGCCGCGCTCGAACGGCTGGCGGCACTGACCGCGCACAGTCCGCAGGTCCTGCAGCGGGCGCTGCCCAGCCTCGCGCCGCATCGCCTGCTCGAGACGGGGCCGGGGCCGGTGTGGAGGTGGCCGCAGTGGGAGGCGAAGGACGTCTTTCTTGTGCGGGCGTGCGATCTGTGTGCCGCGGCCAGGCGGCATCCGTCGGATGTGTACCTGGTGTCGGTGACCCGGTGGAGAGTGTGCGCCCGGCACCACCGGTGGCTGGACAACCTCCGTGAGGACGGTGCGACCTGGCTGCCACTGCGGAACGTGCCCGAGGTGGTCCGGGCGCACCGTGACCGGGCGGGTCTGGAGCGCAGGCTCGGTGCCGGCGGGCGTGCCCTGTTCGCCGATGCCCTGCACATCACGGCGCTGTGGTGGAACATCCCCGAGCTGAGCCCGCCGATGTGGGAAGCGCGGGGGCGGCTCCTGGGTGAGGAGGCCGGCGGTGACCTTCGTCTGGCGCCACTGGTGTCCTACCCCGAGACCATGCGACTGGCGTGGATGCTCGCGGCCCGGGAACGCCGCCGCATGCGGGGCACCTGGAGCGTCGAACACGACAGGGCGTGGCTTGCTGCCGTGGGCGCCATGCTGGAGGAGTGGCAGATGCCCGCGGATCTCGCGCTGGCGCCCGTGGACATCTGGATGCAGCACCACCGCATGCCCCCGCTGCACCGGAGCAGCAGCCGGCCGGGACAGGGCAAGTGGCGCCGGCTGCCCGCGCCGCAGCCTCACGAGGATGTGCCTTCGGGCATCCACCTGGAGCGGCTCACGTGTCTGCCGTGGCAGTTCGGCGACGAGCCCCCGGAAGCGGACGAGACGATGGCCTGGTCCGTCGCCGGCCGCGCGTGATCTCACTCCAGCTCCCGGCGCCGTCGTCTGTGGACGGGTCTGTGCTGTGCGGGCGACTCGCCGGCGGCCAGGTCCAGTACCAGTTGTGCTTCTCCGGCTTTGGTGGTGGCGACATGTCCGCAGGACAGGCACCACATCAGGGGGCCGAGCGCGGCTGCGGCATCGGAGTAGGTGCTGATGCGGTGACCGCATCCCGCGCAGGGCACTCCTCTGCCTTCGCGTTGCGGAGATGCCGTGGCGTTGTGCAGCAACGTGCGCAGCAGGGGTGTCATCTGCAGTCTCGGGGGCCCCTCGGTGTCGACTGGGAACCGGAGTTCACGTGCAAAATGCTGTTCTTCGGTGGCCGGCTTGGGAGGCAGTCGGGAGATTCGGTCTTCTTCGGCTCGCTTGCAGGCTCGTGTCCATGCGGCGAGTTGGGAGTCGCTTCCTTCGCCGCAGGCTTGGGCGAAGGCCAGAACGAAGTCGTGACGGGGCCGGCTTTGACCGTTGAGGACCCGGCCGATGGTTGCGTGGGGAAGCTGCCCGTAGCCCCCGGCTCGTGCCTCGAGCTGGCGGTATGGAGGGCTTCCTTGCCGGTGGTAGAGGTCGAGCAGCGCGGCATGCAGGTCAGCGCAGGTTCGCACGCAGTCCAGATGGATCCGATGGCTGAGCGGTCGTTTCGCCGCCATCGATTTGTACCGGGCTCGCTTCCACAGACGTTCGGCTTCATTGCCGTCGGCGCCACACGCCTGGGCATAGGCGCGGACCGCTGCGAGGGAAGAGACCTTGCCTCCAGACGCGGCACGGCTCAACGTCGATGTGCTGAGCGATGTGCGCCGGGCGAGCTCGAGGTAGCTGAGCCGGGCCTCATGGCGTCGAGCGCGGAGCCAGGCGGCAAGCTCGCGTTGGCTGATATCGCCTTACGGGGCAGGAGTCCTCTCCGTCCCTCGTGAGCCACGCACCAGGCACGCTGGAGATGCGCATGGGCAGGACGATCACCCAGGCGCAACGCCCAAGCATGGGTTGCCCGCTGCAAACGGCTAGTACTGCAACGGTGTTTGCCGTGACTGGTGGCCAGGTTATGGGGGTGTGTGGCCGCGTTGTTTGTAGTGGCTGATGCGGGCTTGGTGTTGTCGTCGGCGTCGCCAGGTCGACCAGTGCAGGACGTGGTCGACCGAGACCGGCCGGCGGTGGGTGAGGCGGTGGATCAGGCGTCTGAGCTCGGGAAGGCTGAGGGGAACGAGGTCGGAGGATCCGTTTCTGCTTTGCCGGTGTCGAGTTCGCGGGCCCGCAGGACGGTCAGGCAGGCGTGGGCGGCCATGGCCAGGGTCATGTGGCGGTGCCAGCCGGGGTAGCGGCGGACCTGGTAGTCGTCCAGGCCGCACTCCTGCTTCGCACTCTGGAAGCACTCCTCGACCGCCCAGCGAGCCCCGGCGACACAAATCAGCTGGTCAAGTGTGGTGTCGGCGGGGCAGTAAGCGATGTAGTAGGAGATCTCGTCGGGTCTGCGGACGCTGCGGCGGGCGATCACCCAGTGCCGCCGGTCCTCCCGGTGCCAGGGGCGGACCTCGACCCTGGCCCAGTCGAAGACGCGCGGTCCGTGGGCCCCGTTGCCGCAGGAACGGCGTTTCCACTTCTGCCTGGGCAGATCGTGGAACAGGTCGTGAACCGGATGGTCCATGGCCCAGCGGGTCACGACGGTGTCGTGACGGGTGGTGGCCATGACATGGAAGACATCGGCCCGCTCCAGCTCGGACCGCCAGCTTTTCGAGTAGCCGTAGCCGGCGTCCGCGGTCACCCACCCGAACGGGATCTTCTCCTCGATCGCCCGGCGGACCATCGCCCTTGCCATCGCGACCTTGGTCTCGAAGACGACCTCGTCGTCGATACCGGCCCGCCGGCAGCGTTCACGGTCGTCGGTCCAGGACGCCGGCAGGTAAAGGCGCCGGTCGATCAGGGTGCGGCCGCGGCCGGTGGCGTAGGCGAGGAACACCCCGACCTGGCAGTTCTCCGTCCGGCCGGCCGTGCCGGAGTACTGCCGCTGAACCCCGGCCGACCGGACCCCTTTCTTCAGGAAACCTGTGTCGTCCACGATCAGCACCGCACCTGGGTCTCCGAGGTACTCGACGACGTACTCGCGCACGTCGTCCAGCACCTCGTCCGCGTCCCAGTCGATCCGGTTCAGGAGCCGGTGGAGCCGGTCCGGACCCGCATGCCCGGCCTCCTCGGCAAGCGTCCAGCCGTTCTTCCGCTCCAGCGGAGCGATCAGTCCCCGCATATACGCAAGCGCCGACTCACGCGGCTCCGACCTGGCAAAACGGTGCACGAACCGCTCGTGCAGAGACCTTAGTTCACCCGCCCACGACCGGGCATCAGCAAGTTCCCCACCCATGAACACACCAACGAACCACCTGGCCACCAGTCACGGCAAACACCGTTGCAGTACTAGGACTTGTCCGGCCGATCATGGTTCCGGTTGTTGGGGCACGGCGGGGCTTCAGTCTGTCGAGTTCATGGTCGGCCCGCGATGTCGTGTGCCAGGGTGACGGTATGGATTGGCAGTCTGAGAGCCCGGAACTCTGGGCGTTTTTGGAGACCTTGCACCGCGGCGACATCTTGTCTGGCACCGTTGCGGCGATCGAGCGGTTCGGGGTCTTCGTGGCCCTGGACGACGGACCTGCCCATCCGCTTTTCCCCGGTGTCGGGTTCATCGTCATCCCCGAACTGTCCTGGCGGCACATCGACGCCCCCACCGATGTCGTTCACGTAGGCCAGAGGGTCTCGTGCGAGTTCCTCCAGTTCGACACCTACAACGCGGAGGCCAGACTGTCCTTGAAGGCGCTGGAGCCCGACCCCCTGCGGGCTTTCGCCGACCGCACGCCGGTGGGCCAGGAAATCCGCGGGACTGTGGAGAAGACAGTTCCCATCGGCGTCTTCGTCGAGCTCGGAGACGGGTTCGTCGGGCTGGTCCCCTCCAGAGAGATCGACGGTCGACCCGCAGTGAGTCCAGTGGAGGACTTGGAGGCCGGAGAGGAGATCACCGTCGTCGTCACGGAGATCGACCTGCCGACCCGCCGAATCTTTCTTTCCAGGCCGAAGAACGCCCAGCGCGAAGGTGTCGTGCCGGCCACGTGACGGCCAGCGTGCTCCAGCCGTTGAATGGAGCATGGGGCGGGGTGATCTGAGTGATGCCGAGTGGGAACGGCTGCGGCCGTTCCTGCCGGTCAGCAACCGGCGTTGCGGCAGGTGGCGGGATCACCGGCAGGTGATCGACGGGATCCTGCACCGGGTGCGAACCGGAGTGCAGTGGCGTGACCTGCCCGAACGGTTCGGCCCGTGGAAGACCGTCTACGAACGCCACCGCCTGTGGTCGGCGGACGGTACCTGGGAACGTCTCCTCCAGCAGGTCCAGGCGGTGGCCGATGCAGCGGGTGAGATCGACTGGGACATCTCGGTCGACTCCACCATCGTGCGGGCGCATCAGCATGCGGCGGGCGCTCGCACCGACCCACCGCCGGCGCCCGGCTCAAAGGGGGCCGAGGAGGCAGAACATCAGGACGAAGAGCCGTGGCAGAGTCTGCACGCCCGCCTGGTGGAGGTGGTGCTGGAGGCGAGAGCCTGGGCCGCTCGCGCGGCGGGTTCACCAGCAAGCTTCACCTCAGCGCGGACGGCCGCTGCCGTCCGCTGTCCCTGATCGTCACACCAGGTCAGCGAGCCGACTGCACCCAGTTCATCGCGGTGCTGGAGAAGATCCGAGTCCCCAGACCGGGCCTGGGGCGACCACGCAAGAAGCCCGACAGCCTTGCGGCCGACAGGGCCTACAGCAACGGACCCGTTCGCGAGTATCTGCGACGGCGGGGCATCCGCCACACGATTCCTGCGAAGAGTGACAGCCAGGCCGCCCGCCGGCGCAAGGGCACACACGGTGGACGGCCGCCCGGTTTCGACGAGGACCGCTACAAGAAGCGCAACACCGTCGAGCGGGCAATCAACCGCATGAAGCAGTTCCGGGCGGTCGCCACTCGCTACGACAAGCGCGGTTACGTCTTCCTCGGCACCGCCACCGTGGCGGCCGTCGCGATCTGGCTCCGCACATGATCGGCCGGACAAGTCCTAGCGGGCAGGACTGGCCGTGCATCGGCTCGGTAGGCTGCACCGCGTGATGAATGACGGTCTCGCTCGCACCGCTGCCCGGTTCTTCGACTCCTTCTGGAGCGCGGGGATCTCCAACCCCTGGGAGATCGTTGAACAGGTCTCACACCTTCTCTATCTCCGCCAGCTTGACCAGCTGCAGCTGGCGTGGGAGCAGGGAAAGATACCGGAGAAGGAACCGATCTTCTCTGCGGACGAGCAGCACTTGCGCTGGTCGCACCTCATCCGTCTGACACCTCAGCGCATGTACGTCACGGTTGCCGAGGAGGTGTTCCCCTGGCTGCGCCGTCGGCCGTCCGACGGGGTGGCGTACTCGCAGCACTTCACCGAGGCCCGCTTCACGATCCCGACTCCCGGCCTTCTGTCCAAGTCGGCTGTTCTGTTGGAAGAGACGCTGTCGGCGGACAACACCCATGCAGCTGACCTGTACGAGTGCATTCTCGACCGCGTCAGCGGAGCAGGCCGCTACGGATTGTTCCGGACTCCCCGCCAGTTGGTCGACCTGATGGTCGCAATGACCGCGCCCGGTCCCGACGACGACGTGTTCGATCCCGTATGCAAGACGGGCGATTTCCTGCTCGCTGCCGCTCAGCACATCCGGCAGCACAGCGCTGAACCCTCCGCGCAGGAAGCCGCTGCGGCAGGCGGGGCCAGAATTCACGGATTCGACATCGACGTCACCATGCTTCGTGTGAGCAGCATGCGGTTGATGCTGCAGGGCTTCGAGAGCGCCGACCTGCGCTACCGGGACCTTCTACACAAGGGGGAAACTGCAGGGGACGGGTGTGCCTCCCTCGTCCTGTCCACCCCTCCGTTCGCGGGGAGCGTCGATGCCGAGGTCGTCGCGCCGGGCTTGCTTGACGTGGTCCGTACGAAGAAGGCCGAGCTGCTCCATCTTGCGGCGGTCCTGCGGTTGTTGAGGCCTCAGGGGCGCGCGGCTGTCATCGTTCCTCAGGGCGTTCTGTTCGGTTCGAGTAAGGCTCACATCGAACTGCGCCGCAGGCTGGTGGAGGAGCACGGCCTGGAAGCCGTGGTTCAGCTGCCCTTCGGCACGTTTCAGCCGTACGCCGGGATCCAGACGTCGATCCTGTTCTTCACGAAGGATGCGGGTCCGGCTGAGGAAGTGTGGTTCTACGAGGTCAAGTCAGATGGATGGAGCCTGGACAGTCGACGCACCCCGCTGTTGGCCGAGGACAAGCTCGGGCCCACTCCGGACAGCACGCTTGATGCTGCCGACCACACTCGCAACAATCTGCCGGACGTGTTGAAGCGCTGGTCTCAGCGCAAGAGCAGCGAGCGCCGCCGCTCCCGGTCCGAGCAGAGCTTCTGCGTCTCAAGGAAAGAGATCTCGGAACAAGGATATGAGCTGTCATTGGCACGTTTCCGGCAGATCCAGGTGGCTCAGCAGTCAGCTCAGGACGGCGTCCGGCTGGGTGACTTCGCTCAGGTCTTCGGTGGATCTGTCAGCACCTCCGACATCGACAAGGAGTCGAACACGGAGGCGGACGTACGCAGCCGGGTTCTGACGCCGTCGGCGCTGACCAGCACGCTGCCTGATGTGGCTGACCTCCCTGTCCGCCGGGACGCCCGCGGCCCACGGCACCGGTTGCAGCAAGGCGACATCGTGGGGCGTGATCTGGCCGGCGCCCGTCACTGGACGATCCTGCCGGGTGAGTACGACGGGGTGCAGCCAGGCCAGGGCCTGCTGGTCGTCCGCCTCACCGAAGAGCTCCTGCCGTTGGAGTACGTGGCGGCTTACATGGCGAGCCCTCTGGCCGAAGAGCAGCTTCCGAAATACGGAACCGTGCCGCGCGTCAGGGCTGCAGGAATGGCTGACGTCTGGGTCCCCCGGTGCGACGGCACCGCGGCAGACATCCGGGCCTCCCTTTCCATGCTCGAGGAAGGCGAGCAGGAAGCCGCACGCATCCAGGGCGAGCTGCAGCGCATGCGCATGCGGATCTTCGAGAGCGGTACCAGCGCATCCCGGCGCGGGCGTCTGGACGAGGCGGCTTCCATCAGCTCTTTGACCGCGCAGAGCCTGCGCCGGCAGAACGATCCCTACAAGCTCTTCCAGGAGTCGTACCCGTATGCCATAGCCCGAGCGGTGCGCAAGTTCCGGCACTCGCGGTCTCTGGCGGAGAAGCACGAGGCGGCGATCCAGTGTGCCGAGTCGCTGATCCTGTCCCTGGGCATCATGTCGCTCGCGCTGGCCGCGGATCGCGGACGTGTGGACCTGCCTCAGATCGACCAGTGGAAGGAGTCCGTCGCGCGCGGTGGTGTCTCCCTGGGCCACTGGGTGGGGACGTTCAAGGCCGTTGTCGAGGACTTCCGCCAGCACAATGATGCCGCCGCAGGGCTCGTCGAGGCGGCGGCCCGCAAGAAAGGCGGGAAGGGCCTCCTCGCGGACCTCGACCAGCTGATCGCTCTTCGCAATAAGATCCGCCATGGAGCTGGGCCGCGGACCCGCGCCGAGTTCGAGAAGAGCCTGGAGAAGATCGAAAGGCTGATGCTCAGCAGCCTGTCGGGGTGCGCCTTCCTCGCGACCACGCGCTGGGTTCACGCGGAGCAGCTCCGCTGGCTGCCCGACACCGGAAAGTTCCGCGTCTCAGGCCCCTCCCTGATGGGAGACCATCCCGACTTCGCTCCCGTCGCCTTCGACACGGCACACCCGCTGGCCGACGACCGTCTCTACCTCGTCACACCGCAGGAGCAGCCTGTCCCTCTCACTCCCTTCTGTCTCCTGAGCGACTGCCCCACCTGCCTGGCGCCCGAGCTGTACTACCCCGACCGTCTCAACAATTCCACCGCTCTCCTCAAGAGCCTGGACCGGGGCCACGAACTGGAAAGCGACACCGTTCTCAGCGCACTGCGCGCATGGGGCACGCCATGACCGTCGGCGAAGCGACAGCGCTTCTTCCCTGACCGGCCACGTCCGGTCTCCGAGCTGCGGATGACGGCTCGGAGACCGGACGTGGTACCGCGTCGCAGACTGCCTGTAAAGCATGGGGCAGTCAACGGACTCGTGCTGCGGCCATCCGGCATGAGTAGGTAAACCGTGCTGGCAGGCCTGCCGTCACGTGACGCGTCCCTGTCTCGAACACCGCGCCAGTCCTTCTACGGTTCAAAAGTCTCTGACACGCGTCCGATCGGCACAGACCTCTTGCGCCGGCAGCCGCCAAGAGCTCCCCACAACTGCCGGATTGATCACTCAGCGCTGCCGGGGTGCCCGGCAAGCTGATTCACTCTCCGTTCAAGCTCGCTCAAGGTAGAGCTGACATAGGTGTGTTCAGTACCAGGAGGCACGATGCTGGTGATCTGATCAAGGAAGGCCTCGACGAAAGCTCTGGGCAGGGACACGAGGGCTGTCCCTGAAGGCGGACTCAACTCGATGAAGATGCGGGCACCACCTGGGGCACCGTCGTTGGGCCAGACCTTCACGTCCCCCTCGCCTGCCGCTGCTTGTGTGCCTTCGGTCAGCAGGTCTCTGGCGAACGTCCAGGTGATGTCGGCATCTCCCTGCCTGAACACCGTCTCTACCGCGTAGGGATCCGCTTCCTTGTACCTGAAGCGCGTGGGCACAGACAGTGTCTCTACGGATGCACCGAGGTGGAGTCGTCCGGTGACCATCTCAGTTTCGACAGTTCGGGTACCGGTGGACGCAACTGCGGAACGTGGCTGCTGTCGCCGGCTGACCAGAGCGCCTGTGTGCTTCTCTTTCACATCCTCTGGGAAAGGCCGACCAAGGGACGGTGTCCACAGCATCTCCGATTGCTCTTCAGATGTTTCAGAGCAGGGAAATTCCATGGCAGTGAACGGAAGCTCGGTAGTCGCTGTCCACAGAAACTCCAGCCTGCGCGCATGCTTGTTGTCGTCCAGTCCGTGCCGCGAGTCGTGGGCAAGCGGCGCTCGTAGACGGCACACGTGCAGGAGTTGCTCTGCATCCCTTCGTTTGAGCTGCGCGATGCGGTGGTGGGTGGTGGACAACACGCCGGAGAAGAAGTCATTGGGCTGTGAGCATTCGCTGAGGGTTGCCGCCCATGCCGCCAACGCACGCCTCACCTGCTCAATGTGGCTGGTCAGGAAGGCTGGCTGCATGTGTCCGTCGAGCTGCGCGTGCGGATCGTCGTGCAGCCACCAAAGGGCGGTGAGGGCAGGAGGGCGCCCGCTCTGCAGCCATCGCTCATCCTGCAGTGTGCACGTGCCTTCGGCCCATCGTCTTTCGGCAGCGGCATCTTCTGTCACAAGAAGAGGAAGGATCGCGGCATCGGATTCGCCTACCACGATGGTGAACTTCTGCGGATTCGCAGTACTGCGATTTCCTCTTCCGCTATCCCAGACTGCTTCTTCGGAGCATCGCATCGTCGCCAGCTGATACATCGCGGCGTGGCAGATTTCCGTGGAAACGGGAAGTCCGGGCGCCATAAGGAGCCCTTCCGTTTCAGGCCTGAGCATGGTTCGAACATGCAGCTCGTGCATCCTGTGACCGGGTGCGGCAGGCGCGTCGGATCGCCGCGCGAGGAGGGCGAGCAGGCGGTCTTGCGCCCGAGTGGACCACGGGTCCGTCTCTGTCTCGGCGCACAGGTCAGCACGAAGAACGGCGTACAGAAGGTCCCGAAGGCTGGAAATCACACGAGGCCGTCGGGAAGCCACTGCTTCATCGCGTAGCGCGCTCACCGGCAGCCACGCGGAATGAATGAATTGAACACACGAGGCCGCCTTGCCGATGTCATGCATCTCCGACAGCACGGCAGGCGCGGTCGGCACCGGTTCCGGCTTGATGGTGCGCAGCGCCGGCGCGAGGTGCCCAGGCGAGGGGTCTGCGGTACCAGGCGTGGTCTCGAGCGTGTTGGCGTGGGGCTGCGGGTGGCGGGCGGCGTGGTCGAACCGTCGGCGCGCGTCGAGGGGTACGGTGTCGATCGCAGCGGTCACACGTGGGGATCCCAGGCTGGAGGCCTCCAGAAGGGCGTCGAAGTCGTCGTAGGCCGTCTCGGTGACGTTGTCCATGGCTCCTTCACTCCAGGCACTCATCGCGCTCCGCCCTCTCCCAGTTCGTACGGGCGGACCTGCTTGGTGAGCTGGTCTCGTACTCGGCTGATGCGCCGTTCAAGCGCCTTTTCCGTCAGACCGACTCGGTCCGCGGCCTGCCTCTGGGTGTATCCCAGGGCTCGCCATCCGAGCGCTTCGCGTACCTGGGGGTTTTTCACCAGGGGCAGGAGGCGGTCGACGTAGTCGTGGGTCACCGCGGCGTGGACGGGGTCGGTGGCACGCTGGTCGGGAACGGCGAAGGGGTCGCTGACCCCTTCGCCCGTCGGGTAGTCGAGCTCAGCCTGCCCCCGCTGGTGGCTGTCGAACCAGCGAATATAGACGCGGGGGAATGCACGGATGACGGCGCCGAGGAAGTAGGTGTCCAGGTTCGCTCCACCCTGGGGGGTCCAGCGGCCCTCGATGAGGCCGTAGGTGCGAAAGACCTTCAGGCCGCCGAGGACGCTGTCGACGGAGACACCGTGCCGGTCCTCCGCCGTCCACATGAGGGTGATCTTGTCAGCCGGTACGGGGCGTCCGACCTGGCGGGCCTTGCGGAAGATCTCACCGCTCCCCGCCCACTTGATCATGGTGTGGTAGCCGTACCCCGTCAGGCGGTCCACGATCTTCTCGTAGTTCTTGCCGGCGAAGCCTTCGGTGCGCAGCCTTTCGACGATCAGGCCGTCGACCTGCCGGCGGCGGAGCCGCTCCGCGGAACCCTCTTGGTCTTCGCGGGCCTGGTCGAGAAGGGCAAGGCCTTCCGCGGTGAGCTCGGCATCCTCAGCTTCGAGGGGGCACGAAGGGGTGCAGGCGCTGTTCTCGCCGCCCTCGAGCGCTTCCGGCACATCCGCTCCCTAGCATCCGCAGCAGTTCCGGCGGCCCCGTTGGGCAGCCCTGATCTACGTCATAGACGCCGCCGGCGGTTCTCCCCCCGGCCTCTGCTGAAGTTTTTCTCGTCACGGCCAGTGATCCATGTCACAGGGGGTGAGGAGACGGGTCCTCGCCTATACCTCCATCACCAGACGCGCCCGTCAGCCACAGGCGCACCACCGATCCTCACAAGGAGTTGACAGTGCCTCAGACCAACCCGCAGCCCCCGCTGCTCACCCAGCGCGCCGCGGTCATCCTCATGCTCGGCATCCTGTGCGCCGTCGCCGCGGCGGTACTCACCGTCCTCGCCGGCGGCGCCCTGGCGAGCGGCTTCCTCGCCGGCGGCGGTGCGTTCGTCGCCGCCGTGCTGTTCTTCAACATGATCATCGCCAGCTAGCAGGAGCGTGAGCGCCTCCTTGGTTCCGTACGAGTTCGTGCGGAACCAAGGAGGCGCTCACCGTATCCGGGCTCTGAACTACGCAGGGGAGCAGATCCGAGCTCGCGACTGCAGTCGGCCTTGTGGCCGGCAGCAGTCGCGGACCGCAGGTGGGCAGGCGCTGCCGTGCACACGGGTGCTTGCGCTCCGGGCCGACTGAGGGAAGGCACCTTTTCTGTCGGCGGCCGGAGCTTCTCCGTTGTTCGCCGGCAGGACGTCAGGGCGGGATCAGACGCCGAATCCAAGGTGGGATACGTAGCTGTACGCGCTGTGGTCTGATCCGAGGTCGCTGACGATCGACTGCCACAGGTCGTCGAGTGCGGCGTAGTCGTTGCTGTTCCAGGCATCCACGATGGCCACCCACTGCCTCCGTACGGTGATGCGGCGCACGCGGAGCTCTCTGCGCCGGCTGGGCTCGACCTGTTCCTGGTCGACCGGGTGGATCTCGATGCGTGTGCCGCGGCCGTCACCCCACAGGCGCCGCTTGTAGTACTCGGCCAGGCAGGTGCGGCGGCAGGTCCAGAACGCCCGGTCGATCTTCTTCAGATTGGCCGGCTGTGGGCGTTGCTGCCCGTTCTTCCACCGGGCGATGGTCCGGTCTGTGGCGGTGATCCCGGCTTGGCGTAACCACTGGTCGCCTCGGTTGTCCCACGTGAGGTAGCGCAGCCTGATCGCCAGACCGCGAGAGGTGTTCACCGAAGGAATCCGGCAGCTGGCCCGGTCGTCGAGCCCGCGTGCCAGTGCTTCGCCGCCGGACATGCCGCGGGCTCCGTACAGGCCCAGATCGCCCCAGCGTTCCTCCGGCGTGAGCGGTGCCGAGCGGGAGTCGTTCTCCATCGTGTCTTCGGCTTCCTTTCAATAGACGGGTCTTACAGGCTTACCGTGGGGTGAGCAGCTCGACGATCACATCAGGACAGTTCCTGGAGCGGCGGCAGAGTCGGGCGACCTCTTTCGCCCTGGGCTTCGGCCGGGGCGAGACTGCACGCACGGGTGCGGCCTCCTTGTAGCCGGGAGGGCAGGATGGTCTTCTCTGATGGCTTCTGGTTCTTTCCCCACCGTCCACACTGCCTCTGACGGACTGGGCGAGTGTGGACCTGCCCTCGGGGCGCCGTCGGGAGGGATCGCAAGAAGGGCCAGGTTAGGGGCCGAGTTCGTCTGCGTAATGATGGCCAGCATGGATGAACAGTGGGCGGTAGTGGTGGCTGCAGTGGCGGGCGGGGTGCTGGCCGGCGTGCCGGCGCTGCTGAGCGGCTGGTGGAGTCGCAGGAGCCAGCGGGAGCAGATCCGGAGCCAGCAGGTCTTGATGGCGGGCCAGTTGCAGTCGGCGCATCTGCTGCAGGCCGTGGAACCGCGGCGGCGTGTCTATGGTGACTTCGTGGCGCTGGTCTACCGGATGCGTTCGCGGCTGTACGAGGCGTGGGGCGACGGGCCTGGTGATGGATACGGCCGCGTGCTGCTTGTCCTGGAGGACGAGCAGTTCATTGACGAGTTGGAGCGGGTGCGGGCTCAGGTGGCTTTGGAGGGTCCTGAAGAGGTCGTTGAGGCGGCTGACAGGGTCATGGACCTGTTCTCTGCTCTGCATGGTCGGTTGCACTCCCTTGTGGAGAGTGGCGTTCTGGGCGAGTTCGCCGCTGAAGGCGAGGAGCTGGGTTTTCCCCCGGAACTGGGGGAGCTCAAGGTGCGTCTGGACGGCATGATCGCAGCGGCGCGAGAGGCGTTGTCTCAGTTCGGGGCCTCGGCTCTGCTTCCGGGGGTACCTCGCTAGGCCGGCATCTCGTTTGTGCCCGGCTGCCCATGGCGGCAGGTCCTGAGTGGCCGCAGAGGGCCTTCGTCTGCAAAGGCATGGCGCACTCTCCAGCCCTGGAGGTAACGGGTAAGGGCCGGCGGCTGGGCGTCGGTGTCAGTGGCCGTCGCTATGCTCGCGCCACCGCTAGGGGGAGGTTGCATGTCGTACGGTCTACTGACGCCGGACGTGCCGCTCGGTCCGTTCGAAGGTGCTGTTGTCACTCTGTGGTCGGCGCAGGCGAAGGACGCGAAGCTGCACTCCACGTCCTCTTGTTCTTACGTGCGTTCCGCTTCTGTAGCTGAGCGGAAGGTGCAGCTGGACGCTTCGGCTGTCGGCCGGCTGTGCACCCAGTGCGCGTCGTACGGATCGTGGGCGCGCCCCGGGACGGGGCTGGCCGTCTTCCTGGACGCGGTCACCGGCATGGGCCTGCTGTATGAATTGGACCGCTGCTGCGACGGCGAAGACGGCTTCGATGATGTGGAGCTGGACGAAGCTGCCTCGTTGCTCTTGCCTTCCTCTGTACGCGGCAAGGAGAGCGCTCAGACCGGTGAGGAGGACGCGGAGGACGATCACTGGGAGGAGGTGCGGGAAGCTCGGCAGGTGCGTGAATCCGTCGTGGCCGAGTGGCTCGACGCGCTGGTCAGCTTGCACCGCGTGCTCCGCGTCGTCGCGATGTTTCCCTGGCTGAGGTCCTGGGCTGAGCCGCGGGTGCAGCGGAAGTCGGACCGCCTTCAGGTGTTGCGGACACGGGCCGGTCGGCTGGTCGCCCCGGATGCGCTGGTCTTGGCGGCAGCGGTGTCGGGCATGAAGGAACCGGATCTTCCTGTCGATGATCCCGCTTTCGCCCTGCTGGGTACACGCGGCGAGGTGGCGGACTCGTTGATGTCACTGTGGCGGCAGTGGCGCAGCGCGGTGGAGGACAGCTGGGACCATCCGCGTGAGCAGGAGTATCTCGCCTACCGACTGACCCGCGGGATGAGCAGTCGGCGCAAGGGGCGGGATCAGATGCAGGAGTGGGCCCAGGTGCTGCTGGGGGCCTGGACGGAGGAAGCTGCACGGTCGGTCGCAGGCGACTGCGAGGAGCGGGTCCTGGCCGTAACTCTTGACGGGGGTTCCCTGTCGGCATCCGGCCGGAGGACGTCTGTGCTCGAGCAGCTCAGTCAGTGGGAATGGGGTGTGCTCGCCACGTATACGGTCTCGGTGGATTGGGCGGGGGCTGAGCCGGTCCTCTCCCTGCGAGTGCCGGAGCCGATCGCGGCCCGCCTGCTGTTGCAGCGTTCCCCGCTCGTGTACGAACACCGGAACGAGGAGAAGCCCCTGGCCGGAGACAGGATGACGGCTCTGGAGGTGGGCCCTGCTCTTGGGCCCGGAGTGTTCGACGACACGCCGGTACATGGCCGCCAACTGCTGCGGCAGGAGCACCTGCGGGCCTTGCGCGACACAGTGGGCGGTGCGGAGCAGCTGTACGTGGTCCTGAGCCTGGGCGCCGGTGTGGAAGTGATGACGCTGGGTGCTTTGGAACAGCGCTGCGCGGCGGGGTGGCAGGGTGTCATTCTCGCCGCCGCGAGTGACCTCCCCGACGCTCTGATCGACACTGCCTTGCGGCCGCCCGCCGCAGAGGCGGCCGAGAACGACGGCGTGTGGGCTCGGCCGGTGTACGACCCGGAGGAGGAGACGTTCGGCCGAAGTCTGAGCGCAGCGGAGGGAGAACGAGTCCTGGTGCGGCTGTGCAGGGAGAAGCGGGAGATTCGCCAGGCGCTGAAGTCTCTGGCTCTGGCGCGTTCGTTGCCAGATCTGCGGGATCTCGAGGCCGTCGCGGAAGACAAGCAGGGCTATCCGCTCAGGCCAGTCGCCAGGACGGTGTGGAACGGACTGCTGGCGATGGAACAGCTGGACCTGGAGCCCTTCGCACCAGAGGGAGACGAGCACTGGGCCGATGGCTCTGGCCTTCCTCTGGGAGTACTCGCCTCCGTGCAGGCATACACCACGGATGCGTTCGGTCGCTTCCAGGGCCGTGCCCACTCCCCCGGCTGCGCGCACCGACGCCCCTACGCCGGAGTTGATCGGCACGACGAGAAGGTGAGCATCGAGGAACTGCTGTACGCCAAGGGCTTTACTGATCATTTCAGAATGAGTTTGGTTCGGGGGCTTGGCAGTTGGGCTGGTGGGCGGCAGAGTTCTGCAGGTGTCGGATGATCTTGTGCCTGATGACCTGTGGCATCGTGTCGCCCCATTGCTCCCGCCTCGTCCACCGCGACGTCGGCGGTATCCGGGCCGGCTGCCGGCGGATGACCGTGCGGCTCTGCGCGGGATCGTCTACGTCTTGCGCACGGGCGTGACCTGGGCGGACGTGCCGACCGAGACGATCGGCTGCAGCGGGGTAACGTGCTGGCGACGCCTGCGGGACTGGACCGAGGCCGGCGTCTGGCCCCGCCTGCACGAGACCCTCCTCGCGGAACTCCGCAAGGCAGGCCTGCTGGACATGGACGACGCCGCGATCGACGGCTCGCACGTCCGGGCTCTGAAAGGGGGGCTCACACCGGACCTTCGCCGGTCGACCGCGCGAGGCCTGGCAGCAAGCACCACCTGATCACCGACCGGCACGGAACACCCCTTGCAGTGTCGCTGACCAGCGGAAACCGGCACGACGTCACCCAACTCATGCCCCTGCTGGACACCATCCCTCGCATCCGCGGGCTGGTCGGCCGACCCCGTCACCGGCCACGGCGGCTGTTCGCCGATCGCGGCTACGACTACGACAAGTACCGACGCCTGCTCCGCGCGCGTGGCATCACGCCGAAGATCGCCCGCAGGGGCACCGCCCACGGATCCGGCCTGGGCAAGACCAGATGGGTCGTCGAGCGGACCTTCGCCTGGCTCCACCAGTTCAAACGCCTCCGGATCCGCTACGAGATACGAGCCGACCTCCACCTCGGACTGCTCCAACTCGCCTGCAGCATCATCTGCTTGCGACGCCTCCGAACCTCATTCTGAAATGATCAGTTAATGCCTGCAGCAAGTGCGGCGGATACGCGGTGCGCCGGCTCAGCGATGTCCAGGTCGCCTACTACCGGGCAGCACACCGTCTGCACCACCACATCCAGATCTCAGTTTCTGACTCTGGCACGGCCGATGTGGAGAAGTACTTGAGTCGGCTCGACGAGCTCTGCAGCCTGGATGCTCAGGCTGAACAGGCGTGGTTTCCCGACCGAGGGCAGGCCCGCCAGTGGCGGCAGGTCATCAACCGTCTGCGCACCGGACTGCAGGCCCGCGCATGACTGTGAGCCAAGTGCGGTCGCGGCACTGCCACAGCATTGCGCGGTGGTCGCCGCGTGCCGCGATGCTTGTTGGCATGTCTATGGGTTGAGCAGGACTTCGGTGATCGGGCCGCCGGCAACACCTGGCTCGAGCACGAGGGCTGGGGCGTAGAGGGGCTTCCCAAGGGTGGCGTTGTCCCATTCGTAGACGACGGTGCGCAGTGTGTTGAGGTGTCGCCCTACAAGTAGAGCCATCGTGTACGGGCCGTGGAAGGCGAGGTGTACCTCCGCATGGCCATGTCGTGCGGCCAGTCTTTTGATCTGTTGCGCGGCAGTTGTGCTGAGCCGTGCGGCTTCGCGCGGGTCGAGGCGGTCCTCCCCGACGACCGTGAGTATGGCGGCCTCGGTGAAGCCGCCGCCGGACTGGTCCAGGAGCCGTTCGAATGCGGTGAGGTCTGGATCTGGGGTCAGGCTGACCAGGACCGCGACGCGGTTCTGGCCGTCGTGTGACTCCGATTTCCCGAAGTCGACAGGCTGCGTGTGCAGTTCCCCGGTCAGCGGATCGTCACCGGCTTCGGCAGATGCCCACAGAGCGTTTCTGGCATCGACCACCTCAACGTTGCCGATCTTGGTTTCGGGTAGGGCCGCGCCCAGGGCAAGAGCCACGGACAGATGTGCTCCGCCGCCGATACGCACTGTTCGCGCGCGCGTGGCATAGACGGCGTCGCTGGTCAGGGGCAACGTGGTCTGAAGGAGCTGGAGGCCGGTTCGTGACGGCAGGCGCCCTTCGCTAGCGGCTTGGATGCGGATGTGCAGGTCGTCCTCGCCCGCGTCCATGGCGAAGGGTACGGGGCGGGTCTGGACTCGGATCGTGAAGGGTCGGTCCTCGCTGTGGATGGCGGGCTTGCGCTGTTCGGTTCGGTGCATCAGAAGGTCGCGCACGATCTCGCTCTCGCCGGTCGGCTGGAGCATGTTGTTCTGTTTTTTGTCGGCGAGGGTCCGGGAGGGGGCGAGTCTGAGGAGTCGGTCGGGTGCGTCGTAGTCACACTGTGTGGGGCTTCCCGCTCTGGCGGTTGTGTTCGCGATGCACAGGCTGAAGGCGGGGTGTTCGTCGAGTTGGAGCAGTCGCGGCAGCTCGCGTTCCCGGACGATGTCGCTGTGGGCGATCTCCGGTGTCACGACGAGCACGGCTGCTGAGAGTCCTTGGGTCAGGGCCTGCTCGAGACGGTCGGTTGTCGTGCCCGGGCGCAGGTCTCTGTGGTCTCTCCACACGACGAGACCGGCGGCTCTGAGCAGGTTCTCGATCGACTCGGCTTGCGGGGTTCCGTCCGATTGCCGGTAGGAGATGAACACGGGGCCGTCAGCTCGTACAGCGTCGGCGGGAAGGGGGCCGAGTGCTTCGAACCTCGGCGGCGGCGGAAGGACCGTGACTGCTTTGCTCGTGACGCGTCCCCATCGTTGGCGCCTGGTGATCCGTCCGAAGAGCGGGTGCGCTCCTTTGGGCGTGTAGACGACGAGTGCGAGGGGGCCGTCGTGGTCCCTGGCGATTGCTTTCATGGCAGTGATGTCGGTGGGGCTCGGTCCGACAGGGGCGGGATGGCTGTGCCACTCGCCGATGTAGCCGGTTGGATCGTCGCTGGCTCGCTCGGTCAGGAAGGCTGCGAGGAGCGCGTTCGCTGTGACGTCGTCTCGCACGTATCTGTGGGTGGATGCTCCTTCTCCGTCGACCTCGAGGGCATGGGTGACGACGATGTCGGTGTCTTGTCCGTAACCGAGAAGGATGCCGCCCGTTTCCTGTGGCAGCTTTTTGGCGGTGGCTGCTGCGATGACCTCGTACGCCTCTTGGCGCAGATCGATCCGTGTTGCCGGCCGGGTCACTGGTGGCTCTTTTCAGGTGGGAGGTGGAGGTTGTGCGTCTCGCCTGCGGGGTGGAGAGGGCGGTTTACGAGGAGGCCGAGGGCGTGGCGGACGGTTGCGGCTGCTGCCTCGATCACTGCGTGGGGTGGTGTGGGGGATATCGGGCTCCCGCAGCCTGCTTCGAGCAGTGGGGGTGTCTCGGTGTCGGTGCTGGTTGCCGAAGGCGGGAGCGGTGCTGCGTTGCCGAGGGGTGGCAGGACGTCGATGCGGTAGGTCCTACCGTCGTTCTGGAGTGCTGCAGAGAGGATGTGTATGCCTAGCGTCTGGGCGCTCAGGTGCAGGAGGGCGGTGGTGGCGAAATCGGCTGTGGCGTTCACGACGAGGTCGTGGCTTTGCAGGTGGTCGAAGACGTCAGCGGCTGATGTGAGTGCGTGGTTGATGGTGGTGATGTTGTTGGCCAGGGTTCTGTTGTGCTTGACGAGGTGTTGCTTGACTGCTTCGGCTTTCAGCAGGCCGACCGCTTCTGGTCCCACAAGGTGGCGGACGAGGTTTCCAGGCATGACGACATCGCCGTCGATGAGAGTAAGGTGACGCACGCCGGAGCGTGCCAGCGTGTCGGCGATGAAGGATCCCAGGGCGCCGGTGCCGACGATCGCGACCTTGGATTCACGCAGTTCGGGAGCAAGGACGCCTGCGCGGATGGTCCGCGCTATTTCGGTGTCTGCGGCCGAACGCAGTCGTGTGACCGCTGTGCCTGCTTCCTTCGTGGGTGCCACGTCCAGAAGGATCACGCCCTCGTGGGTGCCGCGCCGGTAGAGCAGCACGACGGCGGTGATCGAGTGCCGGCGAATTTTGCGGTCCAGGTCCGCGCTCGAGGCGAGCCGGGCGGAGATGTCCGCCCAGGTCCGCGGCGGTGCGTCCAGCTCGCCCAGATCGGCTACATATCCGAAGCGGTGCTTGTTGCGCGTACGGGGCTTCTTGGGACTGGTGCCGGGCCCGATTCGCATCGTGTTGTTGTTGGAGGGGCTGAAGCGGACGAAGTGGCCAAGGTATGGGCGGAGGTCGCCATAGAGGTAGAGACGGTGGTCTGCGGATTGCTGGAAGTACCGGTCGAGGTCCAGGTCGGGTCGGTCGCCCCTCCAGCCGTTGTCCGCCTGGTCGAACCACGCTGTGACGTGGGCGAGGAACGCCGGTGCCTCTGCCCACCACAGCCCTTCGTGATCGTCTTCGGCGACCAGGCACAGGCCGCCGTCCGGTTCGCGGTGCCAGGACCAGGGCACCGCGTCGTAATCGACCGGCTCTACTCTCGGGGGCACGAACGGAAAGCGGGGCGGCAGGTTGATCAGGACACGGGTCGTTCCTGTCGCGCGCGGGACAGGTCCTTCCCATCCTGCTTCGACCTCCTTGAACCTGGCGCGGATCAAGCCTTCCTCGAAGTGCTGCCGGGCGTAGGCGACGTTCTCGTCGAAGTCGTCAGGGGTCACCCGAAGGTCGCCCTGCCGGCAGGAACGGCGCGAGCGCCGGGCGAGATGGCCGATGCCTTCTTGCTGCCGTCGTCGTTGAAGCCGTTCGGCATCGGGAACACCGTGTCTCCATCGCCGTTCGTTCCCAGCAGTTTCCGGAACGCCAGTGCAGCCTGCCCCTCGTCCTCCTCCGCTAGCGCTGCTTCCGCCGACGCTGCAGCGTCGGCGAAACGCTCACGCGCGGTGTTCAGTTCGTCGTCGGTTGCTCGGATGCTGATGGTGTGTCCGGGCAGTGTCGGATCGGTCACCGCAATGCCGTAGGTCACGAAGTTGTCGACGATCTTGCTGACCTCCCGCAGAGCGGAGACGTAGTACTCCGCCTGGTCGTCGCCCGAGACCAGGCCCGAGGCGAATGCCTGGTAGGCCGCCATCTCGATGAAGAATCCGCCGGGCTTCTTCTTACCGAGCAGGGCACGACGGGTCTGGCGGAGCAGCTTGACGGTCGGTACGTAGTACTCCTCGTGGTCCGCGTTCATCGCGCTGGACAGTTCCGTCAGCCCGTCGGGGTTCGTGCGCACCCACTTGTTGTCCTCGCCTTTCTGCGGGATCTCCCACGTACCGTCGCCGTAGGGCCGGGCCGGCACCGCGTCGACGTAGAGGTCGTAGTCCGGGAAGGAGACCTGCAGGCTGCGGTCCTGACGCTTGGTACGTCGGCGTCCGTCGGCGTCGGTGCGGAACTCCGCGTGCAGGACCTTGAAGAACCTGTCGAGGATGTCCTGCGAGGTCACGTCCCGGGGGACATCGGCGAGGCGCACGAATACGTCGACGTCCTTGATCCTGCGGATCGACACGTTGCGCTTGTAGGAGCCGATCAGTACCGGGCTGACGCCGTACTCGGCGAGCTTCGGGTCGGCCTTGAGAGCATCGCTGACGAGGTGATGAGCCTCCGGCGCGTTGTCTTTGTCGGCGCCGGGCTCGATGGAGCTCAGCGCCGTCTTGAACTGCTGCTTGAGGTGAGCCATCAGGCCCTCCGATCCTCGTTGTCGATGCGTCGGACAGCGGTGAGTCTGGCTCACCGGTAACAGGGGCAGGCTGGTCAGATGGAGGCAGCAGCCTGGTGGAGGAAGAGCCGTTGGGGCTGCGTCGAGCAGCTTGTCGGTCCCATGCCACGTGCCTCCTCGGCGGGTCGTTCAGCCAGGGTGCACCCTGCGGTGTTCAGCCCCCGGGTTGGAAGCTGGTGACCGCGAACCGGCATCTGTGTGGCTGCTCCTTCACCACATTACGACTCACCACTGACAAACCCGCTGCACCGGAACTAAACGATCACGCAGGGGGGCTTCTCTCCGTGTCGGGCCCACGGATCCGTGCAGGTGGGAGGCGTATTCGCCGGTCGACTGTCTCCTGCTGGGAAGCTCCGCGAACGAGACCCGGCGCCCAGCGTCGGCCGGCAGGAGGCCAGGAGCGCCGCGGGCAGCTGGAAGATCTGCACTCCGCCTTTGGAATCCGGGGCGCGCAGCAGCACACTGCGGTACGTAACGGTGGCCAGAGAGAGTGGGGGCGTGTGTGAGATGGCATCGACAGCTGAGAAAACTGCTGTTCTCCCGGGAAGGCTGCGGCACCGTACTGATGGCGGCCTTCACAGCCGTTGCGCTCGGCGTCGTGCCGAGCATCCTGGAACAGTGGACCACGCGCCTGTGGGTGTTCGGCGTAGTCTTCGCCGGCGCTCTCGCCCTGGTGCTGGTGGGGTGGGTTCTGCAGCGCCCGCGCGGGCTCGGCGTGGTGGTCAGTCTCTACCCGGCAAGCCGTACGCAGGGTTCGCGGGTCGTAGCACTCAAGAACGCTTCTCGCGGTGCACACAACGTGACGCTGGTCGTCGACCGAGCAGCCCTGTGGCCAGGTGAAGGGTCCACGCAGGGCGACTCGGACGTTGTCGACTTCGTCGCCCGGCTGATCGATGCACAGGTTGAGGAGTTGCGCTCAGGAAACCGGACCGAGCCCGAAGTGGTGCTGTATGTACTTGCGCATCTACGGGACGGATTCCGTCTGGGGCGTCGTCTGGCCGACGATCCCCAGTTGTCGCTGAACGTCATGCATCTGTCGCAGCAGGCTGGTCGTTCGCTGGTTCCTGGAGTCGGCCTGAGCAGCTCGCTTCGTACCCCGCTCGATGCCCATCAGCGCAATCAGGTCAGCCGGCACCTGGACGCTGCCGGGACAGGCCGTCCGCGGCTCGTGGAGCTACCCGCCGAAGCAGGACAGCGACGCCATCACATCGCGGTGATCGTACGCCTGGCATCGGCCGGCTCCATGGTCGACGACGCCCTTCACATAGCGGCAACCGGACAGACCACCTACGGGTCGGGACACCACACCGGCTATCAGCTGCCAGGCACGGACACAAGCGGTGTAAACGGTCCGTGCGGCGCCTACGTCGTCATCGACATCGGAACCCCTTACTTGCCCGACGATTCGGCTCTCCACGCTGCGGTGACCACCTACGTCTGGGAGTGCTGGCTTGCCGCGCGGCAGGAATGGGCCCAGCGCCTCGGCGGCAACGCGGCAGTGGAGGGGTTGTTGTTCTTCCATGGCCCGCTCCCGATCGCGGTCGCACTGGGCTGGCTTACGGCCCGCGACCGCATCACGCTGGTCCACCACGATCTGCAGCTTGCACAGGGCGCAGCACCACCTCCCCCAGCGGATTCACCGTGAGGATGCGCGGCTCCTCACGCGTCTATGGCGAAGGCCTTCTCATACACCTGAAGTGCGTTGACGTCCTCGTACACGATGGTGGGGCGCAGTCGGTTCCACCGGTTGCCGAGCAGCAAGGACAGGCCCATCGGGCCGGCCTGGAAGAGGTGGATCGCGGGGTTGGCACGACACTCACGGCGCAGAAGGTCCCGAATGCCGACGGCCAGCGCGTTGGCGGCAGCCGCATCCGGCACGGAGTTGTCCTTCGCTCCCGCAGGCGGGCGCAAGACCAGCAGCCGGGACACAGGCACCTGCTGTTCGCGAAGAAAGTCCAGCACATCCTGCGTCGGGTCGGTGGCGACCGCCACCGCCACGGCGAGATCGGGCCCGAGTCCGAGGGCATGCTCGTCGACGGCCGGCGCAAGCGGCGTCTCGTACTGCGTCGTGGATGACCACAGCTGCCCACGCTGGACCACGGCCAGGTCGACACCGGCCACCATCCGGAAGGCTGCCCCGACCACGAACGCAGGTGCCAGACGAAGGCTGCCGGTAACAGCAACCGCGGTCGTGCCAGGCGGCATCCGGTGCGGCGCGGATTCAATGTCCGTCTGCAGCTGAGCCCAGGTCGCCGGGGACAGCGGGCGCCGCTTCAGATAGGCCGAAGCTCCCTCGAAGCGGTCCGTCCAGTCCACCGCATAGTCCGCGTCCTCAGCCATCGGATCCGGCTTCAAAGTGGCAACGGACACCACCGCACGCGATGAGCCGGCTTCCAGACGCAGAGCCCGGATCGCCTCTTTGATGTCTGCCAGCGACAACCGACGCTGCCCTGCGGCAACCTGGCGCGCCACCCAGTCGGCGCCGGCGTGCATCGACTCTTCGTCGAACCGCAGTCCTGCAGCGAACATCAACATCTGCAAGTGCTCGTGCAGGTGCCCCACGTCTCGCGCCAGGTCGAAGCGCAGCACCTTCAACAGCTCCAGCAGCTCCTCCTCGGTCAGCCCGGCGCCGTGGGCCCAGCGCCCGCGTGCCTGCCCCCGCTTCGATCTGGGCCCCTGTTGCGCCGCCTTGGGCAGGAGCAGTTGAGTGCGGGAATCCCGAAGTGAGACCAGCGGATCGCCCGCGTCCGGGAACCGGTTGCTCAGCAACGCGAGATCCACCGGCGTGCTGTCCTTGGCGAGCTGTCGCCAAGCCTTCGCCAGCTTGTGCAGGATCGACGGGCCGCCCTGGTCACTGGGACTGAGTAGATAGTCCTCGTTGACCGGGGTGGAACTGTCTACGGCGTATTTGACCTGCATGTATGTGTGAGGCGGCGCCTGCCGCCACAGGACGACGTCATCCACGTTTCCCACGCCGCCCACCTCGACGCCGACCGCCACCACCGGGTTCGGGACGCGCAGCTCGAAGTCCCGCACAGCCGTGACACATCCCTGCCACGCAACCAGCCACTGATAACGGTCACCAGCAATACGAACCCCCGTCGAAGTCGGGGCCGGAAAGTCAGACATAGAGCGCAATCCCCTACAAGCATCAGGCCGGCAGAGTCAGAGAACCCCGGCAGGTCCTCCACATGGCGGAGTTCTCCCGGAAGGGGCGAGTATGGCACCGCGCTCTGACAGTCAGGCAAGGCCGCCCTCAGCAGCAGGCGTGACCGGAACCACGCAACTCAATGGATTGACATGGACCATGCATTTCGCGCCTCAGTGGCGGCTTCGCGGCGTGCACGGCCGGCCGAGTCGATGCCCCCCGGGGGAAGCTGTTCAGCTCTGGTTTGCCTACGCACGCCTGCGAAGGGTCTAGGCCGTTTCGTTTGGATCATCTGATCGTTGGTCTGGGCGTGCCGTTGACTGACACGCAGTGGGCGCGGATCGAGCCGTTGCTGCCAGACCGGACGCCGCAGCGGGGTGGCCGGTGGCGGGATCACCGTGAGGTGATCGACGCGATCGCCTGGAAGTTCCAGACCGGATCGCAGTGGGTCCACCTCCCCGAGAAGTACGGGAACTGGAGGGGCGTCTACAACAGGCTGCGGATGTGGGCCATCGACGGCACCTGGGAACGGGTGTTCACCGCGCTCATCGCACAGGCCGACGCAGAGGAAGACCTCAGCTGGGCCGTCTCGGTCGACTCCACTGTCGTGCGGGCTCACCAGCACGCAGCCGGGGCCCGCAAAAGGGGGCCCCGGCCGGCGAGCCCGATGACAATGCCATCGGCCGGTCTCGCGGCGGACTGACCACGAAGATCCACCTCGCCTCCGATGCCCACTGCCGACCACTGGCCTTCGTGCTCACCGCCGGACAGGCCGGTGACGCACCCGCCTTCGCTCACGTCATGGCCCGTCTCCGCGTGCCTCGGCGGCGAGGACGTCCCCGTACCAGGCCGGACGTAGTCCTGGCCGACAAGGCGTACTCCTCCCGCGCGATCCGCGAGCACCTGCGCAAGCGCGGAATCCGGGCGGTCATCCCCGTTCCGGCCGATCAACGCGGCCACCGGCTGCGGCGCGGCAGCCGAGGTGGCAGACCACCCGCCTTCGACCGCGAGGCGTACAAGCAGCGCAATACCGTCGAGCGGTGCATCAACCGCTTGAAGCAGTGGCGTGGCATAGCCACCCGCTACGAAAAGACCGCAACCATCTACCTGGCCGGACTCTACGTCGCCGGCATCTTTCTTTGGTCTGCCAGGCCCACGACTCAGGAGCAGGAGCGAGCCGCATCGTCCCAGGCGCCGGGGCTGCGGTAGTGGTTCTTGTGCCCCGCGGCGAGTACGTGACGCAGTTCGGCACGGTGCTGGGTGTTCGTGGGGAGATCCAGCCGGTCAAGGAGGGCCAGCGCGGCAGCAGGTTCCAGGTCGCCGTAGACGTCGTGGAAGCTCGCCAGGAGGCCGCGGAAGACGGCCGCGTGCAGGGCGGGAAGCCGCATGGCGGTGCGGTACGTCGGCTCCTTCACCGTCCAGCGCACCGGGCCTGAACATTCCAGAACGCTACGGGCTCGGCGGACCAGGGCTTCCGATCGCTCGGCCACCACGCGGTCGATGTCGTTACCGAGGACCTCGGCGAAGGCCGTCGCGGAAGTGGTGTGGTTTTCGAACCAGTCCACCCACAGCGAGTAGGTGACGGCCTCGACGTCCCGGTCCGCCTCCAGCCGCTGACGGTAGCCGTTCCACAGCACGTCGGCCGGCAGGGGACCCTCCGCGCTCTCGTTCACGAACCGGATCTCGCACGTGACCCAGTAGTCGTCGAGGAGGTCCAGCAGCCCGAAGGCCAACCGCAGCTGGTCGGCTGCATCCAGGTCTTCGGCGAACACATCGCCGGCCCAGGACTGCGCCACCTGGTTGGCGGTGAGCAACACGTCCGGCTTCTCGTCGCTCACCCACCCGTCGCCCACCTGGCGGACGCCCTGATCAGCCAGCCAACGCCGCGCTGCCTCCTCGGCTTGCATCTCCACTCGGGAAGTATGACAAGCCTCGCAAGATCCGAACGAAACGGCCTAGCCCTGGTAGGCGTGGGAGAGGGAAGTGAGGTGCTGTCGGGCGTTGCGCAGCTGGTCTGACGGTTCGCGCAGTGCGGGGTCGAGGAGCTGGACACCGTCGGTGAAGTCGCGGAAGCCGATACTCCGCCATAAGGCGGCGATCTTCTTCGTGGCTTGCTCGCGGTAGGTGCGGGGGACCTTGTGAGCGCCGTCCGGCAGCTCTCCCAGCCCGGGTTGGGCTGCCACCGCGCAGCAGCCGCCGGCCAGGCGCCGGATCGCCTCCGCGGCAAAGACCGGTCCCAGTCCGAAGCCGCGCCACTCCTTGTCCAGGAACACCCGGTCCAGGATGAGCAGATCGCCGACCGGGCACTCGATGAACTCCTCGAAGTCCTGCGAGTACTCGTTGGTTCGGGCGTCGAAGACAGTGGCGGCGATGGACTCCAGGTCACCGGACTCCGCGTCGGCCGCCTCCCACCGGTTGTCGCCGGTGTAGTCCCTCAGCCGCCACAGCTGAAGGTGGCCGATGCTGCTGCCGTTGTCGATCCGGTCCTGACACGCTTCGGTACAGCCGCCTT
>Ga0247818_10000389_pt1 | contig 27141 bp, 30 predicted proteins | sample 13C_Glucose_Day1_FD_192424 | JGI IMG/M metagenome (GOLD analysis project Ga0247818, IMG submission 192424) | Soil microbial communities from agricultural site in Penn Yan, New York, United States - 13C_Glucose_Day1 | ecosystem: Environmental > Terrestrial > Soil > Agricultural land | place... | reverse complement strand
CCCAATGCCCCCAATCACCGCCACACCCGCCCCACTTTCCCGCCGTTTCTCCGTCGCCCCGATGATGGATTGGATGTAGTCCCTCGTCTGCCCCCCGGCCAGCCTGGCTAATCCCTCGAAAACACTCTGCCTTGTAGCAATTTCTAAGCATGCAGCAATTACTGCCCACCAGGGGTACTACCGGTACTATGCTTTTTCTTTTTCGAAAGGAGTCGATCCGATGGCAGACGAATATTCGTTGGCGGATGTGCTGGAGAGGATGTACCAAAATCAGCTCGCTCTAGAAGCAGCCTTGATGGAGCTCACGCTTCATGCTGAACAGCAAGGCTTGGCCGAAGTCGGTGACAATGTCCGGGGTGCCTTGTGGGTGATGGGAGAGAATGCCGGACACATCAAGCAGGGCTTGGCAAGGCTCCGAAGCAAACGTCTCTGAACGACCACACTCCGATTGTGTTGGAGTATTTCGCTCGTAAAGCCTCAAACCCACGTCTTAATTGAGGCTGAGCGCGTATCACCACTCCATGCACAAACGCATGTTTGGCATTGAATGGCATGGATTGGCGTACGGTTTGCCCCATTTTTGCCCCATGACACCTGCACCCTCCGCGAGCGTCAGAGCAATCGAACCCATGGACGGGTCTGACTTCGTCCTATTGCAGAACCGACGTTCTGGAATTAGCATCCTCCCCATTCCAAGGTGCAAGCCCGCTGACCCTCACAAGGGCGATTCTGGGCAGATCTTCATCCTCTCCAGATCGATCTCTGGGTTGCTTTGAATCAACCGGGAACTCAACTTCAAAAACTGATTTGGGTACCGACTTATGTTGAAGCACCTCGCCGCTTGCTTGAGAATTGTTGATACATCGCCACAGCTACAACTTCTCTTACTCCCCATATCATTTTCCCTTCCGGTCTTATCCTTTGCCTTGCTGATATGGGTGTATCACGCAACGTAGTCACAGGCGGATAGCTGCTTTTCACCCAATGCGGAGAGCTTTGGGTAAAGGCAGCGATTGGATGGATAGGGATTCGAACCCCTTCCAATACCTTGGCAGACCGCTTCAGGCCTAAAATCTCGGGCATTCACGCTTGGTGTCTTGGTTCTCTGCGGCCTAAAGCGGCCTCGGATTTGCCCTAAATATGCCCTAAAAAGCTTTCAGCGATCACCCCCGCCCTCACCCATCTACGTCTGCTTTCGGCCAATAGCAGACGTCCGACCTGGCGCTGTCACCAGCACGTGACAGATCATCCTTCGAAACATCGCCAGATGTTATTGAAAGAGCCGATTCGCGGGGAATAACAATAGTCAACCTATACGACCTCGCCGCATAGTTACTGGGATAACTGGAGTAAATCTGTAGAATGAACCGATTCGATCCCTAAAGTCGAATCTCTGACGTAGTAGTGCCCTCATAATAGAAAACAAGAAAATTAATCATTGATAGCAAGCTAATATTCGATAAGGAACGCGATGAAAAACCTCAGAAATTACGATCCAATATGGATGGGTGTCTTGACTGGATTGGCGGCTCTAATTCTGTGGTATTTCGCGAGCCTTGCAATTGAAAAGCAAGTGACACCTGCAGTGGATAAAATTTGGCCATTTTTTTCTGCCGGTATTGGCGCCTTCGCGGGGTCATACTTTGCTTTCTTGTTCCGTAAGCATGAGGAAGAGCAAGTAAAGCTCAGAAAAAGAAAAGGTGCTTTGGATGCATGTCTATTTACATTGGCGAGACAGTACAATGCCATGCATCAAATTAAAGAAACTTACGATGCTTTTCCGGATATTGTAGAAAGGGCGATTTCTATGCCTGCTATTCAATTCCCCGATTACAAAGATGTGAGAATTGATTTTGATAGTCTTAACTTCTTGTCAGATATCGAAGAAATTGCCCACCTCCTCAACCTAACCACAGAACAAGAGCGTTTTGAAGCAGCCTTGAGAAGCGCAGAAATCAGAGCTAAATTTCATGCAGAAAAACTTCAACCCGCCATTGAGCTGCACAATATTAACGGACGCGAGCTATCTGGCGATGAATTAGAAGTGATGCTCGGGCAATTATTATTTCACACCGCGATAAATTACGTCCGACACACCTATACGCACCTTCATGAGAATTTAATTTCCATTGACGAAATTCATCAAAAAACTTGGAGAATTGCCAAGACTCTATTTCCCGAAAAAAAATTTCTGCCTTCAAGATCGCAATTAGATGCACTTAATAAAAACGGGCTATACAAGCCACCAAAATGATACCTAAAATTAATACTAGTAAAGTCTTTATTGGAGTTCGGTGTCACTGGAATTTAACTTAACTATCTCATCGCCACCTAGATCATTGATCTGTTGCAGACTTGATTGCAATAGTTCTAACTCGTTCAATGCCCAAATTCGCGCGGCTTCCTTAATGGAACCAAAATCGTGTCCACTGTTTTAATCCACACCCCTGAGCAGCTGTTCGACCCGAGCGAGCAAAGCCTGAGCGCGTTGAATGGTTCCGATGAGGCGGTTTAGTTGGATTGATTGACTGGAGTCTGATGATGGGATTTTCAACGACATTGTGGGAATGGTACGGCCAAGATGAGAACAAGCGAGTGCTTGCCGTATGCGAGGCAATCCCGGCCCTGCAATTTCTGGCACTTCCTAGGATGCACAGCGAAACGCAATACACTACTGTCCGGCATGCGAAGCCTGGTCTGAAATGTTGCTGCCGTTGAATGAGGTTCTTTCAATTTGTGGCAGCGCAGATCAGAAAGGCTGCTGAGGAACTCGCCGGCCTCATGGAACTGCTGAAAATTACTCCCTTCCTGGATGACATGTCACTGGACTGCCGGAATGCAGTGCGTGGAATAAAGCGCTAACCCTTGATGAGGTCTGTCGTGATATTGAGCGTGTATGTCGATGGGCACTCTATTCAACTAGCCGCTTCTGGCCGGCTGTGGTTGTTCTTATCTTATCCGTATGACAGCTGCGATGCTCAATGTATAGGCGTTATTCAGATCCATATTAAAAAGGGGAATTGCAAAGGGAGAAAAATTTGGAGGGGGGGGCGTTGCCCCCCCCCCCGCTGATTTTTTAGATTAGTTGCTAGATTTGCTAATTGCAGGACTCAATACAAGCTTGCGCCCTGCAAAGGTCAGCTCGACTTTTGTATTAAGTAGGTCTTGGGAGCTGCTGGCATCCTCAAACTCGATGAAGCCATAGCCTTTCGTCAGTCCATTACTCTTTGGAATTACGAGTTTTGCTATAGAACCGTACCCGCTAAATAAATCATAAAGATCATTTCTTCTGACTCTTGACGGGAGGTTGCCTATGAATATAGTTTGACTTGGATCCGAGGCGGCGCCATTAGCAATAGGGGTGTCTATCGCGATTTTAACTTTATTTGGTTTGATGCTTGCAGCTCTATCCTCAAGATTCGAATAGGAAGGTATTTCAATTTTTAGTCTTGGGTACTCTTTGAATGGGATCTTCTTCTGCCTGGCGATGTTTCTTGCTTTTTCCCTTTCAATTGCATTAACTAGAATCCCTTTGCGATTCAAAGAGTCAACTAGTTTTCGATAGTCCTCAGTATCGACGATGCCAACGGCATCCCAAATTTGGATGGCTGAGAATATACGACCGTCTTGCCCAAGTAAAATAACCGACTTTTCTTCTCTGCTTAATTCAACTTTATCAAACTGGCTTAGCCAAAGGGCGTCTTTAGCAGAATACATAGCCTTATTTGTCAGGGTTATGCTAAACCCTTCAAACCTACTTTCCAGCTTTGGAGGAGCCAATTCGTTCTTGTTCATTAAGTCGTATATTCGCCGCATTCCTTCGCCGAGCTCGCGCATATAGCCAAGTTCACGTAGCACACGGGAAACGTAAGTGTTTCTGGATTGGTGCACTCCCTTTTGGTGCATTATGTCTTCTATGCGAATAGAGGTTAACAAAGCACCAGGATTTCTGATTTCTAAGTGATCGTCAAAAATATAGACTTCTGTTCCTCTGCCCTCGTCCGAATAATCTCTATGGGCGATAGCGTTCAGCAACGCCTCTCGACATGCCAATTCAGGATAGATGGAACGTTGCTCAAATCGAGCATCCTTATCCATTCTGGTTTGAACAAGATGCGGGCGAAGCGCTTCCCAAGCTTGGTTAATTAATGTCAAGATATTGCCAGATGTAATCTGGTCTGCAATGACATTATAAGTTTCGCCAGATCCCACCTCATTCCCATCAATTTTTAATATTCTGATCTGTAGTCTTGGATGCCATTTACTTGCGTTTTTTGCGAATAAAAGCAAAGCCGCACGGCGATATCGTAAATGAGACATCCCGTACTCGGCTAGCTCCAAATATTGCAGGCATCTTTCAATAGACATTCCTTTTAATACTTGGTCTGCAACAGTCTTGACTAGATCGAGATCTAAATCGTCAGCAGTTACGCCATCAATAAAAACCCGATCATATTCTCGCGATGATACTTCTCGGCGATCAAACTGAATCGCTTCGGCGGCTACTGGTGCAGACTCCAAGTCACGACGTTGCATGCAGCGGCCATCCGCTGTTACGTGAACGTATTCTATGCTCTTTGGCACAGAGAAGTACATTACGTCTTTGTTGTCGATCTTAAGTCTATACTTTCTTACAGAGGGAAGGGGGGTGTCTTTATGTACACGTGTGGAGGGGGCATTTTCAAGTGCGTCGAATTCGCCGTCAGTGAATCCGGGCAGCCCCGTAACTTCGCCATTATCTTCGACACCAATCAGTAACTCGCCACCATCCGCATTCGCAAACGCGACTAATGTTTGGGCGATATTTATCGCAATATCTTTTACAGGCCTTTTTGTTTTGCTGCCTGGAGCACCCTCTAGTGCGCTTTTGAACTCTCGAAAGTGACTCTCGCCTAATTCGATTGCTGTTTTCGCACGCTCTAATACTGCGATAGCACTCATTGCCACTCCCTATCCCTTGCAGACCAAAACGATCCAAAAAATCACGTATATCAGATATTTTACCTTCTCGCAAGTCAAGAATGTATTGCATACGCGCTCAAAAAAATACCAAGTTGCGCGAACTAGCAAAAAGTGTTTTTCATGCTTTTTAGAGGCTTGGATACAAGGAGTCGCCTCGCAAAGTGATTCACTGGCTGGCTAGGAAACTAGCAAACTAATCTCTCGCATGCTGCTCAGTATTTCCATTGCATCATTCCGGGTTGTTGATAATACGTGGAATTTAAGCATAGACAGGCGAAATTTAAAGTTTGACTGGCAATAAGTCATCGTCAATTCTACGACACACTTTCGGATCTGGAGGAAATTTAAGTTAAAATAATATTTTTTTGTAGTGGGAAAATTGCGTACTAGTTTTTACAGATAAATCTACCGCGGCATTACCGAAGCCTGACTCTATATCACGCCCTGAATGATCTCCGATAGGCATCTGCGATTACGGGGTAAATGACTGCTTTAAGTACTATTTTTACTAATTTAAGCGTCTGCTTCTGGCCGATAGCAGACTTCTCACTACCTACAGTTGATCGTCCACAATTGATCCAAGCGGGTCGTGTAGCTCTGGCTCATCATTTCACGCCGCATGGCCCACTCTGGGTTACTCGGGACGCTCGCCGCTCGCAGTGTCCCCCTTCCCCACCGTTCGTTGATCTGATCCAGTACGGCCATGACCTTGGTAGATTCGGTCGGTTGAGAAGCCGCAAACAGATCGTCCGTGTATTCACCTGGCTGACACAGGCTCATCAGCAAGACCTCCGCCTTGCTGTACTTGAAACCAGGGCGATAAACCCGATCCAGCGCATCAACTGCAGCCTTGGTTAGTAGCCTGACGTCATCCGTAGGGTAAGGCATATCGATCACCACACCATTGGCGTACTTCGCTTCCTCCGGATTGAACATGCCGGTGCGGATGCTCACTCGCACTTTCTTGCACAGCGAGTTTTGCGCCCTGAGCTTTTCTGAAGCGCGCATCATGTAGGTGGCCACCGCTTCCTTGATCGGTGCCAGTTCCGTCAGGCGGGTGCCGAACATTCGACTGCAGCAGATCTCCTGTTTCGGCGGATCGGGTTCGTCCAGCTCCAGACATGGGGTGCCGGCGAGTTCGCGCGCCGTCTTTTCGATCACCACACTGAAGTTTTTACGCAGTGTCCAAGGGTCGGCTTTGGCCAGATCCATAGCACTTTTGATCCCCATGGTATCTAGGTGCACTTTCATGCGACGCCCAACACCCCACACCTCTGAAACGTCGGTGTTACGCAGCACCCAGTCGCGCTTAGTTGGATCGCAAATATTGACGACCCCACCTGTCTGCGCCTGCAGGCGTTTGGCCGTATGGTTGGCAAGCTTGGCCAGGGTCTTGGTCTGAGCGATACCAACGCCGACTGGAATGCCAGCGCATCTCAGCACCTGACTCCGAATCCGTCGACCGAGGCCGTCCAAATCGGTGATGCCGGCGAGATCGACGAAGGCTTCGTCGATGCTATAGACCTCGACTGCGGGCACCATGGACTCGATCAGCGTCATGACTCGCTCGCTCATGTCACCGTATAGCGCGTAATTCGAGGAGAACGGGACGATGCCGTGCTGCTTTAGCTTGTGCTTGATCTGGAAGTACGGCTCGCCCATTTTCACGTATGGCTTGGCGTCGTAGCTGCGGGCGATGACGCAGCCGTCGTTATTCGACAAGACAACGATGGGGACCTTTGCCAGGTCCGGACGAAACACTCGCTCGCAGCTGGCGTAAAAGCTGTTGCAATCGATCAGGCCGAACACCGGCATCTTCTTAGACATGACTGCGCACGCTACCAATGATCACGCCCCAGATCGCCAGCTCATCGCCTTCCAAGACGTAACGCGGCGGGTACTTGGGGTTTTCAGAAAGCAGGATGACCTCTTTCCCGCGGATGCACAGCCGCTTGCAAAGTGGGTCGTTGTTGAGCAGCGCAACAACAATATGCCCGTGCGCCGGCTCCAGTGAACGATCCACTACCGCCAAATCGCCGTCAAAGATTCCCGCCCCCTGCATGCTCTCTCCGGCAATTTTCACCAAGTAAACATGCGGGGCACGAATGTTGAGCACTTCATCGAGCGAGATGTGGGTTTCGATGTGATCTGCTGCCGGTGAAGGAAAACCTGCCGGCACTCGAAAAAGGCAGAGAGGTAATTTCCTACCGGCCACGGCAAGAGGGCCTAGGATTGAAAAGCTCATGACGCACGACTTCCGATACTGTACGAATATACAGTTAACGTTCAGAACGCTCCTCGGTCAATTTCTGTAGGAAATATCTGATAGACGGGAGGGTGAACTCATGATTGGAAGTTGAGAAATGAGTACCGGCATCTTTCAGAACAACCCGCCCAACGCTTCCGGCTCCCAGTTCATGATCACCAGTTCGCCACTGACTTCGGCTTTCCCCTGCCGCTGATTGGCTGTGGTGTAGCGGATGTCCAAGGTCTCGAAGTGAAAGCCTTCGAACACACGGCGGATGTCCGGGTGGTCATTGATGCTGACCATCACCTTGCCTTTGCAACGGCGCATGAAGTCAGCCATCCGCTCGTAGTTCTCGAACGGAAAGTCCACGCCATAGCCGGCGGTCTGCCAGTAAGGTGGATCCATGTAGTGGAAGGTGTGAGCACGGTCGTAACGTTCGGCGCATTCAAGCCAGGGAAGGTTTTCGACGTAGGTGCCGGACAGGCGCTGCCACGCGGCCGAGAGGTTTTCCTCGATGCGCAGCAGGTTGATGGCCGGGGCGGTGGTCGCCGTGCCGAATGTCTGACCCGAGACCTTGCCGGCGAAGGCATGGTGCTGCAGGTAAAAGAATCGGGCGGCGCGCTGGATGTCGGTGAGGGTTTCAGGGCGGGTCATTTTCTGCCATTCGAACACCTGCCGCGAACTGAGCGCCCATTTGAACTGGCGCACGAACTCTTCGAGGTGGTTCTGCACGACGCGGTAAAGCGTGACCAGGTCGCCGTTAATGTCGTTGAGGACTTCCACCGGCGATGGCTGGGGCTTCATGAAGTACAGCGCGGCACCGCCGGCAAAGACTTCAACGTAGCATTCGTGTGGCGGAAAAAGCGGAAGGAGACGGTCGGCCAGGCGGCGTTTGCCGCCCATCCAAGGGATGATGGGTGTAGACATAAAAAGCAAGACCTTTACTGTATGGATAAACAGGTGCTAGGCTCGCCCCGCTTTGTGCACGGAGCAAGAGCCTTGGCTGGACTTGCAGGGACCATCTGCAGGGACGGCGGTCGATCCGGATGTTGACGCATCCGGACCGGCCGCTCTTTTTCACTTCGGTGCTGAGACTTCTTTGGCGTATGCCTGACAGGCAGCGAGGGCAATCAGCCCCCGGTCGCCGTCGTCGGTGACGCCGATAATTCGTTGAGCATGCGCTGGGTCAAGTTCGGCTCTTGTGGGGCCATGAACCACGCTGCCGGTGGTGGCGGTGGCTTGCATCGATCCGTTGCCGGCGCCAGTGGTGGCGTCGAGTAGGACTGACAGCCGCAGATCAGCAGTGGCAAGGCGGTCGCGCAGGCGACCTTGATCACGTTGGACATCACTCAAGGCTCGGTAATGGGTTTGTTCGCTGGTCGCCAGGTGCTGCTCGAGCGCGAGGCGTTTGTCTTGTTCGGCACGCTGCTGTGCGGCCGAGGCCAGGGCCAGTTGATTGAGGGTTTCGGTGTGGAGGCGCGCCTGCTCGGCGAGCTGTTTGCCGTAGCGCCAATCCTGCACTTGCCAGGCGGTGGCCGCGGATGCACCGGCCAGCGTGACCAGCAGCACCGTGCTGACCAGCAGCCGATACGGTACCGGGATCAGTTCGCCGAGACGCATAACACCGCCCTCGCCCGCCCCCACAACTGCAGGCGCTCCTGTAGGCCGTTCAGACCGCCGTTGATCTTGCGGGTGATTGCCTCGAACTCGCCCTGATCCGACAGGGCATTCAGCCCGCGAACCCACCAGAACCACGCGGCCGACTCAGCGGCCCACTGCGGCAGTTCCAGCAACTCCGGCGTTCGCAACAAACGCTCGTCGCCGAACAGCGCCAAGCTGCAGCGCAGGTAGTTGTTGTGGCCCGTAATCTGGATCAGTCCCCGGCCACGGTAGCGCTGGCCATCGCCGTCAGCCTCCGGCGTGTTGCCCAGCCGCGCGGCCAGGGTGCCAGTGTCGTACTTGCTCAGGTACTGGTCGCCGCCCAGCTCGCGCACGTAATTCAGCTCGCCGGATTCGTGCCCGACCTGGGCGAGAAACGCGGCCTGGCGTTGCGGTGTGTTGATCTGCCGGTGGGCCATGGCGGCATTGAGCGCAGAAACAAAAACGCCCGCTTGGCGACGGGCGTTGGGCATGATGCGTTGCAGCTGTTGTTCCGTCAGTGACATGGGGTTCTCCTGGGTTATGGGAATGCAGCACTACTGCTTGATCTGAACAACCTTCAGATCCTTCGCCGGTTTTTTCTTCTTGCCTTTGGCTTTCGCCTTGCCCTTTTTGCCACCGTTGCACTCGACCGTCGTGCTCCAGCCGGCCTGGGTAAACACCTGCTCCACCGAGTCGACCAGGTACTCGCCGTCGAGCCCAATCTTGAAGCCCTGGGCGTTGATCGATCGTTCGGCAAACAAATCAGTGCGCCCTGCCATCTCCAGCCGGACGCCGGCCGTGGAGCGGTTGAACGCGGTGAGACGCGCCTGGGCTGCCGCTTCGGCGGCTGACTTGTTCGGGTAGATGTGACGGTCGGTGTGCACCGGCGGCAGACCGTCCGGCGACTCGTCATTGTCGAGAGTGACCACGGCGAGCTTGCCGGTACTCTTGTCCTGGTGCTTAGTTGAAACGGCCTTGTGGGTGTTACGGTCGCCGAGCCGAAACTGAAAGCGGCTGACATCCCGGCGCTGAATCGTCACCACACTGAACGCCTTGCCCGAGGCGCTCTGCCCAGCTTGCCGCGGCATGACCAACAGCTTGCCGTCGGCGACCTTGGCCGTGCAGTCATATTGCTTGGCCAGGCGGGTGATGAAATTGAAATCTGACTCGTTGAGCTGATCGGCACGCGGCACCTTGGTTTGCACCGGGCAGACTGCCTGCCAGCCGTTGCGTGCGGCGACATCAGCGACGATCCGCGACAGCGGCACGTTTTCCCAGCTGCCGCTGCGGGTGGTCTTGCCACTGCCGCGCATGTCGCTGGCCTTGCCGCTGATCACCAACGTGTCCGGCGGACCGGACAGCTCGATCTCATCGACGACGTAACGGCCGATTCGAGTCAGTTTGGTTTCTGCGTAGCCCAGGAAGATCTCGATGCCGGCCCCGCGTGGAGGCAGCACCACCGCGCCGTCGCGGTCGTCGATGCGCAATTCAAACTCGTCGGACTCCATACCGGGTTTGTCGGTGGTTTTCAGCTGCAGCAGACGGTCGTTGATCCGCTGGGTGATATCGGCACCGTCGGCGACGATGCGAAAGATGGGGGTCATTTTTGCTCCAAAAAAAAGCCCGCACAGGGCGGGCTTCGAAGAGGATGAAGCTAAAGGAGCAACGTGAACTGTGGGTGACTATAGTTCATCAACTCCATAGCGCTATACCGTCCTCCGACGGCTGAGGCAGATCTGGTAACTCAATCACAATACCGGCCCGATAAGGCTGCGGTTCGTCGGCCAGGCCCTGATTGGCATCCAGCACCGCCTCGACCGTTCCACTGAGATGCCCATAGGCGTGGTAACACAGGGTATCGAGCAGATCTCCGTCAGACGTTCTGCAGGTCATCGCCATAACGCACAAACTCCAAAGTGAACGCCTGCTTGCGCGGAATCCCGCCCTGCAGCAGCGCGCTTTGTTCTTCGTCGACATTCTTCAAGCACCAGGTGCCAAGCACGTCGCCATAGCCGGTGGTCAGCGTCAGCGGCAGCTGCTGAGCGCCGAGGCTGCGCAGCGTATCCAGTTGCTTGATGCCGCCCTTGAAGCCCGGAAAGATCGCGCCCTTGAGGGTGATCTTTTCCTCTCCGATGCCCACCGCCTGTTGTGCCGGCCGCCGGGTCAGACGTTCCTGCGAGGCCCAGCGGTACTCCGTGGAGCGCCGCAGTTCGTCGAACGCGGCGGTATCCAGGTTGAAGTAATACGGGATCGCCTTGGGATCTTGCGGCTGCACGATCAGCAGATGCGGGAATGGCTTCACCGCTTCCGGTACCGGTGTCGCGTCACCGGCCAGCGATCCGGTGGGCAGTATGTTCCCCAGCGACGGGCTGACCTTGCCGGCGATCTTGTTGATTGCGGTTGAGGCCCGGGCGGCCTGTTCCTTCAGTTGGCTCATGCGCTCATCGATCTCTGACACGGCTCGCGTGGCCTTGTTGTAAGTGGCCACCACCTGCCCGACCTTGGCCTGGGCGGCATTTACCCCTCGCATCACACGCTGCAGCTTTTCCCCGATTGCCGGACCGACAAAGGGAATACCCTCCAGCTCCGAGGCAGCGCCGCTGATCTCGCTGATCGCGCCGTTGACCGGTCCCATCATGCCGTCGAGGCTGCGCCGGCCGGTCTCCCCCGCTGCTGCCAGTTGCTTGAGCCCTGACTGCAGTTGCTCCATGTAGGCCATCAGTCCTCCTTACACATGCGGTTCATCGTAGAGTTTGCGGTTCTGCAGCTGCTGCGTGGCCTGCTGCATCTGCTGCGCAATGAAGGGCTGCAGCTCCCGCGCCATCTGTGCCGGATCCTTGGCATCGCCCTGCACGGTGATGTGCAACGGCGCCGAGATCTGGACCTGTTGCTCGACCTTAGGCGCTTCGGATTTGGCGGCCGGAACCGGTGCGGCGAGCAATGCCGGAGGAGCCGGTGCAGCTGTAGGGACAGCAAGTGACCGGGCCACATCGCCCATTGCTGCAGGAGCCAATGGGCCAGAGGCTGGCTTGGGTTCGAATGACTTGGCAATGTCGCCCATCACCGGCGACAGGTTTTTTCCAGCATCGGCCATCATCAATGGCCCGGCGTCCGGTACGCGCTTCAGCGACTCGTCGGTGCCGAACAGTTTTTTGCCCAGAAAACCTCCCGCCGCATCGCCGCCCATGTAACCGAGGTATCCGCCAATCAAGCCGCCGACGATGTTGCCAATAATCGGGACCGCCGTACCGATGGCAGCACCGGCGGCCGCACCGGCCAAAGTGCCTGCTAAGCCGCCGGCCGCTTGTCCGTAGCCTTCGGCCTTTTCGTCCTGAGTCTCGGCATTCTGGTAGGTGTCATAGGCTTTGAAGCCGGCGTCGACGACCGCGAACATCGCCGGCCCCTTGACGCCATCGGAGATTGAGCCACCACGACTGCCACCGTCTCTGCCACCTCTCTTGCCGTTTTTGCTCTTCTTGCCATCGCCGCCATCCAAGTCGCCAGCATCCAGCCCTCCCCCAGCACTTGGCAGATTGGTGACAATTACCTTTTGCGGGATGTTCGGATTGCCCATCAAGGTGCCACGCCCAAGGTTCATCAGGCCCTTGCCGACCTTGAACGCACTGACGGCGCCCTTCAGCGCAACCAGCCCAGCGACGGCCGTACCAATGCCCAGCGTGACCCGTGGAAACTCATCGGCAAAAACCGACAGCTTGCGGCTGACGTTGTTGATGCCGTCGGCCACGGCGTCGGTGACCGGCCGAATCGCATCGCCGATGCTGCGCATGGCGTCGTCCATGGACTGGGCCATCTCGGACCACTTTTGTGCAGACGTCTGCCGACGTTCGGCGAGGTTCTTGTCGAGGATCCCGGTGGCTCCGGCCGAGTCCTTTTTCAGCTGGTTGTACAGATCCTTGTTCTGCATGTACGCGGTCAGGGCTGCTTTCACCTGCATGTCAGCGAACAGGTCACCGGTGCGCAAAGCCTCTTCCAGCGACTTCATCATGGCCTTGGCCTTCTCGGGATCGGCCTCTTTGCTGATAGCGGCCGTGGCCTTGGCCATTTCGGCCGCTCGCTTTGGATCGGTGGCCTGGATGTATTTCTGGGCTAAAGCAAAACTGGATTCCAGTGTCGACATGCCGTTTTGCAAACCGGTCTGCATCGAGCCCTTGTAGTCGATACCGGCCTTTTTATAGGCGTCGACCGTCTCGCCGGAACCGATTTTCTCCATCCAGTTCTTGAGGTTGTTCGCGGCCTCGTCCGAACCGCCGGCCGTCTTCATCTGCACCTGAAGCATGGCGCCCAGCTGCGTCACCGAGTCCATGCCGGTGATGCCCAATTTGCCCATGCCGGCCAGCAGTTCGGGAAACCACTTGGCCATGTCGACCGCTTCAAAGCTGCCTGCCTGGCCCTGATAGGCGATGGCCTCCAGCGCTTTCTCCATTACCTTGGGGTCAGTGATCTTGGCGTTCTGCCCCAATGCGTTGATCATCTTGGCCGTTTCAGTGCCTTCCGATCCTTGGCCGATGGCAAACTTAGCCGCCGTTGGGGCGTAGGCCAGCGCCTTGTCCAGCTCCATGCCGGCACCGACCAAGGCGTTGATCACTTCGGCCACCTGATTGCGTGCCATGCCGGTATCGCGCGACGTGTCGATCACGGTCTTAGACAACTGCGCCTCTTCCGGTGAGTTGGCAATGTTGGCCTTGATGGCGATGTCACGAATGATCGCGCCGTAGTCGGCACTGACCTTGGTCGGGATGGCTGCGGCGGCGGTCAGCGCACCAGCCTGACCGAGGGTGCTTTTCAAGCCGGACCGGCCCTCCTCGATCTGCCGGTGGCCGAGGGCTTTGAGTTCGGCACCGGCGGCTACACGGCCCATGGTGGCGTAAGCCTTGCTCAACCGTCCGACCTCGACGCCCTGTTTCTTGAGCAGCGCGAGGTTCTTTTCGTACTTGGCTAGTAGTTTGTCGGCGCCCTCGGCACCGGTCGTGTGCGCCTTGCGCCATTCATCACGCAAACGCATGGTGTCGCCGATGGTGTTCTGCAGGACTCGGGCTTTGCTGCCCACCGAGTCCAAATGTTTGATCTTGCTTTCGACGTCCTTGAACGCTTTGCCTACCGTCGGATCGACGGCGCCGCCAATGACAAAGCCGAGTGCGAGGTTCTTCGCCATGTGCGGGCCTTATGCGATGGGGTATCGAGCGGTGGCTCAGTCGGAGAGCCACCACACCAGTTCGTTGAAGGGCATGGCCGTGATCTCAGCCGCCGAGAACCCGGTCTCTTTGGCCATGCGTTTGGCCAGAAGCTTCAACGTAGAGCCGTCGCATTTACTCGTCCGTGACCAGGCGAAAATAGCCGGCCTGCAGGCGCAGGTAGTCGACCATCTTCAGTCCCATCAGATCCGCCTCGGGGGTCTGGGTCAGCGACGCGAACAGCGACATTTCGCGCTGCTCGGCATCGCCGTTGGACGCAGCCTGCGCCGCCCGAACATCCCGCACGCACGGCGCGCGCATCATCAGCGTGTCGACCGTCACACCGCACAATTCGGTCGGGTATTTGAGGCTGATGCGAAAGCCATCGTCGGACAGTTGCAGCCATTTAGGCAGGGGCGTTTCAGTGGTCGATTGAATGTCTTGCTTCATGGTTGGATTTCCTTAAAGGCCCAGGGCCGAACGTTCGTCTGCGAGCTGGTCGACACCGTCGATCACCAGCACCATGCCGACCATGTCGATCTCGTAGATCAGACGGCCCCCGACTTCCAGCTTGTAGTAGGTCAAGGCCATGCTGTGTTTGGTCTCGGCTTTTTCACCGGCTTTCCAGTCGCCCATGTCGACCTCTTTCAGGCCGCCGCGCATGGTGACGATCACCGAGGTGACCTTCCCCTGGAGGCCTTTGAACGTCCCCCGAAACACGGCATTGCAGGCCGTGCGGTCGGACAGCCCGAACCACTTCAGCGCCTCACGGCGCACGCCGTTGGTGGTGAATCCGGATTCGAGCTTTTCGACACCGACCGGGATCTCGATCTCACCGGCCATGCCGCCGCCCCGGTAGGTTTCGGTTTTCAGCACGACCTTGGGCAGGGTCACGCTCGGCACATCGCCGGCAAAGCTCACGCCGTCGATAAACGCCGCGCAATTGGACAAAACTTCAGGCTTCATCGGGTGGCCTCCTTAGGCAGCTTCAAGCACTTCGGTCATCCATTGATTGGTGACTTCGAAGAGGAAATTCGGGTTCTCGGCCGGCGGCACGTCAGTGAAGCGGATTCGCCAGTACACCTTGCCCTGCTCGATCTGACTGGCCGTGTTCAGCTCTTCATCGGCAAACACTTCGAAGTTGATCACCGCGCCCTGATTTTTCAGGTCGCGCATGAATGCTTCCAGGCCGTCGGTGACGTCCTTGACGTAGGTCTTGGTGATCGAACGGTCGACCGCCCACTTGTGGCCGGCCTGGACCGCGTCCATGAGGATGAACAGCGTGCGCACGCGGGTGACGAACGCCCATTTCGGATCGCTCGACAGGGTGCGGTTGCCCCACAGGCGGTAGCCGTCGTCGCGAATGATCGTGGTGATGTTGGCGTTGTTGAGCAGGTTGGCCCGGCAGGTCTCATCACCGTCCAGGTACTCGACGGCTCGGGTGGTCCCGGTGATGCCGGTGAACTCTTTGTTCGATGGGGAGGCCCAGAAACCGTAGGTCGCGTCGGTCCAGGCAAACAGGCCGGCGGTCCATGCCGATCCCGGCGCATCAACAGTCTTGCTGGCATCGGTGTCCCAGAACTGCACACCGGGGTCGACCATGAACAGGTTGCGGCTGCCGAAGTTGTCGGCGTAGGCCATGGCGGCCTCGTCGGTGGTGCACGGCCCGTCGATGATGGCGATGGCCCGCAGCTTTTGCGCCAGACCGTCCATCGCCGTGGCTATCGCCTGAGTGGCCGAATGACCTGGTGCGATCAGCAATCGCGGCTGGGCGTTGAACAGGCTTTTGCCATCGAGCAGCGCCTGCAGCCCGGTCCGCTGACCTGACACCAAGACGCCACCGATGATCGCCGAGGTCTGCAGCGCCGGGTCGTCCATCTTCGGCACACCGATGGCGACGATCACCGCCTTGGCCTTGGTGTAGATCGCCTGGCAGGCCTTGGTGATCGCAGCCCCCGCGCCGAAGGCGGCGATGGCCTCGCGCTCGGTGGTGATCAGTTTGAGTTCGCCGGCCTTGGCGGTACCGCCGCCGAGCAATCCGGGGGTGAAGGTGTCGCACAAGCCGATAATCGACGAAGACGGCAGCGAGATGGTGCGCGCGCCGGTATCGACCGAGGTGGTCGTGACACCGTGAAAGAAACTCATAAGGCTCATTCTCCAGAAACGAAAAAGCCCCGCGTATTGGCGAGGCTCAAGGTATTGCTGTGTGGGGCGCAATGAAAAACGCCCCTGCAGTGAGGGGCGACTATTGCAGCTCGACAGGATCAGGCGGGATGGAATCCGGCCAGCCCTCGAGCAGCATGTCCTCGCGGTAGTCGCCGGCCTCAATGGCGCGCAACAGCGTCAGTTCACGGTCAAAGCAGGCCTGAACATGGGTGCGCACGGCCTTGGCGATGGCAATGATTTGCGCCGATCCGATCTCGACAAAGCCGGTCACCGTCTTGAAGTTGCAGCGATATTCGGGATCAAGGACGGCAGACAAACCGGTGCTGGCAATCAGCGCCTGACTGTCGCGGGTCGTTTCGATTTGCAGACCCTCGACGGTGACGCCGGTTGCCTCACGTTTGTAGCGCTCGTCGGCCACCATCTGCACAAAGTCGGGCAGAATCTCTGGCAGTGGCTGCTTGACCAGCTCGCCGTCCACCAAACGCCACACACCATCCGTGTCATTCAACGTTGGCCCCCACAATTTTTCCGGGATAACGACTGCGTCATCGGGAATCGTCGCGTGAAAGCGGTCATCAAACCGCCCGATGATCTCGCCGGAATCACTAAAAGTCGCGTATTTCATATTCACCTCAGCGACCGATGGCCAGATAGACGAATGGGATTGCAAGGCTCCCTTGAGAACGGACGTGAGTGACCGTCCAGTTAAGGAGATTTGCTGTAAAAAAGTGATCGGTCGTAGGCGCGTTCCCGTTTTGCATTTCGGAACTTCGATAACCCAGAATTCTTAGAACCTGATTCGGAAAGGCCATTGGAAACGCATAGGTGTTTTGCGTAATGGTCGTGCCCACCTGAGCTGTTGCACCGCCCCATTGAATAATCAGCCCACCCAGCCACGACGGCAGCGCCAACCAGCCATTGACGCCGAAGTTCCACGAAACCCCCATCCGCAGCTTTTTCGGCGTAACGATAGTGGCGTCATCTTCACCCGCGTCAGTCTGCGCCTGCGTAGCAATCTTGGCCGTGCCGAGCTTGACCTCCGTGGCCTGCGTGGCCAGCGCCGCGAGCGCCTGGATGTCGATGTTTCCCTGATTGATCGGTGCGTTCCAGGCCTTGATGCACCACATGACCGCCAAGTTGCGAGGACGGGTTTCAGCGCCCACGTTGCCCGTCATTGGTACGTCAGTGTTGCCGCCAGTACCCGCTCCACTGAGGACCACCGCCAAACCCGTGCCTGTAGAGGTTGCAGTCGTTACTGTTTGCCGCAGAGCATGCAAGTGATTCTGAAACGCATGGTCTTGCCAGCTACCCATTGCCCGCCCAGCATCGACGCCGCGCCCATGATCCCAGCCGCGCAGAAACTCGGCGCGCGACTCCGGCAACCGGAAATTGCCGACGCCCTCATCACCCTTGTTGTAGAGCGTACCGAGGAACGCTGCCAGATCGGGATAGACGGCGATGCTCTTAACCGAGCCGTCCAGCTCCAGAAACCCGGGCGGGATCTTGTCGACTGGAATCGGCGCCATGACACCGACCGGCAACGCCGAGGCAGCGGCAATCATCGCCTCGATCTGCGTCTTGGTGTAGGTGTCCGTGATACCCATGCCTGCCAGTGTGTTCGGGTTATCACCTTCCACCACCAGCCCGCGATCATTGACCTTGACCCGCGTGTATTGACCCGGCGTCTTGTTCTTCGGCAGCACTTCCAGAATCGCCGCCTCAACAAATGCGCGCGTGGCCAGTACCACCGCCGGGTCAATCTTGAGCTGGATGTTGCCAGTACTGGTAACGACGAAGTTCATGCGCACGATCTGCGTGCGGCCCGAGCCCTGTGACAGCAACGGCTTGAAGCTCGGCGCACAGTTGGCCACGGCCACCAGATCGCCGTCCGCGTCGTACAGGCCGATCTCGCGGATCCAGCGCCCGCCCTCGTCCGCCGGAATGACCTGCTCAGCAATCAGCACCGCCGGGTTGACCGGGTCGACGAACAGCCGGTTAAGCGGCTTACGCCGCCACTCGTTGATCAGCTTGGTCTGCCCCTCAGCGGGGATGACCGGATCGATGTTATTGGCGTCCCCGACGCCCATTTGGGTGACCAGCCAGGGAATACCGAGCGCGTCGGCGTTTGCCTGCTTGGCCTTTCCCACAGTCGTGAGGATGGCGAAAAACTGAGAATTCGCATCAGTCATTGATAGATGTCCAGGGTGTCTATGGAGTGTTCGCGTCCGATCACGCCGAAGCTGCCCGTGACTTCGATGTCACGCATCACAGGCGGGTAGACGTCGATTTCGTCACCTTCGTAGAGGGACGCTGCAATGTTCAGGTCGCCTTGCGTTTCAAGGCTGATGGCCAGGCCGGTGAGTTGCCGACTGACGGGTTTGGCGTCATCGATCAGACGTTCGAGTTCGAGGTACATTTCCTCGGTGATGCCGGTATCGAGGACGCCGACTTTCAGAGCGAAGGTGCCCGGCACGCCTTCCGGTACCGTCTGCCACCACTCCAGCACTTCGATCAGGTAACCCAGTGGCTCGACTACCCGACGTAAAGCACCGATGGTGCCCTTGTGCTTGTGGATGTAGAACGATGCCTTGATCGCGGCGCGCTTGACCGGCTCCGGCCAAGCCGGATCCCAGCGGTCGACCGACCAGGCCCAAGCCAAATGTGGCAGCAGATGCACCGGACAGGTGTCGGGGTTGTACAACGTGCGCAACGGAATCAAAGTGGTCTCGGCGAAGGTCGCTTCGATACCCCGTTCCAGCGGCGTGCTGTTGAGCGGTAGGAGACTGCGCATTCAACCTCCCAGCACGACGGTATAACCCGTGCAGTACGCGGCCTGAGTCCTGGTGGGTTTCAGATCCTGCCAATCCTTGAGCTCGACCCGGCCGACGCCGGCGACATGTAACTGGGCATCGACACCCGACCGGGCCACCTCGACGCCCAGCCGGCGCCGTGGATTGATCCAGGCTTCCAGTCGACGGGTCGCCTCCGTCAGCGCCGCGTCATTCTCCGGGCCGGCACCTTTCATGTGCAGCACGGCGTCGACGCGATACCGCAGTATCTCGGCGCCGCGCACGGTGACGCGGTCGCCAACCGGCCGCACGTCATCGTCATTCACAGCCGCAGCGACAAGGGCCAGCAACTCCGGCCCAGCCGTGCCGTCGCCTTCCAGTCCCAGTACCGTGACGTCGACGCAGGCCGGCTCCGGGCTTTCCGCCGTGGCGTCAGCGACCAGCGCCGAGGCGTTGCGGGCATGCAGGATGTAGCTGTTGCGCGGGCCGGCCGTGGTCAGACCTTCGTAAGCCAGCTGCACCCGTTCACGCAGCGCATCGTGGGACTCCATCACCGCCTCCACCGGCGGCACAGCCAACGGATCCGCCGCTTGAATCACCAGGCGCTTGAGGTTGACGTTGGCGGCCAGATGATCCAGATCAGTGCCGGTGGCATAGGCCAACAACTGAGCCTTGGCCGCGTCGTTGACTCGCGCCCGATTGCCGAGTTTGATGTAGCTGCCGACCTCCAGCAGCTTGGTCACCGGGTCGCTTTCCAGCGAGGCTGTCCAGTTCTGGCCCATGTGCCCACGAAAAACGGTGAGCGCTTCACTGTACGTATCCTCGAAGTCCAGCGGTTCCAGCACGTTCGGCGCCGGCAGCTCCGACAGATCTACCAGGGTACTCATACCCACACCTCCAACGTGCCGCGCTCACCGAGGTACTCGCCGCTGATCTTGAAATTGATTTTGCCGCCCAGCACGGAAACCACCACAACGCGCTCAAGCTTGAGCCGTGGCTCCCACTGGTTGAGCGCCCGCACGGCCTCAGCCTGCGCCGCGCTTTTCCAGCCTTCGTTGATGGGCAGGTCGACCATGCGCCGCAGCTTGCTGCCGTACTCCGGCCGTTCACGACGGCTCAGCAGCGGTGTGCCGAGGATGTCTCCAACCGACTGACGTAAATGCTCGATACCGGAGATGGGCTGCCCGGTGTGGCGATCCATTCCGATCATCGGGTCTACTCCTTGAGCTGCTCGTATTCAGGGTGGGCCTTGAGGCACTTCAGCGCGATGTCATCACTCACTTCGACCGCTACGATGCTTTTGGCCACCGGGAGCGTGCGACCGTCCGGAAGGATCACCGTGCGTGAGCTGTAGAGGGTGTCGCGGAACTTGATGAACTGGTCAGAGGTTTGTCCGGGGAATCCCTGAGCAACAGGGACAAGCCCTGATGCTGGCTGGGCTTCCACAAGCGCCTCGACTTCAGGTTTGGCCTTAGTCATGAGTATCTCCAGGCATGAAAAAGCCCGCGTGAGGCGGGCTGGGTGGATGGGGTGATCAGTGTTTGTGGTTGGCAGTGTTGCCGGTGGTGTCCAGGATCGCACCGTCGCTGGTGATGTTCTGCGTGGCGTGCAGTGGCCCGTCGATATTGACCGGTCCCTTGATGTTCACTTTCCCTTCGAGATCGATCGTTCCCGACTTCACGGTAACGGCGTTGTCGGTCACTTCGGCCAGGGTTGCCCCTACCTTGATAGAGACCGTACCGGTCGGCAGGGTGATGCTGTAGCTCTTGGCTTGCCAGTCGTAGACCAAGGATCCGCCATCGTCGAAACGCCAGACTTCGACATGGTCGCGGTTGTCCGGTGGTGGGCCAGCGTTGCCGTACAGGCCAGGAATGAATGTGCCCTGCGCCACGTCGCCGCTGGCACTGATCAGAGTGCCCTGCTCGTTCAGGCTAGGCGCTCGCCAGTGACGCGCCTTGCCTGCAGCGACGCTGTGCCAGCGCACCCAGCCGCTGACCCATTCACCGTCCGACACTCGGCAGGCCGGTGGTGAAGAGGTTAGGTCGATTGCGACCACGTAGCAGTCCTTGACGAGGCCAGCGAGCATGCGGTCGTGCTGCGCCGCGACGTAACTGGCACTCATGGGACGTCCTCCGGCCGGAACGGACCATCGCCTGGTTCGATGTTCAGCACCAGGGTGCCCGGTGGCTGATCCGGCCATGGCCATTCGGCGTCACCAAGGTAGATCTGCTGTGTCCACTCCACGACCCAGACGGTATAGCCGTCAAGCTCGGGTTTGGTCCAATCCGGCATGGCCTGCACGAACTCGGCCGGCTCTACCGCCACCCCCCAGCTCTGCATGCGCAGTAACGCGCCAAGATGGCTGGCCAGGAACACCGCCTGTTGGTGGTGATCCGGCTGGATAGGATCGGTAATCACCCGCGCCTCGAACTTACAGGCCAAACCAGTTTCGCCCGTTCCCGGGTCAAGTCCCGGCTCCATCTCGGCCAGCTCGATCAGCACCGCCGGCAACGGTAGGCGATCCAGGTCATTCGGCCACATGGCCACGGCCTGCAGACTCGGAAAGTGATCCTGAATGCGCCGCTCAATGGCGTGATACAGCTGCTCAAGACTGAACGGCTCGTCGACTTGATCGGTCACCTCATTTCCCCCTCAGGTGCTTCTGCAGTTCGAAGTTGAGTTCCTGCTGCAGGACGTGCAGCAACTGTTCGTCGGCCTTGCGGATCCAGCTTTCGAAGTGTGGTCGCGCCTGCTCCAGCGACACCTTGGCTTTCGCCAGCGGAAAGCGGCTGCCGTGTTCAGCGATCCAGCCGGAACTGGCTTCGCCCGCCCCGCTGACATCGCTGTCGGGGTAGTCACTGGCGTTGAAATGCTTGCTGGCTGTACGTATCCAGACGTCCGCGCTGTTGCCGTAGACCTTCTTGAAGAACGCCCCCTGAAAGCGGCGCCCTGCCACCGACACACCGGACCGGCTCTGTCGGGGCCGGCCGATGCGGCTGGCTTCCATGGCATTGAGGCCGAACCACAGCTTGCCGCTGTTCGCTCCACCGCTGACCGGGTAAGCTCGCAGCCGCTGCCGCACAGCAGCAACCGCAATGCGCTCCTGTCGGCCAACGGCGCGAGCAATGTGCGTGGCGAGCCATCGCAACGTTTTGTTGATGGCTCGCCGCTGTGCAGCAGCAGCGGCTTTCGGCACCAGGGCGGCGAAATCCTGAAAGCCTTTCAGGTCTGCGGCCGAAGTCTGCAGCGAAATCATCCCGCCGCCGGCCGACGGCTTGAAGTAGCTGCCGACACTCATGGCCGTTTCCTCAGAATCAAGGCGACCAGACCGTCACCACCTGGCTCCAGCTGCAACAGGTCGTAGTCACCGCCGCCATCCAACGCCGGCAAATCAACGGTGACTAGCAGCCCTTTTTTCAGGCCGTGCGAATCACGGACACGGATCTCGAACTTCGGCTCGCGCAACGCCGTTTTGAGGCTGCCCATCTTGGGTTGCATCCACGGTGCAGCGAACATGCCGAGCACCGGTTCGTCGTAGCCCTCGATCCGAGCCGTGTCGCCGAGCGTTTCGAACACCGTGTCGTCAATGTCTTCCAGCAGCTCTCGGAAGGACATGATCAGAGTTCCAAGAGGATCTGCGCGCGTGGTCGCGTGCACAGGTGCAGCGGGTTGGATTGGGCTTCACCGGCCACGCCCTTGTTAAATGGCAGCGGTTCGAGCTTGCTGTAGTAAGGCAGACCTTCGGTGTTGACCGTCTCCATGTAGTCGGCCGGGGCGAAGACCGAGATGTACAGATCCGGCACGCCCTCGGGAATCAAAAGGGCCTTGTCGTCATGTACGAACTGCACGCCTGCCACCTTGCCCCGGTAGCGCTCCCAGACAATCCCGCCAAACTCGAAGCTTTCACGGGCATCCCCACGCAGAGACGCCGCCTGCAAGGTATTGAGGTAGGTTTCTTTCACCGATGGGTGATCGACCAACTTGTTCCAGAAGTTCTTGCCGCAGAAGGCGCGGGAGCCGGAGCTGGTCACACTGCCCAGTGCCTCCTCCTGCATGTCCAACGCTTCACCGGCACGCACCCGCACGTTGGTTTCAGGGTTGCCCAAACCCATAGGCATCTTTTGGCGGTTGACGCCGAAAGACTTGTAGATGTCCAGCAGCACGGTTTTGCCGTCGGCATCCAGCACCTGGCCATTGAGCGCGCCCATGCGTTGAAACTCGTGTGTGGCATCGATCTGTCGACGTGCTTTGGCAAGGCGCCGGTTGACCACGTCCTGCACCGATTGCAGCTCAGTGCGGGTACCGAAGGCGCGGATACCTTGAATCTCGTCGGCCTTGATGGTGAAGCGCTCCGGCAGGTGCACGGTATTGAATGGGATCAGGTTGCGCTTGCTGCCACCGACCACCAGGCCCGAACTGCCGCGCTCACCAGCCGGCACCAGTGCGAGGGTGTCGCCGTCCTTCTCGACCTGCACCGTAAGGTTGGTGGTGCCTTCCTCGCGGAACAGTCCGAGACTGCTGATCCGGCCCGGCAGGTATTCCTGTTCGTTGATCGCGGCGGTCAGCGAGGGGACGCTGAAGGCGTCGTCTTCAAAAATGGCGATATCGGCCATGGGTGTACTCTCCAGAAACGAAAAATCCCGCACGCGGCGGGATGCATATAAAAGAAGGAACGTCTTAGCGGACGATCAGGAAGTGCGCGGCCAGAGCCTTCTCAGCGGCCAAGTCGAGGCCGGTCAGGTGGGCCTCGCTGACCTCGGCCAGTCGTACCACGGCACGCCCGCGACGAACGACGTCCGACTCGCCGAGCGGGCCGTAGAGGATCGCGACAGCATTCTCCGTACCGTCTTCGGCGGTCGGATGGTACGGAGCAAATTCGCTGGTCGCGGTCACCAGCCCGAGAATCTGTCCGGGCTCCAGCGCCGGGCCGGCCGCGACGTTGATCGCTTCACGCGAGATGTTGCCGGCGCCCTCGGACAGCAGGAATTCGCCTGCGTGCATCGGTTCCAGTTTAGAGGTCATGGTCTTGCTCCTTTCGAGATTGTGGACTGTGCGGCCTGACGGGCAGCCCAGATCGAGGACGGATCGGGTTGCTTGGCTTGAATTTTGGGAGCAGGGTCTTCGTTCTGCGGCAGGCTGTTGTCGATCTCGAAGCCCCCGCCTTTCCCTACGACTTTGTCGAAGAGCCGCGCACGCACGGCGCTGGCATCCAGTCCGGCCTGCACAAACTCCACCGCGAACTCTGGCAACCGGGCGGCCACGCACAGATCGCGTATCGACTTGGCCTGGGTGATCGCGGCGTTCACGGTTGCCTCATCAACCAACTTGGTGGTGGCCAGCAGTGGCTCGATCAAGTTGCTCATCCCGCCTTGGTTACAGGACTTGCTGATCAGCAGAGCCAGCGCCGCCGCATCCGCACCAGGTGCCGGTGGTTCAGGATCGTCGATCACCGATTCGGTCGGTTTCGTGGGTTCATTCAGCAGATCCAGCAATGCCTGGGGCGTGTGCTGGTATTTCTGCATCACCGTGCCCTGCCCCAGACACGCCTTGATCTGCACACCGTCGCCAACTTCGTCAGCCAGGCCGAGAGCCACCGCTTCGCGGGCTGTGAGCCACGTCTCGGCATTGACCAGGCGTCGCAACTCGACCTCGTCGATGTTTGGCGCCTTTGCCTTGTAGGCCGTGATGATGAGCTCCAGCGCTTGATCCAGTGCGGTCGCGACCTTGCGCATATCCTCGGCATCACCCGAGGCGTACGTCCACGGGTTGTGGATCATCAGCGCGGCGTTTTCCGCCACTACCACCCGGTGGGCACCGCAGACCGCGACGCTTGCCGCGCTCGCCGCGAGGGCATCGACGCGGCCGGTGCAGCGCTCGCCCAATCGCGACAGGGCGTTATGAATGGCCAGACCATCGAACAGGTCGCCGCCGATGCTGTTGAACGCCACGACAATCGGTGAAGTACCGTCATCCAGCGCAGCCAGATCGCGCACGAACTGATTGGCAGTAATACCCCAGGTGCCGATCTCACCGTAGACGTACACCTCGATAGTGCGTTGCTCGGCTTCACCGCTGGCCCGGAGGCTGTACCAGTGTTTGTCTTGCACGGGCAGTTGCCCGTCCAGTTTGTTGAAGATCCGTAGAGGGAACGGCGGTTTCATGGTTTCTCCTGGTCGTCAGGGTGGATTTCGACCTCGACGAGCGTTCGGTAATTGAGTTTTAAGTCGCGAGCACGTTGAGCGTCAGCGGCGTTTTCCGCGTCAACCGTTTCGGCGTCGTAACCGGTGCGCAGGCACATCTCACTGCGTGAACCGAACCCGGCGTTGACCTCCAGCATTCGCGCCTGCACGTCCTGCACCGGCTGGATGTAGGCCCAGCCTTGCGGCACCCAGCGCGTGCGCAAAAATTCACGACGACGCTTGGCGTAGTCCGGCAGCTCAATCACACCGGCCAGCACCGCCATGTCCAACCAGGCGGCACGTACCGGCCGGCAGAGCTGGTGGATGTAGACGTTGAATTGCAGCTGTTCGAGGCGTCGCCGGAACTCGTTGAGCACCACACGCAGCGCCCGGTCGTTGATGCCTTTCATGTCACCGGTGAGGATCTCGTAAGGCGTGTCGGTGCCGGCTGCTGCGGCCATCAGTTGCTGACGCATGAAGTCCGGGTAGTTGTTGCCGGCGTCCGGCGGCTTGGAGAATTCAACCTCCTCACCGGCGCCCAGCTCCTGCATGGTGCCGGGTTCCAGCGCCACCATCGGTGTAAAGCCATCGCGGTCGGTGGTGATCAATTGGCCAGTGACCGGATCGCGAGGTACCTGGCCCATGTCCGGCGACGGGCGCTTGATGAAGCCGGCGAACAGGTTGGACACCTCCTGCCGGAACAGCACCGCGTCGTCGTAGTTGTCCAGGCTGCGCAAGCGCTTGAGGACCGGCGACATGCGTGGCACGCCGCGCAATTGACCCGGTTCCAGCGGCTCGAAGATATGCAGCACCTGGCTGGCCGGGACGCGCACCAGTTGGTTGTATCCGCTGTTGAGCGACGACGCGTCGCGTGGGTGCGAGCGGTACATCCAATAGGCAACTCGCTTACCGGCCGGGTTGAACTCGATCCCGGCGCGGATGATGTTGCCGTCGCGGGTGGTTTCGAATTTGTCGTGCGGCACAAACTCAGGCGCCAGCGTCTGCAGTTGCAGAGGTATCACCAGGCCTTCGTCCAGACCGCGCGGACGTAATCGAACAAAGCATTCGCCCGCCGTCTCGACGGTGCGCGCGACCAAGGCCTGCTGACCGTAGAAGTCGCAGAGGCCGTCGGCATCCGACTCGTCGACCCAGTCGTCCCAAAACTCCTGGAACAGGTTGCGCAGTTCTTCGTCTTTGATCTTCGGGCGCGGCGTGATGCCGGTGCCGATCAAGTTGCTGACGCGCTTGTTGATCGCGTTGGCTGCATACGGGTCATTGCGTACCGCTGCCCGCGAACGGGCGCGCAAGTTGCGCAGCGCCGGAGTGTTGATGCTGTTGATGCCGTTATCGGAGGCATCCCAACTGGCCGAACGACGGCCCTCCCCGGCGCCTTCGTAACTGGCCTTAATGTTCGATGGCAGCAAAAATCCGCTACGAGACAGTGCCGGAAATTGTCGAGACATCAGATGCCTTTGCCTCCGTGACTGAGCCGCACGACCCGCGAGCGCGGAGCGGTAGCGCTGATTAGTGAACTGCGGATTTCTTCACGAGCGCGGAGCAGTTCGTCGACGTCGCGGTACTCCACCGTTCGGTCGCTGTAACGCACGGTCTTTTCACCGCGTGCGATGGCGCGCTCGATAGCGTCGAGATGTTTCTGGGTAAAGGACATATCAGCGTCTCTTCAGATAACCGCTGGTTGAACTGCGGCGTTGAGGGGGTGCGGCTGGGCGTGTCTGCACGACCGGCGCTGCAGGTGGTGGTGGCGCGGCTTGAGCCTGTCGCACAGCTGCAGGTTCAGGTGTTGCGCCTTCGTCGACGCGCTCCCCCTGAACCGGCTTGATGCCCAAGGCATCGTCGAACAGACCGGACTGAGCCAGCGCTTGGCGCACCCGATCCCAGTCGTGTTCCTGGTAGCGATTGATGCCGAGGTAGTGCGCCATCGCGAGGCAGTACACCATCAGATC
>Ga0247818_10000388_pt1 | contig 27163 bp, 33 predicted proteins | sample 13C_Glucose_Day1_FD_192424 | JGI IMG/M metagenome (GOLD analysis project Ga0247818, IMG submission 192424) | Soil microbial communities from agricultural site in Penn Yan, New York, United States - 13C_Glucose_Day1 | ecosystem: Environmental > Terrestrial > Soil > Agricultural land | place... | reverse complement strand
GATGAGCTTCATGATCAGCCATGAAGGCCAGGTGTTTCAGAAGGATCTCGGGCCGGATGGGGAGAAAGTGGCGAAGGCGATGACGCGGTTTGATCCGGATGATAGTTGGGAGGTGGTGGATTTGGGGGAGAAGTAGCTGGGGTAGCGAATTGCGCTGGATCGGAAACGAAAAAGCCCCGTAGATTTTCATCTACGGGGCCGTTTTGGTGAGCGGTCATTCGTCATCGTCGCTTTCTTCATCACCATCATCATCGTCCGTTGAAACAACGCCTGCGCCTCCTTCGATAAACGACTGACAGCCTTCGTTAAAGGACTCAGATGGGGTACTACAGGAATTTTCATCGTAAATTCCCTTTTCCTCGGCCCATTCATAACCGGCCTGATGTCCTGAGCAATCATCCGTGCATTCGTAGCCATCAAATGTAGCGGCGAGAGTTGGCGTGCTCTCCTGCATCAAAACAAATAGGATAATTGAATAAAATGCCTTCTCTGGCAGCCTCATAACTACATGCCATCACGATGTTTAGTGCCGAACTTCCCTGTGTACGGATTCACATTACCTTTGGTGCTGTAGTTATTATTCCTGGTGGAGTCTGGGTTTGTAGCATGAGAGGGGCGAACATACGTTCCATTGCTTCGCGTATATCCACTAACCGAATGGTCGGAACGACTTCCGTAGGAGTAGCTGGACTTGAACGAGGAATGACTGCCGAAGCCGCTCCCGCGTGCGTGAACACTCCCTGATAGCGCCACGGTGATTGCTATGACCGCTACAGAAAAAACCTTTTTCATACAGCCCTCCATTTTTCCAACGATGATAGCTCAATGGAATCACTTCGAAAGCTCAGGCGACAAAGGGTCTTGGCGCTATCGGCGCCAACTCAACCTCTCTGGAATGGATCACGCCAAGGTAGGGTTATCTCCCAGAGGGCGCGTATGACTGGATCGCTAAGTTTTTACCAATCAGAATTGAGCTAGAGATCCAGTTCTGATGCGTAAATAGACGATCCAGGTAAAAAATCCTCAGAAACGAAAAAGCCCCGTAGCTTTTCAGCTACGGGGCTTTTTCTATGTATGGCGGAGAGATAGGGATTCGAACCCCTTCCGACTTCACCACAGACCGGTCTAGGCCAATAAAACGGGCAGAAACAGGGTCACTTCTTAGCCTGTAACGGCGCTAAGCGGTCTTCATTTTGCCCCAATTCTGCCCTAAATTCAGGCGACGCAGGGTCTAGAACAGCTCAGCAATTTTCGCAACTGATGCGGTGATTGATGCAACCTTCGGTAGAGAATCTAGGAGGGCCATGACAACAGAACGTTTGGGTTTCTCTTGTCCCAACTGATCCTCCACCGCATCAAGCACCTCCAGCGCCTCCGTCTTGGTCTCTGGGGACAGATCTAGGCTCTCAATTTCCTTCCGCAGCACCCCAATTTGCTCACCAGCTGCATGAACATTTGCAATGTTCGTGGAGTTATCTACAGAGTCAACGTTCACGCGCGCGTTGTTACCAGTGACGTTGTATACGATGTGCTGAAAAGCTGCCCTAGCCTCAGGCACCCCGAGTTTCTTGACCTTGAGCTGATAATGGGGTCCAGACGAACCAGGCGTGGTTTCGTAATATTTTGGATCGACTACTTGATAGGTCTCCTCCGCGCCATTCGAAAGCTTTCTCGTAAGGAGATCTCCAACATCGATTATGTATTTGTTGCTTTTGATGACAATGAGATCGCTGCCAGCTACGGTTGCGACAATTCCGTCCGCTCCCGACCCATCCAGCTTTTTCAGATCCACTTTATCTTTATCGAACATGCTCTGCCTCTCAGATCCATTGATTGATAACAGAGCGATTTCCAATCAGGAGCCGACAACCTCTGTCAAAACGACTATCACCTATCCCACATCCACACCGCAAGCCCCTGTCCTCAATAGAAGGATGCAGGCCTTGCCGCTCGAAGCTAGTTCCTATTACTCTCAGCTTACTATCGGCCTTGGCGCTTCCAGCGCAAGAGGCCTCATTTTGATGGGGAGCCAGATGGTAATATCGAATTTGGATAAGTATCGGAAAGACTTAGATAATTTATTGGACGAGGCCTTTTGGGTTAAGTACTCGCTCCAATGCGCTGCCGTCGGCCGAGCGGAATTTCACGCGCAGATTATTCAGTCTCTGAAGGGTGACGAGAAAAAAGCAGAAACAGTTATGAACAACGTCAAGCCCTTTTCAAGTTCATATCAGCAATGGTACTCAGAGGCGCTATCGCTGGTTAAACAGCTATTACCAGATCGTCTATCGGACTTCATCCGCCTTTATGAAAAACCTAAGACCCGGAAGGAAATAACTTTCGAGAACTATCGGATTGAGGACGCCTGTCAAGGGTTACGCGTAAGCTTCGCCGGAGTAGTAAAAGCTGATGCCGGCTCTGCGTTGCCGCTCTTGGATCAACAAGTGGCCATTGTCGAGGCGATTAAACGCCGCTTTGAAAGCTCCCTTTTCGATATAAAACAATTAGTCCAAGCCGACTTATATGACTCCGAATTAGATACCGCCAGAGGGTTACTAAAGTCCGGTTTCACCCGCGCCGCAGGTGCTATAGCAGGTGTAGTCCTGGAAGGACACCTGAAGCAGCTTCGCGACAAGTACGAGTTACCGAACAAGCTTAGTACAATTGGACCTATCACCGACGCGCTAAAAGCTGCCAACATTATCGAGTTAAGTCAACTTCGCCACATTCAACTACTCGGAGACTTTCGGAATAAGTGTAGCCATCGAAATGAATATGAACCGACGACAGAAGAAGTTAACGAATTAATAAACGGCGTAGACAAGGTCATAAAGACTATATTCTAAGTGGCGCATCAGTGATCTCCATCGGTTATCCAACCCTCGTATCAGCTTCCCAAGCTGATAACGAGGGTTCGATTCCCTTCACCCGCTCCACTGTTTTCAAGACCTCCAGCTTACCCCGCATCACCAAGGTGTCTGTTAAGGTGTCTGTTTCCGGTTTTCAGTGTCCGGTAACGAATAGAACCGGACACCTCTGCTACCTGCAAGCTACCGTCCACAACTGATCGAGCTTGGTCGTGTAGCTCTGACTCATCATCTCGCGCCGCATTGCCCAATCGGGACTGATCGGCACACCAGCAGACCGAAGCGTTCCCCTTCCCCACCTCTCGTTGATCTTATCCAGCACCGTCATCAGGTTCGTGGCCTCGGCCGATTGCGTAGTGGCAAATAAGTCTTCCGTGAATTCACCAGGCTGGCAAAGATTAACGAGCATCACTTCTGCCTTGCTGTATTTGAATCCCGGCCGGAACACGCGTTCGACAGCGTCGACGGCGGCCGTGGTCAGCAGACGCACATCATCGGTGGGGTATGGCAGTTCGATCAGGACGCCGTTTGCGTACTTGGCCTCATCCGGATTAAACATGCCAGTGCGAATGCTGACGCGAATCTTCTTGCACAGTGAGTTCTGGGCACGCAATTTTTCGGAAGCTCGCATCATGTAGGTGGCGACGGCCTCCTTGATCGGAGCCATTTCCGTGAGGCGCTTGCCGAACATCCGGCTGCAGCAGATCTCCTGCTTGGGTGGATCCGGCTCGTCCAGCTCAAGACACGCAGTGCCAGCCAGCTCACGGGCCGTCTTCTCGATCACCACACTGAAGTTTTTCCGTAGTGTCCAGGCGTCTGCTTTAGCCAAGTCCATGGCGGACTTGATTCCCATAGCATCCAGGTGCATTTTCATGCGCCGCCCTACTCCCCACACCTCCGCCACGTCAGTGTTGCGCAGTACCCAGTCGCGCTTGATCGGATCGCAGATATTCACGACGCCACCGGTATGCGCCTGCAGGCGCTTGGCGGTGTGGTTGGCCAGCTTGGCCAGGGTCTTGGTGTGGGCGATGCCGACGCCGACTGGAATACCCGTGCAGCGCAGAACCTGGCTGCGGATCCTTCGGCCGAGGCCGTCCAAGTCGTTGATGCCGGTGAGGTCGACGAAGGCTTCGTCGATGCTATAGACCTCGACAGCCGGCACCATCGATTCGATCAGTGTCATAACACGTTCGCTCATGTCGCCATACAGCGCGTAGTTCGAGGAGAACGGGACGATGCCGTGTTGCTTGAGCTTGTGTTTGATCAGGAAGTACGGCTCGCCCATTTTCACGTAAGGCTTGGCGTCGTAGCTGCGGGCGATGACGCAGCCGTCATTGTTCGACAGCACCACGATGGGCACCTTGGCCAGATCTGGGCGGAACACACGCTCACAGCTGGCGTAGAAGCTGTTGCAATCAATAAGGCCGAATACCGGCAGCGACTTAGACATGGCTGCGCACGCTGCTGGTGATCACACCCCAGATCGCCAGCTCATCGCCTTCAAGGACATACCGTGGCGGATACTTGGGGTTTTCCGACATCAGGATCACTTCCTTACCGCGAAGGCACAGGCGCTTGCATACGGGCTCATTGTTCAACAGCGCAATGACGATGTGGCCGTGGGCGGGCTCGATTGATCGATCGACAATGGCCAGGTCTCCCTCATAGATCCCGGCGCCCTGCATGCTTTCCCCAGTAAGCGACACCAGGTAGACATGCGGCGCACGAATGTTTAGCACTTCATCCAACGATATCTGCGCTTCGATATGATCCGCCGCAGGCGAGGGGAAACCGGCCGGGACACGGAAAAGACACAGCGGCACCTTCAAGCCGCCCTCACTGATGAGACCTAGAATTGAGTAACTCATGACGCACGACTTCCAATACTGTACGAATATACAGTTAACTTTGAGAGCAACCCTAGGTCAATCATCCATAGAATGTATCCGATCATTGGTACGAGCCTATATGACCTTGCCCCAGCCACACGCAACTCGCGACGGATGTTAATGCTGCCGAGAAGCAAGCTTTGATTTTTTTTGAAACCGACCGGTCTATCCCACTTACCGGCCGCTCCTGTAAGCTCCTATGAACTTTTGAAGAAAAATGCGCTTAGGAGATCAGCATGCCACTTGATGAAGAAATCGCCCTTGCAAGACGGGAGATAGTCTCGGATGGCTATGACATGTCGGTTGGCGAGCTTATTAACTTATATAGAGACAATGAAATCAGGATTCACCCTGAGTTTCAAAGACTCTTCAGGTGGGATCAAACTCGCAAGACTCGCTTTATCGAGTCTCTTCTTCTAGCGCTGCCCCTTCCGCCAATATTTGTGTATCAAGGCGAAGATGGAGTTTGGGAGCTTATTGATGGACTGCAAAGGCTCTCTACAATCCTTGAGTTCGTAGGCGTTCTCCGAGATCAGACAGGCGAACCACGCCCCTCAACCACTTTAGAAGGCACTCGATTCCTACCGAGCCTGGTAGATAAAAAGTGGGAACCCTCAGAAAATGAAGACAACGGAATTGGCACTTCACTTCAATTACAAATTAAACGAGCGCGCATGCGTGTAGAGATTCTGAAGCAAGAAAGCGACCCGCAAGCAAAATATGAACTTTTTCAGCGACTCAACACTGGCGGTCAAAATCTTTCAGAGCAAGAAATTCGAAACTGCGTCGGCGTTATGCTCAACCCAGCATTCCAAACATGGATTGTAACGCAGGCAAACAACACAGCTTTCAGAACAGTTATAAGCCAAACTGAAACAGCTATTGATCGTCAATCCCATGTAGAACTAGTTGTCCGCTTCCTCTCATTCAGACATATAGCTTATCGAAATGGCCTGGACGTCCATGAGTATCTTGACGATGCTCTTGTGAGATTAGCAACTGACACCGACTTCGATACTGAAGCCGAAACCTTAGTTTTCACAAGAACTTTTGAGTGTCTCAATCATGCACTCGGCGAATCTGCGTTCAAGAGGTGGAACGGAACAGAATTTACCGGAAAATTCCTGATGAGCGTGTTTGAGGTTGTTTCATTGGGGGTCTCAAGAAATATCGAAGCGATCGTTGCATTGGGTGAGGAACCGAGCAAAGCATTCATCAGGGAGCGCTGCATCGCCCTCTGGCAAGATGAAACCTTCACTCGAAGCTCAGGTGCAGGCGTGCGAGGGACAAGTCGGTTGGCAAACCTTCTACCAATGGCAGAGGCTTTCTTTCAACCGTGAGCAAGATACGCACACTTTCAACGCTACAAGACAGCCTTGACAATGGACTAGCTTGGCGCGTGAAAGAAATTGCCAACCTCAAGATTAGCGTCAGGGGAAGCCCCTCTCTATCTGCGCGCACCGTAGTTAGAGCTGGCGTACCTCTTCTATACGCTCACTGGGAGGGCTTTGTAAAACAGGCGTCACAAGACTACCTAAGCTACGTCACTAGCCAGCGCCTTACTTACGGCGAATTAGCTAGCTGCTTTGTAGTTTTCGGCACAAAAAAACACTTATCCAGCATCATTACCTCTAGGCAAGCCTCCATAAACATTGAGGTGGTAAATTTTTTTAGACGATGCGGCACCGAACGAGCAGACCTAGTACTTTCAAATGCAATCGACACACAGTCAAATCTAAACTCAGAAGTATTCCAAAATATCGCACTATCTCTCGGAGTTCCCACTAGCTCGTACAGCGCACACTTCAATCTAATTGATGAATCGCTTCTAGCACGCCGTAACAAAATTGCTCATGGAGAATATCTTGACCTCAATGAAGAAGACTTTAGAAACCTCTCCAATGAAGTCATTAAGCTACTACGAAACTATAAAACAGACATTGAAAACCTTGCTTCACTTGGTGCCTACAGGGTCAATGCGCCCCTTGTACAGATCAACAATCAGTGACGCCATTTTGCGCTCACTTATTGATTCCGTTTACCCTCCAACTAATTCGTATTTAAAATAGGCTTCCCAATGCGGCAGGCTCCCAGTTCATGATCACCAACTCGCCACTGACCTCGGCCTTTCCCTGACGCTGATTTGCGGTGGTGTATCGAATGTCCAAGGTCTCGAAGTGGAAGCCTTCGAACACGCGGCGGATATCCGGATGATCGTTGATGCTGACCATCACCTTGCCTTTGCAGCGGCGCATGAAGTCGGCCATCCGTTCGTAGTTATCGAACGGAAAGTCCACGCCGTAACCGGCGGTCTGCCAGTAAGGCGGATCCATGTAGTGGAAGGTGTGGGCACGGTCGTAGCGTTCTGCGCATTCAAGCCAGGGGAGGTTTTCGACGTAGGTGCCGGACAGGCGCTGCCACGCGGCCGAGAGATTTTCCTCGATACGCAGCAGGTTGATGGCCGGGGCGGTGGTCGCCGTGCCGAACGTCTGACCGGAGACCTTGCCGGCGAAGGCATGGTGCTGCAGGTAGAAGAAACGAGCGGCGCGCTGGATGTCGGTAAGGGTTTCGGGGCGGGTCATCTTCTGCCATTCGAACACCTGCCGCGAGCTGAGCGCCCATTTGAATTGGCGCACGAATTCTTCGAGGTGGTTCTGCACGACGCGGTAAAGCGTGACCAGATCGCCGTTGATGTCGTTGAGGACTTCGACCGGCGATGGCTGAGGCTTCATGAAGTACAGCGCGGCACCGCCGGCAAAGACTTCGACATAGCATTCGTGTGGCGGAAAAAGCGGAATGAGGCGGTCGGCCAGGCGGCGTTTGCCGCCCATCCAAGGGATGATGGGTGTAGACATAAAAAGCAAGACCTTTGCTGTATGGATAAACAGGTGCTAGGCTCGCCGCGCTTTGTGCACGGAGCAAGAGCCTTGGCTGGACTTGCAGGGACATTCTGCAGGGACGGCGGCCGATCCGGATGTTGACGCATCCGGACCGGCCGCTCTTTTTCACTTCGGTGTTGAGACTTCTTTGGCGTATGCCTGACAGGCCGCGAGGGCAATCAGCCCCCGGTCGCCGTCGTCGGTGACGCCGATAATTCGTTGAGCATGCGCCGGGTCAAGTTCGACTCTTGGGGAACCATGAACCATGCGGCCGGTGGTGGCGGTGGCTGGCATCGATCCGTTGCCGGCACCGGTGGTGGCATCAAGGAGGACTGACAGGCGCAGATCAGAAGTGGCAAGGCGGTCGCGCAGGCGATCTTGATCACGTTGGACATTGCTCAAGGCTCGGTAATGGGTTTGTTCACTGGCTGCCAGGCGCTGCTCGAGCACGAGGCGTTTGTCTTGTTCGGCACGCTGTTGTGCGACCGAGGCCAGGGCCAGTTGGTTGAGAGTTTCGGTGTGGAGGTGAGCCTGCTCGGCGAGCTGTTTACCGTAGCGCCAATCCTGCACTTGCCAGGCGATGGCAGCGGATCCGCCGACCAGAGTGGCCAGCAGTGCCGCTTTGCCAAATAGCAGATATGGCGCCGGGATCAGTTCGCCGAGGCGCATAGCACCGCCCTCGCCCGCTCCCACAACTGCAGGCGATCCTGCAGGCCATTCAGTCCACCGTTGATCTTGCGGGTGATTTCCTCGAACTCCCCCTGATCCGCCAGGGCATTCAGCCCGCGAACCCACCAGAACCACGCGGCCGACTCGGCGGCCCACTGCGGCAGTTCCAGCAGCTCCGGCGTGCGCAACAAACGCTCGTCGCCGAACAGCGCCAAGCTGCAGCGCAGATAATTGTTGTGACCGGTGATCTGAATCAGCCCACGACCACGGTAGCGCTGGCCATCGCCATCGGCCTCAGGCGTGTTGCCCAGCCGTGCGGCCAGTGTGCCGGTGTCGTACTTGCTCAGGTACTGGTCGCCGCCCAGCTCGCGCACGTAGTTGAACTGTCCGGATTCGTGCCCGACCTGGGCGAGAAATGCGGCCTGGCGTTGCGGTGTGTTGATCTGCCGGCGAACCATCGCGGCATTGAGCGCAGAAACAAAAACGCCCGCTTGGCGGCGGGCGTTGGGCATGATGCGTTGCAGCTGCTGTTCTGTCAGAGCCATGGGTTTCTCCTGGGTTGGGGGAACGCGGCGCTACTGCTTGATCTGAACGACCTTCAGATCCTTCGCCGTTTTTTTCTTTTTGCCTTTGGCTTTTGCCTTACCCTTCTTGCCGCCGTTGCACTCGACGGTTGTGCTCCAGCCGCTTTGGGTAAACACCTGCTCCACCGAGTCGACCAGATATTCGCCGTCGAGTCCGACCTTGAAGCCCTGGACGTTGATCGATCGTTCGGCAAACAGATCAGTGCGGCCTACCATCTCCAGCCGAACGCCGGCCGTGGAGCGATTGAATGCCGTGAGACGGGCCTGGGCTGCCGCTTCGGCGGCGGATTTGTTCGGGTAGATATGGCGGTCGGTGTGTACCGGTGGCAGGCCGTCCGGCGATTCGTCGTTGTCGAGGGTGACGACGGCGAGCTTGCCGGTCTTCTTGTCCTGGTGCTTGGTCGACACGGCCTTGTGGGTGTTGCGGTCACCGAGTCTGAATTGGAAGCGGCTGACATCTCGACGCTGAATGATCACCGTGCCCAACGCTTTGCCGGATGCGCTCTCCCCTCCCTGACGCGGCATCACCAGCAGCTTCCCGTCAGCCACCTTGGCCGTGCAGTCGTACTGCTTGGCCAGGCGGGTGATGAAGTTGAAGTCCGACTCGTTGAGCTGGTCGGCACGTGGGACCTTGGTCTGCACCGAACAGACAGCCTGCCAACCGTTGCGGGCGGCGACGTCAGCGACGATCCGCGACAACGGTACGTTTTCCCAACTGCCACTGCGGGTGGTCTTGCCACTGCCGCGCATGTCGCTTGCCTTGCCGGTGATCACCAAGGTGTCTGGTGGGCCGGACAGCTCGATCTCATCGACCACGTAACGGCCAATACGGGTCAGTTTGGTTTCGGCGTAGCCCAAGTAGATCTCGATGCTGGCCCCGCGCGGGGGCAGCACCACTGCACTGTCGCGGTCATCAATGCGCAGCTCGAACTCATCGGACTCCATGCCTGGCTTGTCAGTGGTTTTGAGCTGCAGCAGCCGGTCATTGATCCGCTGGGTTATGTCGGCGCCGTCGGCCACGACACGAAAGATTGGGGTCATTGTTTCGTCCAATAAAAAGCCCGCACAAGGCGGGCTCAGTGGTTTCAACTTTCTGCTGGTCAGTCGATCTTGACGATGGTCAGGCTGTTATCTCCCACAGCAATAACGCTGTTGCACACGGGGCATGCAAACACGTCGTTCTTTGGGTCAACCGGCAGCGATTTGGTGCATGCTGGGCAACTGCCGACGAGCTGGGTTTCTCGAAAACCAAAGGTTTTGAAGAGCACTGCTCCCATCACCCCAATAGCGAGGAGCCACCCGAGTACAGGAATAAAGGCCAGGAGGATCGCACCGATGGTGCCGAAGATGATCCAGTTCAGCCTGTAGTTGAGCTCCCCCCAAATGCTGCGTTTTACTTTCCTTAACTCTGTCGATCTTTCCATGAGGAGCGCCTTAGTCATTCGCAAAAATGACAAGCTTATCGGCGACCCAAGGGCAGGGCAAACCATCCTGAGTCGCGCTCGACATTGCACTCAATCCCACAGCATCACCTCACTGTCGTCGGGCGCCGGTAGATCCGGCAGCTCGATCACAATGCCAGCGCGGTACGGTTGAGGCTCATCGGCCAAGCCCTGATTGGCATCGAGAACGGCCTCGACCGTTTCGTTCAGATGCCCATAGGCGTGGTAGCACAAGGTATCGAGCAGATCCCCGTCAGACGTTCTGCAGGTCATCGCCATAACGCACAAACTCCAAAGTGAACGCCTGCTTGCGCGGGATACCGCCCTGCAGCAGCGCGCTCTGTTCTTCTTCGACGTTCTTCAGGCACCAGGTGCCAAGCACGTCGCCATAGCCGGTGGTCAGCGTCAGCGGCAGCTGCTGAGCGCCGAGGCTGCGCAACGTATCCAGTTGCTTGATGCCACCCTTGAAGCCCGGAAAGATCGCGCCCTTGAGGGTGATCTTCTCCTCACCGATGCCAACCGCTTGCTGCGCAGGCCGGCGAGTCAGGCGTTCCTGCGAGGCCCAGCGGTACTCCGTGGATCGCCGCAGCTCGTCGAAGGCGGCGGTATCCAGGTTGAAGTAATACGGCACCGCCTTGGGATCCAGCGGCTGCACGATCAGCAGGTGCGGGAATGGCTTTACCGCCTCCGGTACCGGCGTCGCATCCCCGGCCAGCGATCCGGTCGGCAGGATGTTGCCCAGCGAAGGGCTGACCTTGCCGGCGATCTTGTTGATCGCGGTCGACGCCCGGGCGGCCTGTTCCTTCAGTTGGCCCACGCGCTGATCGATCTCTGACACAGCTCGCGTAGCCTTGTTGTAGGTGGCCACCACCTGACCGACCTTGGCCTGGGCGGCATTCACCCCGCGCATCACACGCTGCAGCTTTTCCCCGATTGCCGGACCGACAAAGGGAATGCCTTCCAGCTCCGATGCTGCGCCGCTGATTTCGCTGATCGCGCCATTGACCGGCCCCATCATGCCGTCGAGGCTGCGCCGGCCGGTCTCCCCTGCTGCAGCCAGTTGCTTGAGCCCTGTCTGCAGCTGTTCCATGTAGGCCATCAGTCCTCCTTACACATGCGGTTCATCGTAGAGTTTGCGGTTCTGCAGCTGCTGCGTGGCCTGCTGCATTTGCTGCGCAATGAAGGGCTGCAGCTCCCGCGCCATCTGCGCCGGATCCTTGGCATCGCCCTGCACGGTGATGTGCAACGGCGCCGAGATCTGGACCTGTTGCTCGACCTTAGGCGCTTCGGATTTGGCGACCGGAACCGGGGCGACCAGCAATGCTGGAGGAACCGGTGCAGCTGTAGGGACAGCAAGTGACCGGGCCACATCGCCCATTGCTGCAGGAGCCAATGGGCCAGAGGCTGGCTTGGGTTCGAATGATTTGGCAATGTCGCCCATCACCGGCGACAGGTTCTGTCCGGCGTTGGCCATCATCAGCGGCCCGGCGTCCGGCACGCGTTTGAGCGACTCGTCGGTGCCGAACAGTTTCTTGCCCAGAATTCCGCCGGCCAGGTCGCCACCCATATAACCGATATAACCGCCAATCGCGCCGCCGACGATGTTGCCAATGATCGGCACCGCCGTGCCGATGGCGGCACCGGCGGCTGCACCGGCCAAAGTGCCCGCAAGGCTACCGGCCGCCTGTCCGTAGCCTTCGGCCTTTTCGTCCTGAGTCTCGGCATTCTGGTAGGTGTCGTAGGCTTTGAAACCGGCGTCGACGGCCGCGAAGATCACCGGACCTTTCATGCCCTCGGCGATTGGGCCTCCGCGCCCACCACCTCTACTGCCGCCCCCCTTACCCCTCTTGCTCTTCTTGCCATCGCCGCCATCCAGGTCGCCGGCATCCAGCCCGCCCCCTGCGCCTGGCAGATTGGTGACGATCACCTTTTGCGGGATGTTCGGGTTGCCCATCAAGGTGCCACGCCCGAGGTTCATCAGGCCCTTGCCGACCTTGAATGCGCTGACGGCGCCCTTCAGCGCGACCAGTCCAGCCACGGCCGTACCGATGCCCAGCGTGACCCGTGGAAACTCGTCGGCAAAAACCGACAGCTTGCGGCTGACGTTGTTGATGCCATCAGCCACAGCATCGGTGACTGGCCGAATCGCATCGCCGATGCTGCGCATGGCGTCGTCCATGGACTGCGCCATCTCGGACCACTTTTGCGCAGACGTCTGCCGGCGCTCGGCGAGGTTCTTGTCGAGGATACCGGTGGCACCGGCTGAGTCCTTTTTCAGCTGGTTGTACAGATCCTTGTTCTGCATGTACGCCGTCAGGGCTGCTTTCACCTGCATGTCGGCGAACAGGTCACCGGTACGCAACGCCTCCTCCAGCGACTTCATCATGGCCTTGGCCTTTTCGGGATCGGCCTCTTTGCTGATCGCCGCCGTAGCCTTGGCCATCTCGGCGGCCCGCTTCGGATCGGTCGCCTGGATGTATTTCTGGGCCAGGGCAAAACTCGATTCCAGCGTGGACATACCGTTTTGCAGACCGGTCTGCATCGAGCCCTTGTAATCAATACCGGCCTTTTTATAGGCCTCGACCGTCTCGCCGGAACCGATTTTTTCCATCCAGTTTTTCAGGTTGTTCGCGGCCTCGTCCGAACCGCCGGCGGTCTTCATCTGCACCTGAAGCATCGCGCCCAATTGCGTCACCGAATCCATGCCGGTGATGCCCAACTTACCCATGCCGGCCAGCAGCTCGGGAAACCACTTGGCCATGTCGACCGCCTCAAAGCTGCCCGCCTGGCCCTGATAGGCAATGGCTTCCAGCGCTTTCTCCATCACCTTGGGGTCAGTGATCTTGGCGTTCTGCCCCAGGGCATTGATCATCTTGGCCGTCTCAGTGCCTTCCGATCCTTGGCCGATGGCAAACTTGGCCGCCGTTGGGGCATAGGCCAGCGCCTTGTCCAGCTCCATGCCGGCACCGACCAGGGCGTTGACCACTTCGGCCACCTGATTGCGTGCCATGCCGGTATCGCGCGACGTGTCGATCACGGTTTTGGACAACTGCGCCTCTTCCGGCGAGTTGGCAATGTTGGCCTTGATCGCGATGTCGCGAATAATCGCACCATAGTCGGCACTGACCTTGGTCGGGATGGCGGCTGCAGCGGTCAGCGCACCGGCCTGACCGAGGGTGCTTTTCAGGCCGGATCGACCTTCCTCGATCTGTCGATGCCCGAGTGCTTTGAGTTCGGCACCGGCGGCCACGCGGCCCATGGTGGCGTAAGCCTTACTCAATCGCCCCACCTCGACGCCCTGTTTCTTCAGCAGTTCGAGGTTCTTTTCGTACTTGGCCAGCAGCTTGTCCGCGCCTGCGGCACCGGTCGTATGCGCCTTGCGCCACTCATCGCGCAGACGCATGGTGTCGCCGATGGTGTTTTGCAGGACTCGGGCCTTGCTGCCTACCGAGTCCAGATGTTTGATCTTGCTTTCGACGTCCTTGAACGCTTTGCCTACCGTCGGATCGACGGCGCCGCCAATGACAAAGCCAAGCGCGAGGTTCTTCGCCATGAGCGTGCCTTATGCGTCGGAAAGTGTTGAGCGGTGGCTCAGTCAGAGAGCCACCACACCAGTTCGTTGAAGGGCATGGCCGTGATCTCAGCCGCCGAGAAACCGGTCTCTTTGGCCATGCGTTTGGCCAGAAGCTTCAACGTAGAGCCGTCGCATTTACTCGTCCGTGACCAGGCGAAAATAGCCCGCCTGCAGGCGCAGGTAGTCGACCATCTTCAGCCCCATCAAATCCGCTTCGGGGGTCTGGGTCAGCGAAGCGAACAGCGACATCTCCCGTTGCTCCGCGTCACCGTTGGACGACGCTTGTGCCGCCCGAACATCCCGCACGCAGGGCGCGCGCATCATCAGCGTGTCGACGATCACACCGGACAATTCGGTCGGGTACTTGAGGCTGATGCGAAAGCCGTCGTCGGACAGTTGCAGCCATTTAGGCAGGGGCGTTTCAGTGGTCGATTTCATATCTTGCTTCATGGTTGGATTTCCTTAAAGGCCCAGGGCCGAACGTTCTTCTGCGAGCTGGTCGACGCCGTCGATCACCAGCACCATGCCGACCATGTCGATCTCGTAGATCAGCCGGCCCCCGACTTCCAGCTTGTAGTAGGTCAAGGCCATGCTGTGTTTGGTCTCGGCTTTTTCGCCGGCCTTCCAGTCCCCCATGTCGACTTCTTTCAGGCCACCACGCATGGTGACGATGACCGAGGTGACCTTGCCCTGGAGGCCTTTGAACGTGCCGCGAAACACGGCATTGCAGGCGGTGCGGTCGGACAGCCCGAACCACTTCAAGGCCTCACGACGCACCCCGTTGGTGGTGAACCCGGACTCGAGCTTTTCGACACCGACCGGGATCTCGATTTCACCGGCCATGCCGCCGCCCCGGTAGGTTTCGGTTTTCAGCACGACCTTGGGCAGGGTCAGGCTCGGGACATCCCCGGAAAAACTGACGCCGTCGATAAACGCCGCGCAATTGGACAAAACTTCAGGTTTCATCAGGTGGCCTCCTTAGGCCGATTCGAGGACTTCGGTCATCCATTGGTTGGTGACTTCGAAGAGGAAATTTGGGTTCTCGGCCGGCGGTACGTCGGTAAAGCGAATTCGCCAGTACACCTTGCCCTGCTCGATCTGGCTGGCCGTGTTCAGTTCTTCATCGGCGAACACTTCGAAGTTGATCACCGCGCCCTGATTTTTCAGGTCGCGCATGAACGCTTCCAGGCCATCGGTGACGTCTTTGACGTAGGTCTTGGTGATCGAGCGGTCAACCGCCCACTTGTGGCCGGCCTGCACCGCGTCCATGAGGATGAACAGCGTGCGCACGCGGGTGACGAACGCCCATTTCGGATCGCTCGACAGGGTGCGGTTGCCCCACAGCCGGTAGCCGTCGTCGCGAATGATCGTGGTGATATTGGCGTTGTTGAGCAGGTTGGCCCGGCAGGTTTCGTCACCGTCCAGGTACTCGACCGCGCGGGTGGTACCGGTGATGCCGGTCAACTCCTTGTTCGACGGCGAGGCCCAGAAACCGTAGGTGGCATCCGTCCAAGCGAACAGGCCGGCGGTCCATGCCGATGCAGGTGCATCAACGGTCTTGCTGCTATCGGTATCCCAGAACTGTACGCCAGGGTCGACCATGAACAGGTTGCGGCTGCCGAAGTTGTCGGCGTAGGCCATGGCGGCCTCGTCGGTCGTGCATGGCCCATCGATGATGCCGATGGCTCGCAGTTTTAGCGCGAGGGCATCCATCGCCGTCGCCACGGCCTGTGTCGCCGAATGCCCTGGAGCGATCAGCAATCGTGGCTGCGCATTGAACAGACTCTTGCCATCAAGCAGCGCCTGCAGGCCAGTGCGCTGTCCAGAGGCCATGACGCCGCCGATGATCGCCGAGGTCTGCAGCGCCGGGTCGTCCATCTTCGGCACACCGATAGCGACAATCACCGCCTTGGCTTTGGTGTAGATCGCTTGGCAAGCCTTGGTGATCGCAGCCCCCGCGCCAAAGGCGGCGATGGCTTCGCGTTCGGTGGTGATCAGTTTGAGTTCGCCAGCCTTGGCGTTGCCGCCACCGATCAGGCCAGGCGTGAAAGTGTCGCACAGGCCGATGATCGACGAGGACGGCAGCGAGATGGTGCGTGCGCCGGTATCGACCGAGGTGGTCGTGACGCCGTGGTAAAAACTCATAGAGGTCAATCTCCAGAAACGAAAAAGCCCCGCGTGTCTGCGAGGCTTGAGGTGTTGGTTTTGCATGTGACGGAATGTAAAACGCCCCGTCTGTGCGGAGCGTTTATTGCAACTGGCCAACCAGCCAGGAAGGCTGTAGCGGTCGATGCTCAATCAGCGGAAACTCTCCCGCCTCCGGCCAATTGCGGAGCGCTCGGCGGTACACCTGAAGTTCGGAGTATTGCTCGGGCGTCAACGTAGTGTTTAACGCCCCCTCAATCTCATCACGGTGACGCGAAACCATCCCGTCCGTGGTCGCAAGTTGTATGTCGCGCCAGGATCGCTCAACCTCAGCGAAGTAATCCGCACTCGGCGCAGGGGGATCGATCAACAGCGGATAGCCATCCTCACCCCAGCCAATTACTTTTCCTTGAGCATTTCCTGCCAACAATACGGCATGCGCCTCGGCGGTAATTTCAACCACGTCGCTCGGCATCGAGCGATGAATAGCGGCGTCGTAGAAGCCGCCAGTCGACTTCGAAGCAAACATAAAGCCCCCTTAGTATCCGATGCAGAACCAAGTGAATTGGTCGGGGTACGTCGCAGCAGCGTTGCGATATTTAAACCCGGTAGCAGTCAGGTAATTGTTATGAAAAGAAACACTTCCTTCGTTTTGCCCGAAGACCAGCGTTATGGGCGCAGTAGGAAATGCGATTGGAAAAGTAACCAGATAATCAGCAGCCGACGCGAGGCTATTGCCCCATTGAATAACCAGCCCGCTGGGTAGGCGCTGATAGCCATTGGTGGAAAGCGAAGCAAGACCAGTCCCGCCAACTGAAAGCCAGCCGCCGCTATACGCAATAAACTCAGCAGCAACACCATTCCCCAACACTACATTTGGCGAACCTGCAGGGTTCCCGTTAGGCCCGGAAATATTTCCGTTATTGGACTTCACAGTGCATGTGGTTGTTGCTCCCGCCTGTATATAAAGCCGGCTCCCCGGAGGCAGCAGCGCAGAGTCAGGTAATGTAAGGGTAACGGCCGGGCCACTGGTATAGACATATTTCCCGACATCAGCAGCCGTCAAAATGGCGCTTGCCGCATAAGCAACGTAACCGGCCAAACTACCCGCAGCACGCTGGACGTACTCGGTCGTCGCAAGCCTCAAAGAGCTATCAAACTGAGCCGGCGTATTTGCCGTCGGATTGATCAGCGCTGGCGAATTGATGGGAGCGAAGCCTTGGGTCACGTTCTGGAACGTTAGCGACGTGGTGCCCAGGACAATCGCGCCGTCGGTGATCAACTGCCAACGGGTATCAGCCAAGGTTGCGCCTTGCTCGACCGATACCAGCAGCGCCGAGGTCACCTCGGTGCTTGAGTCCGCATCAGCCGCGCGCGACCAACCAGCCGGAGCCGCCACCCAAATGCCGTTGTCCTTGGCTGCATTCTGGTTTTTTACCAGCACTCGATCACCAGCAGCCAGCGCCACGCCGTCGATGGACTGAAGCCCGGACAGCACGATGTTGGCTGTGGTCGCGAGCCGCACCGACTGCTTGCTGTCGAGCTTGTACAGCTCTTCCAGAATCTTCGCGTCGACGTACTCACGAGTCGCCAACACCACAGCCGGGTCAATCTTGAGCGTGATGTTTCCGGTACTGGTGACGACGAAGTTCATCCGCACGATCTGTGTGCGGCCCGAGCCCTGCGACAGCAGAGGCTTGAAGCTGGGCGCACAGTTGGCCACCGCCACCAAGTCACCATCTGAGTCGTACAGTCCGATCTCACGGATCCACTTTCCACCTTCATCGGCCGGAATAATCTGCTCGGCGATCAGCACCGCCGGGTTGACCGGGTCGACGAACAGCCGGTTGAGCGGCCTGCGCCGCCACTCGTTGATGAGTTTGGTCTGTCCTTCGGCGGGAATAACCGGATCGATGTTGTTGGCGTCCCCGACGCCCATTTGGGTGATCAGCCAGGGAATGCCGAGCGCGTCGGCGTTCGCCTGTTTGGCCTTTCCCACGCTCGTGAGAATGGCGAAAAACTGAGAATTCGCATCAGTCATTGATAGATGTCCAGGGTATCGATGGTGTGTTCGCGTCCGATCACGCCGAAGCTGCCGGTGACTTCGATGTCGCGCATCACAGGCGGGTAGACGTCGATTTCGTCGCCTTCGTAGAGGGACGCTGCAATGTTCAGGTCGCCTTGCGTTTCAAGGCTGATGGCCAAACCGGTGAGTTGCCGGCTGACGGGTTTGGCGTCATCGATCAGGCGTTCGAGTTCGAGGTACATTTCCTCGGTGATGCCGGTGTCGAGGACCCCGACTTTCAGAGCGAAGGTGCCTGGCACGCCTTCCGGCACCGTCTGCCACCACTCCAGCACCTCGATCAGGTAACCCAGGGGCTCGACCACCCGGCGCAGCGCGCCGATGGTGCCCTTGTGTTTGTGGATGTAGAACGAAGCCTTGATCGCGGCGCGCTTGACGGGCTCCGGCCAAGCCGGATCCCAGCGGTCGACCGACCAGGCCCAGGCCAGATGCGGCAGCAAATGCACCGGACAGGTGTCGGGGTTGTACAACGTACGCAACGGAATCAACGTGGTCTCGGCGAAGGTCGCTTCGATACCCCGTTCCAGCGGCGTACTGTTGAGCGGTAAGAGACTGCGCATTCAACCTCCCAGCACGACGGTGTAACCCGTGCAGTACGCGGCTTGGGCCTTGGTGGGTTTCAGATCCTGCCAATCCTTGAGCTCGACCCGGCCGACGCCGGCGACATGCAGCTGCGCATCGACACCGGACCGAGCCACCTCGACGCCCAGTCGGCGCCGGGGATTGATCCAGGCTTCCAGTCGACGGATCGCCTCCGTCAGCGCGGCGTCGTTCTCCGGGCCGGTGCCTTTCATGTGCAGCACGGCGTCCACCCGGTAACGCAGGATCTCGGCGCCGCGCACGGTGACGCGGTCGCCAACCGGCCGCACGTCATCGTCATTCACAGCTACCGCGACCAGGGCCAGCAACTCCGGCCCGGCCGTCCCGTCGCCTTCCAGTCCCAGCACCGTGACGTCGACACAGGCCGGCGCCGGGCTTTCCGCCGTGGCGTCGGCGACCAGCGCCGAGGCGTTGCGGGCATGGAGGATGTAGCTGTTGCGCGGGCCGGCCGTGGTCAGGCCTTCGTAGGCCAGCTGCACCCGCTCGCGCAGCGCATCGTGGGATTCCATCACCGCCGCCACGGGCGGCACGGCCAACGGATCAGCCGCTTGGATCACCAGGCGCTTGAGATTGACGTTGGCGGCCAGGTGATCCAGATCGGCGCCGGTGGCGTAGGCCAACAACTGGGCCTTGGCCGCGTCGTTGACCCGCGCCCGGTTGCCAAGCTTGATGTAGCTGCCGACCTCCAGCAGCTTGGTCACTGGATCGCTTTCCAGCGAGGCCGTCCAGTTCTGGCCCATGTGCCCACGGAACACATCCAACGCTTCGCTGTACGTGTCCTCGAAGTCCAGCGGTTCCAAAATGTCCGGCGCCGGCAGCTCCGACAGATCCACCAGGGTACTCATACCCACACCTCCAACGTGCCGCGTTCACCGAGGTATTCGCCGCTGATCTTGAAATTGATTTGTCCGCCCAAGACGGAGACCACCACGACGCGCTCAAGCTTGAGTCGCGGTTCCCATTGGTTGAGCGCCCGCACGGCCTCGGCCTGCGCCGCGCTCTTCCAGCCTTCGTTGATAGGGAGGTCGACCATGCGCCGGAGCTTGCTGCCGTACTCCGGGCGTTCGCGACGACTCAAAAGTGGCGTGCCGAGAATGTCTTCAACCGACTGACGTAGATGCTCGATGCCGGAGATGGGCTGCCCGGTGTGGCGATCCATTCCGATCATCGGGATTACTCCTGGAGGGGTTCAAACTCGGCGTGGTTCTTGAGGCAGGTCAACGCGACCTCATCGGAGATGTCGACCGAGACCTTACCCTTCGTCACGGCCAACGTGCGGCCGTCCGGAAGGATGACCGTGCGTGAGGTGTAGAGGGTGTCGCGGAACGTCGTGACCCGAGCAGGCGCGTCACCAGGGAAACCCTGAGTCAGTGGCACCAACCCAGGCACTGACAGCGCCTCATGCTGGTCCGGCACTTCTACATCATTTTTTGGTTTGCTCATGAATTATCCAGCCATGAAAAAGCCCGCACTCGGCGGGCATGAAAAAGTTGAACAGGGTCACTGATACAGTTACCCGATCCATCCAACATTGCTACTCACCGCTGCCGCGCTTGGGATAACCCACCTGAACCAGGATCTGCTCTGATAACGAAGCAATCAGAGATTTCATCCGACGAATATCGCGAGGACAAAGCCAGGCGGAATGAGCAGCCCTGGTGACGGCCATGCCATCAACCAAAACTGAACGTGCGATCTTCTTCGAGCAGTACGGTTTTTTTGAGAACGGGTTTTTGCCAATCAGTAGGAACTTGTCCGGACAGAGATCCCAGGAAAGCTCAAAGTCGACCGAAGTCATACGCTTCGCCAATCTTGTTACCCCTTAGTGTGAGTGATGATTACTGTTACCGGCGGTGTCCAGGATCGCGCCATCGCTGGTGATGTTCTGCGTGGCGTGCAACGTGCCGTCGATATTGACCGGGCCTTTGATGTTGATCGTCGCTTCGAGATCGATCGTTCCCGACTTCACGGTGACGGCGTTGTCGGTCACTTCGGCCAGGGTTGCCCCTACCTTGATAGAGACCGTACCGGTCGGCAGGGTGATGCTGTAGCTATTGGCCTGCCAGTCGTAGACCAGGGATCCGCCATCGTCGAAACGCCAGACTTCGACATGGTCGCGGTTGTCCGGTGGTGGGCCACCGTTGCCGTACAGGCCAGGAATGAATGTGCCCTGCGCCACATCGCCGCTGGCACTGATCAGAGTGCCCTGCTCGTTCAAGCTCGGCGCCCGCCAGTGCCGTGCCTTGCCGGCGGCAACACTGTGCCAGCGCACCCAACCGCTGACCCACTCGCCGTCCGAAACGCGGCACACCGGTGGCGAGGCGGCGAGATCCACCGCCACCACGTAGCAATCCTTGACCAGACCGGCGAGCATGCGGTCGTGCTGTGCGGCGACATAACCGGAACTCATGGCACGTCCTCCGGACGGAACGGACCGTCGCCCGGTTCGATGTTCAGCATCAGGGTGCCCGGTGGCTGATCCGGCCATGGCCATTCGGACTCGCCGAGGTAGATCTGCTGCGTCCATTCCACGACCCAGACGGTGTAGCCGTCCAGCTCGGGCTTGGTCCAGTCCGGCATGGCCTGGACGAACTCGGCGGGTTCGACCGCCACACCCCAGCTCTGCATGCGCAGTAACGCGCCAAGATGGCCGGCCAGAAACACCGCCTGTTGTTGGTGATCCGGCTGGATGGGATCGGTGATCACCCGCGCCTCGAACTTGCAGGCCAAACCGGTTTCACCCGATCCAGGATCCAGGCCTGGCTCCATCTCGGCGAGCTCGATCAGCACCGCTGGCAGCGGCAAGCGATCCAGATTGTCAGGCCACATGGCCACCGTTCGCAAACTGGGAAAGTGATCCTGAATGCGCCGCTCGATGGCTTGATACAAAAGCTCAAGACTGAATGGCTCGTCGACTTGATCCATCACATCATTTCCCCTTCAGGTGCTTCTGCAGTTCAAAGTTGAGTTCCTGCTGCAGGACGTGCACCAGTTGCTCGTCCGCCTTGCGCACCCATGCTTCGAAATGCGGCCGGGCTTGCTCCAGCGAAACCTTGGCTTTCGCCAACGGGAAGCGACTGCCGTGTTCGGCGATCCAGCCCGAACTCACACCGCCCGCCCCGCTGACCTCGCTGTCGGGATAGTCGTTGGCGTCGAAATGCTTGCTCGCCGTACGTATCCACACGTCTGCGCTGTTGCCGTAGACCTTCTTGAAGAACGCCCCCTGAAAGCGGCGACCGGCCACCGACACACCCGACTTACTCTGCCGTGGGCGACCGATGCGGCTGGCCTCAATTGCATTGAGACCGAACCACAGCTTGCCGCTATTCGCTCCACCGCTGACCGGGTAAGCTCGCAGACGCTGCCGCACAGCAGCAACCGCAATACGCTCTTGTCGGCCAACGGCACGGGCAATATGCGTGGCGAGCCATCGCAACGTTTTGTTGATGGCTCGCCGCTGTGCAGCAGCAGCGGCTTTCGGCACCAGGGCGGCGAAATCCTGAAAGGCTTTCAGGTCTGCCGCCGAGGTCTGCAGCGAGATCATTCCGCCGCCCGCCGATGGTTTGAAGTAGCTGCCGACGCTCATGGTCGTTTCCTCAGGATCAAGGCGACCAGACCGTCACCACCCGGCTCCAACTGCACCAGGTCGTAGTCACCGCCGCCGTCCAGCTCCGGCAGATCCACGCTGACGAGCAATCCCCTTTTCAGTCCCTGCGAATCACGCACGCGGATCTCGAACTTCGGCTCGCGCAACGCCGTTTTTATGCTGCCCATTTTGGGCTGCATCCAGGGCGCGGCGAACATGCCGAGGATTGGTTCGTCGTAGCCCTCGATCCGAGCCGTGTCGCCGAGCGTTTCGAACACCGTGTCGTCGATGTCTTCCAGCAGTTCCCGGAAAGACATGGTCAGAGTTCCAGGAGGATCTGCGCCCGTGGTCGTGTGCACAGGTGCAGCGGGTTGGACTGAGCTTCACCAGCCACACCCTTGTTGAATGGCAGCGGCTCAAGCTTGCTGTAGTACGGCAAACCTTCGGTGTTGACCGTCTCCATGTAGTCGGCCGGTGCGAAGACCGAGATGTAAAGATCCGGCACACCTTCGGGAACCAGCAGCGCCTTGTCCTCGTGCACGAACAGCACGCCCGCCACTTTGCCGCGATAGCGCTCCCAGACAATGCCGCCGAATTCGAAGCTCTCGCGGGCATCACCGCGAAGAGACGCGGCTTGCAGAGTGTTGAGATAGGTTTGCTTGACCGACTTGTGACTGACCAGCTTGTTCCAGAAGTTCTTACCGCAGAAGGCACGAGAACCCGAGCTGGTCACACTGCCCAACGCATCCGCCTGCATGTCCAACGCTTCACCAGCATTCACTCGCAGGTCAGCTTCAGGGTCATTGAGCCCCATGGGCATTTTCTGACGGCTCACGCCAAAGGACTTATAGATATCCAGCAAAACCGTCTTGCCATCAGCATCGAGGATCTGGCCGTTCAGAGCGCCCATCCGCTGAAATTCATGAGTGGCGTCCAACTGGCGCCGAGCCTTGGCAAGTCGACGGTTGACCACATCCTGTACCGACTGCAACTCGGTTCGTGTACCGAAAGCCCGGATGCCTTGGATCTCATCGGCCTTGATGGTGAAGCGCTCCGGCAGGTGCACGGTGTTGAAAGGGATCAGATTACGCTTGCTGCCACCGACCACCAGGCCTGAACTGCCGCGCTCACCAGCCGGCACCAGGGCGAGAGTGTCGCCGTCCTTCTCGACCTGCACCGTGAGGTTGGTGGTGCCTTCCTCGCGAAACAGTCCAAGACTGCTGATGCGGCCCGGCAGGTATTCCTGTTCGTTGATCGCAGCGGTCAGCGAGGGGACGCTGAAGGCGTCGTCTTCAAAAATGGCGATATCGGCCATGGGTGTACTCTCCAGAAACGAAAAATCCCGCACGCGGCGGGATGCATATAAAAGAATGAACGTGTTAGCGGACGATCAGGAAGTGCGCGGCCAGGGCTTTCTCGGCGGCCGGGTCGAGGCCAGTCAGATGGGCCTCGCTGACCTCGGCCAGACGCACCACAGCGCGACCGCGACGAACGACATCTGACTCGCCGAGTGGGCCGTAGAGAATGGCGATGGCGTTTTCCGTGCCGTCTTCGGCAGTCGGGTTGTACGGGGCGAATTCGCTGCTCGCAGTCACCAGTCCGAGGATCTGTCCGGGCTCCAGCGCCGGGCCTGCCGCGACGTTGATCGCTTCGCGGGAGATGTTGCCGGCGCCCTCGGACAGCAGGAATTCGCCTGCGTGCATCGGTTCCAGTTTGGAGGTCATGGTCTTGCTCCTTTCGAGGTTGTGGACTGTGCGGCCTGACGGGCTGCCCAGATCGAGGACGGATCGGGTTGTTTGGCTTGAATTTTGAGCGGCGGGTCTTCGTTCTGCGGCAAGCTGTTGTCGATCTCGAAGCCCCCGCCTTTCCCCACGACTTTGTCGAAGAGCCGCGCACGCACTGCGCTGGCATCCAGTCCGGCCTGCACAAACTCCACCGCGAACTCTGGCAACCGGGCGGCCACGCACAGATCGCGGATCGATTTGGCCTGAGTGATGGCGGCCTTCACGGTCGCCTCATCGACCAACTTGGTGGTGGCCAGCAGTGGCTCGATGAGGTTGCTCATTCCGCCTTGGTTACAGGACTTGCTGATCAGCAGAGCCAGCGCCGCTGCATCCGCACCTGGCTCCGTTGGATCAGGATCGTCGATCACTGGTTCGGTCGGCTTCGCGGGCTCGTTGAGCAGATCCAGCAGCGCCTGGGGCGTGTGCTGGTACTTCTGCATCACCGTGCCCTGCCCCAGGCACGCTTTGATCTGTACACCGTCGCCGACCTCGTCGGCCAACCCGAGGGCCACCGCTTCGCGGGCCGTCAGCCAGGTCTCTGCATTGACCAGACGCCGCAGCTCGACTTCGTCGATGTTCGGCGCCTTGGCCTTGTAGGCCGTGAGGATGAGTTCCAGCGCTTGATCCAACGCGGTCGCTACCTTGCGCATGTCCTCAGCATCACCCGAGGCGTACGTCCACGGGTTGTGAATCATCAGCGCGGCGTTTTCCGCAATCACTACCCGGTGTGCGCCGCAGACCGCCACGCTCGCCGCACTGGCTGCGAGGGCATCGACCCGTCCGGTGCAGCGCTCGCCCAAACGCTTCAGGGCGTTATGAATGGCCAGGCCGTCGAACAGATCGCCGCCGATGCTGTTGAATGCCACGACAATCGGTGAGGTGCCGTCATCCAGCGCGGCCAAGTCACGCACGAACTGGTTAGCGGTGATGCCCCAGGTGCCGATCTCGCCGTAGACATACACCTCGATTGTGCGTTGTTCGGCTTCACCGCTGGCCCGGAGGCTGTACCAGTGTTTGTCTTTCGCGGGCAGCTGCCCGTCCAGTTTGTTGAAGATCCGTAAAGGAAACGGCGGTTTCATGGTTTCTCCTGGTCGTCTGGGTGAGTATCGACCTCGACGAGCGTTCGGTAATTGAGGCCCAGCTCGCGGGCACGTTGGGCGTCGGCCGCGTTCTCCGCGTCGACGGCTTCGGCGTCGTAGCCGGTGCGTAGGCACATCTCACTGCGCGAGGCGAATCCGGCATTGACCTCCAGCATCCGCGCCTGCACGTCCTGCACCGGCTGGATGTAGGCCCAGCCTTGCGGAACCCAGCGGGTGCGCAGAAATTCGCGGCGGCGACTGGCGTAGTCCGGCAGTTCGATCACGCCGGCCAGCACTGCCATGTCCAGCCACGCGGCGCGTACCGGTCGACAGAGCTGGTGGATGTAGACGTTAAATTGCAGCTGTTCGAGGCGGCGCCGGAACTCGTTCAGCACGACACGCAGTGCTCGATCGTTGATGCCTTTCATGTCGCCGGTGAGGATCTCGTAAGGCGTGTCGGTACCGGCCGCTGCAGCCATCAGTTGCTGACGCATGAAGTCCGGATAGTTGTTTCCGGCGTCCGGTGGTTTGGAAAACTCGACCTCCTCACCGGCGCCGAGCTCCTGCATGGTGCCGGGTTCCAGCGCGACCATCGGTGTGAAGCCGTCGCGGTCGGTGGTGATCAACTGGCCGGTAACGGGGTCGCGAGGTACCTGGCCCATGTCCGGCGATGGGCGCTTGATGAAGCCGGCAAACAGGTTGGAGACCTCCTGCCGGAACAGCACCGCGTCGTCGTAGTTGTCCAGGCTGCGCAGCCGCTTGAGGACCGGAGACATGCGCGGCACACCGCGCAACTGCCCTGGCTCCAGCGGCTCGAAGATGTGCAGCACCTGGCTGGCCGGGACGCGCACCAGTTGGTTGTAGCCGCTGTTGAGCGACGAAGCGTCACGTGGGTGCGAGCGGTACATCCAGTAGGCCACGCGCTTGCCGGCCGGGTTGAACTCGATCCCGGCGCGGATGATGTTGCCGTCGCGAGTGGTTTCGAATTTGTCGTGCGGAACAAACTCCGGTGCCAGGGTCTGCAGTTGCAGCGGCACGACCAGGCCCTCGTCGAGACCACGCGGACGTAACCGGACAAAGCACTCACCCGCCGTTTCGACCGTGCGAGCCACCAGCGCCTGCTGCCCATAAAAGTCGCAGAGGCCATCGGCATCCGACTCATCGGCCCAGTCTTCCCAGAGCTCCTGCAACAGGTTGCGCAGCTCTTCGTCCTTCACCTTCGGGCGCGGCGTGATACCGGTCCCGATGAGGTTGCTGACGCGCTTGTTGATCGCGTTGGCCGCATACGGATCATTGCGCACCGCAGCCCGCGAGCGGGCGCGCAGATTGCGTAGCGCCGGGGTGTTGATGCTGTTGATGCCGTTATCGGAGGCATCCCAACTGGCCGAACGTCGGCCCTCTCCGGCGCCTTCGTAGCTGGCCTTGATATTCGATGGCAGCAAAAATCCGCTACGAGACAGTGCCGGAAATTGTCGAGACATCAGATTCCCTTGCCTCCGTGACTAAGCCGCACGACCCGCGAGCGCGGAGCGGCAGCGCTGATAAGCGAACTGCGGATTTCTTCGCGAGCGCGGAGCAGTTCGTCGACGTCGCGGTATTCCACCGTTCGGTCGCTGTAGCGCACCGTCTTTTCGCCACGTGCAATGGCACGCTCGATGACTTCGAGGTGTTTCTGGGTAAAGGACATATCAGCGTCTCTTCAAATAACCGCTGGTGGAGCTGCGGCGTGGAGGGGGTGCGGCTGGGCGTGTCTGCACGACCGGCGCTGCAGGTGTTGGTGGCGCGGCTTGAGCCTGTCGCACGGCAGCAGGTTCAGGCGTTTCGCCTTCCTCGACGCGCTCACCCTGAACCGGCCTGATGCCCAAGGCATCGTCGAACAGACCGGACTGAGCCAGCGCTTGGCGCACCCGATCCCAGTCGTGTTCCTGGTAGCGATTGATGCCGAGGTAGTGCGCCATCGCGAGGCAGTACACCATCAGATC
>Ga0247818_10000387_pt1 | contig 27184 bp, 25 predicted proteins | sample 13C_Glucose_Day1_FD_192424 | JGI IMG/M metagenome (GOLD analysis project Ga0247818, IMG submission 192424) | Soil microbial communities from agricultural site in Penn Yan, New York, United States - 13C_Glucose_Day1 | ecosystem: Environmental > Terrestrial > Soil > Agricultural land | place... | reverse complement strand
CCAGGGATTCACCACGGTGGAAATGACCTGCCGCCCTGCGTGCCCGCTCCTCGTCCGGGAAAATGGCGTAGAACTCGATGGGATGGAACCGGGAAAAGTCGAAACCGCCTTCTTTCATGCGGCGCAGTACATTGCTGCTGATGTCTTCTTGATAGGCTGTGCTCATGAAACGTCCTCCTCAAACTGATGGATAGACTTTCCGTACTCCCGAGGTGCGCAGCCCAAAGGTGCGCACGAATCGACAACCAGATGCCGATGGGAAACAAGCATGGAGCTGACAAGACCAGACCTTAGCGATCCTTTCGCTGATCTCGAGTGCAGAGTAGCCCCAAGATAGAGGCGCTGCCAAGGCCTGGTTGCTGCTGTAAATGACGGGAAGAGAATCAGATGGGGGTAATACTGTGGATTTCGATACTGTTCTGGGTTTTCAGGCTTTTCACGCCTGCATCGGTGGTTCGCCCCTCCAGATCGTTCAGATCCAGTTCGGCGGCCACAGGAAGGAGCCGTTCCTTGATGAGCCTGGCGGCCTTCTCATGACTCGGACACTCCTCGCACTCGAAGACTTCGTCGATTACTTCACCATGATCATCCACGAAAGTGACTTTCCACTTTTGCATCGGTGCCTCCTCGATAAAACCCATGAATGGGCTTACATCTATTTCGACTCTGAACGCCGGACAAATGTTCCGGCGAGTGATCTCCGTCAAACGCGCACATTGCCTCGCGGCCCTGCGATGGCCCAGATGATCAAGCCCAGAACCGGCAGCAACAGGATCAATAGCACCCAGAAAATTTTCATCCCTGTCTCGGCGCCGCTTTTGAGCACGTTGATGATTGCCCAGATGTCCAAGGCAAGAATGATCAGGCCAACCAGGCTATTGAACGTGGAACCCATGATGACGCTCCCGAAGAGTGGTATGCCCTCTTAGGATAGCCGGCACTGACCAGGGTTCCCTTTTTTTGACAGCTTTAACGGTCAGACGTGGATTGCCACTTTCAAGGCTTCGAGCGAGGGAGCGGCAGCGATGCCGATTTCGGCGCACAACTCCAGTACCCGTGGCACAGCATTGCCGTAGACCAAAACCACTTGCAGTTCATCGTCCAGCAACTGGCTGAAGTTCATCAGCGTGTAACCGCCGTTTTCCTTGTTCAGGCTGCTCATCTGCACCTGGATGCGGTTCAGCGCGGTCAGGGCTTCGGTCTTGGCCAGTTGCTTGGGTTTGAGATTGAATTCCACCCCCGGGCCGAACGAGGCAACGATCTGGGCAAACAGGTCCATATAGGTGTCGGCCTGGAACAGCACCGTCTCAGGCAAACTGCCAACGACCACCCATTCACCGAGCGGGATCGGGAAGCTGTCGTCGTAGTTGATGTCCGGGTTGGCGCTCAGGAAAGCGGCTGGATCAGCGTAAGCCTGGGCCGCTTCGTCAGCGACTTTCTCGATTTCGTCATCGCCCATGCACCCGGAGCTGATGTTGCTGATGAGTTCGATGAGTGCGGCTTTCATGGGGGCGGATCCTGTAGCAAGAAAATTTTGAGGGCGCGCAGGATAGCGCATTACGCCCAGGGAAGGCGGCATGCAAGCATGGCTCGTTATCTTGACCCACATCAAGCGCTCAACCGAAGCGTAGCGGCACAATAATGGCACCTTGCCAAAACTGTTTCCGCTATCAGAGAAGACCTCCATGGGTGCCTGGCTTAGCAACATCTCGTTGAAGTACAAATTCTGGGCGGTCAATGCCGTCGCCTTCGTCACCACGCTACTGCTGGTGTTTTATGCCGTGCAACTCGAACAACAGGCCCGCAGCCATGCCGCCCAGGCATCGGCCCAGGCCCAGGCACGATTGCTCGCGGCCTGGCCTGCCGGGCAGCCGCTGCCCATAGCCGATGATCTGCTGGCCTTCAGTCACGGCCAGGCACCGCAGGTGAACGGGCAGACGGTGCCGGGATTGGCCGATGCCAACGGCTGGGTCAAGATCGATGCGCTGCCATATTTCGGTGACAACCTGCCGATCGGTGCCGAAGTCTTCACCCGTGCGGATGGCCAGCGGGTCGCGTTGATTGCCCATGGCCCAAGCCTGGCCCAGGTGTTCGGCGAGCGGTTTGCCAACTATGCGGCGGCGGTGTTCATCCTGATGCTGGCGATGCTCGGTGCCTCACAGTTGTTGATCCGTTTTTTGCTCAGTCAGCTCAACACCTTGAAGGATGTGATGCTTCACGTTGAAAAAACCGGCGACCTGGCGGCCCGTGTGCCGCTGACCTGCAGCGACGAAGTCGGACAGATGGCCAACGCATTCAACGCCATGCAGGCCGGTTACCAGCGTGTGGTCAGCACCGTCGCCAGCACGGTCCGACAACTGGACGACGGCGCCGCACGCCTGGCATCGAGCATGAATGAAGTGCGTCACGGCATGCTGGGCCAGCAGAGCGAAACCGATCAGGCGGCGACGGCCATCAATGAAATGACCGCCACCGTCTACCACATTGCCCAGCATGCGGGTGCCACCCGCGACCTGTCGCAATCGGCCGACACCCTGGCCGGCAGCGGCCAGGAAGTGGTCATGCGCGTGCAGCGATCGATTGCCGGGCTGTCCACCGGGGTGCAACAGACCGCCGAGATGATCCAGCGCCTGGCCCAGGACAGCCAGAAGATCAATGGCGTGGTCAATGTGATCCACAGCATTGCCGAGCAGACCAATCTGCTGGCGCTGAACGCAGCGATCGAAGCGGCCCGGGCCGGGGAAATGGGCCGCGGGTTTGCGGTGGTCGCCGATGAAGTGCGCAACCTGGCCAAGCGCGTGCAGACCTCCACCGATGAAATCACCGTGATGGTATCCGCATTGCAATCGGGCACTCGCGATGCGGTGGACTTCATGCAGGAGAGTTCATTCAAGGCCGACGAATGCGTGCAGCAGGCCCAGGAGGCCGGGGCCGCGCTGGCACACATCACCGGGGCAGTGGCGCAGATGCGCGAAAGCAATACCCAGATCGCCGTGGCGGCCGAGCAACAGAGCCAGGTGGCCGAAGAGATGAACCGCGCGGTGGTGAGCATCCGCGACGTCACCGAGAACACGGTACGCCAGACCGTCAGCTCGGCCACCACCAGTGATGAGCTGGCGGCGTTGGCCGGTCAATTGAGCAAGGCGATAGGGCAGCTCAAGCTATAACGGGCAACATCAAGAATGCCCATGATCGCTATCGCTTCGATAGCCAAGCTTGATTCGCCGCCTGCATTTACCGGGCCTATCCTTGATTCATGAGTTCAACATGGATCGAGGATCAGCATCATGGGTAAACGTCACCCCAACCTTCCCGCCTGGCAATGGCGTGCCTACCCGAACAATCATCAGCACCCGACCAACCTGGTGCTGCACCTGATTGCCGTGCCGTTGTTCATCGTCGCGTTCCTGCTGATCGTCAGCGGGGTGTTCGGCCTGAACCTGGCGAACTTCGCCATCGGCATCATTGGTGTGATCGCCGCACTGGGTTTGCAACGTCACGGCCATACCCTGGAAGCGCAAGCCTCCGAGCCGTTCAGTGATCGTAAGGATGCGGTATCGCGCCTGCTGGTCGAGCAGTTCCTGACCTTCCCGCGATTTTTCCTCAGCGGCGGTTGGTGGCGCGCCTGGCGGGAGCGCCACCGTCGGCATTGATCAGGCGAACTGATCAGGCGAAGACCGTCACCGTCTGCCGGCTCATGGCAATCAGCCGCCCCTGCTCATCCCACAGCTTCGCGGCGGCATGGCCGTAGCCGTCGGCGGCGTGTTCGGTTTCAACCAGGTATTTGCACCAGTCCAGGGTACTCAGCGCCAGTAACGGCTGGACGAACTCGATGGTCCAGGTCAGCGTGCTGCCCATCGCCGGTTGCTTGAGGAACGGCATCAGGGCCGGTGGCCAGGCATCGACCAGCGCCAGGATGTGTGCCTCGGTAACCGGCTCCTCCTTCACATCGCCGCGCAAGCGCACCCAGCCGCCCATCTGACGGGATGTATTGCCGGTGAACGGCAACCCGCCAACACTCCAGCGCATCGCCAGATGTTGCATGAATTGCGGAACCACGCCCTCGATGAACGGCAGTTCCTGGCACTGGTCCCAATGCTTCATCTCTGGCGCCGGCTCCGCCTGCACCTTCACTTGCGACGCACGCGAGGCGCCGAAGCTGCCCTGGACCAGGGTCACTACCTGGCCCTTCTGCATCGCGCGACCCAGCACCTGGCTGACGGCCTTGCCCTCGCGCAATACATCGACTTCAAAATTGACCGGCACGTCGGGTTCGACCGGGCCGACAAAGGTGATTGCCAGCGAGCGCACCGGTCGGTCCGCCGGCACCTTCGCGCGCATGGCTTCGTATTGCAAGGCAGCCACCAGGCCGCCGAAACTGGCTCGCCCTTGCGCCCATCCGGCCGGGATAGACAGTTCAAATGGCTGACAGCGGACAGCATCGAGCAGATCGCAAAAGCGCATGAAGACCTCAAGAAAAGGAAAAAGATGACGAGATCTTAACCAGCTCACGGAGGCTGTACACTGCCTATTCCGGTCAAATTGACTGACAGATCAGCCGCCTGTGCGGCTGTAGGAGCGAGTTTGCTCGCGATGAACGTCAACGATATCGCGGGAAACCTGATACCCCGCGGCGTTCTCAGGATTTTCGTCGGAACGCCCCCCGGAGCAAGCTCGATCCTACGAGGGGTCCGCGTGGGCTTCAGGATTTGAAGCAGTCGGCGCTGAGCTTGTCCAGCACTCGGTCGGCACGTTGTTCGGCCTTGGCCATGGCGGTCTGCCAACTGGCTACAAACGGCTTCAAATCAGCTTCTCGCTCAGCCAGGGCCAGCCATTGCATACAGTCGTGCCAATCACCCAAGGCCCCCTGCGCCGCTTTCAATCGGGGCATGGCGGCCTTGGGCAGGCGATCCAGTTCGGGATAGGCGTCGATGCCATAACGAACACGCTTGATCAGCAGGCGCAAACGATGACGGTCATGGGCGGGATCGTGCAGGGCGGTGTCGAGTTTCTTCCACTGCTTGCCCAGGCGTTTTTCAATGCGCTTGACGAGCCCCTTGAGCAACCCCTGGCGCTGGGCGGCGCGCAGGAATCGTGGAAAGGCGTCGAGGATCATCAGTAGCTGCGCAAGCTCTGTACTGGTTGCCACCGCAGGATAAGCCTCGGCCATTTGCGCCATGCGTCGCTGTGCGGCTTCTGTTTGACCGTGTTCAAGCAAGTAGGCCGCCATGACTTCGCGATCGCGCAAAGGCGTGGTCAAGTCGCCAACCCCGGAAGCCGCCTCTTCCAGCTGCTCGACGCCGGGAAGGCCACGCAAGGGACGCAACAGGCTGCGCAACCGGCGCACCGTGGTGCGCAAGTCGTGCAAGGCTTCAGGGTCGGTGTGAGCAATCAAGCGTGCCTGACAGGCCAGCAGACGTACTTCCAGGCCCAGGACGCGAGCCACCAGCCGGTTGATCATGGGATTTACTCCGTAAAGAGCTGCAAGCATCAAGCTGACAGCTTATTACTTGTAGCTGCTTCTATCGCCCTGCGCGCGATTCACGAATGTAGAAACGTGCCTTTTCGGCCTTTTTCGCGCAGCCCTCGAAGCCTTCGAACTGCTGCTGGGTCTTGGCCGCGGTCAGCAGCGACAACGCCTTGGAGTAGCTGACGGTGCCGGCGAAGCCTTCGGCCTTGGCCAGGTCCAGCTCATGCCAGGCGGCATCGAGTTGGCTGCCGCAGCTGTCGCGATAGGCGGTTTTGCCGGCACAACCGGCCAGTGCCAGGGCAATCAGTGGCACACAGATCCAGGCTTTCATTTCTTACACCTCAAAATAGGTAAACAGTCATGCAGGTAGGACGGTCTGACGGGCAAAAAGTGCCGTTCATCGCCAACGTAAATCCTGAAGTGCGAGAATAACCATCTGCCGCCATGGAGTGTCGAAAAAACGACCCATTCGCGCAGCCGAACGACCTGACGATTGAAGCGTGCCCCTTGAAGGGTGCATTGTTGAACCATTCAAACGAGGGCGATCAATGAAAAAGCGTGTCGCACTGGTGTTGGGCTCGGGTGGAGCCCGGGGTTATGCCCATATCGGGGTTATCCAGGAAATCGAACGGCGTGGCTACGATATCGCCTGTATCGCCGGTTGTTCCATGGGCGCGGTGGTCGGCGGGATCTACGCCGCCGGCAAACTCGATGACTATCGCGACTGGATCGAGAGCCTGGATTACCTCGACGTGCTGCGCCTGGTAGACGTCAGTTTTCGCCTGGGGGCGATCCGCGGGGAAAAAGTCTTCGGACAGATCCGCAAGATCGTTGGCGAAATCAACATCGAAGACCTGCGCATCCCCTATACGGCGGTGGCCACCGACCTGACCAACCAGCAGGAAATCTGGTTCCAGGAAGGCTGTCTGCACCAGGCCATGCGTGCCTCGGCGGCGATTCCCAGTCTGTTTACACCGGTGATGCAGGGCAATCGCATGCTGGTCGATGGCGGCATCCTCAACCCGTTGCCGATCGTCCCGGTGGTGTCGAGCCATTGCGACCTGATCATCGCGGTCAACCTCAACTCCACCAACCAGCGTCATTACCAGTTGCCGGTGATCCAGCGCCCGGCCGCGTTCAAGACCCGCTTCGACAGCCTGATCAGTTCCCTGGGTTCGAAGATGCCGTTCCGACGCAAGCAGGCCGAACAATTGCTGCTGCTGGAGAAGGAAGCGTTGATGGCCGAGGCGGCGGAGATCAACCCCTGGGTCGAGTCGGCCAAGCCTGACTCGCAACAACCGGCGGCTGCGCCCGAACAGGACGGCGCACCGAAGTCTGCCACCGGGTCGTTCATCATCGACAATGTGGGGCCGGCGTCACTGCTGGATTTGATCAACCAGAGTTTCGAGGTGATGCAGACCTCGTTGGCGCAATACAAGATTGCCGGGTATCCGCCGGACATCCTGATCAACGTGCCGAAGCGGGTGTGCCGGTTTTTCGAGTTCTACAAGGCGCCGGAGTTGATCGCGCTGGGGCGGGAGATTGCGCGCGACACCCTGGACCGGTATGAGAATGAGCGGGATTCCTGAGGTTCTCGGGTGAATGTCAGGGCCTCTTTGCTGGCAAGCCAGCTCCTACAGGGATCTCAGCGTCCTCTGTAGGAGCTGGCTTGCCAGCGAAGAGGCCGGATCAGACAACACGAATTCAAAGGCTGCCCTCACTCAACAACCGATACCCCACCCCCGCCTCGGTCACGATGAACCGCGGCTGGGTCGGGTCATCGGCCAGTTTCTGGCGCAGGTGCCCGACCACGATCCGCAAGTAATGCGTGTCTTCGGTGTGGGTCGGCCCCCAGATGTCCTTGAGCAGTTGCTGCTGGGTGATGACCCGTCCGGGATGCCGTGCCAGTTGCGCCAGCACCGCGTATTCCTTGCGGGTCAGCGCTATTTCGCTGCCTTCGAGCAATACCCGGCGGTAGGCCAGGTCCACCGTCAGCGGGCCGAAAGTCAGCGCCGCTTGCTGGACTTCGCCTACCGGGGCCTGGCGCAATAGCGCACGTATCCGCGCCAGGAATTCCTGGATGCCGAATGGCTTGGTCACGTAGTCATTCGCGCCGCCATCCAGCGCCTCGACTTTCTGCCCTTCAGCGGCTCGCACCGACAGCACCAGCACCGGTACCGTCGACCACTCGCGAAACTCGCGCAACACCTGTTGGCCGTCCATGTCCGGCAAGCCGAGGTCGAGCACCAGCAAGTCCGGTTTGTTCAGCGCCGCTTGCGCCAGGCCTTCGGTGCCGGTGCCAGCCTCCAGTACTTTGTAACCTTGGGAAACAAGGCTGATGCGCAGGAATTTACGGATCTGCGGTTCGTCGTCGATGACCAAAATGGTCGCGGTCTGGCTCATGAATTCACATCAACACAAAGAAGTGGCAAGAGAGTAGCGCAAGCACGATCAGGCTTCACTTTCGGCCCTTAATTTTCAAAGGCCGGCTGCGCCTGCAACGGCAAGTGCAAAGTGATGCAGGTGCCGCGGCCCTCGATACCGTCGGCGACACTGATGCGCCCGCCATGGGCACCGACCATGCCCTGACAGATTGCCAGCCCCAGTCCGGTACCCTGCCCACCACGGTCGCCACGGGCGGCGGTGTAGAACATGTCGAAAATCTTCTCCCGATCGGCCAGCGGAATCCCTGGGCCTTCGTCGCTCACCGAGAAAAACAGCTCGGTGTCGTCTGCCCCGACTCGCAGTTGCAGGCGTCCATGGGCAGGGGAAAACCGCGCGGCGTTTTCCAGCACGTTGATCAGCGCCTGTTCGATCAGCGCCGCATGCACGAACAGCAACGGCAGCTCCCCCGGTACTTCAGTGCTGACCTGCAACGGCGCCAGCACCGCGCGCAGGCGATTGAGCGCACTGCCGACGATGTCCGCCGGTGAGACCCAGTCACGTGCCAGCTTCAACGCGCCGTGACCGAGGCGGGTCATGTCCAGCAGGTTTTGAATATAGCGATCCAGGCGTTCGGCTTCATCGCGGGTGCCTTCCAGCAGTTCACGGCGATCCTCCAGTGGAATGGCCTCGCCGAGGGCCAGCAGGCTATCGATGCTGCCGCGCATGGAGGTCAGGGGCGTGCGCAGGTCGTGGGACACCGACGCCAGCAAGGCACTGCGCAGTTGCTCGGTTTCGCCGTGCAGCCGCGCGGCTTCCAAGTCATCGACCAATTGTGCGCGGGCCAGGGCCTGGGCCAGCGGCTGGCTCAATGCGGTCAACAGACGGCGACGCTGGCCGCTCAAGGCCTGGCCCTCTTTCGCACACACACCGAGCAGCGCCAGTGGACCGTCCTCCACCGACAAAGGCCACCACCACCAACGGCCAAACGGCAAAGTCCCGGTGCCTGCGCCCGCCGGCTGATCGTGTTGCCAGGCCCAATCGGCGGCGGCGCGTTCGGCTTCGGTGAATTCCAGCGGGCCACCGGTTTCGACTTTCCAGCCGTTCGGTCCGTCGCGGTTGAGCAGGCACAGCTGTACATCATTCCAGCCGTTGAGGTGCTGGGCTGCCGCGCTGACCACGGCCTGGCGATCGGTGGCGGCGGTGAGTTTGCGCGACAGGTCGAGCAGTTCGCTGGTCTCTTCCTGGGTGTCGCGCAGGGCCTGCAATTGCCGGCGCTGGCGTGCCGCAAGGTTGCCGGTGAGGGCCGCCATCAACAGGAAGAACAGCAAGGTCAGGACGTCTTCTTCGCGCTGGATGCTGAAGGAGAAATTCGGCGGAATGAACAGGAAATCGTAGGTCAGGAACGACAACGCCGCACAGGCCAGTGCCGGGCCAAGACTGCTTCGCACTGCCACCAGCAACACGGCGGCGAGGAACACCAGCGAGATGTTCGGCAACGGCAATATACCCGCCACCGCCCAGGCCAGGGCACTGGCCAACACTGTCGCCACCACGGCCAGGGCGTAGTCGAACCATACCAGCGACTGCATCGATCGCTGGCGTGGCGGGTGCTGTTCATGCTCGGTGTCGAGCACGTTGATTTCCAGCCCGCGGGCGTTGCGCAGCAGGCGCGCCGCCAGGCCGCCACCGAACAACCGACGGCGCAGGCGCGGCCGGGACTGTGCGACCAATATCAGGCTGGCGCGGCGTTCGACAGCGTGCTGGATCAGGGTTTTCGCCACCTCGCCGGCCCGCAGCAGCACCACTTCACCGCCGAGGCGTTCGGCCAGTTGCTGGGCACTTTGCAGGCGCAGGCGCGACTGCTCGTCACGCACGCTGCCGTTGTCCACATGCACCAGGCTCCATGGTAGATGCCGACGCTGCGCGACCCGACTGGCGTGACGCACCAGGCGCTCGGCCTGGGCATCGCCATCGACACCGACCAACAAGCGACCGCGCACCGTGGGCGCCGCCTGCCCCATCTGGCGATAGCCCTGGGTCAGGTCGTTATCGACCTGGGCGGCGGCCGTTTGCATCGCCAGCTCACGCAGGGCGGTCAGGTTGGTCTGGGAGAAAAACGCATCGATCGCCGCCCGTGCCTGCTCCGGCACATAGACCTTGCCGTCGCGCAGGCGCTCGAGCAACTCCCGTGGCGGCAAGTCGATCAACAACAGTTCGTAGGCTTCCTGCAGCACCCAGTCCGGCAGGGTTTCGCGCACCTGCACGCCCGTGATGCCGCGCACCTGATCGTTAAGGCTTTCCAGGTGCTGGACGTTGACCGTGGTGTACACGTCGATGCCTGCGGCGAGCAGTTCCTGAATGTCCTGCCAGCGTTTTTCGTGACGGCTGCCGGGGGCGTTGGTATGGGCCAGTTCGTCCACCAGCACCAACCTAGGTTTGGCCGCGAGCAGACCGTCGAGGTCCATTTCCTCAAGCTCCACGCCACGGTATGACGAGCGCACCAAAGGCAATTGCGGCAAGCCGCTGAGCAAGGCTTCGGTCTCGAAGCGGCCATGGGTTTCGACCACGCCGGCGATGACTTTCACGCCTTGGCGCAGTTGGCTATGGGCGGCTTGCAGCATGGCGTAGGTCTTGCCCACGCCGGGCGCGGCACCGAGAAAGACCTTGAGCCGGCCACGGCCATCGCGGGGCAGGTCTGCTAACAGCGCGTCGGCGCGGCCGGAGTCGCTCATGCTTGGGGGTCTCTTTCTTCAGAGGTTAATGGGTTGATTGCGAGGCCGTCTTCGCGAGCAGGCTCGCTCCCACAGGGGGACGGCCGCGCCACGGACCTACAGCTTTTCCAGCGCCAGGTTCAACTCAAGCACATTCACCACCGGTGGGCCTACCAATGGCTGCTCGATGTGGGCATCCAGCAGTTGTTGCAGTGTCGCCAGCGGCAGATTACGCGCCGTCGCGACACGCGCCAGTTGATAGGCAATCGCGGCCGGTGGCAAGTGCGGATCGAGGCCGCTACCGGAGGTGGTGAGCAGTGCCAGCGGTACCGGCCCCTGCCCTGCCACCTGCAGTTTATTGGCCTCATCGATCACCCGAGTGGCCAGGGCCGGGTTGCTCGGCGCCAGGTTGCTGGCGCTGCTCGACACGGTGGCAAAGGCACCGGCCGATGGCCGTGGGTGGAACCAGGCATCGCCGACGAAATCCTGGGCGATCAGCGCCGAGCCGCGAACCTTGCCATCGGCATCGCGCACCAGGCTGCCATTGGCCTGACCCGGGAAGGCGACCTGGGCCACGCCGGTGACCACCAGGGGATAAGCGACGCCAGTGATCAGGGTCATCAGGACCAGCAGGCTCAGGGCCGGGCGTATCAATGTGGACATTTCAAAATCCTCGAATTCGGTAAACAAATACAGCATTCAGTCAGGTGGACCGTGTTGCATTCTTCGCGAGCAAGCCCGCTCCCACAGGGGGAAAGCATTTCAAATGTGGGAGCGGGCTTGCTCGCGAAAGCGGTGCATCTGGCACCCCGCGAAGGTCAAACCAGATGCAACGCCGTCAACAGCATGTCGATCGCCTTGATCCCCACGAACGGCACCAGAATCCCGCCCAGGCCATAGATCAGCAGATTGCGCCGCAGCAAAGCTGCCGCACTCGCCGCCTGCACCCGCACACCCCGCAGCGCCAACGGAATCAACACGACGATGATCAGGGCGTTGAACACGATCGCCGAGAGAATCGCGCTCTGCGGGCTGTGCAGCTGCATCACGTTCAGCACGCCCAGTTGCGGGTAGATCGCGGCGAACAGGGCCGGCAGGATGGCGAAATACTTGGCCACGTCGTTGGCGATGGAAAAGGTCGTCAGCGCACCGCGGGTCACCAGCAGTTCCTTGCCGATCTGCACCACGTCCAGCAGCTTGGTCGGGTCGCTGTCGAGGTCGACCATGTTCGCCGCCTCGCGCGCCGCCTGAGTGCCGTCGTTCATCGCCATGCCCACGTCCGCCTGGGCCAGGGCCGGGGCGTCGTTGGCGCCGTCACCGCACATGGCCACCAGGCGTCCGTCGTTTTGCTCGTGGCGGATGCGCGCCAGTTTTTTCTCCGGCGTGGCTTCGGCCAGCACGTCGTCCACGCCCGCTTCAGCGGCAATCGCCGCCGCGGTCAGCGGGTTGTCGCCGGTGACCATGACCGTGCGGATCCCCAGTTTGCGCAGCTCGGCGAAACGCTCGCGGATGCCCGGCTTGACCACGTCCTTGAGGTGGATCGCGCCGAGCAGCTTACCGTCGACACAGACCAGTAACGGCGTGCCGCCGCTCTGGGCGATCCTGTCGATTTCAGCGGACAGCGCCGGCGCCAGCTCGGCGCGCTTGAGGCCCACGAACGCCAGCAACGAATCCACCGCACCCTTGCGATACACGCGGCCCTGATAGTCGACACCGGACAGGCGGGTTTCGGCGCTGAACGGTACGGCTGTCAGCAGTTCGGCGGACGGCTCGGGCTGTGGATGAAGGCCGCGCAAGTACTCGACGATGGACTTGCCTTCGGCGGTGTCGTCGGCCAGGGACGCGAACAGCGCACCCTCGGCCAGCTCCTTGCTGCTCACACCCGGCGCGGCATACACAGCGGAGCAACGACGGTTGCCAAAGGTGATGGTGCCGGTCTTGTCCAGCAGCAGGACGTGCACATCCCCCGCTGCCTCCACGGCGCGACCGGACTTGGCAATCACGTTCAGGCGCACCAGGCGGTCCATGCCGGCGATACCGATGGCCGACAGCAAACCACCAATGGTGGTCGGGATCAGCGTGACCAACAAAGCCACCAGGAACACCAGCGGCAGACTGCCGTTGGCGAAGTGGGCGAACGGCTGCAGGGTGACCACCACCAGCAGGAAGATCAGCGTAAGGCCGATCAGCAGGATGTCCAGCGCCACTTCGTTCGGGGTTTTCTGGCGCTTGGCGCCTTCAACCAGGGCGATCATGCGATCCAGGGTCGACTCGCCCGGATTGGCGGTGATCTTCACCAGCAGCCAGTCCGAGACCAGGCGAGTGTTGCCGGTCACGGCCGAGCGGTCGCCCCCGGATTCACGAATCACCGGCGCCGATTCACCGGTGATCGCCGCTTCGTTGACCGCCGCGATGCCTTCGATCACTTCGCCGTCACCGGGGATCATCTCCCCCGCTCCGACGCGCACCACATCGCCTTTGCGCAGGTTGGCGGCCGGCACTACCTCAAAGGTACCGTTGCTGGTTCTGCGCCGAGCGCTCAAGCCTTCGCTACCGGCCTTGAGGCTGTCCGCGCGGGCCTTGCCGCGACCTTCGGCCAGGGCCTCGGCGAAGTTGGCAAACAGCACGGTGAACCACAGCCACAGGGCAATTTGCGCGGCGACGAAGGTCGGCACCGCCGTGTCGGGAATGAAGCACAGGACGGTGGTCAGGATCGCCGTCAGTTCGACCACCAGCATCACCGGCGCACGCTGCAATTGCCGCGGGTCGAGCTTGACGAAGGCTTGCACCAGCGCCGGGCGCCAGAGGGCCGAGATCGCGGTTTTTGCTTGTTCAGGCGCCTTGACAACGGCGGCTTTTGTTGCGGGCATATTCATCATCAGCTCCTCAGCTCTTTAACCCAAAAGCAGCCATGTTCAAATGTTCAGCGATAGGGCCGAGCGCCAGGGTCGGCAGGAAAGTCAGGCCGCCCACCAGCAAAATGGTCACGGTCAGCAGGGTCACGAACAGCGCACCATGGGTCGGGAAGCTGTTCTGGCCAATCGGTGCGGTCTTCTTCATCGCCAGGCTGCCGGCCAAAGCCAGTACCGGCAGGATGTAACCGAAGCGACCGATCAACATGCCCAGGCCCAGCATCAGGTTGTGGTACGCGGTGTTGGCGCCGAAACCCGCGAACGCCGAACCGTTGTTGGCACTGGCCGAGGTGTAGGCATAGAGCAATTGGCTGAAACCATGGGCGCCGGGGTTGCTCACTGCGGCCACGGGCCCTGGCAGGCTGGCGGCCAGCGCACTGAGTACCAGCACGCCGATCGGCATGACCAGCAGGGTCACCACCAACAGTTGCACCTCTCGGGCCTGCAGTTTCTTGCCGAGGTATTCCGGGGTCCGGCCGATCATCAGGCCGGCGAGGAACACCGCGATCAGCACGTTGAGCAACATGCCGTAGAGCCCGGCACCGACGCCGCCGAAGATCACTTCGCCGACCATCATGTTCACCAGCGCGACCATGCCACTGAGCGGATTGAGGCTGTCATGCATGCCATTGACCGAACCGTTCGAGGCCGCCGTGGTAGTCACCGACCACAGCACCGTCGCGGTGGTACCGAAACGAGCCTCCTTGCCCTCCAGCGGAGCGGTCTGTTCGACGGCAACGTTGGCCAGGCTCGGGTTGGGCTGGTACTCGGCCCATAGCGAGGTCGCGCCGCCGATCAGGAACAACGCGAGCATGCAGGCGATGATCGCGCGGCTTTGCCGCAGGTCCTTGACGTAATGGCCGAAGGTGAACACCAGCGCGACGGGAATCAGGATGATCGACGCCACTTCGAACAGGTTGCTCCAGGCTGTCGGGTTCTCGAACGGATGCGCCGAGTTGACGCCGAAGAAGCCGCCGCCGTTGGTACCCAGTTGCTTGATCGCGATCTGGCTGGCGGCCGGACCCAGTGGGATCACCTGATCGACACCCTGCATCGTCAGCGCATTCACATACTGCGCGAAGGTTTGCGGCACGCCCTGCCAGACCAGGAACAGCGCCAGCAGCAGGCACAGTGGCAGCAGGCCGTAGAGGGTGGCGCGAGTCATGTCGACCCAGAAGTTACCCAGCGACGCCGAGGACTTGCGACCGATGCCGCGGCAGAGGGCAACCAGTACCGCCAGGCCGGTGGCCGCGCTGACGAAGTTCTGCACGGTGAGGCCGACCATCTGGCTCAGGTAGCTCAACGATGCTTCGCCGCTGTAGCCCTGCCAGTTGGTGTTGGTCATGAAGCTGACGGCGGTGTTGAACGCCAGCGTCCACTCCTGGCCCGGCAGGTTTTGCGGGTTCAGCGGCAAGTGGTCCTGGAACAGCAGGATCGCGAACAGCAACAGGAAACCGGCGAGGTTGAAGGCGAGCAAGGCCAGGGTGTACTTCTGCCAGCTCTGCTCGGCCTGCGGATCGACGCCGGCCAGGCGATAGCAACCGCGCTCCACGGGCCCCAGGATCGGCGTCAGCCAGGTGCGCTGGCCTTCCATGACCCTGTAGTAGAACCGACCCAGGAACGGTGCCGGGACCAATACCAGGGCGAAAAACGCCAGGATCAGCCAATAGTCATAACTGTGCATAGCCGCTCCTAGTTCCGGTCCGCGCGCAACAGCGCAACCAACAGATAAATGAACAGTCCCACTGCCAGCAGCAGTGACACTCCGTCCAGAACGCTCATGGAAGTTCTCCGTGTTACGGCGTATTGCCGCGTGTGGAGGTATTGTCGGCAGGGAGGCTGTAAAGGAACGAGACCGAGGGCGCGCGCGGGGCATAAAGAAGGCGTAAAGAGTGGGATTACGCCTTGGTTACAGAGTTGTCCTGGCTGGCCGCTTCGCGAGCAGGCTCGCTCCCACAGGGAATGGGTTCGGCCAGACACTGCAAATACCTGCTCGCGAAGGGGGCAGGAAACATCGCAGGGGTGATCGACGCAGAACAGGCATAGAATGGAACCACTGCGAAATCCAATCGCTCAAAGTGGTATGCACGTTCGGCAGGCGAAGCCCTCTCCCGCCGACCGGCTTTCAAGGAGGTCCCATGCCCTGGTATGCCTGGTTGATTCTGGTAGTGGCCATTGGCTCTATCGTTGGCGGTCTGATGATGCTGCGCGACACCGCCCACAAGGTTGAGCTGACCGATGAACAGCGCAAGCGCGTCGCCGAACGCAATGCGGAAATGGACGCCAAGGAAGCGCAGGACCGCTAGCGGCGAAATCGTCCGAAGCCGCCCATGGCGTTCGGACGATTTTTCTGCGGTTGCCCCGGTTCAGGTCAACGAACAGCGATCAAAAAACCGCTCGCGCTCCAGCGCCATCAATGCTGCACGCTTGTGTGGAAAGTCGAATTCCTTCTGGCAATAAAACCCCAGCCCCTGCATGTAGCCGATCATCTTCGTGTTGTCGGCACGGGGCTCGGCGACCACCCGCTGAGTACGTGGATCATCGAGAAACAGGTAGTGCACCAGCGCCGACAGCCAGCTCGCCACCTTGTGCGGCCCCCGGTGCTGTTCTTCCCCCACCAGCATATGAATGCCACGGTCGTAGGCATCCGCCCCATAGAATGGCGCGATGCGGTCTTCCCTGGCCCAGTAGGCTTCGAAGTAGGCAAACGGCTGATCGTCGAAACAGCCGATCAAGGTCAGGGTATGGGGATCGTCCTGGAGTTTGCTCAGGTACTCTCGATGCTGCTCGAGACTGCCTTGCTCCTGCCAGAAACTCGCCACTCGCGGGCTGTTCTGCCAGCGATTGAAACGCCCAAGATCCTCGTCGATGTCCACCGTGCGCAGGGAAATCCACGCCCCCAGCCGGGCATCGAAACGCCGATACACCTCGCCCCTAGGCTTGGGCGGGCGTAGCGGGTGACGCTTGCCGTCACTGACAACCATCTGCTGCGGGTAACAACCCATCGGCGAATGACCCAGCCAAGGCTGCGGTAACTGCCAGAACAGTGTGCGTTCGCTACGATACTGGCCGGCCGTTTCGGCAGGGACCAGCAAGGCGCTGAGCAAGGCTTCAGCCGGCGCTTCATCGAGTTGCCAGAGCAGTCGCTGGCAGCCAGGGTCACGGGCGAACAACCCGTAACACGTGGCCCAGACGGCTCGGCTGTCGAGGCGTGCAGCGCCCTCGGGCAATTGCAACTGCAACTCGGGCTCACGGGTCAGGCGCAGCTGGATCAGCGGCTGGCCTTCAAGGCTCAGGCTCAGACCGGTTCCGGTTTCATCGGCTACAAGACGGCTGCCGTTTGGCAAAGGCAGGACATTCGCATTGGACATGGGTCAGGCTCACGATTCGTCGACAGGTCAACGGTTGACGTGAGCCGGGCGGGGAAATTTAACCAATACGCGACTTGCGGTGTCCGCTCAGTGATCCGGCGCTGGCAAAACCGCGATTTTATAGGGGTCGAAAATCTTCAGCATCTGGCCATTGTCGCGCAATCCTTGCAGCAACTTGCCAAAGGCCTCGCCGCTGATCGGCGCGGCCGGGCGCAAGATGGCGTAGTGGTGATAGATCTGGTCGACGCGCTCGGACACCAGTAACTCTGCGGCGACCTGCTGGTTGCGCAGAAAGTAGTCGCTCAGGTAGGACCGCGTGACCAGGGCGACATCGGCGCGCCCACGCAGCACCATCAGCAGGTTGCTGTCATGGGAGTAGGTCGATGTGGCGTTGTAGTGAGTGGCGAGGTACTTGGGGTCGGCATTGAAGTTGGCGAATTCGTAGTGGTAGCCGCTGAACAACGCCAGGCGCTTGCCGCTGAGGTCGCTGAAGTAACTTTGCTGGCGTTCCGGCAGGCGCTGGGCGACGAAGATTTCGGCATCTTCCAGGCCCATGTCGACGCTGGCGTGGGGAATGTCCTTCCAGCCCCAGTTGGGGTTTTCGAAGATGGCCATGTCCACCCGGCCTTGCTTGAAGTCGCCAAAGCGGCGGGGAATGGAAGTGGGTACCAACACGAACCGGTAGTCGCTTTGCTGGTTATTGAGAGCCTCGACCAATTGCGGCAACAGGCCGGTATCGGCCCCGGACTCCGGGCGCACCGTGTAGGGCGGAAAATGTGCGGCACCGATACGCACCAGTTGTGCGGCCTGGGTTGGCAGAACCGATGACGCCGCGAGCACCGCCAGTAAAAGCCGCGAAGCCGTCCGAATTGGCGAAGACATCAAAACAACCCACTCCCCGAAATACTGCATCAATGCATTGAAGCTAGGCGGTTTCGCCCAGTTAGCCAGTTTCCTGCCGCCCCGCGCCTTATTTTCCCGCGAGCACCAGAATCAAGGCCTCCTCGGCCAGTTGATCCAGGCTCATGCTGCCACCGGCACGAAACCAGGTGGTGGTCCAGGACAGCGCCCCAGTCAGGAAGCGCCGGGTGATAAACACATCGCCGCGGATAAAACCGGCGCTCTTGGCTTCACCCAGCACCTGCAGCCAGATATCTTCATAGATATCGCGCAACGCCAGGACCTGGGCCTGGCCCTCCTCGGACAGCGACCGCCACTCGTAGACCAGCACGGCCATGGCCTCGCCACTGCCGCCCATGATCGACTGCAATTCGCAGCGGATCAGCGCCAGGACCCGCTCGCGCACGTCGCCCGCCTCGGCGATGGCCGCCCGCATCAAGGCGGTGTTGTAGCGAATGGTCTCCTCCATCACCGCCCGCAGGATCTCGTCCTTGCTCTTGAAGTGATGAAAAATGCTGCCCGACTGGATACCCACGGCACCGGCCAGGTCGCGCACGGTCGTGCGCTCGTAACCCTTGTTGCGAAACAGGTGGGCCGCCACTTGCAGCAGCTTGCCACGGGCGCTGTCCGGGTCGGTCAATTGCCCGTTGTCGACCAACTCGCGCATGACGCTCAAGGCTTTTTGCTCATCCACCCGTTCTCTCCTACAGTCGATCAATCCAATGCCGCCCTCCCCGCGAAAACATTGGGGTTGCGCTGGCAATTTAAGCAACTGGCGACAACCAAGCAAGCGCTCGGGTCGAAGATAGTTCAGCCGTTTACAAACCAAGCGCTTGCTTGGTAGTCTCCAAGCATTGTTGCCGGAGGTAGTTATGGAGTTGACTGCGCCAAGAACGATTCGCATCGGTTGCGCCAGCGCCTTCTGGGGCGACACCTCGACCGCCGCCGCGCAACTGGTGGAAGACGGGCACCTGGACTATCTGGTCTTCGACTACCTGGCCGAAATCACCCTGTCGATCATGGCCGGCGCCCGGCTGAAAGATCCCCAGGCCGGGTACGCCAGTGACTTCGTCGAAGTCCTCGGCCCTCTCCTCCCCCAACTCGCCGAACAGAAAATTCGTGTCATCAGCAATGCTGGCGGCGTCAATCCGCAAGCCTGTGCCGCCGCCCTGCAAGCGGCCTGCGACAAGGCCGGAGTGGCATTGAAGATCGCCGTCCTGTCGGGTGATGACCTGCAATCGCAGTTCAAGCAACTGAGCAGCCTTGGCATTCACGAAATGTTCAGCGCCGCCCCCCTGCCACCGATGTGTGTCTCGACCAACGCCTACCTTGGCGCGCCCGGCATCGTCGAAGCCCTGCACCTGGGTGCGGACATCGTGATCACCGGGCGCGTGGTCGACAGTGCCGTGGTCAGTGCGGCGCTGGTGCATGAGTTCGGCTGGTCGTGGCACGACTACGACAAACTGGCCCAGGCGGCGCTGGCCGGGCACATCATTGAATGCGGTGCCCAGTGCACCGGCGGCAACTTCACCGATTGGCGCGATGTGCCCGACTACGAGCACATCGGCTTTCCCATCGTTGAAGTCAGTGCCGACAGCCAGTTCATCGTCAGCAAGCCCGAAGGCAGCGGCGGACTGGTCACTCCGTTGACCGTGGGCGAACAGATGCTCTATGAAATCGGTGACCCCCGGGCTTATCTGCTGCCCGACGTGATCTGCGATTTCACTCAGGTCAAACTCGTGCAACAAGGCAAAAATGCGGTCAGGGTGCATGGCGCAAAAGGCTTGCCGCCCACCGCCCAGTACAAGGTCAGCGCCACCTACCCCGATGGTTTCCGCTGCACCGCCAGTTGCCTGATCGCGGGCATCGATGCGGTGGACAAGGCCCGGCGTGTCAGTCAAGCCATCATCAACAAGACCTCACAGATGTTCAGCCAGCGTGGCTGGGCGCCCTACAGTGAAGTGAACATCGAACTGCTCGGCAGTGAAGCCACCTACGGTCCCCACGGCCAGCGCCAGGACAGCCGCGAAGTGGTGATCAAGCTCGCGGTGCGCCATCCGCTTAAACAGGCCCTGATCCTGTTCTCCCGGGAAATCGCCCAGGCCGCCACCGGCATGGCGCCGGGGCTGACCGGAATTGTCGGTGGCCGGCCAACGGTGTATCCGCTGATCCGCTTGTTTTCGTTCCTGATCGACAAAACCGCCTGTACGCTGGAAATTGATCTCATGGGCCAGCGCCACCCCTGCGCCCTGCCCACCCTCGATGTGCTCGACAGCACCGACTTGCCGGTGCCAGTCGAGCCACCCAGGCCTTCGGGCCCGGCCGACGCCAGCGTCGCCCTGGTCAAGCTCGCGGTCGCGCGCTCGGGCGACAAGGGCAACCACAGCAACATCGGTGTAATGGCCCGCGACCCGCAGTACCTGCCGTGGATCGCCGAGGCCCTGACCCCGGAGGTGATCGTCGACTGGATGAGTCACGTCCTCGACCCGATCCACGGGCGTGTCGAGCGTTGGTACTTGCCCGCCACCCACAGCCTGAATTTCCTCCTGGAAAACGCCCTGGGTGGCGGTGGCGTGGCCAGCCTGAGGATCGATCCGCAGGGCAAGGCCTTCGCCCAGCAGTTGCTGGAAATCCAGATTCCGGTGCCTCAGCGCATCGCCGACCAGGTCAACTAGAGGATTGCCGCCATGGCCTACGATTCGATTTTCAAAGCCGATCTGTTTGCCGGCCAGACCGTCATCGTCACCGGGGGCGGCAGTGGCATCGGCCGTTGCACCGCTCACGAACTGGCGGCCCTCGGCGCCCATGTACTGCTGGTCGGGCGCAAGGCCGACAAGCTGAAAGCCGTTGCCGCCGAAATTGCCGAAGATGGCGGCAAGGCTGACTGGAGCACCTGCGATATCCGTGAGGAAGAAGCGGTCACGCACCTGGTCAGCGAACTGATCCGCAAGTACGGCCCGATTCACGGCCTGGTCAATAACGCTGGTGGCCAGTACCCCTCGCCACTGGCCTCGATCAACCAGAAAGGTTTCGAAACGGTAATGCGTACCAACCTGCTGGGCGGATTCCTGATGGCCCGGGAAGTGTTTAACCAGTCCATGAGCAAGCACGGCGGCGCCATCGTCAACATGCTCGCCGACATGTGGGGCGGCATGCCCGGCATGGGTCACTCGGGCGCAGCGCGCTCGGGCATGGACAACCTGACCAAGACCGCGGCCTTCGAATGGGGTCACGCCGGGGTCCGGGTCAACGCCGTGGCACCGGGCTGGATCGCGTCCAGCGGCATGGACACCTACGAAGGTGCGTTCAAGGCGGTGATTCCGACCTTGCGTGAACACGTGCCGCTCAAGCGCATCGGCACCGAATCGGAAGTCAGCGCGGCGATCGTTTTCCTGCTCAGCCCGGCCGCGGCGTTCATCAGCGGCAGCACCCTGCGCATCGACGGTGCAGCCAGCCTCGGCGGGCGGGCGTGGCCGATCCACAAGGCGACCCACAGCGAGTCGTACAACGGCTTCCACCGCGCGTACTTGCCCGATGTGCTCAAGGACAAGGAATAAGCCATGCCGGTGATCCAGTCGCAACTCGATCCCCACAGCGAACAGTACGCCCGCCATCGCGCGGCCATGCTGGGCGCAGTCGAGCAGGTCCGCAACCTTGAACAGAACCTGCTGGACAAGGCCGCCGACGCCAGGCCCAGGTTCGAAAAACGCGGTCAATTGCTGCCCCGTGACCGCCTCAACCTGTTGCTCGACCCTGGTGCACCGTTTCTCGAACTGGCGAGCCTGGCCGGCTACAAGCTGCACGATGACAAGGACGGCAGTTCGGCCGGCGGCGGCTTGATCGCCGGGATCGGCTACGTGTCGGGTGTGCGGGTGCTGGTGGTGGCGAACAACAGTGCGATCAAGGGCGGCACCATTTCCCCCTCGGGCCTGAAAAAATCCCTGCGCCTGCAACAGATCGCCATGGAAAACAAACTGCCGGTGATTACCCTCGCCGAGAGCGGCGGCGCCAACCTCAATTATGCGGCGGAGATTTTCGTCGAAGGCGCGCGCACCTTTGCCAACCAGGCACGGATGTCGGCCATGGGCCTGCCGCAAATTACCGTGGTCCATGGCTCGGCGACGGCCGGCGGCGCCTACCAGCCGGGGCTGTCGGACTATGTGGTGGTGGTACGCGGCAAGGCCAAGCTGTTCCTGGCCGGCCCGCCGCTGTTGAAAGCGGCCACCGGCGAAGTCGCCACTGACGAGGAACTGGGTGGCGCCGAGATGCACGCGCAAACCGCCGGCACCGCCGAATACCTGGCAGAGAACGATGCCGACGGCGTTCGACAAGTGCGCGAGATCGTCAGCCTGCTGCCCTGGAACACGCGCTTGCCGGTGTTGCCAGCCAGGCAATGGCAGGAGCCGCTGTACCCCATCGACGAATTGCTCGGCTTGATCCCCGATGATCCGAAAAAGCCCTACGACGTGCGCGAAATCATCGCCCGAATCGCCGACGGCTCTAACTTCCTGGAGTTCAAGGCCGAGTTCGATCAGCAGACCGTTTGCGGTCAATTGAAAATCAACGGGCACGCCTGCGGGTTCATCGGCAACAACGGTCCGATCACGCCCAAGGGTGCGAGCAAGGCGGCGCAATTCATTCAGCTGTGCGACCAGAGCCAGACGCCGCTGCTGTTTTTCCACAACACCACGGGGTTCATGGTCGGCACCGAATCGGAGCAGCAAGGGGTGATCAAGCACGGCGCCAAGATGATCCAGGCCGTGGCCAATGCGCGAGTGGCGAAACTGACCATCGTCGTGGGCGGCTCCTATGGCGCCGGCAACTACGCAATGTGCGGCCGTGGCCTGGACCCGCGCTTCATCTTCGCCTGGCCCAACAGCCGCACCGCCGTGATGGGCGGCGCCCAGGCGGGCAAAGTGCTGCGCATCGTCACCGAGGCCAAGCAGGCCAAGGAGGGCCTGGTGCCTGACCCGAAAATGCTCGATATGCTCGAACAGGTCACCGCACAGAAACTCGACAGCCAGTCCACGGCGCTCTATGGCAGCGCCAATCTGTGGGACGACGGGCTGATCGATCCAAGGGATACCCGGACCCTGCTCGGTTACTTACTCGATATCTGTCAGGAGGCCGAGGTGCGGCCGCTGCAAGCCAACAGTTTTGGTGTAGCCCGGTGATCGTTCCCACGCTCCGCGTGGGAACGCAGCCAGGGACGCGCGGCGTCCCGATCAGCGATCAGATTCGTCAGGAGAACAATAAAAATGATCTTCACCCAGGAACACGAAGCACTGCGTCGCACCGTTCGCCAATTCGTCGACCACGAGATCAATCCGCACGTAGAGGAATGGGAAAAGGCCGGGCGTTTTCCGATCCACGAGATCTTTCGCAAGGCCGGCGACCTGGGCCTGCTGGGCATTTCCAAACCGGAAAAGTTCGGCGGCATGGGCCTGGACTACAGCTATTCGATCGTCGCCGCCGAAGAGTTCGGCACCATTCATTGCGGCGGGATTCCCATGTCGATCGGCGTGCAGACCGACATGTGCACCCCGGCCCTTGCCCGCTTCGGCTCCGATGAGCTGCGCGATGAGTTCCTGCGCCCGGCCATCAGCGGCGAGCAAGTCGGCTGTATCGGCGTCTCCGAAGTCGGCGCCGGCTCCGACGTGGCCGGCTTGAAAACCAGCGCGCGCAAGGACGGCGACGATTACGTGATCAACGGCAGCAAGATGTGGATCACCAACTCGCCGAGCGCCGACTTCATCTGCCTGCTGGCCAACACCTCGGACGACAAACCGCACATCAACAAATCGCTGATCATGGTGCCGATGAACAGCCCCGGCATCAGCCTCAGCTCGCACCTGGACAAACTGGGCATGCGCAGCTCGGAAACCGCCCAGGTGTTTTTCGACAATGTACGGGTGCCACAGCGCAACCGCATCGGCCATGAAGGCGCGGGGTTCATGATGCAGATGCTGCAGTTCCAGGAGGAACGCCTGTTCGGTGCGGCCAACATGATCAAGGGGCTGGAGTATTGCGTCGACAGCACCATCGAATATTGCAAGGAGCGCAAGACCTTCGGCAGTGCGTTGATCGACAACCAGGTCATTCACTTTCGCCTGGCCGAACTGCAAACCGAGATCGAATGCCTGCGGGCGCTGGTCTATCAAGCCACCGAGCAATACATCAAGGGCCAGGACGTCACGCGCCTGGCGTCCATGGCCAAGCTCAAGGCCGGTCGCCTGGGCCGCGAGGTCAGCGACAGCTGCCTGCAATATTGGGGCGGCATGGGCTTCATGTGGGACAACCCGGTGGCCCGCGCCTACCGCGATGTGCGCCTGGTGTCGATCGGCGGCGGCGCGGACGAAATCATGCTGGGGATCATCTGCAAGCTCATGGGCATCCTGCCGGGGAAAAAGAAATGAGTACCCTGCCGATTTGCCAGACCCTGCTGCTCGAACTGCACAACGCTGTGCTGCACATCACGCTCAATCGACCCGACAGTCGCAACGCCATGAGCTTGCAAATGGTCAGCGAGCTGCGTGCGGTGCTGGCGGCGGTGCACGATGACCGGGCAATTCGGGCCTTGGTGATCGGCGGTGCCGGCGGACACTTCTGTGCCGGCGGCGACATCAAGGACATGGCCAACGCGCGTGCCCAGGGCCCAGGCGCGCACCGCGATCTGAATCGGCTGTTCGGTGCGTTGCTGCAAGAGGTGCAGCATGCGCCGCAAGTGGTGATCACGGTATTGCAAGGCGCGGTGCTCGGCGGTGGCTTCGGTTTGGCTTGTGTCAGCGACATTGCCCTGGCCGATCACCAGGCGCAGTTCGGCCTGCCGGAAACCAGCCTCGGCCTGTTGCCAGCGCAGATCGCGCCGTTCGTGGTCCAGCGCATCGGCCTGACCCAGGCACGCCGGCTGGCCCTGACGGCGGCACGTTTCGACGGCATCCAGGCGCGGCGGATGGGGCTGGTGCATTTTGTCGAGCACGATGCCCAGGCGTTGGCCGAGCGGCTCGATGAGGTGCTGGCCCATGTGTTGTGTTGTGCGCCGGGGGCGAATGCGGCGACCAAGAAACTGTTGCTGGCCAGTGTGGGCCAGCCGTCGGATGAGCTGCTGGATCAGGCGGCCGAGTGGTTCAGCGAAGCGGTGACCGGGGCTGAAGGCGTCGAGGGAACCCTGGCCTTCGTGCAAAAGCGCAAGCCGGGGTGGGCCCCTTAAAAGCTTCGCTGGCAAGCCAGCTCCTACAAGGGTCTGCGTCGACCACTCATCCCCTGTAGGAGCTGGCTTGCCAGCGAAGAGGCCCTCACATTCACCGCAAAAACCCAGGGAATAGAACATGCCCGGATTCAGCAAGATCCTGATCGCCAACCGCGGTGAAATCGCCTGCCGCATCCAGCGCACCGCCCAGGTCCTGGGCTACCGCACCGTCGCCGTCTTCAGCGATGCCGACGCCGACGCCCTGCACGTGCACATGGCCGACGAAGCGGTAAACATCGGCCCGGCCCCGGTGCAACAGTCCTACCTGAACATCCCGGCGATCATCGACGCGGCCCGACGTACCGGGGCCGACGCCATCCATCCGGGCTACGGTTTCCTCTCGGAAAATGCCGGTTTCGCCCGCGCCTGCCAGGACGCCGGCATCACCTTCATCGGGCCCAGCCCCGAAGCCATCGAACTGATGGGCAGCAAACGGCTGTCGAAACTCGCCATGCTCGACGCCGGTGTGCCCTGCATCAACGGCTATCAGGGCGCCGAACAGGACGACGCGACGCTCAGCCGCGAAGCCGAACGCATCGGCTATCCGCTGATGATCAAGGCCAGTGCCGGCGGCGGTGGACGTGGCATGCGCCTGGTGCACGATGCCGGCGAGTTGCTGGCGCAGATCCGCACCGCACGCTCCGAAGCCCTGCATGGATTCGGCAGCGATGAACTGATCCTCGAACAGGCATTGATCGACCCGCGTCACGTCGAGGTGCAACTGTTCGGCGATCACCAAGGCAACCTCATCTACCTGGGCGAACGCGACTGTTCCATCCAGCGCCGCCATCAGAAAGTCATCGAGGAAGCGCCCTGCCCGATCATGACCGCCGAGCTGCGCCAGGCCATGGGCGAAGCGGCGCTCAAGGCCGGTCGTGCGGTGAACTACGTCGGCGCCGGTACCGTGGAATTCCTCCTCGATGCCCGCGGACAGTTCTATTTCCTGGAAATGAACACCCGGCTGCAGGTGGAACACCCGGTCACCGAACTGATCACCGGGCTGGATCTGGTGGCCTGGCAACTGCACGTGGCCGAAGGTCTGCCGCTTGCGTTGCGCCAGGAGCAGGTGCTAATCAGCGGTCACGCCATGGAAGTGCGCTTGTACGCCGAAGACCCGGCCCAGGGCTTTGTTCCGCAAACCGGGCGCATCGCCTCCTGGGAACCGGCGCTGCAGAGCGGCGTACGCATCGACCATGGGCTGACGCAAGGGCAGCACGTCAGTCCGTTCTACGATTCGATGCTGGGCAAGATCATCGCCCACGGCGCGACCCGTGAAGAAGCCCGACGCAAGCTGCTGCGCGCGGTGCAGGACAGCGTCCTGTTGGGCCTGCCAAGCAATCAGCGGTTGCTGGCCGGACTGCTGCAACATCCGCAGTTCATCAGTGGCGAATTCAGCACCGGGTTCATTGCGACCCATTTCACCGACCATGCCTGCCTGCAGGCCCATGTACCCAGCGCCGAAACGCTGGCGATTGCGGCGGCGCTGTTCTATCACGGGTCGGCACGGATTCATCCGGCCGCGCTGGCCGGTTGGCGCAACAACGCCAGTGTGCCGCTGCACTACCGCATCGGCCTGGAGGGTCAGGACTGGCCCGTGCAACTCAACACGGTGCCAGGGCAACCGTACCGGATTCAAGTCGCCACACAGATGCTCAACCTGAACGTCATCGAGTGCGATGGTCGCTGGGCCACCCTGGAAATCGACGGCATCCGCCAACGTCATGCCTACCGTCTCGAAGCCGGACGACTCTGGCTATTCACCCGCCCCGGCAGCCTGCAACTGGTGGATCGCACTCAAGCACCGGTTCGCAGCCAGGCCAACGTCAGCTGCGGCACCCTCAAGGCGCCCATGGACGGTGCGGTCATCGACGTGCTGGTCAGTGAAGGCAGCAAGGTCAGCAAAGGCCAATTGCTGGTGGTGCTGGAGGCGATGAAAATGGAACACCCGCTCAAGGCAGGCATCGACGGCGTGCTCAAGCGCTTGCAGGTACAAATCGGCGATCAGGTGAAAAACCGTCAGATTTTGTTGGAGGTCGAATAAGTCGCTAGGCGTAACTGTCGGGTTTGGCTACGCTCAAGCCCTATCAGCACGCGGATACCGGGAACCCTGCGATGCCTCACTGGTTGGTCATTGATCTGGAAGCCACCACCGATGAGGGTGGTTGGCCCATAACGGAAATGGAAAT
>Ga0247818_10000386_pt1 | contig 27206 bp, 26 predicted proteins | sample 13C_Glucose_Day1_FD_192424 | JGI IMG/M metagenome (GOLD analysis project Ga0247818, IMG submission 192424) | Soil microbial communities from agricultural site in Penn Yan, New York, United States - 13C_Glucose_Day1 | ecosystem: Environmental > Terrestrial > Soil > Agricultural land | place... | reverse complement strand
GGCTTCATCTCACATTACAACCATCGCCGTTGCCATTCCGCTTCGAACCACCTGCCGCCTGCGCTGTTTGAGCAGCAAGCGGCCTAATGCTCCTACAGAGTGGTTCAAAAAAACTGAACCACTACACGGCAGCTCCTACATTGGAATGCTTTTCCCTGTAGGAGCTGCCGCAGGCTGCGATCTTTTGATCTGGCTTAAGGCGTAACGATATTGAACTGCGGCGCAAACGTATCAAGGCTGCTCATCAATTCGCCAAGCTTCTTGCCATTGCCTTGCAGCTTGACCAAGCCTTTCTGGATCGCCGTCGGGAAGTCCAGTTGCTTGAGGCTGATCTGCTCCAGGGTGGCCTTACTCATGCTCACACCGGCGTCGGCCTGCGGGCTGAGGCCGGCTCGGTGGGTCAGTACGCCGTTGCGCAACGTCAGGGTGAAATCCTTGTTCGGGTCTTCGAAGGTCCAGTTCAACGTCATGTCGTGGCCCACGGCTTTTTCGCTGTCCAGGCGAATGGCGAGGAAGTCGAAGAACATCTCCGGACTCATCGCTCGCACCATGTCCGCCGACACCGAAGTGCCGGCATGGGGCGGTACGCCGTTGCGCAGTTCCATGGCACCGGTCAGGTACATGTTGCGCCAGGTCGCGTTTTCGCTTTGATAACCCATTTGTTCCAGTGTTTCGGCCTGGGCTTTGCGCGCCTCGCTGTTGTCCGGATCACTGAACAGCAACTGATTACCCAGTTGTGCGGCCCAGCGGTAATCACCCTTGGCCATCGCTGCGCGCATTTTCTCCAATACCGCGGCGCCGCCGCCCATGGCCTCGACGCTGCGTTTGGCGGTTTCCACCGGTGGCAACGGGTTGAGGTTGGCCGGGTTGCCGTCATAAAACCCCAGATAGCGCTGATACACCGCGCGCACGTTGAAACTCAGCGAACCGTAGTAACCCCGGGTGTACCACTTCTGGTCGAGGCTGCCCGGCAGTTTCTTGATGGCGTCGGCGACTTCCAGCGGCGTCATGCCTTGGTTGAGCAGGTGCAGGGTACGGTCGTTGAGGAAGGCGTACATGTCGCGCTGGTCAGCCAGGAACGTGCGGATGCGTTCACCGCCCCAGGTCGGCCAGTTGTGCTGGGCGAACAGCACGTCGCTCTTGTCGCCGTAACGCGCCAGGCTGCTGTCCAGGTACTGCGCCCAGGCCTTGGCGTCACGCACTTGCGCGCCACGCGGGGTGAGGATGTTGTGCATCATCTGCGTGGCGTTTTCCGCCATGCACAAGGCACGCAGCTGCGGCAGGTACAGGTTCATTTCCGCTGGCGCTTCGGTGCCCGGCGTGAGCTGGAATTCCACGTCGAGGCCGGCGATGGTGCGGGTCTCCAGCTCCTTGTCGATCAGGTCGGTGGGCGGGATCAGCGTGACCGTGCCGCCACTCGGCGAGCTCTTGCCCAGGCCTGCGTCGACCTGGCCGTGATCACCACGAGGCAACAGGCTACCGAACTGGTACTGCGCCCGGCGGCTCATGGCGTTGCCGGCGAACACGTTTTCACTCATCACGTGTTCCATGAAACCGACGGGGGCGAACACCTTGACCTTGCCGGCCTTGACGTCGGCCTCGTCGATCACTCCGCGCACACCGCCGAAGTGATCGACGTGGGTGTGGCTGTAGATCACCGCCACCACCGGTTTGCGTGGGCGATTCTGGTAGTAAAGCTCCAGCGCCGCCTTGGCGGTTTCGGTCATGGTCAGAGGGTCGATGATGATCAGTCCGTCGTCACCTTCGATGATGGTCATGTTGGCCAGATCGAGTCCGCGTACCTGATAGAGCCGTGGGCTGACTTCGAACAATCCGGCATGGGTGCTGAGTTGCGCCAGGCGCCAGAGGCTCGGGTTGACCGAGTCGGGGGCCTGGTCATTGGCGAGAAAGTCATAGGCTTGCACGTCCCAAATGACCTTGCCGGCGGCGTCCTTGACCTGGCCCTTGAACGGCGCGATCAGGCCCTTGCTGACCGACTCGTAATCGGTGCGGTCGCTGAAGGGCAGTTGTTGCAACACCGCCGCGTTGTTGGCGGCGGTTAGCGCGCTGGCGGCGACCGGTGCATCGGCGGCAACCACCGATTGCGTCAGGCAGGCGGTGATGAGGCAGGCGAGCAGGCCACGAGGGCTCAAAGTGAAACGAGGCATGGAGTCTCCGCTTTTTATCATTATGGTTAGACCAGCCTCGAGGGTAGGGCGTCGCCGGGGAGTGGCGGTTATCGTCAACGGACAAAAACCATGCAGGCCCGCTATCCTTGGCCCACGCTTATCGAACGGGTTCTGCCATGCTCGAAGTCCACGGTGTCTTCAAAAGCTTCGCCACGCCGCAAGGCCCGTTGCCGGTGCTGCAGGGTGTGGACCTGACCTTGAAACCCGGCAGCAGCCTGGCGCTGATGGGCGAGTCGGGCAGTGGCAAAAGCACCTTGCTGCACCTGATCGCCGGGCTGGACAAGGTCGACCGTGGCACGATTCGCAGTGGCCAACATAGGCTGGAACAGATGAACGAAGGGCAACTGGCGAGCTGGCGACGAACTGAGATCGGCCTGGTGTTCCAGCAGTTCAACCTGATCGGCAGCTTGCGGGTGGAGGACAACCTGGCGTTTCAGGCGCGTCTGGCCGGCCGTCATGACCCGCGCTGGCAAGCGCATCTGGTGCAGCGCCTGGGGCTGGGCGAATTGCTCAAGCGCTATCCGGAACAACTCTCCGGCGGCCAGCAGCAGCGGGTTGCGCTGGGGCGGGCGCTGGCCTCGCAGCCGAAACTGTTGCTGGCTGACGAACCCACCGGCAGCCTGGATGAAACCACCAGCTCCGAGGTGTTGAGGTTATTGCTGGAACTGCTCGATGACAGCGCCACGACCTTGTTGATGGTCACCCACAGTCCCGGCGTTGCGGCGCAACTGGCAGAAAAAGTGGTGCTGCACGGTGGTCGTCTGGCCGGTGTGGACGGGCGCTGAAGTGCGCATCTTCGGCGAAACCCTGCGAGCGCTGCTCAGCCACTGGCGACAGCACCCGGTGCAGTTTTTCAGCGTGCTGACCGGGCTGTGGTTGGCCACCAGCCTGTTGACCGGTGTGCAGGCGCTGAACAGCCAGGCCCGCGACAGTTACGCCCGCGCCAGCCAGTTGATCGGCGGTGAACCGCAGGCCAGCCTGAATGCAACCGCAGGCGGCACCTTTCCTCAGCAATGGTTTGTCGATTTGCGACGAGCAGGTTGGCCGGTATCACCGGTGGTGCAGGGGCGAGTGACACTCAAGGGCCATGAGGCGCAGCGTCTGCAACTGATGGGCATCGAGCCGGTGTCGCTGCCGACCGGTTCGCCAGTGGCGGGGCAGGCGTTGGCGATCGAACAGGTTGTCGAGTTTTTCACGCCACCGGGTCGTACCTGGATTTCACCGTCGACCTTGCAGGCATTGGGCTTGCGCGAAGGCGAGCAGCCTTCGAGCGTCAACGGCATGCGCTTGCCACCCTTGCAGGTGCAAGCCGATATGGCCCCCGGGGTTCTGCTGGTGGACATCGGGTTTGCCCAGCAGATTCTCGGCTTGCCGGATCAGCTGTCGCGCTTGCTGTTACCCAAGGATTTCACGGCGCCGTTGCCCGACGCTTTCAAGGGCACGTTGCAACTCACCAGCAGCGGTGAAGAAAACAATCTGGCGCGCCTCACCGAAAGCTTTCATCTGAACCTCACGGCATTGGGCTGTCTGTCGTTCGTGGTCGGGTTGTTTATCGTGCATGCCGCCATCGGTCTGGCGCTGGAGCAGCGCCGCGGTTTGCTGCGGACAATGCGCGCCTGCGGGGTCAGTGCGCGCATGTTGATTACCTGTCTGGCGGTCGAACTGGGCGGACTGGCGTTGATCGGCGGACTGGCCGGGGTCGTCAGCGGCTACCTGTTGGCCGGGGTGCTGCTGCCGGATGTCGCCGCCAGCCTGCGCGGGCTGTATGGCGCCGAAGTGGCGGGGCAGTTGAGCCTCAGTCCGCTGTGGTGGTTCAGCGGTATCGGCTTGAGCCTGCTGGGCGCTTTGCTCGCCGGGGCCAATAGTCTGTGGCGGGCGTCGCGCTTGCCGTTGCTGGCGCTGGCCGACCCACAGGCGTGGCATCAGGCGCATGCCCGCTGGCTGCGGCGCCAGGGCTGGATCGCGGCGCTGGCTTTGGTGGTCGCTGGGTTGGCGTTGATGTTGGGTGACAGCCTGATCAGCGGATTTGTCCTGATGGCAACGCTGTTGGTCGGGGCGGCACTGGCGCTGCCGGTGGTGCTCAACGCGCTGCTCAACCTGCTGCTGCAACGCAGCCGTTCGGTGCTCGGCCAGTGGTTTCTCGCCGATTGTCGCCAGCAATTACCGGCCCTGAGCCTGGCGTTGATGGCGCTGTTACTGGCACTGGCGGCGAACATCGGCGCCGGCAGCATGACCGCCGGTTTTCGCCAGACGTTCAGCGACTGGCTCGAACAACGGCTGACCGCCGAGCTTTACCTCAACCCGCAAAACCCGGCGCAGGCCCGGGAGCTGTATAGCTGGTTGCAACAGCAACCGCAGCTGACGGCGGTGTTGCCCAACTGGCAAGTACCGATTCAATTGCAAGGCTGGCCGGCGGATGTGTTCGGGGTGATCGATCACCCGACCTATCGTCAGCACTGGCCGCTGCTGGAAGCCTTGGGCGATAACCCCTGGGTGCACTTGGCGACGGATGATGCCGTGATGCTCAGCGAACAACTGGCCCGGCGTTTGAAAGTCGGGTTGGGCGATCACTTGCCGATGACGACGCCCAATGGCCCGTGGTCGCCGCGTATCGTTGGGATTTACGCCGACTACGGCAATCCCAAGGGACATGTGCTGGTCAACTTCAAGCATCTGCTGCGCGGCTGGCCGCAACTGACGCCCAATCGATTCAACCTGCGTATCGAGCCGGCGTTGATCGCGCCTTTTGTGCAAACACTGCAAGCACGCTTCGCGCTGGAAGACAGCCGCATCGTCGATCAGGCCCGGCTCAAGGGCTGGTCCACGCAAGTCTTCGAACGCACCTTCGCCGCCACCGCCGCGCTCAACAGCCTGACCTTGTGTGTGGCCGGCGTGGCCTTGTTCATCAGCCTGCTGACCCAGAGCCAGAGCCGCCTCGGCCAACTGGCGCCGCTCTGGGCGCTGGGCGTGACGCGACGGCAATTGATGCTGCTCAATCTCGGGCAGACTTGGTTGCTGGCGGTGCTGACACTGGTGCTGGCGTTGCCGCTGGGCATTGCGTTGGCCTGGTGCCTGGACACGGTGATCAACGTTCAGGCGTTCGGCTGGCGCCTGCCGCTGCGAGTATTTCCGTTGCAGTTGTTGCAGTTGATGGGGCTGGCATTGCTGGCGACGTTGCTGGCGTCGGCATGGCCGTTGTATTCGTTGTATCGCACGCAACCGGCGGACTTGCTGAGGACGTTTGCCCATGAGGATTAAGCTCACCGTGTGCCTGTTGGCATTGACGTTGGGCGGTTGCGATCAACCGGCGCCAACGGAAAAAGGCTTCGCCGGGCTGGGCAACCAAGCGACCGCCTTCACGCCGGTAGTGCCTGGCCGGGCGTTCAGCTTTCCGGCGGATCACGGCCCCCACGACGGTTTTCGCATCGAGTGGTGGTACGTCACCGCCAACCTCGAGGACGAGCAGGGTCAGGAATTCGGCGCGCAGTGGACGTTGTTTCGCAGCGCCTTGAACGCCACCCCTGAAGTGCCTGGGTGGGAGAACCAGACCATCTGGCTCGGGCATGCGGCCGTGACGTCGGCGACGATGCATCACGCCGCAGAACGCTATGCCCGGGGAGGCATCGGGCAGGCGGGTGTCAGCCTGACGCCGTTCAATGCGTGGATCGATGATTGGCGTTTCAGCAGTCAGGCAACGGCTGAAAACCCGTTGGCCGACCTGCAACTCAGTGCCCGCGACAAATCGTTCAGTTATCAATTGCGGCTGACCTCAACGCGTCCGCTGGTGCTGCAAGGTGACAAGGGGTTCAGCCAGAAATCCGAGCAAGGCCAGGCCTCGTACTACTACAGCCAGCCGTTTTTCCAGGCCAGCGGCACCTTGGAAATCGATGGCAAGCCGCATCAGGTCAGCGGTCCCGCCTGGCTCGACCGCGAGTGGAGCAGCCAGCCCCTGACCGCTAACCAGATCGGTTGGGACTGGTTTTCCCTGCACCTGGACAGTGGCGAGCAAGTGATGCTCTATCGCATGCGGCAAAAGGACGGGGAGCCCTATCTGACCGGCACCTGGATTGACGCCCAAGGCCAGACACAGTTGCTGCACGCCCGCGACATCCGCCTCACACCCCAGGACACCGCCAACGTTGCCGGACGCCGGATGCCGGTGCGCTGGTCGATCCAGATCCCCGACAAACACCTCGACATCGTCATCAACGCCCTCAATCCCGAGGCCTGGATGGATTTGCGCATCCCTTATTGGGAAGGCCCTGTGCGGTTGAGCGGCAGTCATGCCGGGCAGGGATATCTGGAGATGACCGGGTATTGAGTCGGAACTCTCGGTGAAGCGCAGGCCTCCTAATCAATAAGCCCTTTGACTGGAGCCTGCCATGCGCGAAGACCTCACACCGCCTGATCTTGACGACTGGCAGCGCCTGTTTGAAGACCAGGCTTACTGGCAACAATCGCCTGATGCTCATTACATGGATTTGCAGCGCCTGGCTGACGACTTGTTGGGGCAGGGCGCCATTGACCTTCAACAGTGGCAGGACTTGCGGGCCCGGGCGGAGCAATCACACAAAGACTCACCGGCCATCAACGTCGCCCGGGAAGTTGACGACCCTGAAGCTTGAGGACATCGGCCATGAAACCGACACCGGATACAGAAAACCCCGACGAGCCACGGCCACCGGGAGAAACCGAGCGCGACAACGATGCTTTGCGTCCCACCGACCCCTCGCGGCGCAAGGAAAGCGGCAAGGGCACCGCCAGCGGTGAGTCCACGGCGCAAGAAACTGCCAAGCGCATTCCAGATTAGCGTCGCACTCTCAGAACAGCGTCTATGCTCATCGCACGCGGCGTTGAACGTGGGTTCAACGCCGTTTGTCGCCAATGATCACAGGGAATGTTCTGCCTATGAAACGCCACGCACTGACCAAAGCCATCACCCTTGCCACCTTGCTCTCTGCCACCAGCCTGAGCGCCATGGCCGCGGACATCCCGCTGTCTGCCGTTGTGGAAGCGGATCAAGTCACCACCAAGGTCGTTTCTGTCGATGCCGCCAACCATCAAGTCGTCCTTGAAGGGCCGGAAGGCAATCAGGTGCATGTGCAACTGACTGATAAAGCCAAAAACCTCGGCAAGCTGAAAGCCGGCGATCTGGTCGACATCAAAGTGACCCGAGCGGTCGCGGCTTACCTCGACACCGATATCGACAAGGGCCTGCCAGGCAGCACCGAACGTACCGGTGAAGTCCGAGCGGCACCGGGCAGCGACAATCCGGGTGGTGAAGCCTACCGTCAGGTACAGGTGCAGTTGAAAATCACCGGTATCGACGCGAAGAACAATCGGGTGACCTTCGAAAACCCTAAAGGCCAGTCCAAAACAGTCGATGTGGTTAAACCGGAAGTTCAAGCCAAATTGAAGGACCTGAAAGTCGGCCAAAGCGTATATGTGACTTATACCGATATTCTGACAGTGACCAGCAAAAGCGGAAGTTGAGTAGCTGCTCTAATAGTTGATTGTTCCTGTACAACTTTTTGTATAGGAATAATCACTGATTTGAGCTGTGTGGTGAGTTTTAAGTGACGGATCGATTAATATTTGATTCGACATTTAATAAATATGTATCACTAAATTTCATATTTATAGTCGCCCACAACTTCATCGACTTGCATTAAAATACGCCCCGTTCGCCCAGTGTTATGGCTCTTTACCAGTGCATGGATTGCCGAGGCCATTGCACTGGGCGAACTCTCGCCTCTGGCAAGTCCCGGCATGTTCATACCCCATTAAAAAATCGACCAGTCACAACTGGCCGATATTTTCAGCACCTTGGAAAAACTACCCTGCGACTGGCGCACGCCAGTCATCGGAACCCGAAGTGCCTGATACTTCGTGAGTCCAGGTTATTTTTCTGTAAGTAAAGTGCACATCCTGCAAATGCGTGAAGTGTGAATTCGCAGGGTCCTGGCAGTTGTGCATGTAGTCCTTGATGTCGACGATGATCGCATCTTCAAGTTGGGTGGTGTAGTAATGCTCCTGAGTGCCTTGCGCCGAGGTGCGATACCACTTGATTTCGATGGCGGTCATCCGCTCGCCGGAAGTCAGCGCGGCCAATAGCAATGGCGAAGCTTTGTCGAACACCTTGGTGATGACCACGGGTTTGTGAATACGTTGGCCCGTTGGCTGGCCTGATTGCGGATCACGCGGGATGGTCAGTTCGTGGCTGAAGCCTTGAATCATGACTTGATCCTCGTGGCCTTCCTGATAGGTGTTGCCCACAGAATCGGCGGTGAAGGCGCCGGCAGTAATCAGACCCTGTTTCTCGCCAGTCACGGACATATACGCGGGTGTAGCCATGGATGCTCTCCTTGCTAGAGTTGAGTGAGGCTCCCGAAAGGCACGATCGCCTGGTGGGGCCTCACGGTTAACAAGGTTTGTGCCATAAAGCCCAATGTCCTTTGGCACCTGGGTTTGAGTCGATTCAGGGAACGTTCATACGCAAAAAAACCTCCAAATCTGCGCAGAAAGTTGCGCGACAACGGGCGGATTGTGGCGCACCGTGTCCAATCGCCTGACAGATCGAATGATCCCGCTCGCGACATGACCCGACGCAAGGATAAGTACGCAACCTTTTGCGCATCACGGCTATAAGCCACCACTGCAATCCCGAGACGGAGTGACGACATGAAAATCCTGATGGTTTTAACGTCCCACGATCAATTGGGTAACACCGGCAAGAAAACCGGATTCTGGCTGGAGGAGTTCGCGGCCCCGTATTACGCCTTCAAGGATGCCGGCGCTCAACTGACGCTGGCCTCGCCCAAGGGCGGCCAACCGCCGCTGGACCCGAAAAGCGATGAGCCGGATGCGCAGACTGAAGCCACCGAGCGTTTTCGCAAAGATTCGACCGCGCAATCGGCATTGGCGTCGACAGTGCTGCTGAGCTCGGTAAAGGCTGATGATTACGATGCGATTTTCTATCCCGGCGGCCACGGCCCGCTCTGGGACCTGGCCGAAGACAAGCACTCGATTGCCCTGATCGAAGCGTTCTACAACGCTGGAAAACCGGTGGCGGCCGTTTGTCATGCCCCGGGCGTTCTGCGGCATGCAAAAAGTGCGGACGGCCAGCCGTTGGTCAAGGGCAAGCAGGTGACGGGGTTCACCAACAGTGAAGAAGACGCTGTGCAGTTGACTGATGTGGTGCCGTTTCTGGTGGAGGACGAGCTCAAGGCCAAGGGCGGGATATTTTCCAAAGGGCCGGATTGGGCAAGCTATGTGCGCACTGACGGCCTGTTGCTGACCGGGCAGAACCCGGCATCGTCGCAGGCGACGGCTGAAGCCCTGTTGGCGAAACTGAAATAGCAGATAAAAAGATCGCAGCCTTCGGCAGCTCCTACACGGAATGCGTTACCTGTAGGAGCTGCCGAAGGCTGCGATCTTTTTTAGCGGTCAATTACTCAGTGCGGCAAAACACTGCTCGATCGAGCGCCGCTGCGTCTCGGCATACAATCCCAGTTCATCAATGGTCGGGCGCCCCAGCGCCTTCTCGAACGCTTGCTGGTTGGAGTGCACGCCATAGTGGGTTTGCGCAGCGTCCCCCAGGTTTGACTGAAAAATCCCCGCCGCACTGACCGGCAGAAAATCTTCGTACACCAACGGTTCAACCCGCAGAAAACCAGCGCTGACCAGGTCTTCCAGTGGCAAGGTTTTCAGCTCGGCTGCGGCCAGGCCTTTTTCCGTGACGAAATAGCGAAAGTACGCCAGTTCCTGACGGCGCATGCCTTCATAGGTGTCAGGAAATTCGCTGAAGTGTTGCGCCATCAACGCGTTGTAACGTTCGGCGTTGGCTTCGTTGGGGAAGTCCTTGAGTTCGTCCCGTGCCGCATTGAGCAAGCGGTCATACAGCGCTCGGCCTTTGGGGGTCAGGGCAGCACCGCGTTGCTCGATTTCGCCGAAACGCGCGCTGTGGCTGCCGCGAGTCTCGCCTTGGTCGGTGAACGCCACCGGCTCGTCGAGCGCCTTGAAACTGGTCTGGCGCAGCAGGATCGGGCAATCGCGGCGTGGTGGACCTTCGATCACTGCTTTGGGGGTGATGCCGTGGGCGGGCATTTGCGCCTGAACGATGTCGATGTCCAGGGTGCGCGGCGTCAGGTGATTGATGTGCGGGCCTTTGAAGGCCACCACGTCGGCAATCAGGCGATGCTGAGCACTGAGTTTCCGGTACTGCTCGGCGGTGACGGTGGCGCTGTGGTGCCAGCGGAATGTTTCCAGCGCCTGCGCGACGAATGTTGCCGCTTCTTGTTCGGTGAGGCCGCCCTGGGATTCCGCGCGTTCGATCAAGGTGAGCGCGGTTGGGGTGAAGATGGAGCGCTTGTCCAGCACTGACTGGGCGAAGGCTCGCAGCTCCAGGTCTTCGATTAGCTCCAGACGCAACAGCGAGGTGAAAACGCGGAACGGGCTGACCTGCAGCGCCGTTTCATGCACCGCACGAAACGCCGTGGAATGCACCGGCACACCGGCCGGGGTCAGGTCGTAATAACCCACCGGCTGCATGCCCATCACCGCGAACAGACGGGCCAGGGTCGCCAGCTCAGCAGCGGTGCCGACGCGGATTGCGCCGTGGCGCTCCAGGTCCAGACGCTCGATTTCACCGGTGCTGTTGAGCTGACGAGCCACCTGCGGATCGCTGTCGAGCACGTGGCGGTTGGTTTTTTCCACCAACTCCATCAACGCGCCGTAAAGCGGCACTTCCTCGCGGTACATGTCGGACATCGCTTTGGAGAAGCGTTGGCGGATCAGGTCAGGGCTGACGAAGTTCGGGTGGTTCATAAACAGAATTCCTGGCGCGGTGACGAGAAGGATGGGAGAAAAGATCGCAGCCTTGGGCGTCGCCGACAAACGAAGTTTCTGACGAACTTCATTCTGCAATGGACTGCAACGCGACCGCGACCCGTACTCGCCCCGTAGCAGCTGCCGAGCCCGCGAGGCTGCGTTCGGCTGCGCAGCAGTCGTCAACTCAGGCACTGCGGTGTATCAGGAAAAACAGGCATGCAATTCTTGCGTCTGCTGCGCAGCCGAACGCAGCCTCGCGGGCTCGCCAGCTGCTACAGGCCTTGGTGTAGCGTTAATGCAGTCGTTGGTCCTGTGGGCTTTCCGAGCGCAGCGATGCCAAAAACTCCCGATACAGGTGAGCTGAACCGGCGGGCGCCTCGACCATCGGCATGTGGCCGATGCCTTCCCAGATTTCCACCCGCAGATCGGCGATGCCTTTGCTCCAGATCGCCACGCTGCTGACATCGATCAAGCGGTCCTTGCGCCCCCACAGCAACAGCGCCGGGGCTTTGATCGACGGGAGCCGGGGCTCCATTGGCGGGCTGGCGCGGAAGTCGTTGAAGATTTCTTCCAGTTCGTCGCGTGCCTGTTCATAGCGATGGGCGATGGCGTCCAGCACTACCTTCGGTACCCACGGTGGATCAGCCATGGTCATGGCATAGAAGTATTTGAATTCTTCCCGAGAGTTAATCAGGAACGGGTTGTGGCCTTTGGCCAAATGACGTTCCAGATCACTGGGTTCGGGCGCGGTGACGCCCGCTGGATCAATCAGGGCCACCGAAACGACGCGCTCCGGGTACGTGGCCGCCATCCAGGCCGCCAGATAGCCGCCCATGGAGTTGCCGATGACATGGACCTTCTCCACCCCGCAAACATCCAGCAACTGGATCATGCGCTTGGCTTGCAGCGGAATGTCATAGCCACCCCCGGCCTTGAAGCCGGTTTCGCCATGGCCAGCGATGTCCGGGATGATGACCCGATAATTGCCCACAAAATAGCGGGCGAAGCGCAGCCAGATGTTTTTGTCAGCGCTGTAGCCATGGAGCATCAGCACGTTGCTGGAGGCTTCGTAGGGGCCGCCTTGCCAGGTCGAGACGGTCATTTCGGCGATGGGCACAACGATCTTGTGCAGCTTGTACAACTTGGCTTCGGCGGCCGTGCTCAAGTCATAAATCCAATAGCCGATAGCCGGGTAACTCAACCAGCTCCAGGCAGCGAAAACCGCGATAGCGACAACCAATAGAAGCATCAGGCGCCTTCCTTCTGACGGATCAGGACAATATGTGGTCGGCCGGTTTCAGGGTTCGGGTCAAACGGTGGAAGCTGAAACTGAACCCCGGAAACATGGCAATCACATGACCGCTCTTGCTTTGATACCAACTGTGGCAGCCTCCCGACTTCCACACCGTACGTTCCATTTCTCTATGGATCATTTCAGTGTAGGTACGTTCTGCCTCGGGGCGAACTTCAATGCTGCGCAAACCTCGTGCTTTTAACGTGCGAATACAGTCGAGGATGTAGTTCATCTGCGATTCGATGATGAACAGCGCCGACGTGTGACCGATGCCGGTGTTCGGGCCGGTGACGATAAACAGGTTGGGAAAGTCCGGCAGGGCGGTACCGAGGTAGGCGCGGGGATATTCGGCCCAGACATTTCGCAGTTGCGTGCCGTTTTTGCCGGTGACCGGGTAGGAAATGACCCCGTCGGTGGCGTCATAACCGGTGGACCAGACAATCAGGTCAAGGTCGAGGTGCTGGCCATCCTGCATGACGATGCCGGTCGCATCAATGTGCGCAATCCCCTGTTCGCGGCTGTGCAACGTCACGTTGTTGCGCGCCAGCGCCGGGTACAGGGTGCTCGACAAAATCACCCGTTTGCAGCCGATGGTGTAGTCCGGCGTCAGTTTCCGCCGAAGTTCGCTGTCGGGGACCTGGCGTTTGAGAAAGCGCAGTGCCTGTTGCTGGACCATGCGCACTGCCGGCTTCGAGTACTTGAAGGCAATCACCCGGGTTTCGAATTGCCAGTAGATCATCCAGCGCAGCAGCTTGTAGGCGGGTTTGAGCCCGAGCAACCAACGCTGAAAACGTCCGAATGTGCGGTCCGCCCGAGGCAACACCCAATGCGGCGTGCGCTGGAACACATACAAGTGCCCGACATCCGGGGCTATCGCCGGAATCACCTGGGCCGCGCTGGCGCCGCTGCCGACAATGGCCACACGTTTTCGCCGGTAATCGTAGGAATGGTCCCAATTGTTGGTGTGAAAGGTTTTGCCTTGAAAGCGTTCCTGCCCTTCGAAGTGCGGGATGACCGGCTGGCTCAGCGGCCCGGTGGCGTTGATCAGGAACTGCGCGCGGAACGTGCCCTTGGCGGCGGTGTGCACTGCCCAGCGTTTGCCGGCCTCGTCCCATTCGACGCGTTCGACATTGGCCTGCAGTTCTACCCGGTCGCGCAGACCAAAGTGCTCCATCACATACCCGGTGTAGCGATGCAGCTCGGCTTGCGCGGCGAACATCTGCGTCCAGCGATAAGGGGCGAAGGACAGCGAATACAGCGGCGAGGGCACGTCGACCGCTGCGCCGGGGTAGGTATTCTGGCACCAGGTGCCCCCGAAGAAGTCCCGCCGCTCCAGCAGGCGAAAGTCGGTAATGCCGGCCTTGAGCAAATTGACGGCGGCGCACTGGCCACCAAAACCGCTGCCGATAATCAGCACCTGAAAAGTCTGCATGGAATCCCACTTGGTTTTGCCCCGACACACTATATGTAGCAGCTGCCGAAGGCTGCGTTCGGCTGCGTAGCAGTCGCAGACCCGCCGTATGCGGTTTATCTGACAAAACCCGCGTTTTGATTACGACGGCTGCACAGCCGAACGCAGCCTTCGGCAGCTGCTACAGAGCGCATTGAAGCCTGACTATCGCCCATGTTCAGCCCGCCCGCCGGTGATGGCTATTTAACGTTGCCCTGTTAGACTCCAAAGAAACCCGCATCCCCGCTGTTATCAGGTTTCGCTCCGTGCGGCAGAGGTCCCAATGGGAAAGATGGGAGGAAAAGGATTTTCACTGGCCAGGAGGCTCTACACATCGCGTACCCTCGGCCTCGCCCTGGGTTTATTATGCGTGAGTGTGGCGATGTACCCACTGAACCCGGCGCCCTGGGTGTGGGGCCTCATGCTGTTCAATGGCCTGCTCTGGCCCCACCTGGCCTTTCAGTGGGCGCGACGCGCTAAGCGTCCCTATCACGCCGAACACCGCAATCTGCTGATCGACGCCTTCCTCGGTGGGTTCTGGGTGGTCGCCATGCAGTTCAATCCTCTACCCAGCGCCACCACGATTTCGATGATGGCGATGAATAATGTCGCCATTGGCGGTATGCGTTTTCTGCTGGCAGGGACTGCCGCACAAATACTTGGGGTCGGCGTCGGCTGGCTGATTTTCAGGCCCTTTTTTATTCCTGAAACCAGCCAGATCCAGCTTTATGCCTGTTTGCCGCTGATGTGTTTTTATCCGTTGGCGCTGGGCTGGATCTGCTATCGCCAGGCCTATACGCTCGGGCGGCAAAAGCGCGAATTACTGGCCCTGAGCCGCACCGACAGCCTGACCGGGCTGCTCAATCACGGCGCCTGGAAAGACCAACTGGAAGTCGAGTTCCAGCGCTGTCAGCGCCATCAGCAGGGCGGGGCGATTGCCCTGATCGACATCGACCACTTCAAGAGCATCAACGACACTTACGGCCACGTCGCGGGTGACATCGTGTTGCGGCAGCTAAGCAAAATGCTCAAGCAGAACCTGCGGCCCACCGATGTCGCCGGGCGTTATGGGGGTGATGAGTTTTGCGTGATCCTGCCTGACCTGCCGCTCAACAGCGCGGCGGCGGCCATGGAAGCCCTGCGGGATCGTTTCGCCACGTTGGGTTATGAACAGAACCCGGCGTTGAAAGTCAGCCTGAGCATTGGTCTTGCGGCGTTCAACCCACGTCACACCGACGCCACCCTGTGGCTCAATGATGCGGATCAGGCGTTGTATGGGGCCAAGAGCACCGGGCGCAATCGGGTGATTTGCAGTGACGAACGGCCACGGCAAGAGTTGCTGGGCTCGGTTTGATCATTCACCGCCGATCCAGTTAACAAGCGAGCCTGCTCGCGATAGCATCCAGGCCGTCGCTGCAGGACTAACCATTGCCGATCATTCCTTGACGCTCATGAACTCCTCGGCCCAGCGGATGTACTCTTCTGGCTGGGTGTAGGTGTGAGTCAGTTCGGTCGCGCTCAGGTCGGAGGCCTGGGTGAAGATCTGGCGCTGTTCGCGCAGGCTGTCGTAGGTCGCCTTGATGGCGGCGAAGTAGGCGCCGTGGCCATCGATGGTCACGCGCACGCCGAGTTCGGCCAGGCGTTTGTCGTCGCGCAACAGCGGGTTGCCGTAGGTCACCAGCATCAGCGGCACGCTCAGGTGTTCGGCGATTTGCTCAAGATGGTCGAAATCCTTCACCCCCACCATGCAAATGCCATCGGCACCGGCGCGCTGGTATTGCTGGGTGCGGCTGATGATTTCCTGAACTGGCAGAATCCCCGCGTGGGTGCGGGCGATGATGGCCATTTCCGAATCGCAGCGCGCTTCCAGTGCCGCGCGGATCTTGCCGACGCCTTCGGCGACGGTGATCAGGTCGGTGGATTTGCGGCCGAATTGCGCGGGCAGCAAGGTGTCTTCAATGGTCAGGGCGGCGATGCCGGCACGTTCCAGTTCGACGATGGTACGCATCACGTTCAACGCGTTGCCGTAGCCATGGTCGGCGTCGGCAATGACTGGTAACTGGGCGACACGACCGATGCGGGTCGCCTGTTCGGCGAACTCACTGAGGGTGATCAAGGCAAAGTCGGGCGCGCCCAACACTTGCAGCGAGGCCACCGAACCGCCGAGGATTCCTACCTCAAACCCCAGGTCGGCAGCGATGCGTGCCGACATCGGATCGAAGACCGATGCTGTGTGATAGCAGGTGTTGGAGGCGAACAGTTGGCGAAAATTGCGGCGCAAATCTTGATGAGACAGCCTGGACATATGAGTTCCACCAATGGAAATGGAAGGGCTTGAGCAAAATTGTCAACGCCGAAGATGTAAAAGGCTATCACGGTGGCGGGTCGAGAATGATGACGAATTTGCCGTGTTTGCTGCCTTTTGGTGTAGGCCATTGGTTGATTCACAAAAAAAAGCCGCAGATCCGGTCAGATCTGCAGCCTTGATGGTGCGTTTAGCTTAAGCGCTTTCAGACCTCAGCGGTTTCGTTCCAGAATTGCTTGATTTCGTGAATGTTTCCCACGTTGTAACGAGGCATGAAACTGGTGCACGAAGCCTCGCTCGTGGTTTTGACTGGCATGCTGATCACGTTGGCTCCAGCACGCAGGAGTGGGGCGTCGTTCCAGTGGTTTGTTGGCTTAATCATGGTTTTTCCTCTTTTTTTTATTGGGGCAGTGATTCACTGCCTGGTTTTAGCAAAGACAGCGTTTTTTCATAAAAAGCTGTTTCTTGCGTGGCAATGCCGGGATAAGTCGGCACAAAGTTCTCATCGAAGCACCAGGATGTTTCAGTCGCACCCCAGCGCGGAGGATGTATGAGCAGGCTCAGCGAGGCGGACATTGTTTCCGGGGGGAGTTGTTTGTGTACTTCATGAAGCGGGAGCATGTGTATAACTTTGCCAGGTCCAAGTTTGAATGATCTCTCTTCACTCAATGGTGGAATTACGCCGGCCTTGATCGGTGTGGGGTCCAGTATTTTGCGCGTGACAGTTGTGTAGCCATCGCCACAATATCCCACTGCGTAGAGCTCAAAGTCATGGCTATGATTCAAATCATAAATGAATGTTTCACGTTCATCTTGTAAAGATGCTGGTGACCAGAATCCCAGGCGGATGGTAAATAAGTCGCAGGTATGCAACACAAAGGCATAAGCGCTATAAAGGCTGTTTTTACTACTGAATCCATCTCGCTGAATGGTGTTATAAAGATGTTCGCTCAGTAAAGTCTGGTTGGTCGCCAGTTGACACAGGTCGTCGATAATTTTCTGATTGTCATGCTGAAAATCGTAGGTTTCGATGCGTTGAATGAATGTCTTGAGCCTCATGCCGCTGCACCTTGCTGATCAAGCAGATAGTTCAGGCGAGTGTGTTGCAGTTTTCTCAGTAGCGGCACATGGCGTTGCGCGGCAATCGGGTCGACATTCTGAATCACCTGAAACGCCTTCCACGCCACGGCAGGGTGGTAGTGGTATATCAACTCTTCGGCGACTTTTGCGGCCTGGGGATCGTCTACGGCTTCTAGCAATTCGAGGCTGACCAGATAGCGTGCGGCGCTGTCGTCATGGGGGAACCAGGCGATTTTGCGCAACGAGTGTCGATCAAACACATCAATGTCTTTACCTCTGTCGGGGAGGTTGATGCTGCCGACGAATGCCTGATGACCGACTCCCTCCGGGTTGCTATCAAACAAATTCATTGCCCCGTCGATGAACAGCGGGTTGTCGCTATCGACCGTAATCTTCTGTGCGGGGATCAATTGGTCTAACTGCCGCTCATACAACTGCACGGGAAATGATTGGTGGTTGATGGCGAACAGGAAGCTTTTGCCTGGAACGCTATATAGCAGTGGTGATGCACGAGCGCTGTCCGGTGCCTTGAGGCTGATATTTCCATGTTCATTGCAGTGCAGTACCAATGTTCCGGTGTGCAGGTTGGTCACCTTCATGATGGTTGCACTTTGAGACGCTCGATCCGGGTTTGCGGTATTTTTTTGAAGGGTATCGATCAATCGGTGGATGTTTAAAGTTGTGTCGAGTTTTTTTAGGGTGGCCATTAGTTGTGCAGGCACAAACTCGCTACTTAAAAGCGTCTCGATCATGATGGACTCTTGTTGTCAGGTGCTTTTCTACGGGTTTGTGTGGGTGTTGAATGGGTGAGCTTACATTGATTGCAGGTGCTTCTTTATTTCGTGAATGTTCGCAATGTTCAAGCGTGGTGTTATTGCCCAGCAATTTGATGTGCGGTTTGTTTGTATGGGTGTGGTGATGATGTTTGCTGCGGCGCGTAGAACAGGCACGCTGGACCAGTTGTGATTTGCTTTGTTCATGATCTATATACTCAAAGTGGGTGTGGTTTGAGTATGGAGTTGGGTGGCTAGCCGGGCAACTTGCTTGTTGTTAGCTGATGTTGTTAGTTGTTATTGAATGTTTTTTTTCGGCTATGCCGCCACCGCCTGCTGCTGTTGATTGAGCAGTGGCACGGCGCGAACCGAATCACCGGGTTGCAATTGCAGGCGTTTGGCGGTGGCGCGATCAACCACGAGGCTGTGACCCGACTGGCGAGCCTGGGCAGCAGTCACCCGGCAGTTTTCCAGCCGACGATTGTGGATCAACCATACGGGGGCCTGGTCGTCCGGGGCGCCAATGACCAAATCCAGCAACTGGCTGTCGCGCACGGTGCGGATGTCGGACGTCGGGGCTTCGATGACCGGCCCTGCGTCGAAAATGTCGACATAGCCCTTGTGGGCAAAACCTTCGGCGCTGAGGATTTTCAGGGCTGCTTCGCTGTTCGCATGCGGTTTGCCGATCACGGCTTGAGCCTGTTCGGTGAGCAGACAGGTGTAGATGGGTTGGCGTGGCATCAGCTCGGCGATGAACGACTTGTTACCCAGCCCTGACAGATGATCGGCGTGGCTGAAATCCATCTTGAAAAAGTGTCGGCCCACGCTGTCCCAGAAGGGCGAGCAGCCTTGCTCGTCAGCACTGCCGCGCAGCTCGGCGATGAGCTTGTCGCCGAACAGGTGCGGAAACTCCGCGACAAACAGCAAGCGACTCAGAGAGAGCAATCGACCTTGACCGCCCAGACGCTGATCGGGGCGCAGAAACAGCGTGCAGAGTCCCGATTGACCGGTCATTTCATTGCTCAGGAACAAGGTCGTCATGTGTCGCTGGATGCCCAGGTCCTGGGACGAACTGACCGTCAAGCCGACGCGGTAGTTGTACCAGGGCTCCCGCAAGCCCACGGCGCCCGCCACGGCACTCACGCCCACCACTTGCTGGTCATCGTCTTCGAGCACGAACAGGTAATCGGCATCGGCGCGTTCGACCTGTTCGGCGAAGGTTCTTTTCGCCCAGCGCAAGCGGTGGTTAAGCCGTTCCTCTTCGGCCGGCAAAGCGCTCAGCCCGCGACCCGCTTGGCGCACCAGCGCGAGCAAGGCGGGCAGGTCGGTCACCTGCACCGGTCGAACAATCATGAGGCCGCTCCTGCTTCGCACGTGTACGGGTGTGGTTGTCGGGCACCGCGTGCAACGACGCTCACAGGGCAATCAACCGAACGTGACGGCCTTCGGTGACCTTCAGGGCTGCACACATTCCGGCGTCAAGGGTCACCGGTTGCCCGGGGGTGTAGTCGAGTTCTGCAACGATCGCACGAAAATTCTCCAGCGAATCATTGCTGACCAGATAACGCCCACGGGCGTCGATGGATACGCCGGGGCTGGCCTCGGTGGTATGGCTCTGGGCGATGGAGCGTATGTTGCCGGTACGGGCATACAAGGTCGGACCGCCATCGAAGAGGTCGACGTAGCTGTTGGTTTCGAATCCTTCGCGCTCAAGGATATCGAAGGCGTCCTGGCCATCCGGGTGGATCCGGCCGATGCAGTCCTGCGCAGCCTGGGGCAGCATGGGCACGTAGATCGGGTATTGCGGCATCAATTCGGCAAGAAACGTGCGGCTTTCCAGCCCACACAATCGCTCGGCTTCGACGTAGGGCAGGTCGAAAAAGTGTTTGCCCACGGCATCCCAGAAGGGCGAATGGCCCTCATCGCTGCTGTAGCCGACGATTTCGGTGATCACGGTGTCGGAAAAGCGCAGGGCATGGGCAGCAATGAACAACAATCGCGCTCGCGACAACAGCTCGGAAGCGGCGGTTCGCACCCATGCGGCATCAATGTGGAAACCGCGCAGCAGCGTGTGGCCACTCAGATCGTGGCACAGCGACAAGGCCGGCACGTCGTGCTCGATGTTCAGTTCCCGCGAGGCACTGTTGAAGTGGCGATTGCGCAGGCTGTAGAACGGTTCGTTGAACCCGGCAGTGGCCAGGATTTCCGAACAGCCCACCAGAGACCGGTTGGTCAGGTCCTCCAGTACGAAGAAGTAATTCTCCGGCCCGGGGCTCTGAACGTGTTGCTCGAACGACGTACACGAATCGAGGATTTTGTCGCGCAAGCGCTCGCTGTCGTCCGGCAAGGACGTAACGCCCACCAGGCTTTCGTGAGCGAGGCGCTGCAACTGGGGCAGGTCGGTTAACTGCACTGGACGCAAGACCAGCATGGATGCACTCCTGTCTCAATGGGCTGGGTGCCGGGCACCCAACCTGACAATCACTGTCGGTTTTCCACGCGTTTCATCGGCGGTAGCCTCGCAGGGCGTCGCTCTTTTTTTCAGTCGTTACCGGGTATGACCACACGCACTACGTGCTCGCCTCAGTCAGTGCAAAAGGGCTCGTTGTGGTGTGTACGTCTTGGCGCTTGTACGGATCTGGGTGCAGACCGGAATCGATGATCGGGTCTTTCAATAAAGGCATCCGGGCTCCTGCTGGATGTGGGCTATCGGTAATCCGTTGAAAGCAGTATTTATTTAAGCCGCACTACATGTCTAGTTAATTTTCGTGTGCGATTTCAACGTTCAGTAGCGGCGCTGTATTGTGGTGCATCAGGGCTACGGGGAAGTCCATTCGTCTTGTAGGCCATGGCCTATAAAACGGTCAGATATGGCTGATCCTGTTCCATGAAATGCCCCCCGACGGCGGCTCTTGCGGCACAATTGCTTGTGAACTGGCGGTCAAACGCCGTTTATCCTTTCTACCGACAGAGAAACCCTCCGTGCAGGCGACTCGTTTGACCTTGATCTGCCACGCTCGAACCGTCGCACAGAAACTTGCGCGATTTCCTACAGATGAGCCGGTGGAAATGGATTGGCAATCGGCGCGGGGATCGCGCAGCAGTCAATTCAAGGGCACACCCAGGCTTTTATGCGGCCCGGAGTCGCGCACCCGACAAACCGCCGAATTGTTCGGCAGCACCGTGGACGTCGTCAGCGCGCTGAGGGATTGCGATTTTGGGCGTTGGTGCGGCGAAAGAATCAATGACGTGCAAACCGGCGAGCCGGAGTTGCTTGAGCGCTGGATTACCGACCCGCAGACGGCGCCGCACGGCGGCGAGTCGGTGGCGCAAGTCTGCGAACGCACCGCCGCGTGGCTGGTGACGCTGCAAGGCACCCCCGGCCATGTCATCGCCGTGACCCATCCGTTTGTCATTCGCGCCGCGCTGACCCATGTGCTGCAAAGCCCGGCATTCAACTTGATCGATGTCGCACCGTTGTCGGCTATCGAGTTGCAGTTCAATGGTTGCTGGCGCTTGCGCTTGCCGGGCACTGATATCGAAGGGGTGGCTTGATGAAGAAAATACTGGTCATCGGCATTGGCGCCGGCAACCCCGATTACATCACGATGCAGGCGGTGAAGGCGTTGAACCGGGTTGACGTGTTTTTCCTCATGGACAAGGGCCAGAGCAAGGACAAGCTAATCGACCTGCGCCGCGAAATTTGCGAACGCTACATCAGCGATCACGATTATCGCTTTGTCGAAGCCCAAAGCCCGGAACGCGAGCGTGGCGATGTGGACTACACGTCCAGCGTCGATGAGTTGAACCTGGCCAAGCAGCGAACCTTCGAGCTTTTGATCAATGAGCAAATGACTGACGGCCAATGCGGCGGTTTCCTCGTCTGGGGTGACCCGGCGTTGTACGACAGCACCGTGCGAATCCTGCAGGCCATGCTCGACACGGGTGCCTGTGCTTTCGAGTTCGAGGTCATCCCCGGCATCACCAGCGTTCAGGCGCTGGCGGCGCAGCACAAGGTGCCGCTCAATCAAATCGGCCGCTCGGTTGAAATCACCACGGGGCGGCGACTGGCAGCCGGGCAGGTGAGCGATGCCGACAGCCTGGTGGTGATGCTGGATGCGCAGGATGCCTACCGGCAGGTGGCCGATCAGGACACAGAGATTTATTGGGGCGCCTACCTCGGGACGCCGGATGAGATCCTGATCAGCGGCAAGCTCAAGGATGTGGCGGACGAGATCGAGCGGGTACGCAAGGCTGCCCGGCTGGTCAATGGCTGGATCATGGACACCTATTTGCTGCGCAAGCCCTGAACCCTGGCTGACCTGTTCGCACCCCTGCGATACCGAACGGTCAGCCCCAGCGTTTTCCGGCGTGGCAAAAAGAGCACGTACATCCAATTTTTTTCTTCGCGCTCCCGGCACCATTCAAGTGTTATCCCACTTGATTCGCCGGAGCCCTTCGTTATGCCTGAAATCCAGTCCCGGAGCACACCAACGCCTGGGTTCGACGAAGTTGTCACCTTGGTCGTCAAGCATCGGGTCAAGCCCGGTTTCGAGGTGCCGTACGAAGCCTGGCTGCGCAACATCGTCAAAGTGGCCGGGCAGAACGTCGGGCACTTGGGGGTGGATGTGGTGCGTGGCAAAAACGCAGGCCTCGACACCTATACCTGTGTGCTGCGCTTTTGCTCCACCGAAGCGATGCAAACCTGGCTCGATTCGCCGCAACGCCAAGCGCTGGTCGAAGAAGCCGTGCCGATGCTCGCGGATGGCGACCAGACCGAAGTCAATCCGGTCAACGAATTCTGGTTCACGCCGCAGGGTGAAACCGCTGCGCCGGCGCCGCGCTGGAAGCAGGCGGTTGTCACGCTGCTGGTGATTTTCCCGCACACGCTGCTGGTGCCACTGCTGTGGGGGCCGCTGTTGCAGCTCAACGCCTTCCTTTCCAGTTACGTGGTCGCCACGTTCCTGATCACCCTGACTATCGTGTTGTCAGTGGTGTACATCTTTATGCCGCTGGCCACGCGTTTGTTCGCGCCGTGGCTGGAAGCCGGTCAGCCCACTTCCCCTTTACGTTAAGGAACTGCGATGAACGCCGATCTGATTTTGTTCAATGGCCAATTTCATACTGTCGACCGCGAGAATCCGCTCGCCAGTGCCGTGGCGATCCGCGAGGGGCGGTTCGTTGCCGTTGGCAGTGACGCCGAAGCGATGGCGCTGCGCGGATCGGGCACGCAAGTGATCGACCTTAAGGGCCGATGCGTGATTCCCGGTCTCAACGACTCGCACTTGCACCTGATCCGTGGCGGCTTGAACTACAACCTTGAGCTGCGCTGGGAAGGTGTGCCCTCGCTGGCCGATGCCCTGCGCATGCTCAAAGAGCAAGCCGATCGTACACCGACGCCGCAATGGGTGCGGGTGGTGGGCGGCTGGAACGAGTTCCAGTTCGCCGAAAAACGCATGCCGACCCTGGAAGAGCTCAATCAGGCCGCACCCGATACGCCGGTGTTTGTCCTGCATTTGTATGACCGTGCCTTGCTCAACCGCGCCGCACTGCGGGTGGCCGGTTATACCCGCGACACGCCGAATCCGCCGGGTGGCGAAATTGTCCGTGACGCCAACGGCAACCCCACCGGCATGCTGGTGGCGCGGCCCAACGCAATGATTCTCTACTCGACCCTGGCCAAGGGGCCAAAGTTGCCGCTGGAGTATCAGGTCAACTCGACGCGACAGTTCATGCGCGAACTCAATCGCCTGGGGCTGACCAGCGCGATCGATGCCGGGGGTGGTTTCCAGAATTATCCGGACGACTATCAGGTGATCGAGCAGTTGGCCAAGGATGAGCAACTGACCGTGCGCATCGCCTACAACCTGTTCACCCAGAAACCCAAGGAAGAGCTGACCGACTTCACCAACTGGACCAGCAGCGTAAAGCTGCATCAGGGCGACGACTACCTGCGTCACAACGGCGCCGGGGAAATGCTGGTGTTCTCGGCGGCGGACTTCGAAGATTTCCTGGAGCCGCGCCCGGACTTGCCGCAAAGCATGGAGGACGAACTGGAGCCGGTGGTGCGCCACCTCGTCGAACAACGCTGGCCATTCCGTTTGCACGCCACTTACAACGAATCGATCAGCCGCATGCTCGACGTGTTCGAGAAGGTCAACCGCGACATCCCGTTCAACGGTTTGCCGTGGTTTTTCGACCACGCCGAAACCATCACCCCGCAGAACATCGAGCGGGTGAGGGCGCTGGGCGGTGGTATTGCGATCCAGGATCGCATGGCGTTCCAGGGCGAATATTTTGTCGAGCGTTATGGTGCGAAAGCCGCTGAAGCGACACCGCCGATCAAGCGCATGCTGGCCGAGGGCGTGCCGGTGGGTGCCGGTACGGATGCCACGCGGGTGTCGAGCTACAACCCGTGGACTTCGTTGTACTGGATGGTCAGCGGCCGCACCGTCGGCGGCTTGGAATTGCACGCCGAAGGTTTGTCGCGGCAAACCGCGCTGGAGCTGTTTACCCACGGCAGCGCCTGGTTCTCGTCCGAGCAGGGCAAGAAAGGCCAGATCAAGGTCGGGCAACTGGCCGACGTCGCGGCATTGAGCGCGGACTTTTTCAGCGTCGATGAAGAAGCAATCAAGTGGATTGAGTCGGTGTTGACCGTTGTCGGCGGCAAGGTCGTTTACGCCGCAGGCGATTTCGAAAAACTCGGGCCGGCCAGTGTGCCGGTGCTGCCGGACTGGTCGCCAGTGGTGAAAGTGCCAGGTCACTGGCGTCCGAGTTCGCCCCTGCAAGCGCAGGTTCACCAGTGCAGCGGCCCGTGTGCGGTGCATTCCCACAGCCATGAGCGGGCGCGTCTGTCGAATGCGCCGGTCAGCGATTTCGCCGGTTTCTGGGGCGCCTTCGGCTGCTCGTGCTTTGCCTTCTGACCCTCTTGAAAAACGCCGGTCGTTATGGCCGGCGCTGTAAGCGACATTCATAAACCAAGGAGTTTTTCCATGAGCAACGTTCCGTACAAACGCCTGAACAAAGACGATGCCGTTGTGCTGCTGGTCGACCACCAGACCGGTCTGATCTCGCTGGTGCAGGATTTCTCGCCCAACGAATTCAAGAACAACGTGCTGGCCCTGGGCGACATCGCCAAGTTCTTCAACCTGCCGACCATCCTCACCACCAGTTTCGACAGCGGCCCGAACGGTCCGATTGTGCCGGAACTCAAGGCGCAGTTCCCCGATGCACCGTTCATTGCCCGTCCTGGCCAGATTAACGCCTGGGACAATGCTGACTTCGTCAAGGCAGTGAAGGCCACCGGCCGCAAGCAACTGATCATCGCCGGTGTGGTGACCGACGTGTGCGTGGCGTTCCCGACGTTGTCCGCGCTGGCTGAAGGCTTTGACGTGTTCGTGGTGACCGACGCTTCCGGGACCTTCAACACCACCGTGCAGCAAGCGGCGTGGGCACGCATGTCGGCGGCCGGTGCACAGCTGCTGAACTGGTTCTCCGTGGCCTGCGAGCTGCAAGGCGACTGGCGCAACGACATGGAAGGCCTGGCCAACCTGCTTTCCGAACGCATCCCGAACTACCGCAACCTGATCAACAGCTACACCACTTTCACCGCCAAGTAAGTGATCGGCTGTCGGCTTCGGCCGACAACCTTAAAGGTCGCAGCCTGCGGCAGCTCCTACAGGGAAACGCATTCCAATGTAGGACCTGCCGCAGGCTGCGATCTTTTGCTTTCCAGGTTGATGGGGTGCTGAAAAGGGTAAAAACCGCTATAACGCATTTGACCGTCAACCAGGGCGTGACAATGAACCCGTTCGAAGACATGCGTATATTTTGCCAGGTGATGGATTCCGGCAGTTTCACGGCTGCCGCCGATCAACTGGGATTGTCCAAGCAATTCGTCAGCCGTCGCCTGATGCAATTGGAAGATCGCCTGGGCGTGCGCCTGCTCAATCGATCAACCCGGCGGTTGGACATTACGCCTCTGGGACAGAGTTATTACGAATCGGCTTTGCGTCTGCTGACTGAAGTCGAACAAGTGGAGCAGGGCATCGCCGGGCAGACCACCGAACCGCGTGGCACTCTTCGCGTCAGTGCGCCGCTGTCGTTTGCATTGGCCCATCTGGGGTGTCTGTTGCCGGTGTTTTTACAGCGCTACCGGGAGGTCACGGTGGAAGTCGATTTGAGCGATCGCCCGGTGGATCTGCTCGGCGAGGGCTACGACCTGGCATTGCGCATCGGCACCCTTGAAGACTCGACGTTGATCGCCCGCCGCATTGCATCCATCGACCGCGTGTATTGCGCCAGCCCGGCTTATCTTGCCGAACGCGGCACGCCGCTCAAGCCCGAGGATTTGTACCAGCATGATTGCCTGCCTTACGGCCATGGTCGTCAGGTGCAGTGGCGATTCGCGGGGCAGGGCAAGCCGCTGAACGTAAATGTCACCGGGCGGATGCGGGTCAATAACGGCGAGTTGCTCAAGGACGCGGCGATTGCCGGAATGGGGATTACTTACTTGCCAACGTTTATCGTCGGGGCGGCGTTGAAGGATGGGCGGCTGGTGCCGGTGCTGGAAGCGTTTCAGCCGGAACCGCTGACGTTATCGGCGGTGTACCCGCAACATCGCCAGTCTTCGCGACCGGTACAGGCGTTGATCGAGTTTTTGCGTGAGCGGCTGGATCGGGTTTAGGCGGCCCGGTGCAAGTTTACACATTCAACTGTAGGAGCGAGCCTGCTCGCGATAGCGGTGGGTCAGGCACAGAGATTTTGAATGTGCTGACGCCATCGCGAGCAGGCTCGCTCCTACAGGGTTGAGTGCAAGTCAGTTAACGCGTTTGTCGTCGCCCACTTCACCCGCCGCATGCAGGCCGCGATCGTCGCCCACTTCCCCGGCCCGGTGAACACCGTGGTCATCGCCGATTTCGCCTGAGCGATGGACGCCATTGTCATCGCCAGAGCGGTGAACGCCGTTGTCATCCCCCGAGCGATGAACCCCGTTGTCGTCGCCCGAACGATGGACGCCGTGATCATCACCCGGTTCGGAATGGGTGCTGCTGCGTCCTGAGTTTGAGGCTGTGTTGCCGGAATGATCGCTGCTGTGACCACTGGCGCTACTGCCACTGTGACCGCTGCCGCTGTTGCCGCTATTGCCGCCGTGACCACTGCCGCTGCCACCGCTGCCGCCGCCATTGCCACCACCACCGTTTCCGCCACCACCACCGCCGTGACCGCCGCCATTGCCGCCACCACCACCGCCACCGCTTCCGCCGCCACCACCACCACCATGGCC